>Ga0308163_10000947_pt1 | contig 37521 bp, 35 predicted proteins | sample PhyTR1_FD_201037 | JGI IMG/M metagenome (GOLD analysis project Ga0308163, IMG submission 201037) | Phyllosphere microbial communities from UC Gill Tract Community Farm, Albany, California, United States - DLSLT.R1 | ecosystem: Host-associated > Plants > Phyllosphere > Unclassified | place: USA... | reverse complement strand
GGGCGCCGCTGGCTGCGCCGGCGGCGTACCGTTCGCGTCACCGGCGGCGCCGCCCTGAAGCCGCGCCGCCGCAGCTTGTTCTTCCAAGGTTTGACCTTCTACAGGCACGATTTCTTCCGCGTCTTCTTTTTCCACTTTGGTTGTATCCTTTCCGGCCGGGCGTTTGCCCAGCAGGTAATAGTCGAGGGCCTTGCGCGCGATCGGCGCCGCTTCCAGGCCACCCTTGCCGGCGTTTTCCACCACCAGCGCGATCGCGATGCGCGGCGCCTCGGCCGGCGCGAAAGCGGTGAACAGGGCGTTGTCCCGCAGGCGCTCGGCCAACTTGGCGGCATTGTACTTGTCGCCCTTCTTAATCGTGATCACCTGCGCCGTACCGGTTTTTCCGCCCACGCGGTACTGCGCGCCGGTAAATGCCCGCACGCCGGTGCCGCCGGCTTCCGTGGTCACACCGACCATCGCGTTCTTGATGAAATCGACGTTCTCCTGTTTGAGCGGAATCCGGTAGCTCTCCTTCGACACCGTCAGCGTGCGCGCGCGGGTGCCGCCGTCCTCGAGGATCTTCACCAGGTGCGGCTTCATTACCACGCCGTTGTTGGCCAGGTTGGCCACGGCGTGCGCGATCTGCAGCGGGGTGTACGCGTTGTAGCCCGAACCATTGCTGACCGAGATGGTATCACCACCGACCCAGCGTCCCGCCGCACCCTTGAAGCGCTTGCGCTTCCAATCCTGCGACGGCAGCACGCCGGTCTTCTCGTTGTAAAGGTCGATGCCGGTCTTTTGCCCGAAGCCGAAAGGCTTCATGAAATCGTGGATCATGTCGATCCCCATGTCATGACCCAGCTCGTAATAGTAAGTGTTACAGGAGACGACGATGGATTTGTGCATGGCCACCGAGCCGTGGCCGCCGACCAGATCGTCGTTGAACTTGTGACCACCCAGGTAGTAGTAACCCGGATCGTAGGTGGCCTGGGTGGTGGTGCGCTTGCCCAGTTCCAGCGCCGCCAGCGCCATGAAGGGTTTGAAGGTGGACCCCGGCGCGTAAGTGCCCGACAACGGCCGGTTCACCATCGGCCGGTCCAGCGAGGTATTGAGTTCATTCCAGCTCTGCGTGTCGATGCCGTCGACGAACAGGTTGGGATCGTAACCGGGGCGCGACACGTACGCCAGGATATCGCCGGTGGACGGCTCGATCGCCACCAGCGCGCCGCGACGGTCGCCGAAGGCGTCTTCCACCACCTTCTGCAACTCGATATCGATCGACAGGATCAGATTACTGCCCGGGATGGCCGGTTTGCGCGACAAGGTGCGCACCGCCCGGCCGCCGGCGGTCACCTCCACCTCTTCGTAACCGGTGCGGCCGTGCAGCTGCTGCTCGTAGCTTTTCTCCAGCCCTTCTTTGCCGATATGATCGGTGCCCTTGTAGTTGGCGGCGTCGTCGCCCTCGTCGATGGCCTGGGCCTCGGCGCGGCTGATGCGGCCGATGTAGCCGATCACGTGCGACGCCGACTCACCCAGCGGATACTGGCGGAACAGGCGCGCCTGCACCTCGACACCACGGAAGCGGAAGCGCTGCGCCGAGAAGCGCGCCACCTCCTCGTCGGTCAGCCGGGTGCGCAGCGGCACGCTCTCGAAACGCTTGGATTCCTCCATCAGCTTCTTGAAGCGTTTGCGGTCCTTGACCTCGATGTGCACCAGTTTTGACAACTCGTCGATCGTCTCGTCCAGCGTGGCCGTCAGCTTGGACGGCGTGATCTCCAGCGTGTACGCCGAGTAGTTACGGGCCAGGATCACGCCGTTGCGGTCCAAAATCAGGCCGCGATTGGGCGTGATCGGAACGATGGCGATGCGGTTTTCCTCCGCCTTGACGACAAAATCGTCATGCTTGATCACCTGCAGCCAGATGAAGCGCGCCAGCAGCAGTCCAAAGCAGACGAACACCGCCAGCCCAAGCACTGCGATCCGCGTGCGGAACTCTTTCAGTTCGCGCTCGGTGTCTTTGATCTCCATCATGCCAGCGCACCCCAGGCAGCCACGCCGGCCCCTCTACGCACACCGCGGCTGTGCCGCTGGATGCTCATTAATATGCCGGCGCCGAGGCCGAGGGTCAGCAGCGCGGTGCCGCCATAGCTCATGAACGGCAGCGGCACGCCGACCACCGGCACGATGCCGCTGACCATGCCCATGTTGACGAAAGCGTAGGTAAAGTAAATCATCGTTATGGCCCCTGCCAGCAGGCGCGTAAAGAAAGTGGATGCATTGAGTGCGATGGAGAGCCCGCGCCAGATCAACAGCAAGTACAGCACCATCAGCACCAGATTGCCAGTGAGGCCGAATTCCTCGGAGAAGACGGCGAAGATGAAATCGGTGGTGCGTTCGGGGATGAACTCCAGGTGCGTTTGCGTACCCTGGGTCCAGCCCTTGCCCGCCGTGCCGCCGGAGCCGATGGCGATCATCGACTGGATAATATGAAAGCCCTTGCCCAGCGGGTCGTGATAAGGATCGATCAAGGTCAGCACGCGCTCGCGCTGGTAGTCGTGCATCGCGGACCACAGCAAAGGCATGCCAACGCAGGCGGCCGCACCCAGCGCCATCAACGCCTTCCACGACAGGCCCGCCAGGAAGATCACGCAGGCGCCCGCCGCCACCACCAGCAGCGCCGTGCCGAGATCGGGCTGACGAGCGATCAGGCCGACGGGAACGGCCAACAGCAGCGCGGCAACCGCGTACGCCTGCCAGCGCAACTGGCCGGCCTGGCGCTGAAAGAACCATGCCAGCATCAGCGGCATGGCGATCTTCATGAATTCGGACGGCTGCAGCTGGATACCGATGGTGATCCATCGGCGCGAGCCACCTTTGATCGTCCCCGCCAGCGCAACGGCGATCAATAGCACCACGGCCAGCGCGTACACCGGCACTGCGATGCGCATCAGCGTTTGCGGCGGAATGTTCGCGGCCAGCCACATGACAAAGAAGGCGGCGGCGATATTGCGCAACTGGTCGGACACCTTGCCCGGAATGGCGATGCCGGCCGAATATAGCGTGACCAGTCCCACCGACAGCAGCGCCAGGATGATTAACGCCAGCGGAATGTCGAACACCATGACATGGGGGCGGAGGCGCTGCCAAGGCGAGCGCCCGTCGTCGAAATGCATGCGGCGGCCCTTATTTGGCGCCGGCGGGCGGCTGCACGGACGGCAGCGCCGCAGCGCGATTGTGTTCGGCCATGGCGGCATAGTCGTCATGCCTTACCACCTGCAGCCAGACGATGCGCGCCATCAGCAGCCCGAGGCCGATAAAGGCGACGATCGCCAACCCCTTGAGGCGGCGGCGGAAGCGGCGCGCGTCGCCGGCGTCGGTATCGGGGCGCGTCACGTCTGCACCAGTTTGCGGTGGCGCTGGATACTCATCAAAATGCCGCCGGCGATACCCAGCGTGAGCAGCGCGGTGCCGCCGTAGCTCATATACGGCAGCGGCACGCCGACCACCGGCAGGATGCCGCTGACCATGCCCATGTTGACGAACGCGTAGGTGAAGTAAATCATCGTCATGGCGCCGGCCATCAGGCGGCTGAAGAAATTGGGCGCGTTCCCGGCGATCATCAGGCCACGCCCGATCAGCAGCAGGAATAGCAGCATCAGCACCAGGTTGCCCACCAGGCCGAACTCCTCCGAGTAGACAGCGAAGATAAAGTCGGTGGTGCGCTCGGGGATGAACTCAAGGTGGGCCTGGGTGCCCTGCGTCCAACCCTTGCCGGTGATGCCGCCCGAGCCGACCGCGATGGTCGACTGGATGATGTGGAAGCCCTTGCCCAGCGGGTCGGAGGTGGGATCGATCAGGGTCATAACGCGTTCGCGCTGGTAGTCGTGCAGCAGCGACCAGATCACCGGAAGACTGGCGGCGAAGGCCACCAGCAATCCCGCCAGCGCCTTCCACGCCAGGCCGGCCAGAAAAATAACGGCGAACCCGGCGGCCACCACCAGCAACGCGGTGCCGAGGTCGGGCTGCCTGACGATCAGACCCACGGGCATCATCAACAGCAGCGCGGCGATGGCGTAACTTTGCCAGCGCAGCTGGCCGGCGCGCTGCTGGAAGAACCACGCCAGCATCATCGGCGTGACGATCTTCATGAACTCGGACGGCTGGATGTCGATCCCCACATGCAGCCAGCGGCGAGCACCCAGTTTGATGGTGCCGACCAGCGCCACCGCCACAAGCAGGATCATGCCGACAGTGTAGGCCGGCACCGCGATGCGCATCATCATCTGCGGCGATATGTTGGCGACCACCCACATGACCAGGAACGACAGCAGGATGTTGCGCATGTGGTCTTCCATCTTGCCCGGAATACCGATGCTGGCCGAGTACAGGGTGATCGTGCTGACCGCCAGCAGCATGAGGATGATGAAGGTCAGCGGCCCGTCGAAAACGGTGAAGTAAGGGCGAAGGCGGCGCCACAGGGAACGCCTTTCGTTGATGCGCATGCAGATCCTTTTATTCGGTATTCCCCGGGGTTTCAGCACCCGGTTTTTTGTCGTCGACCACGCCCTGTTCGGCCTGGAGTTCGGTCACGGAGCGCAGCACGGCGTCCTCCTTGGGCACCGGCGTCGTATCCTTGTCGCCGGAGCGCTTGCCGAGCATGTAGTAATCGAGGGCCTTGCGCACGATCGGCGCGGCCACGGCGGCGCCGAAGCCGCCGTTTTCCACCACCACGGCGATGGCGATGCGCGGCTTGTCGGCCGGCGCGAAGGCGGTGTACAGGGCGTTGTCGCGCAGGCGCTCGGACACCAGCGCGGCGTTGTACTTCTCGTTCTTCTTGATGGCGAACAGCTGCGCGGTGCCGGTCTTGCCGCCGGAGGTATAGCCGGCGTTGGCGAACGCGCGCGCCGCCGTGCCCCCGGTGGTCACGCCCACCATCGCGCTTTTGACGAAATCGATGTTTTCCTGTTTGAGGGCGATGCGATAGCTTTCCTTGGGCACGGTCAGCCGGCGCCCGCGCGTGGCCGCGTCCTCGACGATCTTGACCAGGTGCGGTTTCATCACCACGCCATTGTTGGCCAGATTGGCCGTCGCGTGCGCCATCTGCAGTGGCGTATAGTTGTTGTAGCCGTTGCCGATGCTGATCGAGATGGTGTCGCCGCCGACCCATTTTTGCGCCGCGACGTTCTTCTTGAAGCGGTTGCGCTTCCATTCCTTCGACGGCAGCACGCCCTGCTTCTCGTGTTCCAGGTCGATGCCGGTCAGTTGGCCGAAGCCGAACGGCTTCATGAAATCGCTGATCGCGTCGATGCCCATGTCGTTGCCGAGTATGTAGTAATAGGTGTCGCACGAGTCGACGATCGACTTGTACATGTCGACGGTGCCATGGCCGCCCGGCTTGTCGTCGCGGAAGCGGTGCCCGCCCAAGGTGAAGTGGCCCGGATCGGAGATGGCCTGGTGCGGCGTGCGCTTGCCCAGCTCCAGCGCGGCCAGCGCCATGAAGGGCTTGAAGGTCGATCCAGGCGGATAAGTGCCCGACAGCGGCCGGTTGACCATCGGCCGGTCGAGCGAGGTATTGAGTTCATTCCAGTTTTGCGCGTCGATGCCGTCGACGAACAGGTTCGGGTCGTAGCCGGGCCGCGAGACGTAGGCCAGGATGTCGCCCGTCTCCGGCTCGATCGCCACCAGCGCGCCGCGCCATTCGCCGAAGGCTTCCTCGATCACCTTTTGCAGCTCGATGTCGATCGACAGTATCAGGTTGTTACCCGGCGTGGCGTTGGTGCGGGAGAGCGTGCGGATCGCCCGGCCGCCGGCCGACACTTCCACCTCCTCGTAGCCGGTGGTGCCATGCAGCTGCTTCTCGTAGCTCTTTTCCAGGCCTTCCTTGCCGATCTGGCTGGTGCCGTTGTAATTGGCCGCGTCGTCCGTTTCGGCGATGGCGCGGGCCTCGGTCTGGTTGACGCGGCCGATGTAGCCGATCACGTGCGAGGCCACCTCGCCCAGCGGATACTGGCGGAACAGGCGCGCCTGGATTTCCACGCCGGGAAAGCGGAAGCGCTGGGCCGAGAAGCGCGCCACCTCTTCGTCCGTCAGGCGGGTGCGCAGCGGCACGCTTTCAAAACGCTTCGAGTCCTCCAGCAGCTTCTTGAAGCGTTTGCGGTCCTTGACCTCGATGGCCACCAGCTTTGCCAGCTCGTCGATCGTCTCATCGAGCGTCATCGCCAGCTTGGACGGCGTGACCTCCAGCGTGTAGGCCGAGAAGTTACGCGCCAATACCACGCCGTTGCGGTCCAGGATCAGGCCGCGGTTGGGGGCGATCGGCACGATGGCGATGCGGTTGTCCTCCGCCTTGACGGCGAAGTCGCTGTACTTGACCACCTGCAGCCAGATGAAGCGCGCCAGCAGCAGGCCAAAGCAAAGGAATACCAGCCCGCCCAGTACCGTCAGGCGCAGACGGAACTTGTGAAGTTCGCGCTGGTTGTCCTTAAGCTCAGTCATGACGGGCTTGAATCAGATCGGGCGGGTGTGGTCGCGGTCGACCGCGCGCCGCTGCGGCGCCAGCAGCAACCAAGTGGCCACCGGCCACAGAGCCACGGCAACCGCGCTTTCGACGAAGTAGTACCAGCTCGGGAATTTTCCCGAGACGAAGAAGCGTATCACCAGCTGGATCGACTGCGCCATGACCAGCAGCGGGAACACGTGCATCGCCTGCGTCAGCAGCGAGAACCACAGCACGCGCCGGTGCAGCATGATGGCGAAGTACGATAGCAGCGTGTAGGCCAGCGCGTTCTCGCCCAGCAGCGTCGAGTCGTGGACATCCATCAGCAGGCCGAGGAAGAAGGCGGTGCCGATGCCGACCTTGCGCGGCTGGTGCACGCCCCAGAACACCAGCACCAGCGCGACGAAATCAGGCACGCCGACAAACTGCCCCCATGGCAGCAGGTTCAGTAAAAAAGCGCAGAACAGGCTGAAGGCGATGAACAGCGGGCTGACCGGCAGCAGAATATAGTGTGGACGATTCATCGTGCCGGCTCCTTCGGGGTGGTGGCGGCGGCCGGGGCCTGGCCCTGGCCGGCCGGTGCGGCGGGCCGGGTGGCGGCCGGTGCCGGCGCGGTGGTGGCCGGCGCGACGCCGGCGCGGACCGGCGCCGTGGTCGCGGGTGCGCCGGCGGCGGGTGCCGCTGTCGGCTGCGTGGCGGCCACCGGCTTGGTGGTCGCGCCAGTTGTCGCGCCAGTGGCGGGCGTGGTGGCGGGAGCGGTGGCAGCGCTGTCGGCCGGCGCGGCCTTCGGCGCCAGCGGCGGCGGCATCACCGGTATCAGTCCGGGCGCGGCGTTGGCAGCCGGCGTGGCCCCGGCGGCGGCCGGCGCGGCCTGGCCGTCGGCGCCCTCTTTCGCGGGATCCTTCACCGGCGCCATCTTGTTATTGCCCTTCCTCGGCGTGTGCGGTTCTTCAGCGGGCGGACGCGGAGGCAGCTCCGGCGTCGACATCAGGATCAGCAACTGCGTATTGTTGGCGACGCCGGCCAGCGGCTGGCAGATCACGCCACCGAAGGAACCGCCGGCGCTGTTTTCCACCTGCGTCACGCGCGCCACGGCCAGGCCGGCCGGATAGATACCATCCAGTCCCGAGGTGACGACGATGTCGCCGACCTGGATGTCGGCGTTGGGCGCGGTGAAGCGCAATTCCAGCGCGCCGACCTTGCCGCGTCCATAAGCGACGCTGCGCAAGCCGTTGCGCAGCAGCTGCACGGGAATCGCCTGCTCCTTGTCGGTCAACAGCGTCACCTCGGACGTGAACGGGAACACCCGCGTCACCTGCCCGACCACGCCCTGGTTGTCGATCACCGGCATGCCGAGCATGACATCGCTCTTGATGCCGCGGTCGAGGATGATCTTGCGGCTGTTGGCGTCGCGCGCGTCGTACAGCACCTCGGCCAGCATCGACTTGACGGGCAACTGCTCGCGCGCGCCCATCAACTTGCGCAGCTGGTTGTTTTCCACGGTGCGCAACTGGGCCTGCTGCAGGGCCTGGGCGTCGGCGATCTGCTGGCGTTTGAGCTCATTGACCTGCTTTTTCATCGACGACAACGTGGAGAAGTAATCGCCGACGCCGTAGATGGCGTCGCGCGGCAGCAGCGCGACCATTTGCAGCGGATACAGCACGGTACCCGCGACCTGGCGCACGGTCGACAGGGTGCGCATGCGCGCATCGACCAACAGCAGTGCAATCGATATGCACGCGAACACCGTCATCTTGACCCGGGCCGAAGCGCCTTGCTTGAAAAGTGGCGGAGGACTGTATTCCATGACTTCCAATAATCCGGCGCTCCCGCGCCCACGAGACTGTCAACTCACCCAAAGCACCGGGGCCGCTGTTTCGCGGCCCCGTCTTGGATTATTCGTAGGAGAAGATCGAGCCCAGTTGGTCCATCCGTTCCAGCGCCATGCCCGAGCCGCGCACCACGCAGGTCAGCGGGTCTTCGGCCACCAGCACCGGCAGGCCGGTTTCCTCCATCAGCAGGCGATCCAGATCGCGCAGCAGCGCGCCGCCGCCGGTCAGCATCATGCCTTTTTCGGCGATGTCGGCGCCCAGTTCGGGAGGCGTCTGCTCCAGCGCGTTCTTCACGGCCGAGACGATGTTATTGAGCGGATCGGTCAGCGCTTCGAGGATTTCGTTGGACGAAATCGTGAACGAGCGTGGAATGCCCTCGGACAGGTTGCGGCCCTTGACTTCCATCTCCTTGACTTCCGAGCCAGGGAAGGCCGAACCGATGGCCTTCTTGATCGCTTCGGCGGTCTGTTCGCCGATCAGCATGCCGTAGTTGCGGCGGATGTAGTTGACGATCGCCTCGTCGAACTTGTCGCCGCCGACGCGCACCGAACCTTTATAGACCATGCCGCCCAGCGAGATGATGCCCACCTCGGTGGTGCCGCCGCCGATGTCGACCACCATCGAGCCGGTGGCGTCCGACACCGGCAGGCCGGCGCCGATCGCGGCGGCCATCGGTTCCTCGATCAGGTACACCTGCGATGCGCCGGCGCCAAGCGCCGATTCGCGGATCGCGCGGCGCTCGACCTGGGTCGAGCCGCACGGCACGCAAATAATGATGCGCGGGGAAGGACGGAAGAATTTGGAGTCGTGCACCATGCGGATGAACTGCTTGAGCATTTGCTCGGTGACGGTGAAGTCGGCGATCACGCCGTCTTTCATCGGGCGGATCGCCTCGATGTTGCCGGGAACCTTACCCAGCATCTGCTTTGCTTCCTTACCCACTGCCTGGATCGTTTTCTTGCCGTTGGGGCCGCCCTCCTGGCGGATCGCGACGACCGATGGTTCATCCAGAACGATGCCCTGGCCGCGGACGTAAATCAAGGTGTTGGCCGTGCCCAAGTCGATGGCCAGATCGGTGGAAATATACCTGCGTAAAAAACCAAACATGTGTGTCCTGTGGCGCCGCTGGGTGCGCGTAAGCTGTCGAAAGATGTCCTGTGGTGAGCGGCGGCGGCAATCATTCAGCCCCGGCAACGCATCAACCCGCCATTCTACCTTATAATTTGAATGCGATTTGCCGAAAATCCACCCAAAAGTGTATCGGCCCAGCTTGCAAGTTAAGCGGCAATCGTCCGCTTTTGCCGGCGATTAGCCAGAACTTCAAGTTTTTTATCAATGTAACAATTAAACCCCGCGCGGTCCCGTCCGCGCCATTCGCTATGTCCCTGACCCTATCCGACGTAACACGCATTGCCAAACTGGCCCAGCTTGAGATGAGCGAGCAGCAGAGCGCCACCGCGCTCGAGCAGCTGAATGGCATTTTCGCGCTGGCCGAACAGATGCAAGCGGTCGACACCGACGGCGTCGCCCCGCTCAGCCACCCGCTGGCGGCGCACATGAACAACATCGCGCTGCGCCTGCGCGAGGACGCGGCCACCGAAACCAATCGCCGCGAAGACTACCAAAGCGTCGCGCCAAAGACACAGGATGGCCTGTACCTGGTGCCGAAAGTGATCGAATAAGCAAAAAGCGCCGTGGTATTGCCGTGGTTTTCCACGTCTCCGCCCCCACGTACGCCTCGATCATCCCCGAATTGAATTGAACCGCCATGCACACCAAAACCCTTAAAGAGCTGTCCGCGCTCCTGCAAAGCAAAGCCGTCACCGCCACCGAACTGGCCACGCACTTCCTCGACCGCATCGAGAACAGCGACTTGAACGCCTTCCTGCACGTCGACCGCGCCCTGACCCTGGCGCAGGCCGCCGAGGCCGACGCCCGCATCGCCGCCGGCACCGCCACCGCGCTGACCGGCGTGCCGATCGCCCACAAGGACATCTTCGTCACACGCGACTGGCGCTCGACGGCCGGCTCCAAAATGCTGGCCGACTATGTCAGCCCGTTCGACGCCACCGTCGTCGAGAAGTTCCGCAAGGCCGGCATGGTCACCCTGGGCAAATTGAATTGCGACGAATTCGCCATGGGCTCGGCCAACGAGAACTCGGCCTTCGGTCCAGTCAAGAACCCGTGGGACAAGAACGCCGTGCCGGGCGGCTCGTCGGGCGGCTCGGCCGCCGCCGTCGCCGCGCGCTTGGCGCCGGCCGTCACCGGCACCGACACAGGCGGCTCGATCCGCCAGCCGGCCGCGTTCTGCGGCATCACCGGCATCAAGCCGACCTACGGCCGCGTGTCGCGCTTCGGCATGATCGCCTTCGCCTCGTCGCTCGACCAGGGCGGCCCGATGGCGCAGACGGCCGAGGACTGCGCGCTGCTGCTCAACGCCATGGCCGGCTTCGACGAACGCGACTCGACCTCGCTGACGCCGGAACTGGGCGGCGTGGAAGAAGACTTCACGCGTGAACTGGGCCAGCCTTTGAGCGGCCTGCGCATCGGCGTGCCGAAGGAATACTTCGGCGAAGGCCTGGCGGCCGACGTCGAAGCCGCCGTGCGCGCCGCGCTGGCGCAGTACGTGGCGCTGGGCGCGACCCTGGTCGACATTTCGCTGCCGAACACCGCGCTGTCGATCCCGGCCTATTACATGATCGCCCCGGCCGAGGCCTCGTCCAACCTGTCGCGCTTTGACGGCGTGCGCTACGGCCACCGCGCCGCCGAGTACAAGGACCTGTCGGACATGTACCGCAAGACCCGCGCCGAAGGCTTCGGCGCCGAAGTCAAACGCCGCATCATGGTCGGCACCTATGTGCTGTGCCACGGCTACTACGACGCCTATTACCTCAAGGCGCAAAAGATCCGCCGCCTGATCGCGCAGGACTTCGAGGCGGTGCTCAACGGCCCGAACGCCGTCTGCGACGTCATCATGGGACCGGTCGCGCCGACCGTCGCCTGGGACCTGGGCGACAAGTCCGACGACCCGGTCGCCGCCTACCTGGCCGACATCTTCACCCTGTCGACCAGCTTGGCCGGCCTGCCCGGCATGTCGATCCCGTGCGGCTTCGGCCAGGGCGAGAAGAACGCCAACCGCCCGGTAGGACTGCAAATCATCGGCAAGCATTTCGGCGAAGCGAAGCTGCTCAACGTCGCCCACCAGTATCAGCTGGCGACCGACTGGCACACCCGCGCTCCGGCCGGCATCTAACATAGAACAGAGCGAGAATCATATGGAATGGGAAGTCGTCATCGGTCTTGAGAACCACGTGCAGCTCACGACCGAATCAAAAATCTTCAGCGGCTCGCCGATCAAGTTCGGCGCCGAGCCGAACACGCAAGCCAGTCCGGTGGACCTGGCGCTGCCCGGCGTGCTGCCGGTGATGAACAAGCAGGCGGTCGACCGCGCCATCCGCTTCGGGCTGGCCGTCGGCGCGAAAATCGCGCCGGCGTCGATCTTCGCCCGCAAAAACTACTTCTACCCGGACCTGCCGAAGGGCTACCAGATCAGCCAATTCGAAGACCCGGTGGTCATCGGAGGCTCGCTGACGTTCGGCTTTGAAAAGGATGGCGAATTCGTCACCAAGACGGTCAACCTGACGCGCGCGCACCTGGAAGAAGACGCCGGCAAATCGCTGCACGAAGACTACGCCGGCATGAGCGGCATCGACTTGAACCGCGCCGGCACGCCGCTGCTGGAAATCGTCTCGGAGCCGGAAATCCGCAGCGCCGCCGAAGCGGTGGCCTACGCCAAGGCGCTGCACTCGCTGGTGATGTGGCTCGGCGTCTGCGACGGCAACATGCAGGAAGGCTCGTTCCGCTGCGACGTCAACGTCTCGGTGCGTCCGAAGGGCCAGAAGGAATACGGTACCCGCTGCGAGATCAAGAACCTGAACTCGTTCCGCTTCATCGAGGAAGCGGTGCACGTCGAAGTGCGTCGCCAGATCGAACTGATCGAAGACGGCGGCAAGGTCGTGCAAGCGACGCGCCTGTACGATCCGGACCGCAAGGAGACGCGCGAAATGCGCAGCAAGGAAGACGCGCAGGACTACCGCTACTTCCCGGACCCGGACCTGCCGCCACTGGTGATTTCGGACGAATGGATCTCGAAAGTAAAGGCCTCGATGCCGGAACTGCCGGCCGCCATGCGCGCGCGTTTTGTGAGCGAATACGCGCTGCCGGAATACGACTCGCTGGTGCTGACCGCATCCAAATCGATGGCGACCTACTTCGTCGCCGTGGTGGAAAAAGCCGGCAAGGAAAATGCCAAAGCCGCCGCCAACTGGTTGATGGGCGACGTCTCGTCGACCCTGAACCGCGAAGGCGTGGACCTGGACGACTCGCCGGTATCGGCCGCGCAGCTGGCCGCCCTGCTCAAGCGCATCGCCGACGGCACCATCTCGAACAAGGCCGCCAAGGAAGTCTTCGCCGGCATGTGGGAAGCCAAATCGGCCGATGAGAACCTGGTCGACACCATCATCGAAGCCAAGGGTCTGAAGCAGATTTCGGACACCGGCGCACTGGAAGCGATCGTCAACGACGTCATCGCCGCCAACGCCAAATCGGTGGAGCAGTACCGCGCCGGCAAGGAAGCGGCGCTCAACGCGCTGATCGGCCAGGCGATGAAAGCCTCGCGCGGCAAGGCCAACCCGGCCCAGCTGACCGAGCTGCTGAAGGCCAAGCTGGCCGGTTAAGCTTGCTTGCCGCAGGCAGAACGAAAACGCCCCGCCAGCAATAGAGCTCGCGGGGCGTTTTCTTTTATCGTCAAGGCTTGACGTTGCGGTTTAAAAACTCCAGCATCTGCGTGGCGATCTCGTTGCCGTGGGTCTCGATGACGAAATGGCCCCCGTCCAGGAAACGCACTTCGGCTTGCGGATTGTCACGCTTGAACGCTTCGGCGCCTGCCGGCAGGAAGAACGGATCGTTCTTGCCCCAGATCGCCAACGTCGGCGGGCGGTGGCTGCGGAAAAATTCATGCAGCTGGCTGTACTGCTTGATGTTCTGACCATAGTCGAGCAGCAGGTCCATCTGCACCTCGACACCGACGCGCTCGATGGCCGCGTGAACCAACTGCCAGGTCTCGGGCGCGATCAGCGACGCGTCGCGCTCGCCTTCGGTGTACTGCCACTTGATGGTGTCCAGCGTGTTGAAGCGCCGCAAGGCCTCGCGGTTGGCAGGAGTCGGCTCGGCCCAGGCTTTGCGCATGTCTGCCCAGCCTTCGCTCAAGCCCTCTTCGTAGGCATTGCCATTCTGGCTGACGATCGCCGTTACTTTTTGCGGGTTTTTCACCGCCAGGCGCCAGCCGACCGGGGCGCCATAGTCGAACACATACATCGCGTAGCGCTCCGCGCCCTTGGCCACGGTAAACGCGTCGATCACGGAGGCGAGGTTGTCGAAGGTGTAAGCGAACTGCTTGCCGGGCATGACGCTCGTCTGGCCGAAGCCCGGCAGGTCCGGCGCGATCACATGATACTTGGTGGCCAGTTGCGGGATCAGATTGCGGAACATATACGACGAGGCGCCGAAGCCATGCAGCAGCAGCACAACGGGAGCCTTGGCCGGACCCGCCTCGCGGTAGAAGACGTTGACGCCTTGGACTTCCATCGTACGGTGATGGACTTGCAGGGGATTGTCGGCGGCGTTGGCGACGAGAGCGGTGGCCATGCTGGCGGCGGCGAACAGCGAAGTTTTGATGGTCATGATGATTCCTTTATCGATAAACGTCGAGCGGTTTGAATAACCGCTATAATTACATCAAGTTGGTTACTTGAGCAGAGTATCTGGAATTTCTAGTAACCTGTCAACAGTTATTTTAAGGGTTATTAATATGAAGTCAGCAGCGCATCACGATGACAGCTTATCCCAGGCGCCGATGGTCGGCGACCACCTGGCGATGGACCTGCTAAACACCGAGGCCAGTGTGAACGGGGAAACAGTCGATTTTTGGCATACCGGGGAGGATGTGCTTAGGTGGTTGGGGCTGTACGGCATCGGCCCGGCAAGGGTGGACGGCACGGTTGACCTGAACCTGCTGCTGACACGCGCGAAAGCGCTGCGCCCGCTGGTCAAGCGGCTGATCGTGGAACGCAAGGAGGAAAGGCTGGGCGATATCGCCGGCCTGGACGCGTATCTGCACGCCCACGTCAGCGCGCCCCATCTGGCACGCGACAGCGAAGGCCGGCTGACCCTCACGCGCGTGGACCGCGCCGATCCGGTGGCGTCGATGTTGGGTGCGGTAGCCGAGGCGGCGGCGCAACTGCTGGTCGAGGGCGATTTCGGCCTCGTCAAGCAATGCGAACACCCCGAGTGCATCCTGTGGTTTTACGACCGCACCAAGGCGCACAAGCGGCGCTGGTGCAGCATGGCCGTGTGCGGCAATCGCTACAAGGCCGCCCAGTTCCGGAAAAAGGCGGGTCTGGGGTAACGACGATAAGTTAGGACGATTTTCGTAGGGCCGATTCGGCGAATCGCCGCAATCGGCTACGATCCGCCACGGTCCGCCGACGGAGCCTTGCGGATTAAGCGTCGCCAATCCGCAGATGTTTTAGATGAGCGTTTTCAGCGCCCGATACGCCATGTCATGAAAGCGTCACGCGCGCTGCTTAAGATACGCGTTCTTTCACTTTCGGCAATAGCCCAACCATGACATCATCGAATTCGCGTCGCCAGTTTATCCGCAATTTCTCGGTCGGCACCGCCGCCATTTCGCTGTCCGCCTGCGGTGGCGGCGACCCGTATTACCAGCCGATCAGCTTTGCGCATGGCGTGGCCAGCGGCGACCCGCTGAGCGACCGCGTGATCCTGTGGACCCGCATTACAGCGGCCTCCGGCGCCGATGACATGGACGTGGGCTGGATGGTGGCGGAGGATAACGCCTTCACCAAAACGGTCGCCTCCGGCACCGCGCGCGCCGGCGCCGCCGGCGACTACACGGTCAAGGTCGACGCGACCGGCCTGTCGGCCAACCGCGCCTACTATTATCGCTTCCGCTGCCAGGGCGTGGATTCGCCCGTCGGCCGCACCAAGACCTTGCCGACCGGCTCGGTGGCGCGCGCCCGCTTTGCCGTCTTCAGCTGCTCGAACTACCCGACTGGCTACTTTAATGTGTATGGCGACGCCGCCAAATTCGACGACATCGACGTCGGCCTGCACCTGGGCGACTACATCTACGAATATGCGGCCGGTGGCTACGCCTCGCAGAACGCCGCCGCCCTGAACCGCGTGTCGCAGCCGGCCACCGAGATCATCACGCTGACCGACTACCGCCGCCGCTACCAGCAATACCGCACCGATCCGGACCTGCAGGCGGTGCACGCGCGCATCCCGTTCATCGCCGTCTGGGACGACCATGAGCTGTCGAACGACACCTGGCGCGACGGCGCGGAAAATCACGACCCGGTCACCGAGGGGCTGTGGTCGGCAAGGCGCAAAATGGCGATCCAGGCCTACCACGAGTGGATGCCGATCCGCGCGCCCGACGCCGCGCGTCCGGACCGCATCTACCGCTCCTTCGACTTCGGCAACCTGCTGTCGCTGCACATGCTCGACACGCGCGTCATCGGCCGTGACAAGCAACTGGCGTTTGCCAGCTACGTCGGCGCCGACAAGAGCTTCAACAGCGCGGCGTTCGCGGCGGACGTGTCGAATCCGGCGCGCCAGCTGATGGGCGCCGAACAGACCACCTGGCTGCAAAACCAGATGGGCAAGTCGACCGCGACCTGGCAAATCCTCGGCCAGCAGGTGCTGATGGCGCGCATGATGCTGCCGGCGCCGATGGTGCTGGGCACGGTAGGCTATCCGACCTACCTAGGCATCGCCGCCAAGGTGCGCGCCGGCGTGGCCCTGAGCGAGACGGAAAAGCAGCAATTGGCCGCGCCAACGGTGCCGTACAACCTCGACGCCTGGGACGGCTACGCCGCCGCGCGCGAGACGGTGCTCAACATGGCCCGCACGCTGAACAAAAACCTGGTGGTGCTGGCCGGTGACACGCACAACGCCTGGGCCAGCGACCTGGCCGACGTCAACGGCCAGGCGGTTGGCGTCGAGTTCGGCGTGCCGTCGGTGAGCTCGCCCGGCTTCGAGACCTATTTCCCGACCATTGCACCGGCCACCGTGGCGAGCGGCATGGAACAGTTGATCGGGCCATTGCAATACGCCGACACGTCGCTGCGCGGTTTCGTCGTGCTGACGGTGACGCCGACCGAGACGCGTGCCGAGTACCGCTACGTCGACACCATCCAGTCGAAGACCTACAGCGCATCGGTCGGCAAAACCCTGCGTATGTTGCCGGGCGTCGCGAACCGGAAGATCGTGGCGGGCTAGGATCAGGCAGGCCGGCGGTGGATCGCGCCGGCTTGCGTGTCCATGCATTGAATTAACTGATCAACATATTGATTGGCCCATGCTCGCAAGTTATCCACTCTGCAGTTCAGGTTGAGCACAGAACGCCGCACGCAGCAAGCCGCGTAAACTATACATTCCTGTCTACATAACACAACGCCTCTTTCCAGCTCCCAAATTAAAGTATACATTTTTGTCTAGACAGACTAATCTACAAATACTTTAGCAAGCTGACAAGAGGCGAAGATGTCCATTCCAAAACCGACGGCGGCCGAGCTCGACCTGCTGCAAAGCTTGTGGCCGCTCGGCTCGGCCACGGCCAAGCAGGTGCATGAAGCCATGCTGGCGGAAAAACCCGATCTGGCGTACGGCACCGTGCTGCGCCTGATGCAAATCATGCACACCAAGGGCATCCTGATCCGCGACGAAAGCCAGCGCTCGCACGTCTACGCGCCGGCCCAGGCGCAGGACGCGCTGCGAACCAATCTGCTCAAAGACCTGGTCGAAAAGGCCTTTGCCGGCTCGGCCAAGGCGCTGGTACTGGCGGCGCTGCGCAGCGGCATTTCCAAAAAGGAGCGCGAGGAGATCGAGCAATTGCTGAAGGACGGCGACAAATGAGCGCCCTTACTTTCGCCCTCGGCCTGACCTTGATGCACTTCCTGTGGCAAGGCCTGCTGATCGGCGGCGTCACCGCGCTGGCGCTGGCATTGATGCGCAACACCCGCGCCGAACACCGCTACCTGCTGGCTTGCTCGGCGCTGATGGCTTGCCTGTGCTGGCCGGCGCTCGATCTGTTCCAGCGCCTGGGCGGCTCAAGCGCCGACGTCGGCGCCGATTTCACCATGATCCGGCTGGCCGCGCAAACCATCACTGGCGCCGGCGAGCCGTTCGACTTGCGCGGTTCGCTGCGCGGTATCGTCGGCGTGTGGGCGCTGTGCGCGGCCGCGCTGGCGCTGCGCATGGCGTTCGGACTGCTGTGGATAGAGCGCGCCGCCCGTCAGGACGCACCCTGCCACCGCGCCGACCGCGTGCGCTGGGAGTCCAGTCTGGCGCGCCTGGCGCTGCGCTTCGGTGTCACGCGCACGGTACGCCTGCGCATCGTCGATACGCTCGCCAGCCCGGTCACGGCTGGCTGGTGGCGGCCGGTCGTGCTGGTGCCGGCGTCGCTGGTGTCGGGCATGCCGCCCGAGCTGCTGGGGGCGCTGCTGGCGCACGAAATGGCGCATATCAAACATCACGATTATCTGATCAACCTGCTGCAGAACGTGATCGAAGCGGTGCTGTTCTACCACCCGGCCGTGTGGTGGATCTCGCACCGCATCCGGATCGAGCGCGAACTGATGGCGGACGATTTAGCAGCAAGGACACTGGGCGAACCGCGGCGTCTGGCCCTTGCACTTTCAGAACTGGAAAAACGCCAGTTCTCCACCCACCACCTGGCCCAGGCGGCCAACGGAGGAAATTTAATGGAACGGATTCAACGCTTGATGCGCCCCGCACCGCGGGCACTGAACTGGAAGGCGACCATACCGATGCTGGGATTGGCGCTGGCCTGCATGACAATCTACGCGGAAGCGGTCGCCGCCGACAAGGTCGCTGGCAAGAAAACCAAGGCCCATGCCTATCTCAACAGCTGCGCCAAGCCGGCGTGGCCCGACGGCGCCATCAAGCGCAGCGAACAGGGCTCGGTGACCTTGGGTTTCGAGGTGGGCGCGGATGAAAAATTGAAGCACTCGAAAGTGCTCAAATCCAGTGGCTTCACCGACCTGGACGAAGCGGCGCGCCTAGCGATTGCCAAATGCACGTTCAAGGCCGCCACCCAGGCCGGCAAGCCGGTCGCATCGCAGCTGAAGGTGCAGTACGTCTGGTCGCTGGAATAAGCGCGCCATGCCATTCCACCGTGGATGGCATGCAGCACGGCACGCGGCGGCGACAGCGCCGCCGCGTGCAAGACATGCATGCGCCGCGCGGCCGGCCCGCAACGAAAAGCGGGAAGCCGCGTTTCGGCGCAGCGCGTCAGGCGGTGATGCTGAGCGTGATGCCCATTTCAACCAGCAAGGTCAAATCGGCCAGCGCGAAGTCCAGGCTGGGCGTCGCCGCGCCACGCTCGGTGGTGAACGAGATGCGCAGTTCGGCGGCCACGTCCGAGCGTTCGAAATGGATCCCGCGTGCCTGGCATTCGGCCAGATAGTGGCGGATCTGCTTGAGCAGCTCGTCCGGGTTGTCGTCCGTACCGATGCCGACGTAGAAGCCGGAATCGATGCGCACCCTGCCGTCGGGCTTGACGTCGCCCTTTTGCCAGTCGCTATCGGGTTCGGTCGGCAAGCCGTCGCGGACGTCTGCCAGCCCTTCGTCGTCGCCGTGTACCTTCATTGTTGCGATGTTCATGGATCTGCCTTGTTTGTCGACGGTCTGTATGCCGTCTCAAAAGGTTACACCATAGAAATATCAAAGTCTAGCAAGATGGCCGGTTCGACAATCCATATGTACCAGACCCGGCGATAGATCAGGCGATTCCGTAGCGTTCGCGATACGCCGCCACGGCGTCTTTATGTTGCAGCAATTGCGGATCGGCGCCCTCGCCGTTCAAATACGCGAACAGGTCGTCCAGGTTGCCGATCGAGATCACCGGAATATTGTAAAGGTTGGACACCTCCTGCACCGCCGAGTTCGGCGACATGACACCGTCCGGACCGGCCGAACGCTCCATGCGGTCCAGCGCGATCAGCACGGCACACGGCTCGGCGCCGGCGGCGCGTATCATCTCCACCGATTCGCGCACCGAGGTGCCGGCCGAGATCACGTCGTCGATGATGACAACCTTGCCTTGCAACTTGGCGCCGACCAGGCTGCCGCCCTCGCCGTGGGCCTTGGCTTCCTTGCGGTTGAAGGCGAACGACGTATTGCGGCCCTTGCCGGCCAGCGCCACCGCAGTGGCCGACGCCAAGGTGATGCCTTTGTAGGCCGGGCCGAACAGCATGTCGAATTCGACGCCGGAATCGAGCAGTGTCTGCGCGTAGAACTGGGCCAACTGGGCCAGGGTCGCGCCGTCGTGGAACAGGCCGGCGTTGAAGAAGTACGGCGACTGGCGCCCGGCCTTGGTGGTGAACTCGCCGAAGCGCAACACACCGGTGTTGACCGAAAACTCGATAAATTGCTGACGTAAATTGTTCATGCTGCCTCATTTCTTTAAAGTGCCCGTATTTTAACGCTACACTAACGCATTCCAAAATTCTGTCTCATTTTTAAGCACTCTTTTTAAGCACCTCTTCCATGCCAAAAATCATCTCCGCCAACCTGAACGGCATCCGTTCGGCATCCTCCAAGGGCTTTTTCACGTGGATGTCCACGCAGGACGCCGACTTCATCTGCGTCCAGGAACTCAAGGCGCAGGCGCCGGACATGACGCCGGAGTTCCTGAACCCGGGCGGCTACCACGGCCACTTCCACTATGCCGAGAAAAAAGGCTACTCGGGCACCGGCGTCTACAGCAAGATCGAACCAGACCGTGTCGTCATCGGTTTCGGCGCACCGGAATTCGATGCCGAGGGCCGTTATGTTCGTTGCGATTTCGGTAATCTCAGCGTGATTTCGGTGTACTGCCCGTCCGGATCGTCGGGCCCCGAGCGGCAGGAAGCCAAATTCCGCTTCATGGCGTTGTTCCTGCCGCACCTGCAACAACTGCACGCCGAGGGCCGCGAAGTGGTCATTTGCGGCGACTGGAACATCGCCCACAAAGAAATCGACTTGAAGAACTGGAAGGGCAACAAGAAGAATTCCGGCTTCCTGCCGGAGGAGCGCGAATGGATGACGCGCGTGTTCGACGAGGTGGGCTTTGTCGATGTGCACCGTGGCCTCGACCCGCGCGAAGAGCAGTACACGTGGTGGAGCAACCGCGGCCAGGCGTACGCGAAGAACGTCGGCTGGCGCATCGACTACCATGTGGCAACCCCGGGCATCGCCGCCAAGGCCACCACGGTGGCGGTGTACAAGGAACAGAAGTTCTCCGATCATGCGCCGTTGATTATCGACTACGCGCACGACTAGGCGCCACATCGGCGAACCTCCTCGCGTTAATGATTGAATAAGAACCATCAATCTGCTAACTTGAAGGTGTTCCCTCTCACTTATTTTTAACCAGACATGGATCTTATCGGGACCGGCATTTACCCATTACACCAGGCGGCAAAGCTGGTTGGTGAGGAGCCGCGCGCTCTGCGGCGCTGGCTGCAAGGGTATTCCCGAAAATATCGGGGCGAGTCCGTGCGTTCCGAACCGCTCTGGCCCACGCAACTGAAAGATGAAGATCTTCCCGGCGAAGTGATTGGATTTCGAGATCTGCTGGAGCTACGCATGGTCTCGGCGTTTGTCAGACATGGCGTCGATCTGAAAGTGATCCGTGCTACCATCGAAGCCGCCACGGAGTCTTTTGGTCAAGCGTACCCGCTGACGAACCGCCAGTTCCGCACTGATGGCAAACGCATTTTTCTGCAGGCGGTGGAAACGGCAACCGGAGAAGAACGGATGGTGGACGTTCTTCAAAAACAGTTTGTTTTTACAGACATCATCACGCCTTCTTTGTACGCCGGCATCGAGTACGGCATGGACGGGGCTGTCCGCTGGTTCCCGCTGGGTAAGCGGAAAACGATACTACTGGATCCGGCATTGCAATTCGGCACACCGATCGTCGCTCATGCCGGCATTCCAACCGACACGATCTACTCGTCTTACATTGCCGAGGGCAGAGATCAGGAAATGGTGGCGCGTGTCTTCGACATCACACAGAAGATGGTGATCGATGCGGTGGAGTTTGAAGAAAGACTTGCTGCTTGAAATTCTTCTTCGACAGTAATTTATCCCCTCACCTTGCTCACGGCATCAGGGAATTGTCGACAGTGACTCCTGGCGTAGAAACAGTCATTCACCTTGGAGACCGGTTCGCGCGCAACGCACCTGACATGGAATGGATAGGCAAGCTATCCGATGATGGTCCATGGTATATCGTCTCCATCGACCGGTTCAAGAAACAACACGGAGCCGAACGCGAAGCAATCCGGCGTGCCGGCCACACGGTGTTCATCCTGGACAGCCAATGGTCGAAATATGGGTTCTGGGCGCAGACGGAGCGCTTGGTTCGATGTTGGCCACAAGTCGTCAGTTATTCAACCCTCGTTAGCGGCGGCGCGTATCGCGTACCGTGGCAGCATTCCCCCGCGACCAAATTCCAAGCCATTAGTTTTTGACGCCTCACAAGCTGCGGCGGCTGCTGAATTCGCGCCAGTCGTTGGTCAGCGGGTCAAGAAAAGAGATGCGGCGCGCCAGCAGTTTGAGCGGCTGCGACACGTCGTCCGCCTTGCACGGCAGCGCCACCGGATAAAACGCGTCGTTGATGATGGGGATGCCAAGTGAGGCCAGATGCAATCGCAGCTGGTGCTTGCGGCCCGTGTGCGGGAACAGCCGGTACAAGGTGCAATCGGCGCGATGCTCGATGACCTCGATGATGGTCTCGGAATTGGGCTCGCCCGGCTCCTCCTTCATGATGAAGAATTTGTCGCCATCCACCATCCGGCTGCGGTACGTGAACGGATACTCGACTCCCTTCAAGGTCGGCGCCAGCGCCTCGTACTCCTTCTCGATCACCCGCTTCTGGAACATCGACTGATACGCGCCACGGCTTTCCGGCTTGCGCGAGAAGATCACCACGCCGGCCGTCTCGCGGTCGAGGCGGTGGATCGGCGTGAGCGCCTGCTCGCCCAGTGTTTTCTTCAGCCGCACCAGCAAGGTCTCGTGCAGGAAGCGCCCGCCCGGCGTCATCGGCAGGAAGTGCGGCTTGTCGACTACCACCAGATGCTCGTCCATGTGGAGGATCTCCTCCGTGAACGGTATCGGCGTCTCCGCCTCCAGCTCGCGATAATAAAAAATGCGCATGCCGCGCTTGAAAGGACTGTGCGGCGCGAGCGGCTTGCCGTCGCCGTCGACGACCTCGTTGCGCGCCATGCGCTCGTACCAGGTCGATACGTCGACATCGGGAAAGCGCGCCACCAGAAAAGTGATCAGGTCCGGCCACTGCCCTTCCGGCAGCCACAGATAGCTGGGCGCGACGCCGTCGCGCATCGGCAACGGTGGCAACGACATCAGGATTTCGGCAGCGCCAGCGAGTGGTACTTAGGCAGGTTGTTCGCGTCCAGGCCCTTGGCGCGGGCGAACACGGGGAGCACCAACGGCATATTCTTGTTCATATTGGCGATACGGTCCTTGCCGGTCGGGTGGGTCGACAGGAAGCTGATTGGCTGACTCTTGTTGATCGCGCCCATCTTCTGCCACAACGCCACGCCGGCACGCGGATCGAAGCCTGCGCGCGCAGCCAGGTCCAGTCCGACCAGATCGGCCTCGCTCTCGTCGCCGCGCGAGAATTTCAACGCCGCACCCTGCGAGACCATGCCGGCCGCCGCATCGCCCAGGCGTGGGTCGACACCAAAATAGGCTGAGCCGATGGCGCCGAGAATGCGCGAGCCGACCTGCGTGACGGTGTTCTTGCCGGCCTGCTCGCGCGCGTGTTCGCGCAGCGCATGGGCGATCTCGTGCCCCATCACCGCCGCCACTTCGTCATCCGTCAGATTGAGTTTGGTCAGGATGCCGTTGTAAAACGCGATGCGCCCGCCCGGCATGCAGAATGCGTTGACGGTGTCGGACTTGAGCAAGTTGACTTCCCACTTCCATTGCGCCGCTTCGGGATTCCAGCGCGAGGTAAATGGAATCAGGCGCTTGGCGATGGCGCGCAGGCGTATCAGCTGCGGGTTGTTATCGCTGGCGACGGCATCCTTGTCGTGCGCCTGCTTCAGCATCTGGTCGTACTGCAGCTTGGATTGTTGATCGAACTGCGCGGAATCGCCACCCAGCCCGCGCATGCGCGACAGCTTTTCAACCGGAATACCGTCGTTTTGCGCGTGGACGGGGAAGGCGCCCATCACGCAGACCAGCACCATGGCGGCGCTCTTTAATTTAAGCTTTTTCATTTGCACTATTCCAAGGAGCGATTTTCGGCAGCATCATCATCGCCGGGAAGGCGAGGATGAAACACACGATGAAGAACCAGAACCAACCAGTTTCGGCAACAATATAACCCACCGAGGAATTAATGAATGTGCGCGGGACCGCAGCCAGACTGGAAAACAACGCGTACTGGGTGGCAGTATAGCGGGGATCGGTCGCCCTTGACATAAATGCCACCAGCGCCGCCGATCCCAGCCCCAGGCTGGCGAACGCCTCGAAGCCGAACACGGCGCTCAATAGCACCGGGTCCGGCCCCACGTTGGCCAGCCAGGCAAACCCCAGAATCGCGATCGCCTGCAGCACCCCGAACACCCACAGCGCGCGGTTGATACCCAGTTTGATCATCCAGATGCCGCCGACGGCGCCGCCGGCGAGGCTGGCCCACCAGCCGGTGGCGTTGGCCGCCAGCCCGATTTGCTTGGTGGTGAAGCCGACATCGAGGAAGAACTTGGTCGACAACGCGGTCGCCATGCTGTCGCCGATCTTGTACAGCAGGACGAACATGATGATGATGATCGCCTGTTTCAAGCCGTCGCGCAGGATGAATTCGCGGAATGGCAGCACCACCGCTTCCTGCAAATTCTTTGGCGGCGCGCCGTAGACGGCCGGCTCCTTCGCCAGCAGGGTGCAGATAAAACCCGGCAGCATGAACGCGGCGACGATCCAGAACACGGCCTGCCACGACATCGTGTCGGCCAGCACCAGTCCCAGCGCGCTCGGAATCAGGCTGGCCGCCTTGTAGGCGTTGACGATGATGGCCGCGCCCAGGCCCTGCTCGTCCTCGGCCAGGATTTCGCGGCGGTAGGCGTCCACCACCACGTCCTGGCTGGCCGACAGGAAGGCGATGACGCCGACGAAGACGGCGATCAGCGTCAGTTCCAGCTTCGGATCGAGCATGCCCAGCCCTCCGATGACGAGGAACAGGCCTACCTGCGTGACCGCCATCCAGCCGCGCCGCCGGCCCAGCGGGCCGATGGTGTAGCGGTCCATGAACGGCGCCCACAGGAATTTGAAGGTGTACGGGAACGTCACCAGCGCGAACAGGCCGAGCGCCTTCACATCGAGCCCGGACTTGGCCAGCCACGCCTGCATCAGGTAGATCAGCGTGTACAGCGGCAGCCCGGAGCTGAAACCCAGGAACAGAATCGAGATGGTGCGGCCGTTCAGGTACGACAGCCAGTGGCGCTTCGGTTCCTGGGTGGCCATCAGTGCGCAGCCTTCGCGTCGATTTTCGAGGTGACCTTCTTCCGCAGGCGGAAAACCGCCAGATCGCCGCGCAGATTCGGCAGGAACGACACGCGCCGGCCCTCCGCCAATGCGACGTACTCGATCACCTCCAGCCCGCATTCGACGGCCAGGTCGCGGAAGTCGTTGATGGTGGCGCAGCGCAGGTTGGGCGTGTCGTACCACTCGTACGGCAGCGACTCGGACACCGGCATGCGGCCCTTGAGCAGCGACACGCGGTGCGGCCAGTAGGCGAAGTTGGGGAACGAGACGATGGCCTCCTTGCCGACGCGGACGATATCGCGCAGCAGCGCCTCGACGTGCTTCATCATCTGCAGCGACGACAGGCACAACACCGTGTCGAAGGTGTTATCGCCGAACAGCGACAGGCCGTTCTCCATGTCTTGCTGAATCACCTGCACGCCACGCTTGGTGCTGTCGAGGACCTTGTCGTCGGCGATCTCGATGCCGTAGCCGCTGCATTGCTTGTCGCTTTGCAGGTAGTCCATCATCACGCCGTCGCCACAGCCGACGTCCAGCACATGCGCGTTGTTCGGCACCCAGTGGGCGATGAAGGCCAGGTCCGGCCGGGCGGTGCTTAATTGGGTAAAGTTCATGCGCTGCCTTTCACTGGAGCGTTGATATCGTTCCATACCTGGTTGTAGTACGCGCGCACCAGGTTCAGGTAGCGCGGGTCCTCCAGCAGGAAGGCGTCGTGGCCATGCGGCGCGTCGATTTCGGCGTAGGTCACCTGGCGGCGGTTGCTCACCAGCGCCTGTACGATCTCCTGGCTGCGCTCCGGCGAGAAGCGCCAGTCGGTGGTGAACGACGCCAGGAAGAACTTGGCGCGGGTACCGGCCAAAGTCTTGGCCAGGTCGCCGCCGTGGTGGCGCGCGGGGTCGAAGTAATCGAGCGCCTTGGTGATCAGCAGGTAGGTGTTGGCGTCGAAGTATTCGCTGAACTTGTCGCCCTGGTAGCGCAGGTACGATTCGATCTCGAAATCGACGCCGAAGCCGAATTTGTAGTTGGCCGGATTGTCGCCCGGGACGCCGGCGATGTCGTCCACCGCCGCGCGCAGCCTGCGGCCGAATTTCTCGGCCATGTCGTCGTCGGACAGGTAGGTGATGTGGCCGACCATGCGCGCCACGCGCAGGCCGTTCTTGGGCACCACGCCGTATTCATAAAAATCGCCGCCGTGGTAGTCCGGATCGGACAGGATGGCTTGGCGGGCGACGTCGTTGAAGGCGATGTTCTGCGCCGACAGCTTTGCCGTCGAGGCGATCACCACGCAGTGACGCAGCCGCTCCGGATACATGATGGACCACGCCAGCGCTTGCATGCCACCCAGCGAGCCGCCCATGACGGCGGCAAATTGCGTGATGCCCAACGCGTCGGCCAGGCGCGCCTGCGCGGCCACCCAGTCCTCCACCGTGACGACCGGGAAGGCGGCGCCGTAAGGCTTGCCGGTTGCCGGATTGTTGTGCATCGGGCCCGTGGAGCCGAAGCACGAGCCGAGGTTGTTGATGCCGATGACGAAGAACTTGTCGGTGTCGAGCGATTTGCCGGGACCGACCATGTTGTCCCACCAGCCCAGGCTTTTCGGCACGCCCTCGTATTCGCCGGCGACGTGGTGCGAGGCGTTGAGCGCGTGGCACACCAGCACCGCGTTCGATTTGTCGGCGTTGAGGGTGCCGTAGGTTTCGTACATCAGCATGTAGTCTTGCAGCGAGGCGCCGCTTTGCAGCGGCAGCGGCTGCGCGAAATGCATGGTTTGCGGTTTGACGTATCCCAGGGATGACATATTTTAATTAGGGTTTGGGGGCGGCCCCACGGGCCATCAATCTGGGCGGGACCGCGAGGATGGGTCCCACCGACTTACATCAACTGTAACTGTTCGACCGCGTCTGCAATTACGTTGGGTTCCATCGAGCGCATGATCTTGCGGGTTTGCGGAACGATACGCGCAAGGTCGCTGTTCAGGATTTCCTGCTTGACCGATAAAAGCTGCGCCGGGTGCATCGAGAATTCGCGCAATCCCATGCCCAGCAACAGGCGTGTCAGCTTGACGTCGCCCGCCATTTCGCCGCACACGGCGACTTCGATCCCGGCTTTATGCCCGGCCGCAATCGTCATCGAGATCAATTGCAGCACAGCCGGATGGAGCGGATTGTAAAGGTGCGCGACCTCATAATCAACCCGGTCGATCGCCAAGGTGTACTGAATCAGGTCGTTGGTGCCGATCGACAGGAAATTCATGCGCTTGACGAACATCGGCAGCGCCAGCGCCGCCGCCGGGATTTCGATCATCGCGCCCACCGGCACCGTGTCGTCGAATTTGATCTTCGCCTCGCGCAGTTCGGCCTTGGCCTGGGCGATCATCGCCAGCGACTGGTCGATCTCGAACGCGTGCGCCAGCATCGGGATCAGGATCTTGACCTTGCCGAAGGCCGAGGCGCGCAGGATGGCGCGCAACTGGGTCAGGAAAATCTGCGGCTCGGCCAGGCAATAGCGGATCGCCCGCAAACCCAGCGCCGGATTGAGCGCGGTGTGCTCGGTCTGGTCGAGCGGCTTGTCGGCGCCGATATCGAGCGTGCGGATGGTCACCGGTCGGCCCTTCATCGCCACCACAGCGCGCTTGTACTGCTCGAACTGCTCGTCCTCGGACGGGATCTTGCTGTTGCGGCCCATGAACAGGAACTCGGAGCGGAACAGGCCCACGCCGTTGGCGCCGGCCTCCATCGCCGCCGGGCAGTCGTCCGGCAGCTCGATATTGGCCAGCAAGGTGATTTCGGTGCCGTCCTTGGTGATGGCCGGCGTCTTCTTGAGTTTATTGAGCTTCTTGCGGGCGCGCAGCGCGGCGCCCTGGCGCTCGCGGTACTGCTCCAGCACCAGCGCGCTGGGGTTGGCGATGACCACGCCGGCGTCGCCGTCGATGATCAGCCAGTCGTCCTGCTCGATCAGGGTCGAGGCGCCGGACATGCCGACGGCGGCCGGGATGTCCAGGCTGCGCGCGACAATGGCCGTATGCGAGTTCTGGCCGCCGACATCGGTGACGAAGCCGATGAACGAGCGGTCGCGGAACTGCAGCATGTCGGCCGGCGAGATGTCGTGGGCGACGATGATCATCTGCGCCTGGAACTCGTCGCCGTCGGAGGTGGTCGGCGGCAGGATTTGCGCGGTGCCCATCAACACCTTGAGCACGCGCTCGGCCACCTGCTGGATGTCGGCCTTGCGCTCGCGCAGATACGGGTCTTCGATTTCGTCGAACTGCGCCGACAGCTCGTCGATCTGCGTCAGCAGCGCCCATTCGGCGTTGTAGTGGCGCGCGCGGATGATGTCGAGCGGCGCCTCCGAGATCATCGGGTCGGACAGGATCAGCGCGTGGACGTCGATGAAGGCGCCCAGCTCGGTCGGCGCGTCCTTGGGCAGCTCGTTCCACAGCGTTTGCAGTTCCCTGTGCACCTGGGCCAGCGCCTGCTGCAACCGCACCACTTCCGCTTCCAGATGCTCCTCGGCCACCAGGTAGTGCTTGACGTCGAGCGCGGCCGGCGCCAGCTTGTGCGCGCGGCCGATGGCGATGCCGCGCGAGACCGGAATGCCGTGTAGTGTGAAGGAAGCCATGGGTGGACCAGTGAAAATGCGGGAGCGGCCGCGATCCGAGGGCATTACTCGCCTTCGCCGAACTTGTCGTTGACCAGCGCCGACAGCGCGGCGATGCATTCGCTTTCATCGGGGCCGTCGGCCTCCAGGGTGACCTTGGCGCCCTTGCCGGCGGCCAGCATCATCACGCCCATGATGGACTTGGCGTTGATGCGGCGCGCGTTGCGGGTCAGCCAGACGTCGCTTTGAAACTTTGCTGCCAGTTGGGTAAATTTGGCGGAAGCGCGGGCATGGAGCCCAAGCTTGTTGATAATCTCAAGTTCTTGTTGAATCATTTTTATTTTGTCTCAATGAGAAATCGGCGCGGCATTCGTTACAAAACATCCGCCGCGCAAAATAAGCCGCACAAAAAATTCCCGCGTCGCCGCTACACGACGCGAATCCGGTTGTCGACGCGCACCGCGCCACTTTGCGCGCCGGCCAGCGCCATCTCGACCACCACGTCGAGCGTGTCGCGGCGGTAGGTGATGGCCCGCAGCAGCATCGGCAAGCTGATGCCGGCAATGACCTCCACCCGACCGGCGTCCGCCAAACGGTCGCAGCAGTTGGCGGGAGTGCCGCCCTTGACGTCGGTCATGATCAACACGCCGTCGCCGTCGTCGAGCCGCTTGATCGCCGCCGCCGCCAGCGCCTGCACTTCACCGAGGTCCTGGTCGGCGATCACATCGATCGCCTCGAGCCGCTCGGTCGGACCACGAAACACATGCGCGCAGGCGGCAATGAACGCCTGTCCAAGCGGTGCGTGCGTCATAAGCAGTATGCCAACCATATTCTTAAACCGCCAGTGAGCGCGGAGGTTTTTGAGGCCCTCCGGCAAAATTATTTTGAATATCCGTCATCGCGGGTCCGCCACGGACGCCACCGCCGCTTCCACAGCGTCGATGAACATCGCCGCGACCGGGAAACCGGCCTGCTGGGTGATTTCCTGGAAACAGGTCGGACTGGTAACGTTGACTTCCGTGAGGCAATCTCCGATTACGTCCAATCCTACCAGCAACAAGCCGCGCGCGGCCAGTATCGGCCCCAGCGTATTGGCGATTTCGAAGTCCCGTTCGGTCAAAGGTTGCGCCACCCCAAGGCCGCCGGCCGCCAGATTGCCCCGCACCTCGCCGTTTTGCGGAATACGCGCCAGCGAAAACGGCACCGGCTTGCCGCCGATGACCAGGATGCGCTTGTCGCCCTTGGCGATGTCCGGAATGAAACGCTGGGCCATGATCGTGCGCTTGCCGTTGTCGGTCAGCGTTTCGATGATGGCGCCCAGGTTCATCGCGTCCGGCTTGACGCGGAAAATGCCGGTGCCGCCCATGCCGTCGAGCGGCTTGAGGATGACGTCGCCATGTTCGGCCTGGAAGGCGCGGATGCGTGCCTCGTCTGCCGTCACCAGGGTCGGCGAGGTGAACTCGCTGAACTGGGCGATGGCCAGCTTTTCGTTGTGGTCGCGGATGGTCGACGGCTTGTTGAAGATGTTAGCGCCCTGCTTCTCGGCCAGCTCCAGCATATAGGTGCCGTAGATATATTCCATGTCGAACGGCGGGTCTTTGCGCTGGATGATGGCGTCGAACTCGCCCAGGTTGGTTTCCACGGCCGGGGCGGCGCGGTACCAGTCCTTCATGTCGTCCAGAATGGTGATTTCAGCAACTTTGGCGTAGGCCACGCCACCGTTGACGGCCATGTCTTTTTGCTCGAAGGCGTAGACGGTATGCCCGCGCTTGGCGGCCTCCACCATCATGGCGTAGGTCGAATCCTTGTAGGTCTTGAAACTGGCCAAGGGATCGGCGAGGAAAGCTATTTTCATGGGCGCATCCAGTCTGTGTAATGCCTGATTTTAGCCGAGATTCGCCGGAGGCACCGGCTCAGCCCGGTCTTGGCGGCTGTAGAGTGAGCCGAGCATCAACCCGCAAGGCCAGTCGGGGTCGTACCCTACTGGGTACGACCCCTGTGCGCCGCCGTGCGGGTTGAAAGCGCGCGCCGCCTGCACGCAACCGGTTAATACACTTCCGGATTCGGATCGGTGCGTTCCATTTCCAGCGACGCCGCCAGCAGCGCCAGCCGCGCCACCACGCCGTAGACGTAGAAGCGGTTTGGTGCCGCCGTGCCTGGTTTGGCCTTCAGATCGGGCACCGCGTGCTGCTGGGCGAACGCCAGTGGCACGTACTGGGAACCGGGTGCGTTGAGATTCTGGTCGACGCCCTTTTCCGCGTGAACACGGTAGAAACCGCCGACCACATAGCGGTCGATCATGTAGACCACCGGCTCGGCGACGTCGTCCTTGATGCTCTCGAAGGTCGGCACACCCTCCTGGATGATGAAGTCGGTAACTTCCTTGCCATCCTTGATGACGATCATCTTATCGCGCTGGGCCTGGCTCAAGTCCTTGATTTCACTGGAATCCTTGATCGTCAGGATGCTGGTGCCATAGGTTCCGGCGTCCGGCTTGACGATCACGAACGGCTTGTGATCCTTCATGCCGTATTCCTTGTACTTCTTCTTGATCTTGGCCAGCAGCGCGTCCACATTGGCGGCCAGGCAATCGTAGCCGTCGCCGGTGCGGAAGTTGACCGCGTCGCACTTGGCGTGGAACGGATTGAGCATCCACGGATCGACGCCGATCAGCTTGCCGAACTTCTTGACCACCTCGTCATAGGCGTTCAGGTGGTTGCTCTTGCGGCGCACGGCCCAGCCGGCGTGCAGCGGCGGCAGCAGGCTCTGCTCATGGATGTTCTGCAGAATCTCGGGGATGCCGGCAGACAGATCGTTGTTCAGCAAAATCGTGCACGGATCGAAGTCCTTGAGCCCGACGCGGCGGCCGTTGGCCGAGCGCACCAGCGGCTCGACCACCAGCATGTTGCCGTCCGGCAGCGCCAGCGGGGTTGGCTGCGTCACTTCCGGCGCCAGCGAACCGAGGCGCACGTGCAGGCCGGTCTGGCGGAAGATCTGCATCAGCCGCGCGATGTTTTGCCAGTAAGTCGGATGGCGCTGGTGAATTTCCGGGATCAGCAGCAGGTTGCGCGCGTCCGGACAGTACTTGTCGATCGCGGCCATGGCGGCCTGCACCGACAGCGGCAGCATTTCAGTTGCCAGATGGTTGAAACCGCCCGGGAACAGGTTGGTATCGACCGGCGCCAGCTTGTAGCCGGCGTTGCGCATATCGACCGAGCAATAGAACGGCGGCGTGTGTTCCTGCCATTCCAGACGGAACCAGCGCTCAATGGCCGGCGTGGCGGCCAGGATTTTTTCTTCTAGATCGAGCAGCGGACCGGTCAAAGCCGTGACGAGATGGGGAACCATGATAACTTCCTTAAATGTGCGGGAGGACGGCCCTCCAGGCAGCAGAACCTCAAATATTACCTTGCAGATAGCCCAAATCAGGGCGAAAACCCTATTTTAAAGGTGGAAATGGAAAAAAGGCGGGGATGAACGCATGCCCCACCCCGCACAGCGGCAAACAGGGGTCGTACCCCGTACGGGGTACGACCCCGCCTGGCCCTGCGGGTTTGACGTCAACGCTCAATCGGCGGGCGAAAAAAAAGCGCCTCGTCCGAGGCGCTTTTTAGGATTGCAGTGCTAATTAAGCGTGGTAAGCGGACTCGCCGTGGGTGGTGATGTCCAGGCCTTCGCGCTCTTCTTCTTCCGGAACGCGCAGACCGATGACCACATCAACCAGCTTATAGGCGATGAACGAGACGACAGCCGACCACAGGATGGTGACGCCGACGGCGGTCGCCTGGGTGGTGACCTGGCCCATGATCGAATAGTCAGCCGATGCCTTGTTGGCAACATAGTCCCAGACGCCCTGGCCGCCGAGCGACGGCGCAGCGAACACGCCGGTCAGCAGCGCGCCAAGGATACCGCCGACGCCGTGGACACCAAACACGTCCAGCGAGTCGTCCGCGCCCAGCAGGCGTTTCAGACCATTGACACCCCACAGGCAGATGACGCCAGCGGCCAGGCCGATAACCAGCGCGCCCATCGGGCCGACGAAACCGCAGGCCGGGGTGATGGCGACCAGACCGGCCACCGCACCCGAGGCGCCACCCAGCATCGATGGCTTGCCTTTGAAGATCCACTCGGCGAACACCCAGGCCACGGTGGCGGCGGCGGTTGCCAGCAAGGTGTTGATGAAGGCCAGCGCGGCGATGTCACCGGCTTCCAGCGACGAACCGGCGTTGAAACCGAACCAGCCGACCCACAGCAGCGAGGCACCGATCATGGTCATGGTGACCGAGTGCGGCGCCATCGATTCGCGGCCGTAGCCGACGCGTTTGCCGATCATGTAGGCACCGACCAGGCCGGCAACAGCGGCGTTGATGTGCACCACGGTGCCGCCGGCGAAGTCCAGCGCGCCTTTTTGGAACAGGAAGCCCGCTTTGGCGCCTTCAGTGGCGGCGGTGGCCGCGTCCTTGATCGCGTCGGGACCGGTCCAGAACCAGACCATGTGGGCGATCGGCAGGTAGGCAAAGGTGAACCACAGCACGACAAAAGCGAGCACGGCGGTGAACTTGGCGCGTTCGGCGAAGGCGCCGACGATCAGGCCGCAGGTGATGGCGGCGAAGGTGGCCTGGAAGGCGACATAGATGAATTCAGGAATCACCACACCCTTGCTGAAGGTGGCGGCGTACGAGAACGCGCCCTTGGCCGGATCCCAGATGCCGTTCAGGAAGGCACGGTCGAATTTGCCATAGAAGGCGTTACCTTCGGTGAATGCCAGCGAGTAGCCGTACACGCACCACAGCACCACGATCAGCGCAAAGACCATGAACACTTGCATCAGGATCGACAGCATGTTTTTGGAACGGACCAGGCCGCCGTAGAACAGGGCCAGGCCGGGAATCGTCATCAGGATCACCAGCAGGGTCGAGACCATCATCCAGGCGGTGTCGCCCTTCTGTGGCGCAGGCGCCGGGGCGGCAGGCGCGGCCTCGGCGGCGGCAGGCGCGGTGGCGGCGGGCGCGGCGACAGGCGCGGCCTCGGCGGCAGCCGGCGCTTCCGGTGCGGCGGCGGCCGGCGCGGTGGCGGTGGCGGCGGGCGCGTCAGCCGGCTTGGCCTCCTGGGCGTGGACCGGCGCGGCAAGTGCAAACAGGATGGAAACCCCAGCGAGCAATGTTGTTATAGTTTTCTTCATCAATTTTCCCCTTAAAGAGCTTCGTGGCCGGTTTCACCGGTACGAATACGGATCACCTGTTCCAGGTTGTACACAAAGATCTTGCCGTCACCGATTTTGCCGGTGCGCGCAGCGCCTTCGATCGCTTCGATCGCCTGTTCGACGATGGCATCGTCCACCGCCGCCTCGATCTTGGTCTTCGGCAGGAAGTCCACGACGTATTCGGCACCGCGATACAGCTCGGTGTGGCCTTTCTGGCGACCGAAGCCTTTCACTTCGGTCACGGTAATACCTTGCACGTTGATCGCCGACAGGGCCTCGCGGACCTCGTCGAGCTTGAACGGCTTGATAATGGCGGTAATCATTTTCATGCTGGCCTCGCTTAGAAGGTTTTGGAAATGGTGAGCACGGCACCGCTCTTGCCGAGGTTCTTCCCGCGGCCGACATAGGCGTCGGTGTCGGTGAAGAACCCTGCCACCGCCACGGTCACCACGCCGAAATCTTTGGTGATGCCGATTTTGTAGTCGTTGTAGCTAAAGGCGGAGTTGTTCTTGACGGTCTGGCGGCCGAGGTGGACGTTCAGGAAGTAGCCGTCATAGATGTCGGAGTTGAGTTGGGCGTCCACATAGCCGCTGTCCTTGCTGTCGGCGGTGCCGAACAGATTGGTGGTCGAACGGGAGTACTTGACGGAGAACGGACCGACGCCGATCTGGGCGTACAGTTCGAAGGTGTTGGCGCTGGTGGGCAGCTTGTTCGACGGATAGTAGTAATACAGACCGCCGACGTCGTAGGTAACATTGGGAGCGATCTCGCCGCGCTTGCCGCCGTAGACATCGATTTCCACATCGGCGTCGCCGCCACCGTCCTTGACCCACTTGATGGTGGACGCCCAGGTGCCGACGTACAGGCCGGTCGGATTGTTGACGTAGTCCACGCCGCCTTGCAGCGCCGGTTGCTGGCGGGTTTGCGAAATGCCGCGATAACGGTACTCGCTGGCCACGGCAACGTTGTAGCTGATTTGATTGTCCGGTGCCGGTTCGGCAGCGGGTGCGACCGCAGGAGCGGATTGCGCGTCCTGGGCCTGCGCCGAGGCGCTCATGGTGGCGAATGCGAAGGTCAATGCTGCGATCAGGGTCAGGTTCGTGCTTTTCATAATTTTGTCCTTGTAGTTATCGAACTTAGTCACAGATAGGGAATACGGTTACGGGTAAAATCCTTATGAGGCAAAGCAAAGAGCAGCATTCATTTACTTCTTTAGCAGAATGCGTGCCAGCTAACATTGCTCGCTGGATAGCTGGCGTAGCATCCACGACAATGGACGTACTCGTAGGAAAGTGACAATTTGAAAGTGTCGAACGCAGGAGTTTTTGGTTTTGCACCACAATGATGCATTGACGCACTTTAACGGTGCGCACATAACCCCACCAGATCAAGGAATATTATGGATATGAACACTTTTTTTAACGACCTGCAAAACAAGATCAGCCAGGCCGTCCAAAACTCACCAGCAAAGGACATTGAGAAGAACGTCAAGTCCATGATGACGCAGGGATTCTCCAAACTGGATCTGGTGACGCGAGAGGAGTTTGATATTCAAACGCAAGTTTTAGCGAAAACCCGCGCGAAACTGGAGACGCTGGAAACGCGTCTGGCGGAACTGGAAGCAAAAGCTGCTGCGCCCAAGAGCGACATCATCATCTGAAGATGGCCGGAGGTGGCGGCGTTGCCACTGTTATACGTAGGGCGGATTAGGCGGAACGCCGTAATCGGCCATGCATGCGCCGCCGATGGCGCATACATGGCCGATTACGCTTCGCTAATCCGCCCTACGTGTTTCCAAAGTATTTTGATTGCCTGTCCGGATACCACTACTTGTATGTCACGCCCTCGACGAATTTGCCGATGTCGAGCACATTCGCTTCCGCGCCCTTGATCTTGCGCCCGCCGACCGTGACATTGTCGATCGTCACGTTCTTCACCTTGCGCATGTCGTCATACCCGTAAATTACCGACGCGCCGGGCGAGCCGTTGCCTGAAAAATGGATGTTGCGCAACGTGACATTCTCGATGCCCCGCCCCGGGCTGGTATTGTATTTAGGCGTGAAGGCGATGTGCAGGTTGAACAGCTTGCCCTCCTCGATGCGCTCCACCCGGATGTCTTCAAACACCACATCGCGCACCAGATTGTCGTCGGCCGCCATGATGCCGATCGCGCCTTCGTACTCGGGATCGTCCTCGTCGTGATCCAGGATATCGATGTTGCTGAAGCGGATGCGCTCGAGCACCTCCGGCTCGGGATGCGCCGGCGACGGCGTGTTGCCGTGGATGCCAATCATGACCGCGTGCGCGATATCGGCCCACAAGGTCGAGTCCTTGACGACGATGTCGCGTGTGTTGCCCCAGATATCCCAGCGGTGGTTATACAGTGTGATGCAATCGTCCGACGTGCGGATGAAGCTGTCGGCGATGGTCACGCGCTCGCAGGCGAAGTGCCCCAACCCGTCCGACCATTTGCCGCCGCCGATGGTGCGGATGTTGCGCTCCTCGATATCCTGGGATGTGATGCAGCGCATCGTCCCGTGCGTCTGGTTGAAGAAGATCGGCCCGTCGATCACCACGTTCTTTGAATCCTTGATGGTCAGCATATCGACGCTGTCGAACAGGCCGTCGCTGATGACCTTCACGTTTTGCACGCCGTTGATGATCAGCGGCCGCTTCAGCATGGCCGAGCCGTCGATGTACACGGTGGTATTGGAGCGCACGTTGAACTCGCCGTCATGCACGCCCGGGCCGAAGTACACCACCGGCTGGGTGAAGTCCGGCGTCTCGCCCTTGCCGATTGCCTCGTTGGGCTTGAGCGCCGGCGGCTTGGGCATGTCCTTGCGAATCGCGTGCGTGAACAGATGCAGGTTGTGCAGGCGGTCGTCGTCGAATTCGATGCTGAGATTAGCCGGACGTTTCAGTGTGAAGAAGGCGGTCTGGCCCTTGATGACCGGTTTGATGCCCTTGGCGTCCGGACGGATCGCCACGCTGGAGAAGCGGCCGTTGTTCTTTTGCACCGCCACTTCCACCGGGCCGTCGAAGTTGAAGTAGACCATCGAGGCGGTGCTTTGCGTATCGAGGTCGACTTTGACTTTGTATTCGTACAGGTCTTGCCACACGCCGCCAGGCGTGCGCACGCGCACCGTGAAGTCGTCGCTATGGTGCGAGTAGCGGATCGGCTCCGGGAAGGGAAATACCTGCACCTGCGCAGAGGACGACGCACACCACAGCAAGGCGGCCGCCGTTAGAAGCTTTTTAAACACGCTAGTCTCCTGATTTTATTTTAAATGTTATCGATAACTCGATAGCGTGAGATGCTATCACAGTCCGTGAATCCCACTACGGAGATACGTAGGGCGGATTAGCGAAGCGTAATCGGCCAATGCATGCGTCGCGGCGGCTCACGCATTGGCGGATTACGGCGTTCCGCCTAATCCGCCCTACGTGGAACATCTGTCACTCGGAAGTAATCGACGTCGATATACGATGACGACTTGTGGCCGGCCGTTGGCCGCCGCGTGCTGACCAGGCCAACCTGCGCCCCCACCCAGCGTCCGACGGTGGCCTGGAACGGCTTGCCTACCGGCGTGAACTGCCTGCCGTCCAGGCTATAGGAAAACTTCACCATCGCGCCATCGCCAACCTCGGCGCGCAGATACACAGGCTCGCGGCCCACCGTGCGCAACGGTTCGATGCGCTCTTTGCACGTCAGCGCCGGCTCCTCGCAGGTGGAGAGCACCAGCCGCGTCACG
>Ga0308163_10000946_pt1 | contig 37528 bp, 36 predicted proteins | sample PhyTR1_FD_201037 | JGI IMG/M metagenome (GOLD analysis project Ga0308163, IMG submission 201037) | Phyllosphere microbial communities from UC Gill Tract Community Farm, Albany, California, United States - DLSLT.R1 | ecosystem: Host-associated > Plants > Phyllosphere > Unclassified | place: USA... | reverse complement strand
CGCTGACGCCGATGTAGAGAGCCTTTCCCTGGCGCACGATGTCGGCGAACGCCTGCATCGTCTCCTCGAGGGGAGTCTCGACGTCGTAGCGGTGAGCCTGATAGAGATCGACGTAGTCGGTCTTCAGACGGCGCAGCGATCCGTCGACGGATTCCATGATGTGCTTGCGCGAGAGTCCGACGTCGTTCGGGCCTTTGGGTCCGGTGGGCCAGTAGACCTTGGTGAAGATCTCCAGCGATTCGCGGCGCTGGTGCTTCAGCGCCTTGCCGAGAACCTTCTCCGCAGCCGTGTTCGCATAGGCGTCTGCCGTGTCGAAGGTCGTGATGCCGGCGGTCAACGCCGCCTCCACACACTGCGCAGCGATGTCGTTCTCGACCTGCGATCCGTGAGTGAGCCAGTTGCCGTACGTGATTTCCGAGATTTTGAGCCCGGACTTGCCGAGGTACCTGAATTCCATGATGCCAACGCTACTCCTCGTGCTGGACGGCGGCTGGGGGTAGCGTGGGAGCCCTCCGGATGACAGGACAGGTGACGGTGACGACCTATGTGGCACTGGTGCGGGGCATCAACGTGGGAACGAGCACTCTCGTGGCGATGCCCGACTTCCAGCGTGTGCTCGAGGAGAGCGGCTTCACCGATGTGAAGACTCATCTGCGCAGCGGCAACGCCGTCTTCGAGTCCGATGTAGATCTGTCGCCTGGCGATATCGCAGCTCTCGAGAGTCGCTTCTCCGACGCGACCGGGATCTCCGCGCCGTTCGTCGTGATCGAGGGCCGCGAGTTCGTGAACGTGGTCGAGGAGAATCCTCTCGTCGGCGAGTCCGACAATCCGTCGCGGCTGGTTATCTCCTTCCTTCCCGGTCCGGTCCCGTCGGGCGTCACGATTCCGGATGCCGCGACGCTGCTTCCCGAGGCCGTTCGCGTCGGATCGCGGGCCGTCTACGCCTGGTGTCCCCACGGGGTATCCACGTCGTCGATCCCGGCGTCGTTCTGGAGGCAGTTCGGCCCGGCGGCGACGGCGCGCAACGCGAATACGGCGAACAAGCTGGTGTCACTGGTGCTGCCTAGACTCGAAGGATGACGGTGAGTGCGGGGGTAGACGACTCGACCGCCACCATGCTGCACATCGACATGGACGCCTTCTTCGCCTCGGTCGAGCTCCTCGACCATCCCGAGCTGCGCGGTCAACCGGTCATCATCGGCCACGCCGGGGGCCGAGGCGTCGTCACGAGCGCCACCTATGAGGCTCGTCGGCTCGGGGTGCACTCGGCCATGCCGGTCTCCGTCGCCATGCGGCTCGCCCCGAAGGCGCACGTCCTGCCTCCGCACCACAAGCTGTACCAGCACTACTCGGCCGAGGTGATGCGCATCTTCCGAGACGTCACCCCGTTGGTCGAGCCGCTCAGCATCGACGAGGCCTTTCTCGACGTGTCAGGCGCCCGACGGCTTCTGGGCAGTCCGAGCGTCATCGGCGCTCAGGTTCGCGCACGTGTCCTCGCAGAGACCGGCCTCACCTGTTCTGTCGGCGCATCGTCGACCAAGTTCGTCGCCAAGATGGCGTCGCAGCGGGCGAAGCCCGACGGAATGCTGATCGTTCCCGAGTCCGAGATCCTCAACTTCTTGCATCCATTGCCCATCAAAGCGCTGTGGGGCGTGGGCGCGAGCACCGAAGCGGCACTGGCGCGCATCGGCATCAAGACCGTGCGCGAACTCTCCGAGATGCCGCTGCCGGCACTCACCAGGGCGGTGGGCGAGGCCTCGGGCCAGAAACTGCACGCGCTGGCACTCGGCATCGATCCCCGGGGCATCGTTCTCGAGCGTCAAGAGAAGAGCATCGGGCACGAGAACACCTTCGAGTTCGATGTCTCAGACCGACGGGTCCTTCATCGAGAACTCCTGAAACAGGCGAATCAGGTCGCCGTCCGGCTGCGCAAGGCAGGTCTCGAGGGGCGCACGGTCGCCCTCAAACTCCGATTCAGCGACTTCACGACCATCACACGGTCGCGCACGCTCGCCGAGCCCAGCGACCTCGGCAAGCAGATCTACGACGAGGCCAAGGCCATCTTCGACGCGCTCGACCTGCGCGACGACCAGCGAGTGCGCCTCATCGGCGTGCGTGTGGAGCAGCTGGCCGAATCGGGGTCCGTGGTGCACCAGCCGTCGCTCTGGGTCGACGAGGCCGAATCCCAGACCGACGGATGGCGCGACGCCGAGCGCACCATCGACAAGCTCTCGGCGCGCTTCGGATCAGGGGCGGTCGGCCCCGCATCGCTCATGCGCAAGAAGAGCCAAGGGTCCTCCCCGGAATAGGAGGACCTGCGCCGGTCGAGTAGCGAGGGACGAGCGTATCGAGACCACCGCGGGTGACCTCGATACGCCAGCTCGTTCCTCGCGCGGCTACTCGATCAGCGCGTAGCGTCAGATGCTGGGGCGATAGACCGTCACCGAGTGTCCGGCGACACGGGCGGTGTCGCCGCGCGGGCTCGACTCGAGGAGGACGTCGCTCGACGAGAGCAGGCCGCTCGGGGCATCCATCGGTTCGCCCGAGAGGTTGACCAGCACCCGCATATCGCCGCGCGTCAGTTCGAGCCAGCGATCCTGCTCGGAGAATTCCACCGAGAGGTGCGGCCAGCGCGGGTCGCTGAAGGCCGGCACGGTTCGGCGCAACGTCGTGAGCGCCGTGTAGAACTCCAGCAATCGCGCGTGAGCCGACGTGCCGTCGGCAGGCTCTGACCAGTCGAGCTTCGAGTTGGTGAACGTCGAGACGTCCTGCGGGTTCGGAACGACCGACTCGTCCCAGCCCATGCGCTCGAACTCGGCGATGCGGCCTTCTGCTGTGGCCTTGCCGAGTTCTGGTTCCGGGTGGGAGGTGAAGAACTGGAAGGGCGTCGAGGCGCCCCACTCCTCGCCCATGAACAGCATGGGGGTGTACGGGCCGAGAAGGGTCAGTGCTGCGGCGATGGCGAGCTGACCTTCGTCGAGCGACGCGGTGAGTCGATCGCCGATCGCCCTGTTGCCGATCTGGTCGTGGTTCTGATTGGCCACGACGAGGCGCCAGGTGAGCACATTGGCTGTGTCGATGCGCTTGCCGTGGTGGCGGCCCCGGAAGCTCGACCAGGTTCCGTCGTGGAAGAAGCCGGACGTCAGGGCCTTGGCCAAGGCGCTGAGCGGCTCGAAATCGGCGTAGTAGCCCGAGGTCTCGCGCGTGAGGGCGACGTGCACGGCGTGGTGGAAGTCGTCGCTCCACTGGCCGGCGAGACCGTATCCGTTCTGGTCACGCGCGGTGAACATGACCGGATCGTTGAGGTCGGACTCCGCGATGAGACTGAGCGGCCGACCGACGAACGCCGACCAGGCATCCGTCTCGGCCGCGAGCTCGCTCAGCAGGTGACGCGAACTCTCGTCGTGCAGCGCGTGCACCGCATCGAGGCGCAGGCCGTCGACGTGATACTCCTCGAACCACATGCGGGCATTGTCGAGAATGAAGCGGCGTACCTCGGTGGATCCGTGACCGTCGAGGTTGATCGCCTTGCCCCAGGTCGTTCCGGCGGCCTCGTGCTCGTAAGGTCCGTAGACCCCCAGATAGTTGCCGCTGGGCCCCAGGTGGTTGTAGACGACGTCTTGGATGACGGCGAGGCCGCGGAGGTGACACGCGTCGACGAACCGGCGGTAGGCATCCGGCCCGCCGTAGGTCTCTTGCACGGCGAACCAGAGCACACCGTCGTAGCCCCAGTTGTGCGTGCCGTTGAAGGCGTTCACCGGCATCACCTCGACGAAGTCGATGCCCAACGAGACGAGGTGATCGAGACGATCGATCGCCGAGTCGAGGGTGCCCTCGGGCGTGAAGGTGCCGATGTGCAACTCGTAGATCGAGCCTCCGGCGAGCTGCCTGCCCGCCCAGTCGTCGTCATTCCAGACGTACGCCGCATCGTCGACGGTGCGCGAGAGTCCGTGCACTCCCTCGGGCTGGCGCCGGGAACGCGGATCGGGCAGAGGCCCGACCGTCTGTCCGTTCGCGTCGTCGACCAGATAGCCGTAGTCGACCTCGCCCTCGGGCGCCGACGGGCCGGCGGTCCACCAGTCGCCGTCTTCGCGGGTCATCTCGATCGTCTGCTCGGCGACGACGAGGCGCATGCGTTGGGCGTGAGGCGCCCAGACATCGAATCGGGTACGGACGGTCATTCTGAAGGATCCTCTCGGACGGCGGCTAGGAGGGCGACGGGAAGGTCTGCGAGCAACTCTGATACGGCCACCGGCCCGGCCTCGATCTGGCGTCCGGTGAGAACGTCGACGCTGTCGCGGTCGATGGTGATCTGGGTCGAACCCCAGCCGTCTGCCTGGGCGAGCGACCAGGGAAGGCGCGTCGCGATCGTGACCGCGCCGCCCCTGTCGAAGCCGATCACGTGACTGGCCGCGTCGCCGTGCGCCTCGACGGGGGTGTATCCCGTGAAGAGCTCGGGATGCTCGTGCCGGAGCCGGAGCGCGCGCGACGTGACGAGCAGCTTCGCGGCGCCGGTCTCATCGACCGTCGGAAGCTCACCCGTGTCGAGGATCTCGAGCAGTCGGCGCCGTTCGTCGAAGTCGACGAAGCGGCGATTGTCGGGGTCGACGAGAGAGTTGTCCCAGAGCTCGGTGCCCTGGTAGACATCGGGCACGCCCACCATGGTGAGCTGGATCAGCTTCGCGGCGAGCGAGTTCGACCAGCCCGCGGGCCGGATGCGCATGGCGAGCGACTCCACGAGCTCGTGGGTGCGCGGGTCGTCGTACGCGGCGTCGACTGCTGCATGCAGAGCCTCCTCGAAGCGCTCGTCGGGGGCGTTCCAGGTCGTGGATGCGCCGGCCTCGCGAGATGCTTTTTCGGCGTAGGCGTGCAGGCGTTGGCGCTCGATCGGCCACGCGCCGATCGCGGTCTGCCAGAGCAGCGAATCGAAGGTCTCGTCGCCGATCGGAGCGGATTCGCGGAGCCTCGCGAGCGTATCCAGCCAGGTGTGCGGCAGCTCGCTCAAGACGTCGATGCGCGCGCGCACGTCTTCGCCCCGCTTCGTGTCGTGAGTCGAGAGCGTCGTCATAGTGCGAGGGAACGACGCCATGCGCTGCCACTGGCGCGCGTGGAATTCGGCGGCATCGATCGCGAACTCGGCCGGCTCGCCGCCGACCTCGTTGAGCGACACCAGCCGGTTCCAGCGGTAGAACGCGGTGTCCTCGACGCCCTTGGCCATGACCATGCCCGATGTCTGCTGAAAGCGAATCGCGGCGGCGTTGCTCGGGTGCGACAGCGCCGCGGTGACGACGTCGAGTTCCGCGGCGAGGTCGGGCCTGGCCGCGAGGGCGAGGCGATGCGCCTCCTCGAGCTTCTCTCTTCCCGACGGCAGGTACGAGCGATAGACGGGGAAGCAGGTGAGCAATTCGGCAATGGCATCCGCGATTGCGGAGGAGCCGCGCCAGCTCGACTCCGCCAGCGCGTCTTCGCGGTCGAGGTCGCGCTGAATTCGCAGAACCTCCGAGCGCAGGATGCCGTCGGCAATGGCACGTTTGGTGTCGTGGATCAAGGCGATCCAGTTGTCGTGAGCGCTCTCGCCCTCGCCGAGACCGAGTGCGACGTTCAGGAACGGTTCGCCCGAGGCATCCACCAGAACCCTGTCGATGTCGCCGAGCGAGTCGTAGCCGGTCGTGCCGGCCGTCTTCCAGGTGCCGGGCAGCCGCTCGCCACCCTCGAGAATCTTCTCGACGAGCACGTAGGCACCCCCGGTCAGCTCCGCGAGATGCTCGAGGTAGTCCTCGGGGTCGGCGAGTCCGTCGGGGTGGTCGACCCTCAGGCCATCGGCGAGCCCGTCGGCGAACCAGCGACCGATCTCGGCGTGGGATTCGTCGAACACCCACGGCACCTCGACCTTGACTCCGGCCAGCGTCGTCACGGCGAAGAACCGCCGGTAGTTCAGCTCTGCATCGGCGCGGCGCCAGTTCATGAGCTCGTAGTGCTGGCGCGAGTGCACCGTGATCGCATCGGCGCCGTCGTCGGCCGTGCCCGGAGCCACCGGGAAGCGGTTGTCGTAGTAGTGCAGTTCAGGCTTTCCGTCGAGCCCAGTGGCGAGCTCGAGTGCATCGAGCGAATCGTCGCCGAGTACCGGCAGTCGCACCTTGCCGTGACCGAACTCCCAATCCACGTCGAACGCCTCGGCATGGCGCGAGTCGCGTCCGTGCGTCAGCAGCTCCCACCACCAGACACTGAGCGGAGCCGTCGCCACGCCCACGTGATTGGGCACGATGTCGACGAGAACGCCGAGCCCGCGGGCGTGCGCCGCCTCAGCGAGTCTCTCCAGGGCATCCGGCCCGCCGCGCTCGGGGTCAACACGGCTGTGATCGATCACGTCGTAGCCGTGATTGCTGCCCGGTTCGGCCTCGAGAATCGGCGACAGGTAGACCCAGTCGGCGCCGAGGTCGGCGAGGTAGTCGATCAGCTCCGCCGCGGCGTCGAGAGTGAACGACGACGAGATCTGGAGTCGGTAGGTGGAGAGGGGTTCGCGCATGGGTCCTCGCTAGCCGTTGGAGGGCTTGGTCAGGGGAATGGTCTCTATGGTGCCGGTCATGGCAGTGAGGGATGCGGCGACCGAGTGGTCGGCCTCGGTTACGGCCTCTTGGTGCGCGCGAAGCACGACGAGCGACTTCGCCAGCACCTTGACCTTCTCGTTCGCGCTGCGAAGCGGTCCGTCCGCGGCCTGGCCGGCCGAGTCGATCACCACGTCCCACGACTGCGAGTATTCGCCCGGAGGAAGAACGAAGTCAACGTCTTGCGGTTCGGCATTGAAATAGACAAGGAAGTTCACGTCGGTGATGCGCTGACCTCGCTGATCGCGCCCGCGGATGCCCTGCCCGTTGAGGAAGACGCCCACCGATCGGCTGAGCGGCGCGTCCCATTCCTCGGGTTCCATCTCACGGGCATCGGAGTTGAGCCAGACGATGTCGGGCAGGGGCTCGCCCTTGCCGCGCCTGACCGGTCGGCCGTCGAAGAAACGGCTGCGACGGAACGTGGGATGTTCCTTACGCAGTCGGGAGACTGCGGCGGTGAACTCGTTCAGAGGCACATCGGCGTGGTCCCAGTGGATCCAGCTGATTTCCGAGTCCTGGGCGTAGGTGTTGTTGTTGCCCTGCTGGGTTCGACCGATCTCGTCGCCGTGCAACAGCATGGGAACGCCCTGCGAAAGCAGGAGGGTGGCGAGGAAGTTGCGCTGCTGGCGGGCGCGCAGCTCGAGGATCACCGGGTCGTTCGTGGGGCCTTCGACTCCGGAGTTCCAGGAGCGGTTGTGCGATTCGCCGTCGTTGTTGTTCTCGCCGTTGGCCTCGTTGTGCTTCTCGTTGTACGACACGAGGTCGCGAATGGTGAAGCCGTCGTGAGCCGTGACGAAGTTGATGGATGCGACGGGTCGGCGACCCGAGTGCTCGTAGAGGTCAGCGGACCCGGTGAACCTCGATGCGAACTCACCCAGCGTCGCGGGCTCGCCGCGCCAGAAGTCGCGCACCGTGTCGCGGTACTTTCCGTTCCACTCGGTCCACTGGGCCGGGAAGTTTCCGACCTGGTAGCCGCCGGGACCGACGTCCCACGGCTCGGCGATGAGCTTGACCTGCGAGATCACCGGGTCTTGCTGCACGAGCTCGAAGAAGGTCGAGAGCTTGTCGACGTCGTAGAACTCGCGGGCCAGCGCCGAGGCGAGGTCGAAGCGGAAGCCGTCGACGTGCATCTCGGTCGCCCAATAGCGCAGCGAGTCCATGATCAGCTGCAGGGAGTGGGGGTGGCGCACGTTCAGGGTGTTGCCCGTGCCCGTGTAGTCCATGTAATAACGCTTGTCATCGTCCATCAGCCGGTAGTACGCGGCGTTGTCGATGCCTCGGAACGAGATGGTGGGGCCGAGGTGGTTGCCCTCGGCGGTGTGGTTGTAGACCACATCGAGGATCACTTCGATGCCGGCCGCATGCAACGACTTGACCATGCCTTTGAACTCCTGCACCTGCTGGCCGCGCTCACCCGCCGAGGAGTAGCTCGACTGCGGCGCGAAGAAGCCGATGGTGTTGTAGCCCCAGTAGTTCGACAGACCCTTCTCGAGCAGGGTGCTGTCTTGAACGAACTGGTGCACCGGCATCAGCTCGATGGCGGTGACGCCGAGCTTCTTGAGATGTTCGATGACGGCCGGATGCGCGACACCCGCGTAGGTTCCTCGCTGGTCGCGCGGAACCTCCGGGTGCAGCTCGGTGAGGCCCTTCACATGCGCCTCGTAGATGACGGTCTCGTTGTAGGGGATGTCGAGGACCCGGTCGCCCGACCAGTCGAAGAACGGGTTGATGACGACGCCGGTCATCATGTGCTTGGCGGAGTCCTCGTCGTTGCGCGAGTCGGGGTCGCCGAAGTTGTAGGAGAACAGCGACTGATCCCAGTCGATGGTTCCACTCGTCGCCTTGGCGTAGGGGTCGAGCAGCAGCTTGTTCGGGTTGAACCGACAGCCGTTCTCCGGGTCGTAGGGTCCGTAGACGCGATAGCCGTAGCGCTGGCCGGGCTGTACCTGTGGCAGGTAGCAGTGCCAGACGTACGCGTCGACCTCGGTGAGTTCGATGCGGGTCTCCGCGCCCTTCTCGCCGAAGAGGCAGAGGACGACGCGCTCAGCAGCCTCGCTGAAGATCGCGAAGTTCGTGCCGCTGCCGTCGAAGGTCGCGCCGAGCGGGTAGGCCGATCCGGGCCAGCTTTCCATTTAAAAGTCTCCTGTGAGTCGTGATTCGGGTCGAGCAGAAGTGCCTGGGCGGGAAAGCTCAGTCGAGCTGGGACATGACCTCGGCCGCGATGAGTTCGAGGTGATCGAGGTCGTGAATGTCGAGAATCTGAAGATAGAGGCGTTCGACGCCGTCTTCGCGGAGGGCGCCGATGCGATCGACGACCTCGGCGGGGGAGCCGGCGAGACCGTGCTCACGGAGCTCCGCGGGCTCGCGGCCGATGGCCGCAGCCCTGCGTTCGAAGTCGGCGGCGCTCGATCCGACGGCGGCGACGAGGGCGGCCGAGTAGACCAACTCCGACGGCTCGCGGCCGATCGTCTCGCACGCCTCGCGCACGGCGCGGAAGCGAAGGGGGATATCGGCGAACTCGGCGAAAGGAACATTGAACTCCGTCGCGAACCGCGCTGCGATCTTCGGTGTGCGGGTGGGACCTGAACCGCCGACGATGACGGGGAACGGATGCTGCACGGGCTTCGGCAGGGCGGGGGAGTCTACGAGCGTGTAGTGCTCGCCCTCGAAAGAGTAGGTCTCGCCCAGCGGAGTGCCCCAGAGCCCGGTGATGATCTCGAGCTGCTCTTCGAGCATGCCGAAGCGCTTGGCGGGGAAAGGGATGCCGTATGCCAGATGCTCTCTCTCGAACCAGCCTGTACCGAGGCCGAGCTCGACCCGGCCACCCGACATCGCGTCGACCTGTGCGACCTGGATAGCCAGGATTCCTGGGTGGCGGTAGGTCACGCTGGAGACGAGGGTTCCGAGCTTGATGCGCGACGTCTCGCGGGCGAGTCCAGCCAGCGTCGTCCACGCATCTGTCGGACCGGGCACGCCCTCGAAGGGGTCGTCGCCCATGCGCAGGTAGTGGTCGGATCGGAAGAAGGCGTCGAAGCCGAGCCTCTCGGTGGCTGTTGCGATGGTCAGGAGGTCGTCGTAGCTCGCGCCCTGCTGCGGTTCTGTGAAGATACGTAGGTCCACACCCCCCAGAGTGTCACACCCCAGGGGACCCTGGCGGCACAGATGTGCGCCGGGTAGCGTGACCTCATGACAAACATCGCCGTGAAGCTCGCAGAGACCGTTCGATCGTTCGGAGTGGGAGCCGTCTACGGCGATCCCGTGGAGATCGAGGGCCAGACTCTCGTGCCCGTCGCCATCGCCTGGTTCGGGTTCGGAGGCAGCGGCTCGGATGAGACGACCTCCGGCATCGCGGGCGGCGGCGGGGGCGGCGCTGCCATTCCCGTGGGCGCGTACGTCACCCAGGAGAACGGTCGCGTCGCGTTCGAGCCGAACCTCGTCTCTCTCCTCGCCGTATCCGTTCCGGCGGTGTGGGTCACAGGTAAGGCGCTCGCTCGCGTGATCCGTGCGCTGAAGAAGTAGCGACCGCCCTATACTTGGTCGCAACACGGGAGTCCGGTGAGCCGGGCTGAGAGGAAGGTTCTCCAACCTTCGACCGTCGAACCTGATCTGGATCATGCCAGCGCAGGGAGGACATCTCACGGTGTCGTTCGTAGAACATCTGCGACGGCCCCACCCGTGCCCTGACATTCGCATACGACGAAAGGGCACGTTCAGTGCGCACTTCAACCACTTCATCTGAATCAGGCACCACCACGACTCTCGGCGTGAGCCGCGGCAATCGCTTCCGCTGGAGGGTCGTCGACATCGTCGTCGCCAGCGTCATCGGCGTCGCCGCTGGACTCGTCTTCTGGCTCTGGGGGCAGGCCTACAACCCGCTCTCCGCTCCGCTCGAGGCCGCGCTGCCCGGGCTTCAGGCTCTCCTCGGCGGAGGATGGCTCTTCGCCGGCGTTCTCGGCGGCCTCATCATCCGCAAGCCCGGCGCAGCTCTCTTCACCGAGGTCGTCGCCGCCGTGGTCTCCGCGATCGTCGGAACACAGTGGGCCGCGCTCACCCTCGTCTCCGGTCTCGTCCAGGGTCTCGGTGCCGAGATCGTGTTCGCACTCTTCCTCTACGCGAACTGGCGCGCGTACGTCGCCGTGCTGTCGGGAATGGGTGCAGGTCTGGCACTTGCGATCAACGACCTGGTGCTCTGGTACCCGGGCGCCAAGGTCGAGTTCGCCGTGATCTACACCGTATCGTCGCTGATCTCCGGAGCTGTGCTTGCGGGGCTCCTGTCGTGGCTGGCAGCACGTGGCCTCGCGCGAACGGGCGCTCTCAGCCGATTCGCCTCGGGTCGAGAGGTATCGGCGCGGGTCTGACGGGCATCCGGAAGATCGCGACTGTGGCGCACGACCGCCAGCCGCCGGCCGCCGTTTCGGCGCGCGGCTGGGGCTGGCGGCACGCATCGCGCAAGGCATGGGCCGTCGACGGCCTCGACCTCGATATCGAGCCGGGTCAGCGTGTATTGCTCCTCGGCGCTTCGGGTGCGGGTAAAAGCACCCTGATGCACGCTCTCGCCGGCGTCATCGGCGGCGACGACGAGGGCGAGCAGCGAGGCGAGCTGCGGGTGGCGGGGCGCGATGCCACGAACGCGCGCGGCGTCGCCGGGCTCGTTCTGCAGGACCCGGATTCCCAGGTGATTCTCGCCCGAGTGGGCGACGACGTGGCCTTCGGGTGCGAGAACCTGGGGGTGCCCCGCGATGAGATCTGGCGTCGTGTCGCGGAGGCTCTCGACGCGGTTCGGCTCGATCTTCCCCTCGACCATCCGACCTCCGCGCTCTCGGGCGGCCAGAAGCAGCGGCTCGCGCTCGCGGGTGTGTTGGCGATGCAACCGGGCCTCATCCTGCTCGACGAGCCCACGGCGAACCTCGACCCCGAGGGCGTGGCGGAGGTTCGAGATGCCGTTGCGCGGGTGGCCCGAACAACAGGGGCCACGCTGATCGTGATCGAGCACCGCGTCGAGGTGTGGCGCGACATCGTCGACCGTGTGGTCGTGCTCGCGCCCGGCGGAGGCGTGATGGCGGATGGCGACCCCGACGCCGTGCTGCGTGCCCGAGGCGCCGAGCTCAGCGCATCCGGTGTGTGGATCCCCGAGTTTCCGCCGCCGGTCGCCCAACGGCGGGTCGCGGGGTCGGGCGAACGGCTTCTGGATGCCACGGGGCTCGGCATCGCGCGAGTGCGCGGCACCCGCATCGCGGCCGGCATCGACATCGGCCTCGACGAGGGAAGGGCCACAGCGATCGTCGGGCCCAACGGTGCCGGCAAGTCGACACTCGCGCTGACCTTGGCGGGCCTCCTGCGTCCCGCGGAGGGTGTCGTGGCCGCCACGGCCGTCCTGGCGCGGAAGCTGAAGTCGAGCTCGCCGATCGAGTGGCGATCGAAGGACCTACTCACTCGCATCGGCACGGTGTTCCAAGACCCCGAACATCAGTTTCTCGCATCGACCGTGCGCGACGAGCTGGCGGTCGGCCCTCGTGCGCTCGAGCTGAGCGACCGGGAGATCGGCACCCGTGTCGATGGGCTGCTGGAGCGGTTGAGGCTCGACCACCTGGCTCTCGCGAATCCATTCACACTGTCGGGTGGGGAGAAGCGGAGGCTCTCGGTGGCCACCGTGCTCGCCACGAAGCCGCAGCTCCTCGTGCTCGACGAACCGACCTTCGGCCAGGACTCGCGAACCTGGAGCGAACTCGTCTCGCTGCTCGCCGGCCTTCTCGACGAGGGGCAGGCGATACTGGCGGTCACCCATGACGCCGACTTCGTGGCGGCCCTCGCCGACGACGAGGTGAGGCTCTCGTGAGTATCCTCACCCCCACCAAGGGCGCTCAGGCGATCTATCGGATCAACCCCGTCGCCAAGCTCGCGACGGCCTTTCTGTTGAGCTTCGCGCTCATTCTCACGATCGACTGGCTCTCGGCGGCTACGGCCCTCGTACTCGAGAGCCTTCTGCTGACCTGGGCGGGGCTGTCGGCGCGGCAATTCTTCCTCCGCACCATCCCGGTGTGGATCGCCGCCCCCACGGCGGGGTTCACCACGCTCCTCTACGGGCAGGCGTCGGGGCAGAGCCACTTCGAATTCGGCCTCATCCACGTCACAGACGGATCGATCTCGCTCGCCATCGCCACCGCGCTCCGGGTGCTCGCCATCGGGTTGCCTGCGATCGTGCTCTTCGTGACGATCGACCCCACCGACCTCGCCGATGGACTCGCGCAGGTGTGGCATCTGCCCAGCCGCTTCGTACTCGGCGCGCTCGCAGGCCTGCGACTGGTGGGTCTGTTCCTCGACGACTGGCGCTCGCTCGAACTCGCCCGACGAGCGCGGGGAGTAGGTGACCGGGGGCGCATCCGCCGCATTCTGTCTCAGGCCTTCGCTCTTCTCGTGCTCTCCATCAGGCGCGGCAGCAAGCTCGCGACGGCGATGGAGGCTCGGGGCTTCGGGGGAGACACGAAACGCACGTGGGCGCGCGAGTCGCTTTTCGGGTGGCGCGAGTTCGTGCTCATCGGCATCGGTGTCGCGATCGCCGCGGCCTCGATCGCGACTGCGGTGGCGTTCGGAACATGGAACTTCATCGTCGGATGAGCTCTCGAAACATCATCCTGCTCGACGGGCCGAGCGGCGCGGGCAAGAGCACGCTTGCCGACCGCATCGTCGGCGGCTGGCCCGGCAGCGTCGTGCCGCAGCTCATCAGGCTCGACGACATCTACCCGGGATGGGGAGGTCTGCGCGCGGCGGGGGAGCATGTGCAGCGTTTCGTTCTCGAACCTCTCGCTGGGGGCGGCCCGGCTCGGTGGCAGCGGTTCGACTGGAACGTCGATGCCCCGGCCGAATGGCATGACGTCGACCCTGATCGACCGCTCGTCATAGAGGGATGCGGCGTGCTCACGCAGGCGAACGCGAAGCTCGCCGATGTTCGCATCTGGCTGGACGCCCCAGACGAGGTGCGCAAGCAACGGGCGCTCGACCGCGACGGCGAGACCTATGCTCCGCACTGGGACAGATGGCAGCGGCAATGGGAGGAGTTCGTGGAGCGCGAGCATCCCTCCGCGTTGGCCGATCTCGCGCTCGACGGGACTTAACTGAGCGCTGAACGCAGCCTGACGGTTTACGGTGGAGCAATGACTGAGAAAACCTACACAGCCCTGTACCTCGACGGACCTCTCGAAGGCCAGACCGAAGACCGCGCCTTCATCGACGGCCAGTTCGACAGCCGCTTTCCCGCGCTCGGAGCAGTCGGAGGCCTCGAGTCGACGTTCTGGTACGAGGCGGGAGACACCGAAGAGGTCGACGGCCACCTGACCGTCAAGTACTCCTTCGATGCAGCAGACTCCGACCCGACCGTTCAAACGGGCGACATCGGCGACGACCACTAGTCGAGACGCCTATTTATCGGTTCGAGACTCGATGAATGCGTCGATCACGGGAGCCGGATGCGTCATGCGCCAGATCGGCCCCGGATCGGCGATTCGTCGATCGAGCTCGAGCAGCACGGTGACGTCTCCCGTGGGCGTCGTGAACGTCACCTGACCAACGCGTGTGCCCTTGGCCCCCGTGGTGACGGGGTCGACGGTGATGGTCTTCTTCACCGGGGTCGTCAACCAGATGAGCTGCGACCTGGTCGCCACCGCGACGCCGTGAGCCTCATCGCCCCAGGGTGTGGTGTACGTCACCACCCGCTCACCCTCCGATACCAGCACCGTCTGGGTCAGGGTCGCGGCCGCGGTCGAGATGAGCGTCGAGAGGTCGCCATCCAGGCTCTCATAATCGGGCTCGCGCAGAAACGCGCCATAGAGCGGAACTGCATCCTTACCGGTTCCGACCGTGAGGCGGAACAGGAAGCACAGACCCGCCGAGTCGGTGAAGCTGCGTGAGAGACCGGTGATGCCGTCGTCGCCGCGGTAGGCCGCAACATTGTCGACCTTGCGATTTCCCGCCACAACGACGCTGTCCTGGCTCATGATGTCGGCGAGAACGGGGTCCGCGAACGCACGCGCCGACAGGGCCGCGAGTTCGGATGCCGTGCCCTGCGATCCCTCGGCCAGTCCGGTCGCGTCGACCACGGTCGTGCCCGCATACCCGTTCTTCGCCAGCCACGCGTTGGCGGCGACGACGTAGGAATCGACCGACCCGAAAGCCCATCGCGCCAACGCATCGGCGTGGGTATTGCTCGAGCCGAGCAGCATCGACTGCAGGTATTGCTGTTCGCTCCAGGTCTCGCCGGCGATCAACGAGATCGACCGCGCAGACTCGGAGATGTACTTCACGTAACCCGCGTAGTCCTCGTCTGTGACCACGATCGACGGGCCCGGCTTGCCCGCTTCGATCGGCTTCGCGTCGAGCACCACGAGCGCGGTGATCACCTTCGTCACGCCACCCAGTGGAACGGGCGCTGCGTCGCCACCGGATGCGAGGATCGATCCGTCTGCGGTCGAGATGGCGCTTGCACCGTTCTGCGAGACCGTCGGAGCTCCGAGCGTCGGAAGGATGTCCGAGGCGTCGTCGATCACGGCCTTCGTGCTCGGGAGCGGGCCGACGAGAGTGGCCGGACCGTAGACGCCGATGGCGAGAATCAGAACGGCCCCGAGGGTGATGCCCAGAGCCCGGTTGATGCGTGATGCGTTTGACCTGGCCATGGGGCAAGGCTAACTGCGTCGGGCTGAGTAACCGGTCAGCCCCAGCCGAGTTCGTGAAGTCTGCTGTCGTCGATTCCGTAGAAGTGAGCGATCTCGTGCACCAGGGTCACGTGGATCTGATCCTTCAGCTCGTCGAGGTCCTCGACGAGTCCCAGGAGCGGTTCGCGGTAGAGCACGATCCGGTCGGGCATCTCTCCGAACCCGTACTGCCCGCGCTCGGTGAGTGCGACGCCGTCGTAGAGTCCCAGCAGATCGAGAGAGCCGTCCTCCGGCCTGTCTTCGACGACGAAGACCACGTTGTCGAGACCGTCGATCATGTCGTCGGGCAAGAGATCGAGCTCGGCGACGACGAGCGCCTCGAACTCCTCGGCATCGATGTCGTGCACCTCGCGCCCTTCGTGTCTCGTGGGGAACTCTGTGAAAGAAGAAAGGCCCGGGTCGTTTATGACCCGGGCCTTTCTCACGTGGGGTGAATAACGGGGCTCGAACCCGCGACATCCGGCTCCACAAGCCAGCGCTCTACCAACTGAGCTATATCCACCATGTGCCACTCGATGAGGTACTCATCGAAGCGACCGAAGAAAACTCTACTACAGACCGGCGGCGAACTCGCGCACAATCGTGGATGAGAGCTCCTTCAGGTCTTCCGTGGCCGGTCCGGGCTCCGCAACGAAGGCGCCCTTGCGGTAATAACCGAGCTCTCTGATGGATTCGAGGATATCGGCGAGGGCGCGGTGGCCCCCGTCTTTCTTGGGTGCGTTGTAGTACACCCGGGGGAACCAGCGGTGCACGAGTTCTTTGATGCTCGACACGTCGACGCTGCGATAGTGCAGGTGACCGTCGACGCGAGGCATGTACTTGGCCAGGAACGCGCGGTCGGTACCGATTGTGTTTCCGGCAAGGGGCGCCTGCTGTCCGGTGGGCACGAACTTGAGGATGTACTCCAGCACCTGGAACTCTGCCTCGGCCAAGCTCACGCCGTGAGGGATCTCCTGATCGAGTCCGCTCGACGCGTGCATGTTGCGCACGAAGTCGTTCATGTTCTGCATGGCCGAATCGTCGGGCTTGATGACGATGGCGAAGCCCGGGTCGAGGATGTTGAGGTCGAAGTCGGTGATGACCACCGCGACCTCGACGAGTTCGTCGACGCTGAGATCGAGTCCCGTCATTTCGCAGTCGATCCAGACGAGACGATCCGTGAGTGAAGCCATGTGGGCAATCCTATCCGTGCGCATGAATCGTAGGATGGACGCGATGATCATCACGCTCGCCATCCTGCTTCTTGTCAACGCGCTGTGGAACGCCCTCGTCTGGCCGCGCTTCTACAAGCGCATCAGCAAAGACCCTCGGGCGCGCGACGCATCGGGCAAAGCCACGACGTTCCTCATCGTGCACGCTGTGCTCATCGGCGTCTCGCTGCTTCTCGCCGCCGTGTCGCTTGTGGTGGCGGTCATCGCGCTCGTCTCTCTCTGACGCGCTATCGTAGAAACGCCTCGCGATGAGCGTGGCGCAACGCCTCCGTAGCTCAGTGGATAGAGCAAGAGCCTTCTAATCTCTTGGTCGTAGGTTCGATTCCTACCGGGGGCACTTCATTACGCTTCGTGTCGAATGACGATGAGAAGCCCTCAATAGTTGTCGCTTCAACTATTCTCAGTGTTTCCACAGTTCCTCCCAAGTAGTTGCAGCAGTGCCGCCCCTATGGTCGTAGGCGTACGAACTTGCCAGTACGAATCCCGACTGATGGAGAGAACCATGATCACCCGCCACCAGAAAACCGCCGTCACAGCCCTCGCCGGACTCTCGCTCCTCGGAGTCGTGACCGGCTGCTCCACCGGAGCAGACGCTTCGGATGCCGCCAGCACCCCTGCGGCCTCGTCCAAGAGCACCAGCGATGCGGCTCCCTCTACGTCGGCGCCCGCTGGATCGTCTGAATACAAAGACGGCGAGTACAAGGCGGAGGGCGAGTACACCTCGCCCGGTGGCAAGGAGACGGTCGGCGTCTCGCTGACCCTGGCCGGCGACAAGGTCACGGCCGTCACCGTCACGCCCGAATCGACGAACCCCAACGGCAAGAAGTACCAGGGCGAGTTCGCCGATGGCATCGCCGCCGAGGTCGTGGGCAAGAGTCTCAACGAGCTCAAGGTCTCGAAGGTCGCCGGTTCGTCGCTCACCAGCGGCGGCTTCAACGACGCCGTCGACAAGATCAAGGCCGATGCCGGCGTCTAGTTTCCGTTTCACCGGAATCGGCACGACGTGGCAGATCGATACCGGTGACGAGCTCCCCGAGGTCGTCACCGCTCGAGTGCGAGGTCGTGTCGAGGAGTTCGATCGCGCGTACTCTCGATTCCGATCGGACTCACTGGTGGCGTCCCTGGCCGCCGAACCGGGTTCGGTCGACTTTCCGCCCGACGCGGTCGACCTTTTCGATCTCTACGACAAGCTCGATGAGATCAGCGGGGGAGCGGTGACACCACTGGTGGGCCGCTCCCTCGAGCATCTCGGCTACGACAGCCAGTACAGCCTCACGGCCGGGCAGGGTCGGATCGTGCCGAACAGATGGACCGAGGCGGTGAGCCGCAGCGGCTCGAGAATCACGACGACCTCGCCGACCGTCATCGACGTGGGTGCAGCCGGAAAGGGCTACCTCGTCGACCTGGTGGCGGAGGTGCTCGTAGAAGCGGGGATCACCGAGTTCGTCATCGACGCCAGCGGCGATCTGCTGACCAGTGGAGAGCCCCTGAGAGTGGGCCTCGAGCATCCGTTCGACCCCAGCAAAGCGATCGGCGTCGTGACGATCGAGAACGAGTCGCTCTGCGCATCCGGATCGAATCGACGGGTGTGGGGATCTGGTCTGCACCACATTCTCGACGGTCGCACGGGGGCGCCGACCTCCGACATCATCGCTACCTGGGCGATCGCGGCCAACGGCCTGCTGGCCGATGGGCTCGCCACGGCCCTGTTCTTCGTGCAGCCCGAGCGGCTCGCGGAGCATTTCGAATTCGATTGGGTGCGCATGCGCTCCTCCGGCATAGCCGAACGATCCCGCACGCTGCGGGGAGAGGTGTTTTCCTGATGGCTCGACTGGATGCCCTGCTGGGCAAGCTCCAGATGTACCGACTGGTCAGCCTCGTGCTGGCGGCGATCGCTCTCGTCGCGATCGTCGAGAGCCTCGTCGGCGTGCTCGGTTTTCCGCCTCTCGCGCTGCTCGCGACGTTGACCACCGTGGTGGTGTCGTGCGTCGTGGCCAATCGTGTCATGGCCCTGCTCTTCCGTGTGCGGCCGCACACGGAGTCGTCGGTCATCACCGCGCTCCTGCTGTTCTTCCTGTTCTTTCCGACGACAGACGGCAACGACCTCGTGTCGGTCGCCCTCGTCTCTGCCATCGCCGTGGCCTCGAAGTACGTGCTCGCCTGGAGGCGTCGCCACATCTTCAACCCGGCCGCGGTCGGCGCCGTGATCATCACGCTCACCGGTCTCAACGCATCCGTCTGGTGGGTCGGCACGCCGGTGCTTCTGCCCGTCGTCGCGATCGGCGCGCTGCTCGTTCTCTACCGAACCCGTCAGCTGCCCATGGGGCTCACGTTCATCGTGCTCTCCACGGTCGTCGTCACCATCGTGCAGTCGTCGTTCGGGCTGACCGTGCCCGATGCGCTCGTCTATGCGCTGGGATCGACGCCATTGATCTTCCTCGCCGGTTTTATGCTGAGCGAGCCGCTCACCCTGCCGCCGCGCCTCTGGCAGCGAATCGCGCTCGCCGCCGTCGTGGCGTTGCTCTTCTCGATCCCCTTCTCGATCGGTCCACTGCACGGAAGCCCGGAGCTCGCTCTCGTCGTGGGCAACCTCCTGGCATTCCTCGTCGGCCAGCGTCGTGGTCTGTCGCTCTCGTTCGAGCGCTCGGTCGCACTCACGCCATCGATGACGGAGTTCGTTTTCTCGACGAAGCACCCGGTCTCATTCCGTGCCGGACAGTACATGGAACTGTCGATTCCGCATTCCGGCGCCGACTCCTCGGGAACTCGCCGAGTCTTCAGCATCGCGTCGGCGCCGAGCAACCCGCACGAGGTGCGCTTCGGCGTGCGCATGGGCGAGTCGACCTCGAGCTTCAAGCGGGCTCTCGCCTCGCTCAAGCCCTCGCAGTCGGTGAGGGCGAACCTCGTGGCGGGGGACTTCCTGCTTCCGTCAGACCCGAACAAGCCTGTGCTGCTCGTCGCGGGGGGAATCGGGATCACGCCCTTCATCAGCCAGCTCCAGCACGACGCGGCTGCGGGCGAGCAACGCGACCTGGTTCTCGTCTACGCCATTCGAGGCCACGAAGAGTTCGCCTACGCTGACGAGTTGAAGAGGCTGGGAATCCGCGTCGTGCTTCTCGCACCCTCAGAACCGGAGAATCTGCCCGAGGGGTGGAGCTACGCGGGGTCGGGTCGTCTGACCGGTGACGTCATCGAGCGGCATGTTCCCGATGCGCGACAGAGGACGGCCTTCGTCTCAGGACCGCCGCGCCTGGTCGGGGCAGCGCGCTCGGAGCTGAAGCGCCTGCGCGTTCGCCGGGTCGTCACCGACGCCTTCTCGGGATACTGATCGGGGCTGCGCTCTGCGGCGTCAGTCGTTGTCGGATGCCCGACGCGGCGGGAACGCGTTGATCGGGGGCGGGGTCTCGCCGCCGTCGGGCGACTCGCGGTGCCGTTCCACAGCGTTCACATTCTCGAGGACGCGCTTGGTCTCTTCGCGAGCTGCGCGCTGTTCCGGCGTTTCGAGGGTCGCCGATGCGGCGGGTGGCGTCGAAGGAGCCTGAGGCGTGACGGGAGTGATGACGGTCGTCGCCTCGATCTCGGGGGTGCTGTGCTGCTCATGGTGCTGCTGGGCGACCCACTCTTCTTGCTGCCGTGCGAGGTGCTTCTCGGCATCCTCGTCTTCGACGCTCCAGCGCTCGAGGTCTGACTGGAAGGTCTTGCGGCTGCGGCCCGGTCGTTCCTGCCACTCGATGAGGCGATCGCGGAATTCGATGACCGCAGGCTCGACCTGATAACCGAAGGTGGCAGAGTTGCGGCGCATGTCGGCGAGTGAGTGCGCAGACCAGTCTGCCGCGACGGCGGAGCCCTTGATGGGAAGCATGCGGATCTGGATATCAGCCTGGCCGACGGCGCGGTCGGACATGATCTGCTCCTGCGGCGTCAACGAGTTCCACACGGACGCCTGCTGAGCGGCATCGATCAGAGACGCGATCGCGGCCACCTTGAGCTCGCGATCGTGCTTCGCCAGAAGTCTCTTGATCGAGGCACTCGCGATCCAGGCGCCGATTATCGCGGCAACGATGATCGCTGCTGCGGGGAGCACGATGCCGGACACCACGAAGCGTCCGTTGCTCGAAAAGAACCAATCTGCGAGGTCGTTCCACCATTCCATGAGGCGAAGACTACGTCGTCGTCTGCAGGCATGACGGCGCGACGAGCCGAGGAGAGATCGATTCGTGATCGACGGACTATGCGAAGCACGCTCTCGCGCTGTCGAACGAGGCGAAGTCGCCGATGTCGACGAGTCGAGTCGTGTTGGAGACGAGACGGCGGGCAGCGAAATGGTGTGCCCCGGCGGCCCGTGCCTCTTCGATGTAGCCCAGCACATGCCCGGCCGGATGGACCACGCGCCAGAAGCCGGGACGCAGAGCGACGAACGATGCAGCGGAGGTCGTGGATGTGATGGTCATTGCAACTCCTGTCTTCGCGCCGGCCCGGGCTCGTGGTGATGAAGAAAGGTTAGGAGCAGCCACCGACAGTGAGTGTCAGAGCCCGGTGCCGTGCACCGCGTGCGGTTCGATCAGTGAGAGTTCGGCCTCGGAGAGGGGCTCTGCCTGCAGCGCATCGAGATTCTGATCGAGCTGTTCGACACTGGATGCGCCGATGATCGCGCTGGTCACCTGCGGCTGGCGAAGGACCCAGGTGAGTGCGAGTTGGGCCAGCGTCTGGCCCCTGTCTTTCGCGATGGCGTCGAGAGCACGGGCGCGCGCGAGGTAGCCCTCGTCGATTCGCGACTCGGGCAGGAACCGGCTCGTCGCGGCACGCGACCCATCCGGAACCGTGCCGGTGAGGTAGCGGTCGGTCAGCAGACCCTGTGCAAGCGGAGAGAAGACGATGCCGCCCACGCCGAGTTCGTCGAGGACAGGGAAGAGGCCTTCCTTTTCGATGTGCCTGTCGAACATGGAGTAACGCGGCTGGTGGATGAGCAGCGGGACGCGATGCTCGGCCAGCGCAGCGTGCATGCGCCGGGTGTCGTCGGGCCCGTAGTTGGACACCCCGACATAGAGAGCCTTGCCCTGGGATACCGCGCTGGCGAGCGCAGCCGCCGTCTCTTCGATCGGCGTTTCCGGGTCGGGGCGGTGGTGGTAGAAGATGTCCACGTAGTCGAGCCCCAGGCGCCCGAGACTCTGGTCGAGCGACGACAGCAGGTACTTGCGCGAGCCGAAGTCGCCATAAGGCCCAGGCCACATGTCGTAGCCGGCCTTCGACGAGATGACCAACTCGTCGCGGTAGGCGCCGAAGTCGTCAGCGAGGATGCGCCCGAAGTTGGTCTCTGCCGAACCGTAGGGCGGTCCGTAGTTGTTGGCGAGATCGAAATGGGTGACTCCGCGATCGAAAGCGCGATGCACGATATCGCGCTGCGCCTGCAGAGGCTTCGTGTCTCCGAAGTTGTGCCAGAGACCCAATGAGAGGGCGGGCAGCTTGAGCCCGCTCCGCCCGGTTCTGTTGTACTGCATCGACTCGTATCGGCTGTCATCGGCTCTGTAGATCACGCAACAACCGTATTGCACGGGATCGAATCCACAAGCGCGATATTGCGGGTGAGTAAGGGAGCCGACCTCTCCTCCTCCGCCCGGGATCGCGCGGAGCTGTGCACAGATCGCACGATGGCGACTCCACACAGCGCGCCCGACCGCGATTCTGGTGCAACCGGCGCGAGAACGGAATCAACTGGCACGAGTGCCGCTCTCGCGTCGGTCAACTGACCGATCGTAAGGAGAATGACGTGACAGACATCGTGACGCTCGCAGGCGTCGTAGCAACCAAACCCGAGAATGTTCGAACCAGCACGGGCCTGACGGTCGCCAACTTCCGTCTCGCATCGAGCCAGCGACGATTCGACCGAGCGACGTCGACCTGGGTCGACGGCGATACCAACTGGTACACGATCAACGCATACCGATGGATGGCCAACAACGTGGCCAATTCGCTCGAGATCGGCAACCACGTGGTTCTCACGGGTCGCCTGCGGGTGCGCAACTGGACCAGTGGAGACAAGCGCGGCACCGCAGTCGAAGTCGACGTCGATTCCATCGGTCATGACCTCGCGTTCGGGGTGTCGCACTTCACGCGACTCAAGGCGGCCGTTCCGGCCGAGCAGCAGGGCGCCGCATCCGGTGACGAGGCTCCTGAACCCGATCCGCTGGATTCCGGCTCGCACGACCCGGCAGCGAACGACATCTGGTCTACCCCGGTCACCGGCGCCGGCCTCTCGCATGACGCCGACGGGCCGGCAGAGGTGGAGAGCGAGGGCGTATCGGACACGGAGAAGGTGCCTTTCTGACCGACGCCACGAACCGGTGAATCTGCCGAGCCGTTGCGGCGCCCCCGAGGCCCTCACCTAGAATCGGTGAGGGCACACGGGGGACACAGCGAAAGAGGGCATAGTGACGCGCACGGCGACGGGCAGCACCGGCACACGACGACGTCGAGCGTCACTCGCGGCGGTCGTGGCGGCAGCCACGTTCGCGCTCATTCTGACCGGCTGCGTTGCGGAATCCGAGCCCAAGCCCGCCGAGACATCGGCCGCGCCGACCGTGTCCGAGACGCCGACACCGACGCCATCCGACGCGCCCCCACCCGCCCTTGTTCCGAACGGCACCGCTGCCGAGAACAAGCCGTTCTTCGACTACCTCAACAACCAGGCCATCACGGCAGCCGGCGGTCAGCCCGACGGCCCCGCATTCATCAACTCTCTCCGCGCCGGCGGCTTCGCCGTCGAGACCATGGAGCTGACGCCCGACATCACCACGGTGGGCGTCAAGGCCGACTCCGTGCAGTTCTCGGTGCACGCCCCCGATGCCTGTCTGATCGGGCAGTGGGGCGCGGTCGGGGGATACACCAGCATCATCGCGGCGCCGCTCGCGACCGGCAAGTGCTTCGTCGGCCAGACGCGTCCCATCGACTTCTGAGCCGAGGAAGACTAAGGCGAAGAGACCATAGACTGGTCGAATGGCCGAATATATCTACTCGATGGTCCGCGCCCGCAAGGCCGTGGGAGACAAGCTCATCCTCGACGACGTCACGATGGCGTTCCTTCCGGGGGCGAAGATCGGTGTCGTCGGCCCTAACGGAGCCGGAAAGTCCACGATCCTCAAGATCATGGCGGGGCTCGACACGCCGTCGAACGGCGAAGCCCGGCTTACCCCCGGCTTCAGCGTCGGAATCCTCATGCAGGAGCCGGAGCTCGACGAGTCGAAGACCGTGCTCGAGAACGTGCAGGAGGGTGTCGGCCCGATCAAACAGAAGGTCGACCGCTTCAACGAGATCGGCCTCGCGATGGCCGAGCCTGATGCGGACTTCGACGCGCTCCTCGCCGAGATGGGAACCCTGCAGGAGGAGATCGACGCCGCCGATGCGTGGGACCTCGACTCGCAGCTCGAGCAGGCAATGGATGCGCTCCGCACCCCGCCCGGCGACTACAGCGTCGCCAACCTGTCCGGTGGTGAGAAGCGTCGCGTCGCCCTCACCAAGCTTCTCCTCCAGAAGCCCGACCTGCTGCTCCTCGACGAGCCCACCAACCACCTCGATGCCGAGAGTGTCCTCTGGCTCGAGCAGCACCTCGCCAAGTACCCCGGCGCCGTCCTCGCCGTCACTCACGACAGGTACTTCCTCGACCACGTGGCCGAGTGGATCGCCGAGGTCGACCGCGGCAAGCTCTACCCCTACGAGGGCAACTACTCGACGTACCTCGAGAAGAAGCAGGAACGTCTGCAGGTTCAGGGCAAGAAAGACGCCAAGCTAGCGAAGCGCCTCTCGAGCGAGCTCGAGTGGGTGCGCTCGAACGCCAAGGGCCGCCAGGTCAAGTCGAAGGCGCGCCTCGCCCGCTACGAGGAGATGGCAGCCGAGGCCGAGAAGACGCGCAAACTCGACTTCGAGGAGCTCGTCATTCCCGTCGGGCCGCGACTGGGCTCGCAAGTCATCGACGCGAAGGACCTCAAGAAGGGCTTCGGCGACCGTGTTCTGATCGACGGACTCAGCTTCACCCTCCCGCGCAACGGCATCGTCGGCGTCATCGGCCCGAACGGTGTCGGTAAGTCCACGCTCTTCAAGACGATCACCGGAATCGAGCCGCTCGACTCGGGCAACCTGAAGATCGGCGAGACAGTCGACATCTCGTACGTCGACCAAGACCGCGGCGGCATCGACCCGCAGAAGACGCTCTGGGAGGTCGTGTCCGACGGGCAGGACTACATCCAGGTCGGCAAGACAGAGATCCCATCGCGCGGCTACGTCTCGCAGTTCGGATTCAAGGGCCCCGACCAGCAGAAGAAGGCGGGTGTGCTCTCCGGTGGTGAGCGCAATCGCCTGAACCTCGCGCTCACGCTCAAGCAGGGCGGCAACCTGCTGCTGCTCGACGAACCGACGAACGACCTCGACGTCGAGACGCTGTCCAGCCTCGAGAACGCTCTCCTCGAGTTCCCCGGATGCGCCGTGGTTATCACACACGACCGGTGGTTCCTCGACCGCATCGCCACACACATCCTCGCCTACGAGGGCACCGAAGAGGCTCCGTCGAACTGGCACTGGTTCGAGGGCAACTTCGAGTCGTACGAGCAGAACAAGATCGAGCGATTGGGTCCGGACGCGGCGAAGCCGAACCGCTCGGCCTACCGCAAGCTCACGCGCGACTAGTCGAGGTCGCGATGCGCCTGCACGTTCCCATCCGCCTGCGCTGGTCGGATCTCGACGCCTACGGTCACGTCAATAACGCCGAGATGCTGCGCCTCCTCGAGGAGGCGCGCATCGAAGCGTTCTGGATGCCCGATCCGGGATCGGCGGAGTCTGCGGCCGGGGCATCCACGGCGGTGCTCGACGGGCGCCCTGGCTCCGACACGCTAACGCTGATCGCGCGGCAGGAGATCGAGTATCTCGCTCCCGTGCCGTACATGAGGCAGCCGGTCGACATCCAGCTCTGGCTCGGCCGACTCGGCGGGGCGAGCCTCGAGGTCTGCTACGAAGTTCGGAGCCCCGTCGGCGTCGAACCGAACGTGCTGTTCACCCGGGCGACGACGACGATCGTGCTGGTCGACGCGGCTACGCAGAGGCCGCGCCGCATCAACGACATCGAGCGAGCAGCGTGGGAGCCCTACCTCGACGCGCCGGTCGAGTTCACGAAACGCGCTCGCTAGGCGGAACCCGCACCATTCCCTCCTGGGCCACGCTCGCGAGAAGCACTCCGTCGCGCGAGTAGATGCGACCCAGAGACAACCCGCGGCCCCCGTGACCGCTCGGCGATTCCTGAACGTAGAGCATCCATTCGTCGACCCTGCCGAACCGGTGCCACCACATGGCGTGGTCGAGGCTGGCCGTCTTCAGTCCCGGTGTCACCCATGCGACGCCGTGCCGGCGATAGATCGGCTCGAGGATCGTATAGTCGCTCGCGTAGGCCAGTGCCGCGCGATGCAGATTCGGGTCGTCGGGCAAGGTGCCGAAGGCTTTCATCCACACCGCCTGATGCCCCACGGGCGGGCCCTCGACAGAGAGGTAGATCGGCGAGTCGACGTGGCGCATGTCGAAAGGTCGCTCGGTCGCCCAGAATCGGGCGACGGGGTGGTCGATTCCCTGCAGCCGTTCCGCCGTGCTCGGGATGTCCTCGGGGTGCGGAATCCCCTCCGGCATGTCGATCTGGTGCTCGAGGCCCTCGTCCTCCGTCTGGAACGAGGCGATGAGCGACAGAATCGGGGTTCCATCTTGATAGGCCTGGGTGCGCCGCGTGGCGAACGAGCGGCCGTCGTGGATGCGATCCACGGCGAACGTGATGGGTTTGTCGACGTTGCCGGGCCTCAAGAAGTAGCCGTGCATCGAGTGCACGATCCTGTTCTCGTCTACCGTGCGCATCGCGGCCGTGATCGACTGCGCGAGCACCTGTCCGCCGAAGACGCGACCCTGCGGCATCCACTGCGACGGGCCCGTGAAGATGTCCTCGTTCGTGCGCGCGCCCGTATCGGTCAGGTCCAGCGCTGTGAGGAGCCCTTCCAATGGCGTAGCACGGATCTTCTCGGTCATGCTGCCTCCCATATTGGCGTTCCCAGTGAAGTAGTTTAGACAGCGAGATGGTTCAGTCATTCGCCCTTGTCGATTCGCCCTCGCTCGGCGACCTCAAAGTGTTCCTCGGTCGCTCCGCTCGCCTCGACCAGGGCGGCGTGCGACTCATCGGGGGATCAGGCGTGCTCGCCGTGTATGCCCCCGTGCTGCACCCGCGGGGCCTCCTCGACAATGCGCCCACCGTGCTCGGACTCCGCACGTTCGCGCTGGCCGAGAGCGCCTCGTTCGACGTCGTCGTCTCCGCTCGCCAACTGCTCGATCGGCTGGCCCTGCTCTCGGTCACCGTCAATCTCGACGATGGTCCTATCGGGGTGCTCATCCCGCCGCCCGAGTCGTCGCCGGCCTGGGTGGGGATCTCGCCGCCCCGCGGCGGCTGGACAGCTGCTGGTGAGGTCGCCGCCCCGGTACTCGAGGCCGCCGCCCGCAGCGGTGTGGCCGAGGTCGCTGCGGCGCTGCCGACAGACGCGGGCGAGCAGCTCGTGCACAAGGTGCGTGCCGAGGTCTGGGGTCGCGCGATTCCGGATGTCGTGCCGCCGATTCCCGCGGGCGTCGGTCTGGCCGCCGACAGCCTGGGCTTCCTGCGTACCGACGAGCCTGCGCGCATCCTCGTGTCGGGCGCCTGGACCCGCGTCTCGACCAAGCGGGGCCACGTTCTCACTCGCTGAACAATCTCGCTCGTCACAGCTGGGCTGCGACCGCGCGGCCGGCCTCGCGACCAGAGAAGAGGCATCCGCCGAGAAATGTTCCCTCGAGCGACCGGTAGCCGTGCATGCCTCCACCGCCGAATCCGCTCGCCTCGCCCGCAGCGTAGAGGCCGGGAATCACCCGGCCCTGCGCATCCATCGCCTGACCGAGCAGATTCGTCTCGATGCCGCCCAGGCTCTTTCGAGTGAGAACGTGCAACTTCACGGCGATGAGCGGCCCCGCCTTCGCGTCGAGCAGGCGGTGCGGGCTGGCCACTCGGATGAGTTTGTCGCCCCGATAGCGCCGGGCTCCACGGATCGCGGTGAGTTGCGCATCCTTCGTGAAGTCGTTCGCGACCTCGCGATCGCGCGCGAGAACCTCTCGTTCGACGAGTCCGCCGTCGAGCACACCGTTCGGCGACAGCGCCTGCATCGACTCGATCAGCTCGCCGAGCGTGGAAGCGACCGCGAAGTCGACGCCTTTCTGCTTGAATGCCTCGACCGGTCCCGGGGCGCCGGGAGCCACACGCTTCGCGAGCAACCGAAGATCCTTGCCCGTGAGGTCGGGGTTCTGCTCGCTTCCCGACAGCGCGAACTCCTTCTCGATGATCTTCTGGGTGAGCACGAACCAGCTGTGGTCGTATCCGGTCGTACGCAGGTGCTCGAGTGTTCCGAGCGTGTCGAATCCAGGGAACAGGGGGACGGGGAGACGGCGCCCGGTCGCGTCGAGCCAGAGAGACGACGGGCCGGGCAGAATCCGGATGCCGTGTGACGGCCAGACCGGATCCCAGTTCGTGATTCCCTCGGTGTAGTGCCACATGCGGTCGCCGTTGATGAGGTGAGCCCCGGCTGATTCTGTGATCGCGAGCATGCGGCCATCGACGTGGGCCGGCACGCCCGAGAGCATCGTGGCCGGGGGAGCGCCGAGGCGCGCGGGCCAGTTCTTGCGTACGAGATCGTGGTTGCCGCCGATGCCGCCGCTCGTCACGATGACTGCCTGGGCCTCCAGCTCGAAGTCGCCGACCACGTCGCGCGAGCTGGATGCTCCCCGCACCGCGTCGTCGTCGGCCAGGATTGCGCCGCGAACCCCGACGACCGAGCCGTCTCGCGTGAGGAGCTCGTCGACGCGGTGCCGGTGCAGCATCGTGACCAGTCCCTGGGCGATCCCCTCATGGAGTATGCGCACGAAGGGGGCGAGCACGCCCGGGCCCGTGCCCCAGACGATGTGAAAGCGGGGCACGCTGTTGCCGTGACCGTTGGCTGTGTAGCCGCCGCGCTCCGCCCAGCCCACCACGGGAAAGAACCGCACGCCCAGGCCGTGAAGCCAGGCGCGCTTCTCGCCGCCGGCGAAGTCGAGATAGGCCTCGGCCCAGCGCCTCGGCCAGGCGTCTTCTTCTCTGTCGAAGCCGGCGCTGCCGAACCAGTCCTGGTGCGCCAACTCGGAGGAATCGTGCACGCCGAGTCGGCGCTGCTCAGGGGTGTCGACGAGGAACAGGCCTCCGAACGACCACCAGGCCTGTCCGCCGAGGGATGCCGCGGGCTCCTGCTCGACGATCGTGACCCGGCGCCCCGAGCGGATGAGCTCGGATGCGGCGACAAGGCCTGCCAGGCCCGCGCCCACGATGATCGCTCCGGTGCTTGTCGATGACATCAAGACTCCTTCGTCTCTTCTGCGCGTTCAGCGAATGATCGCTCGGTTACTCCTCGAAGGTGTTCACCATGGCGTGCGCCGCCCTGTCGAGGTATCCCCAGAGCGTAGCGTCCTGCAGCGGGGCAAGCTCAAGAGTGTCGACAGCGGCGCGCATATGCGTGAGCCAACGGTCTCGAGCATCGGGGTTCACCTTGAACGGCATATGCCGCATCCGAAGCCTCGGGTGACCGCGTTCTTCGCTGTAGGTTCCGGGGCCGCCCCAGTACTGCTCGAGAAAGCCGGTGAGGCGCTGAATCGCGCCCTCGTGATCTTCCTCCGGGTACATCTCCACGAGGACGGGGTCTGTCGCGACGCCGTCGTAGAACGCGCGCACGAGCTTCTCGAACGTGGCTCGACCTCCGACCTCGTCGTAGAACGAGCGGGAGAGCGCCGAGTCTCCATTCTGTGAGACGCGGAGGGTGATGGGCGACGGCTCTGAGGGAATCGACATGTCAGCTATCCGTCTTCTTGGGGGCCCGAGGAGGACGTGTACCCGTCTCCCCGGACTTGGTGGTGTTCTCGTCGACGCTGGTGGTGAGGGGAACCGGCTTGGTCTTCGGGGTGCGGGCGCCAGAGACGCTTGCCGCGCCCTCGAAGCCCGAGAGGACGATGCTGTTGAGGGCCGGCAGCCGCACATCCATCTCGTCGAGCGCTCGCTTCAGGCGCATCCGCAATTCTCGGGCGACCGTGTCTTTCGACGACGTGCGGGTCTTGACCACGAGCCGGATGACGAGGGCCTCAGCCGAGATCGACTCCAGTCCCCAGATCTCGGGCTTCTCCATGATCAGACTGCGGTACTTGGGGTTGGAGGCGAGGGCGGTGGCGGTCTCGAGCATCTTCTTCTGCACCTCGTCGACGTCGGTGTCGTAGGGGACGGCGAGGTCGATGATGACTCGCGCCCAGCCCTGCGACATATTGCCCACGCGCAGGATCTCGCCGTTACGCACGAACCAGAGAGTGCCGTTCACGTCGCGCACCTGGGTGACTCGGATGCCCACGGCCTCGACGACACCGGTGGCAGGCCCGAGGTCGACGACGTCACCGACGCCGAGTTGATCCTCCATCACCATGAAGAGACCGTTCAAGACGTCTTTCACGATGTTCTGGGCGCCGAAACCGAGACCGGCACCGAGTGCCGCCGTGAGGATCGCGAGGGAACCGATGATCTTCTCGTCGATCGTGGTGACGACGAGGATCAGCGTGACCACGACCACGGTCACATTGACGATGTTCGTCAGCACCGTTCCGAGCGTGCGCGTGCGCTGCACGACGCGCACCGCGGCCAGGGGCGACGCGATGAGGGCCTGCGTGTCTTGAACGTTCTGCTTCTTCTTGACGCCGGAGACGACCTGCTGCACGACGCGTTTGATCACGAAGATCAGTAGCGCGCGGATCGCGAATGCGAGCGCGATGATGATGACGATGTTGATGGGCTTGCCCCACACGAGCATGAACTCGTTGAAGCCGGTCCAGAAAGCGTTCCAATCCATATTCACGTCACTCTATCGATGGCGTCTCAGTGCCGGCTGAAGGGCACCCCGCTCGAGGTGCCCTCCAGTGCTCAGTCCGCGTCGCGCGCCTGCGCCGCGATCGCGCGGTCGACGCCGGCCAGGTTCTCGACGACGAGGCGCCGCAGCGCCGGCGGCTGCTCTGCGTTGGCATCGAGCCATGCCTGAGTCGCGTCACGCAGCTGCTGGTTCGCCAGCGCAGCGGGGTACAGACCGGTGATCAGCGACGACGAGATTCCGTAGCTTCGCGTCTCCCAGATGGTGACGAGGGCGTCGAAGTACTTGGTCACGAACGGCTCGAGGAGCGCCGTGTCGTGAGCGCGCTGGAACCCGAGGGCCGTGGCGCGCACGATGGCGTTCGGAGCTTCGTCGGTCTCGATCAGCGACGACCAGGCGGCGTTCTTGCCTTCGGTCGTCGGAATCGCCGCCGCGGCGTGCGCGGCCGATTGAGCGCCGGATGCCGTGTTGTCGTTCTCGAGCGCCTGATCGATCTCAGGCTGGCCGGCTTTGCCTCCGGCGACGAGGGCGATCAGCAGCTCCCACCGTAGATCGGTGTCGATCTCGAGCCCGTCGAGCGCAACCTCACCGTTGCGCAGCGCTGCCACGGTCGCCAGCTGCTCGTCGGTCGAAGCCAGGGCGGCGAAGAAGCGCACGAACTGGAACTGCGCGTCGCTGCCCGCCTCGGCGGACTGGGCAAGCGACCACAGCTCGTCGGCTGCGACCTCGATGACCTCGCCGCGGGCATCCGGAGCGATGTAGCTCGTGCTGGTGAGCACGAGCTGGTTCAGGGCGGTGCGGAGCGTCGTGCTCTCGGTCTCGGTGGCCACGTTGCCCAGCACCAGGCGCACGAAGTCGCGTCCGCGCGTCTCGGCATCGCGGGTCGAGTCCCAGGCGGAGCCCCACAGGATGGCGCGCGCGAGAGGGCTCGTCACAGCGGCGAGGCTCTCTGCCGCGACAGCGAGTGACGCGTCGTCGAGACGCACCTTGGCATAGGCCAGGTCGTCGTCGTTCAGCAGAACGAGGTCGGGGCGACGCTCGCCGACCAGTTCGCCGACCTCCGTGCGCTCGCCGTCGACATCGAGCTCGACGCGCTTCGTGCGCACCAGAGCGTCGCCGTCGAAGGAGTAGAAGCCGATCGCGAGACGGTGCGGGCGAATGGTGGGATACTCGTCGATCGCCGTCTGCAGCACGGCGAACGACGTGATCGTGCCGTTCTCGTCGGTCGCGATCTCGGGGTGCAGCGTGTTGACGCCGGCCGTCTCGAGCCACAGCTTCGACCATTCGCCGAGGTCGCGGCCGCTGGTGGTCTCGAGCTCGGTCAGCAGGTCGACGAGCTCGGTGTTGCCGAAGGCGTGCGCGTCGAAGTAGCGGGCGACGCCGGCCATGAACTCGGTCTGGCCGACCCAGGCCACGAGCTGCTTCAGCACCGATGCGCCCTTGGCGTACGTGATGCCGTCGAAGTTGACCTGCACGTCTTCGAGGTCGTTGATGGTCGCGACGATGGGGTGGGTCGAAGGCAGCTGGTCTTGGCGGTACGCCCAGCTCTTCTCGGTCGAGGCGAAGGTGGCCCAGGCCTCGGTCCACTCCGTCGCGTCGGCAGTCGCCAGCGTCGACATGTACTCGGCGAACGACTCGTTCAGCCACAGGTCGTTCCACCAGCGCATGGTGACCAGGTCGCCGAACCACATGTGGGCGAGCTCGTGCAGCACGGTCACCACACGGCGCTCGCGCACCGCGTCGGTGACCTTCGAGCGGAAGACGTAGGTCTCGGTGAAGGTGACCGCTCCCGCGTTCTCCATCGCGCCCGCGTTGAACTCGGGCACGAAGAGCTGGTCGTACTTGTCGAACGGGTAGGGGTAGGCGAACTGCGTCTCGTAGAACTCGAAGCCCTGGCGGGTCTTCTCGAAGATGTAGTCCGCATCCATGTACTGAGAGAGCGAGGCGCGCGAGAAGACGCCGAGGGGGATCACGCGGCCATCGCTCGAGGTGAGTTCGCTGCGCTCGACCACGTAGGGGCCGGCGATGAGGGCCGTGATGTACGACGAGATGCGGGGCGTTGGCTCGAAGGTCCAGGTGGCCGAGTCGGTTCCCTCTACAGCGACGGGCTCGGGAGTCGGCTGGTTCGACACCATCTGCCAGTAGGCGGGTGCGGTGACGGTGAAGGCGAACGTGGCCTTGAGGTCGGGCTGCTCGAACACCGCGAACATGCGACGCGAGTCGGGCACCTCGAACTGGCTGTAGAGGTAGACCTCGCCGTCGACGGGGTCGACGAAGCGGTGCAGGCCCTCGCCCGTGTTCGTGTATTCGGCGTCGGCATCGACGACCAGCACGTTCTCGTCGGCCAGATCGTCGAGCTGGATGCGCACACCGTCGTTCACGGCGGACACGTCGAGCGACCGACCGTTCAGCGTGACCGAGTGCACGGAGCGGGTGATGGCGTCGATGAACGTCGACGCGCCTGCGGCGGCGGTGAACCGAACGGTCGTCGTCGACCGGAACGTCTCCGCTCCCTGGGTGAGATCGAGGACCACGTCGTAGCTCGAGACGCTGACGATGGCGGCGCGCTCCTGCGCTTCGACGCGGGTGAGGTTTTCTCCAGGCACTGGTGACTTCTTTCGTACTCGTATGAGTTCTGGGCGCGCGGGTTCGTGACCCGCCGCGCGTGACCGTACCAGCCTATCTGCGCGACCGGCCGGCCTCAGTAAACTCATCCCATGCGCATCCATATCGCCACGGATCATGCCGGGCTCGATTTCTCCCAGACCATCCAGGAGCACCTCGCATCCCTCGGCCACGACGTGATCGATCACGGACCGACGAGCTATGACCCCATCGACGACTACCCGTCGTTCTGCATCAATGCGGCCCAGGCCGTGGTGCGCGATCAGCGAGCCGGTGTCGAGGCTCTCGGTGTCGTCTTCGGTGGCTCGGGCAACGGCGAGCAGATCGCGGCGAACAAGGTCACCGGCGTGCGCGCGGCGCTCGTCTGGAATCACTCGACCGCTGTACTCGCTCGCCAGCACAACGACGCCAACGTCATCTCCATCGGTGCGCGCCAGCACACCGTCGACGAGGCCATGGGCCTGATCGACGCCTTCGTGGCAGAGCCCTTCTCGCTCGAAGAGAGGCACGTGCGCCGCATCGCGCAGCTCGCGGAGTACGAGGCCACGGGAGCCATCGCGGGCCACGTCGTCGACCCGGCCTGAGTCATGCCCGAGGGACACTCCGTACATCGCATCACCCGTCAGTTCGCCCGCAATTTCGTCGGTCGCCGCATCGAATCGTGGTCGCCGCAAGGTCGCTTCGCCGAGGGCGCCGCGATCCTCGACGGACGCACGATGACCGATGCCAAGGCCGTCGGAAAGCAGATGTTCCTCGAGTTCGACGGCGAGGTCTGGCTGCGCGTGCACCTCGGCATCTACGGTGCCTGGGACTTCGCCGGCGACATCACCCGTGACGACACCATCGCCGCAGCGAACGGCCGCATGGGCCAGACGAATCAGCGGGGAACCATCGTCGACGAAGACGGGGAAGACTCCATCTCGAGCATCGGCGCGCCGCGGCGCGCCCGGCTGCGCATGTCCGAACAGGAACAGCTCGGCGAGGAGATCACCGAATGGCCGCCGGCCCCAGTCGGGGCGGTGCGCGTGCGCCTGTTGACCGACACCGCGGTCGCCGACCTGCGCGGCCCGACCGCGTGCGAGATCCTGGATGCGGCCCAAGTCGCCGTGGTGATCGCGAAAGCCGGGCCGGATCCGCTTCTCGAGACCACACCGAAGGCCCGCCGCGAAGCCGAGGACCGCTTCACGAAGGCCGTGCGCAAGAAGCAGACACCCATCGGCCTGCTGCTCATGGACCAGTCGATCGTCAGTGGCATCGGCAACGTCTATCGCGCCGAGTTGCTGTTCCGTGCCCGACTCAACCCGCACACCCCGGGAAAGCTCGTGCCGGAGGGCACGGTTCGCGCGCTCTGGAAGGACTGGACGAAGCTGCTGACCATCGGCGTCGAGACCGGCCAGATGATGACCATGGACAAGCTCTCCAAGGCCGACTACGAGAAGGCGCTCGCGAAACGCGACGACCGGCACTGGGTGTACAAGCGAGACGGACTGCCCTGTCGCGTGTGCGGCACGAACATCGTGCTCGAGATCATGGGCGGCCGAAAACTGTACTGGTGCCCGAAAGATCAGGCGTGACGTGAGAAAGGCCTGACATGAGAAAAACACCCGCCTTCGTGCTCAGCGATGAAGCAGAGTTGCGACGACTCATCGAACTGAATCCCTGGATCACCCTCGTCAGCCACACCTCGAAGGGGCTCGTCGCGTCGCACTACGCTGTGCTGCTCGACGACAGCCGCGACGAGCTCGCCATCGTCGGGCATGTCGGCCGACCCGACGAGAGGCTCCACGAACTCGGCCAACACGAGGTGATGGTCATCGTGCAGGGGCCTCACGGCTACATCTCGCCGTCGTGGTACGACGCCGAGACGGCGGTACCCACCTGGAACTTCACGTCTGCCCACCTCTCGGGCGTTCCGGAGATCCTCGACGCCGACGAGAACCTGCGCGTGCTCGACAGACTCGTCGAGCATTTCGAGAAGCACGTCGACGAACCGCGGCTCATGCGCGGAACAGTCGAGAACTCGGATTTCGCCGACGCGATCAGCGCGGGCACCGTGGGTTTCCGGCTCGTTCCGACGCGCATCGAGGCGAAGACGAAACTGAGTCAGAACAAGCCGGAGGCGACGGTCGATCGCATCATCTCCGAGCTCGAGGGTGACGGGCCGTATGCGAGCGAAGCGCTCGCGGCCGAGATGCGACGAGTACGAGGAGAGAAATGACCGAATCGGTGCTGTTGACGGGAGCCCGGCTGCCCGGGGGAGCGAGGGCCGACCTGCTTCTTGTCGACGGTCGCATCGATTCGGTGGGGGAGCCCGACGGCATCGTGCGTGGTGCGTCATCGAGCCACGACGACGCGTCGACGCAGATCATCGATCTCGATGGCCGCTACGTGATTCCAGGCCTTTGGGACAAGCACGTGCACGCCACCCAGTGGGCGCTCGTCTCGCGCCGTCTCGACCTGTCGTCAGCCGAATCGGCGGCCGATGCTGTCGCTATCGTCGGCCAGCGACTCAGGCAGGCTGGTGAAGCGGATGCCGGGCCGCTGGTCGGTTACGGGTTCCGCGACGGACTCTGGCCCGACGCTCCGCACCGCGGCTTGCTCGATGCCGTGACGGGCGCACGACCCGTCATTCTTGTCAGCGCCGATCTCCACTGCTGCTGGCTGAACTCCGCCGCGCTGGCGCAGCACGGTCGGGCGGAGCATCCCACAGGGCTGCTCCGCGAAGACGACTGCTTCGTCGTGACCCGCACCCTCGGCGACGTCGAGACCGAGACCCTCGATAGCTGGGTGCGCGACACCGCTCGCGCCGCCGCAGCCCGGGGTGTCGTCGGTGTCGTCGACCTCGAGATGTCGTGGAACGTCGACGACTGGACCCGTCGCATCCGGTCTGGCGCGACCGAGCTGCGGGTGCGATTCGGAATCTACCCGCAGCACCTCGACCGGGCCATCGATGCAGGGCTCGCGACCGGCGCGCTGATCGCGGGCACGCACGGACTGCTGCAGGTGGGGCCGTTCAAGGTGATCACCGACGGGTCACTCAACACGCGGACCGCGTATTGCTTCGACGAGTACCCCGGCCTCGAAGGGCTGGCCCACTCTCGCGGACTGCTCAACGTTCCGTACGACGAACTCGTGCCGATGCTTCGACGTGCGAGCCAAGCGGGCCTCGTTCCGGCCGTTCACGCCATCGGCGACCACGCCAACAAGCTCGCTCTCGACGCGTTCGAACGACTCGGCGTGGGCGGAAGCATCGAGCACGCCCAGCTCGTCGCCGAGGCCGACTTCGAGCGCTTCGCCCGTCTCGGGGTCACCGCCGGTGTGCAGCCCGAGCACGCCATGGATGATCGCGACGTCGCCGACAAGTACTGGCCGGGGCGCACGGGCCGTGCCTTCGCGCTCGCGTCGCTGCTCGAGGCCGGAGCCGATCTCGCCCTCGGATCCGACGCTCCGGTCGCCCCGCTCGACCCCTGGATCACCATCGCCGCCGCCGTGGCGCGCACGGGTGACGATCGTGCGCCCTGGCATCCCGAGCAGTCCATCTCGGTCGCCGACGCCCTGTTCGCCTCCGCCGACCGACGTCGTGCCCTCGAGCCGGGCGGGCCAGCCGACATCGCCGTTCTCGACGTCGATCCACTATCAGCCAGCACCGACGAACTGCGCCGGATGCCCGTGGCCGCGACGCTGCTCGCGGGGCGCTTCACGCACAACGCGCTCTGACTCGGCGCGAGACACTGCCAGTCGGTGCTTCGGGCGCGGGTGCGTGTTTCCTGCTCACCCCAGCACATTTCGCGGCTCACCGAAAGGTCGGCTGCGCACAGGAGATCGCCGCTGCGCACTCGGGAGCTCGCAGAAGATCGGCGATCGGCTCCCGGAGCAGGGCGACCTCAGAGGAAGGGCTCCGCGTCGCGTCGGGTGCTTTCCCGCTAGCCCGACCCGCGATCTGCCGGAGCGTCGCTTTGATGACCGAATTCTGCAGCGTCGCCTTGATGGCCTCTATCGCGTTGCTCGATTGGGGGTGGGGTCGTGAAGTCTCCTTCGGTCTTCAAATGTTCGGGACGCGGTGCTGGACTCGTCAGTTCGGGACTAGCTAGAAGGGGCAGTCCGCAAGATCCTCCTCCGGTCCTGTCGCGCTCTTTGCGACTGCTTGCCCGGCCACGGTGGCAGCTTCTGAGCTGACGACGGCAGTCAATGCTGCTCTGGATGCATCGATGAGTCGTTTCGGTGCGGGTCGCATCTTCCCTTCCGGGCGGACGGTGTACTGGTAGCCCGCCGGCGACGTTGCTGTCAGGGTGTCGTCTCCGTTTTGCACGATCTGCCACCTCGTGTGGTGCTTCACCTTGTGATGCCCTTGACTGAGCGGTGCGAGGTTCTCCGGGATCGTGTCCCCTCCGAAGGCGTGGTCTTCGGTGTGGTCG
>Ga0308163_10000945_pt1 | contig 37617 bp, 22 predicted proteins | sample PhyTR1_FD_201037 | JGI IMG/M metagenome (GOLD analysis project Ga0308163, IMG submission 201037) | Phyllosphere microbial communities from UC Gill Tract Community Farm, Albany, California, United States - DLSLT.R1 | ecosystem: Host-associated > Plants > Phyllosphere > Unclassified | place: USA... | reverse complement strand
TTTGTCGGGGTCTCGCAGGAGGGCTTCCAGGGTGTCTTGGGTTGTGGGGTCGCCTGTGGATGCGAGTGCTCGGGCTGCCGCCGCTCGGACTCGTGCGTGGTCGTCTTTGGTCAGGGCGGTGAGGGCTTCCGGGGCCGCGATCGAGCGCAGAGCCGCGACCTTGGCGCACATCTCTCGCACCCGCCATGCCTGGTTGCCGAGGCCGGCGATGACGGCCGGCGCCGCGGCATCCGACCAGACGTAATTCAGCGCGCGGGCGCCCCACAGCTCGGGCCAGTAGAGCGAGGGCGCGCCAGCCAGGATGCCGTCGGCGTGCGGGCCTCCGACGACGCGCAAGAACTCCTCGCCCTCGTAGCCGCCCTCGAGCAGAGAACGCGCGCGCAGCACGACCGAGGTCTCACCCTCGCTGTCGACGGCGGCCTGGATGCGCTCTTCGAGCGACGCGGTGTGGTGGGACGGGGTCTCGCTGTCGTGTGCCATAAGACACCAAGGCTACCGCGGGTGCCCTCGGTTGCTTAGAGGATGTGCTCCACCAGAGCTGAGGAGATGCCCACGTAGGTGTGCGGAGTGAGCGCGAGGAGGCGCTGCTTGGCGGCGTCGCCGATGTCGAGGCCCTCGACGAACGTCGCCAGGTCGCCGGCCCCGATGCGCTTGCCGCGGGTGAGCTCTTTGAGCAGGGCATAGGGATCGGTGATCGACGAGCGCCCCGCCGTTATCTCGGCCCGCACCACGGTCTGGATGGCCTCCGCGAGGACCTCCCAGTTGGTGTCGAGGTCGTCGGCGAGCAGCTCACGGTTGAGCGAGATCTGGCCGAGGCCCGAGGCGATGTTCGACAGCGCGAGCAGCGAGTGGCCGAGAGCCACACCTACGTTGCGCTGCGTGGTCGAGTCGGTGAGGTCGCGCTGCAGGCGGCTGGTGACGAGGGTCTGCGCGAGCGAGTCGAGAAGCGCGCTCGAGAGTTCGAGGTTGGCCTCCGCGTTCTCGAACTTGATCGGGTTGATCTTGTGCGGCATCGTCGACGAGCCCGTGGCGCCCGCGACGGGGATCTGCGTGAAGTAGCCGAGCGAGATGTAGGTCCACACGTCGGTGCAGAGGTTGTGCAGAATGCGGTTGCCGTGCGCGACCTGGGAGTAGAGCTCGGCCTGCCAGTCGTGCGATTCGATCTGTGTGGTGAGCGGGTTCCAGGTGAGACCGAGCGAGGTGACGAACTCGCGCGAGACCGCCTGCCAGTCGAGGTCGGCCTCGGCCGAGAGGTGTGCCGCGAATGTTCCGGTGGCACCCGAGAACTTGCCGAGGTACTCGGCCGCCTCGACCTGCTTGCGGATGCGCTCGAGACGGTAGACCGTGACGGCCAGCTCCTTGCCCATGGTGGTGGGGGTCGCCGGCTGCCCATGGGTGCGCGCGAGCATGGCATCGTCGCGGTACTGCACCGCCTGTGCTCGGAGTTCGTCGATGACCGCACGGAAGGCGGGCAGCCAGACCTCGGTCACGGCATCCCGGATGACGAGGGCATAGCTGAGGTTGTTGATGTCTTCGCTGGTGGCGGCGAAGTGCGTCAGCTCGGCGATCGCGTCGAGGCCGAGTTCGCTGAGGCGGCGGCGCACGTAGTACTCCACGGCCTTCACATCGTGCTTCGTGGTCGACTCGAGGGCGCCGAGTTCGGCGACCTCCTCGTCTCCGAAGTTCGGGGCGAGCTGGCGCAGCTGGCGCTGCTTCTCGAGTTCGATCGGGGTCGAGCCGAAGAGCGAGTGGTCGGTGAGGTAGATCAGCCACTCGACCTCGACCTGGATGCGGGCGCGGTTGAGCCCCGCCTCTGACAGGAACTCGCCCAGTTCGGACACGGCCGACGCGTAACGACCATCGAGGGGGCTGAGGGGCTGAGGGGAAAGAGCGCTCATAGTGCGGGGTAACTCCAGTGCTGGGCGGCCGTCGGGCCGCATCGGTCAAGCGTGGGTGGATGTCTGCGGCGCGCGAAACGCCGGCTCGAGCTGGGCGAACAGGGCCGCACAGGCTTGCTCGATGGTGGTGAGCACCGAGGCGAACGTGGCCGGGTCGGCGTAATAGGGGTCTGGAACGTCGAGTTGGCGGCCCGGCGAGGTGTCGAAGCTCGTGAGCAGTCTGATCTTCGATCTGTCGGAATCACTCGATGCCCACGAGCGGATAGCGCGCTCGTGGGTGCGATCGAGCGCGATGATCAGGTCGAGTTCGTCGAAAGACGACGAGTCGAACTGCTTGGCGCGATGCATGGATGCGTCGTAACCGCGATCCGCGAGGGCGTCGATCGTGCGCGGGTCGGCCTGCTCCCCCACGTGCCATTCGCCCGTTCCGGCGCTGGTCACCGAGACGCGATGGCCGAGGCCGGCCTTCTGGACCATGTCGCGAAGCACTATCTCGGCCATGGGAGAGCGACAGATGTTGCCCGTGCAGACCATGCAGACGCGAAAGACTCCAGGGGGAATCTCGTCTCGCTCGGGGGGCATGCCTCTATCTTGGTGCAGTTTCCTCTCCTCCACATCAGCCGTCTGTTCATCACCACTCCCCTGATGCCCGTCACGGCGGCACGATGATGCATTCGGGCGATGACACTGGTGCCGTGACAGATCATCCAAACCCCCTTCTGACCCACGTGAGCTCCGCTCTTGAGCACGACAGGGCCACGGTGCAGGCGCTGAGCCTCGACCTCTGTACCGAGCTGGTGCCCGCCGTCGTGCGCGACGATGCACCTGGCTGGCAGGGCCTCGCACGACGGTCGTTCGATCTGAGGTGCGAGCACGTTGCAGCTGACGTTCGCCGCGTGTCGTCGGCCCTCGACGAGATCGCCGGAATGCTGGCGGGAGCCATCGAGAGGCTCGGAACGACCCCATGACCCCCGACACCGACGAACTCGTGGTCTCTGGCGGGGGCAGCTTTGCCGTATCGACAGACGAGATCGCGACCACCGCCTTTCGGCTGAGGTTCATCGAGACCGAGGCGCTCGCGGCTGCCGGTCGGCTGCGGGGGCTCGAGCTCTGCCTCGATCCGCTGGTGGCCGCTCAGACGCCGACCGTGCCGACGCTGGTGCTGCAGGCGGCGCACGAGCTCGAACAGGCGTCGCGCTCCGCGGGCGAGCTCGACTTCTCTCTGCGCCTGGCCGCCGAGGCGTACGGAATCGTCGAGAACGCCATGATCGACGGAATGCGTATGGCCTCCGGTGTGGTCGGCAACGTGCTCGGGCATATCGCGCCGTTCCTCCTTCTGGCCGGCGCACCGTTTCTCGCTGCAGCAGGGTCGGGTGTGCTCGCGGGTCTCGCCTTGCGGCCGGGCACCTCGAAGAATCCTGCCGATGTCGTCGAGTGGATGCGCGAGCATCCGGAACTCGCCAACAACCCGGCCGTCGCGGCCGCCGTTCGACTGCTCTTCTCCTCGAGCGACGACATCATCGCGGGGCTCCTCGGAGTTCCTCCCGGAGCGGGCGCCGTCATCGGCGACGATGGACTCGGTCTCTTCGGCATCAGAGAGGCCGCGGGGCTCATCCTCGTGGCGGCAGGGGCCGCGGGCGCGGGCGCAGCAGGCCGTCGGCCACTCGTCGAGACGCCCGTGCGCACGGCGAGGATCGCGACGTCGCCCGTCACAGCACCCTCCAGCATCTCCGACCTGGCGTCTCGGATGCCGGTCACGAGCAGTGCTGGATCGCAGATCAAGGTCGAGAAGTACGTCGACGCCGACGGAGATCCGTCGTACATCGTCTATCTCGGCGGAACCGTCGACATGAACGCCCTGCCGAGCGGTGAGGCGTTCGACATGACGAGCAATGTCACGTCGATGGGTGCGGGCGACGGCGCCTCGTATCGCGCCGCTGTCGAGGCGATGCGCGATGCGGGCATCCAGCCGGGCGACCCGGTCTTCGAGGTCGGCTACTCGCAGGGCGGCCTTCTGGCCGTGCAACTCGAGCAGTCCGGTGACTACAACGTGCAGGGTGTGGTGACCCTCGGCTCACCTGTGGGTCAACTCGAGACCGAAGCGCCCACGCTCACCATCTCGCACAGCGAAGATCTCGTTCCCGCCATCGGCGGCCTCGACACGGCATCCGGTGATGACCGGGTACTGGTGCGCCGCACCCTCTACGACGATGCGCCCATCCCCAAGGGCGACGCCTTTCCCTCGCACGATCTGGGCGCGTACCGCGAGACGGCAGGGCTGGTCGACGCATCGAAAGACCGCAGGGTCGAGAAGTTCATCGACGATGCAGCGCCCTTCTTGTCGGGAACAGCGCCGGGGACGGCGACCGAGTATCGCGCTACGCGGGTCGCGAGGTGAGCGGGGGCCGTGAGTCTTACGCTTTGTCGGTCGCGAGCAGGCCCCGTCAGTTCGGTCAGTCTTTGTCGCGGCCGGCGAGGGGGCGCAGGATCGAACCGATGATCGCCGAGAGGATGGCGAGCACGAGGGCGCCCAGAACGGCCCAGCCGAAGCCGGCCACCATCAGTCCGAACCCGAAGAGCTGCGAGAACCAGGCTGCGAGCATCAGCAGCAGAGCGTTGACCACCAGCGAGAGCAACCCGAGGGTGAGGATGTACAGGGGGAACGCGACGATGCGGATCGCCGTACCGACGATGCCGTTGACCACGCCGAAGATCAGTGCGACGAAGAGGAACGACAGGATCGTGCCGAGGGTGTCGTCTTGAAAGGGGTCGACGGTGACGCCCGTGACGATGAGCGTTGTCAGCCACAGGGCGATCGCGTTGGCCACCAGAGAGACGAGAAATCTGCGCATGAGCCCAGTATTCCAGTTCGTCGGCTAGCTCGACAGCGCCTCGTACGCTCTGTCACGGCCCGGTGTTGCGCGGAGCTCGGCGCCGAGCAGGCGGCTACGGTCACGGAGTTCCGTCTCGGTGAGGAGCGTCTGCGCTGCTGCGCGCAGTTCGTCGACCGAGGCCGTATTCGGGGCCAACGCGAGACCGTAGCCCCGCGACTCCACTGCCTCAGCGCCGGCGAACTGATCGGTCGAGAACGGCAGCACCAGCATCGGCACCCCGGCCGTCGCGGCCTCGGTGACACTGTTGTTGCCCCCGTGCGTCACCGCGAGAGCGGCGTGCTTGAGCATCGTGACCTGCGGCAGGAACTCGCGCACCAGCCACGTGTCGGGCAGCTCTCCCAGCTCTCGTCGGTCGGCCGATCCGATGGCCAGTGCCACCCGCACATCGAGTTGCCTCAGCGCGTCGGCCACGCGAGAAAGTACATCGGCGCGAACAGAGAGAAAGCTACCGAAGCTCACGTAGACGATCGGCGCCCCTCCCGCGCTGAGCCAGGCGTCGACCTCTGGGTCGGCCGGCTCATCGCGAACGGCGGAGCCGAGAAAGGCATGCGTAGCGAGCTGCGCGGTGCGCTCCGGGTCGTGCAACTGGCCCGGGTAGTTCAGCAGCAGAGTGTCGCCGTGCTCGGCGAAGGCGTCCGACGACGAGGCGGCACTCGCATCGAGCACACCGAGCGCGTCATTCCACTGCTCGGTGAAGCGGTCGCGCACGACGATGCAGCTGGCGCGCAGACGCTCGAGCGCGTCGCTGTCGGGCTCGAAGGCCCGCGGCCACGATGTCGGATAGCCGTATACCTCTCCGGCTATGGGCAGTGCTGTCGGGTGACCGAGCACGACATCGGCGTGCTCGATGCCCGCGGCCTGCAGCGCGAGCCGGGCCGTGAAGGCGAGATGATCGACGATCACCGCATCCGGCTTCACCTCGTCGATGACCTTAAGGACGGCGCTCGCGGTATCGAGCGGTTGCCACAGCAGATCGGTCGTGCGCTGAGAGGCCTGATAGGCGAGGGTGTCGACGAGCCCCCGTCGAGTGGCATCGAAGAAGCCGCGCAGGGAGTCGTCTTCGCCCGCCGGCTGTTCCTCGGCGCGGATCGTTCCCGGATTGGAGCCGCGACCGAGTCGCAGCTCGACGGAGCGAAAACCGAACGACGACGCGATCGACGAGGTCGCTGGCCCGGATGCGACGACCACGTCGTCTCCCCTGTCACGCCAGGCCGTGGCCAGGGTCGCGAGAGGCAGCAGGTGCGACGCATAATCCGGGCTGATGACGAGCAGCGTCACGAGGCGTTGCCCGTGCTCGACAGAGGCAGGCCCTCGACGCGCCTGTTCGCGGCGACGTTCGTGTACACCCGCTCGAGAGCCGTAGCCATGGCCTGCACGGTGAAGCGATCCCGCACGATGCCGCGTGCCGCCGCCACCCGGTCACAATCGTCCTCGGCCGCGATTCGCACGGCCTCCGTCATGCCGCGACGCACTCCCGTGGCCGAGCCGGTGTCGACCAGAATGCCCGTGACGCCGTCGTCGACGTACGTCGCGGGACCACCCGCATCGGGCGTCACGACGACGAGTCCCGCCGCTAGAGCTTCGAGAATCGCGATGCCGAACTCCTCTTTCAGACTGCCGCACACGTAAATGCCGGATGCGCCCACGATATCGCCCGATCCGAGTCGGGTCGCGGCGAGCCAGCGCGACACCACGTCGTTGGGACGGTGTCCGGCGAGAACGAGCCCGTCGGCTGCCTGAGGGTTCTCTCGTAGCACGCGGCCGATCGCGTCGAGCTGCGACTGTTCGTCGGCTGAAGGCGAGACCAGGTCGCCGCCGACGATCACGAGGTTGCAGGTGTCTAACAGGGTGGCATCCGTCGCCCAGGCTTCGACGATGGTCGCCATGCCCTTCACCCGGTGAAGGCGGCCCACGCTCAACGCGATGGGCAGGCCGCGACGGTGCTCGGGTAGGGCGGCGATCAGCTCCTCGAGCCCGTCGAGGGCGTCGTGCGCTTCGAGGGTCTCTGCGCGGGCGGCGTTGCGGGCCTCGACCTCGATCAGCGCAGCGTCGATGGTCGCGAGGTCAATTCCCTCGGGCACGACGGTGTAGCGCTCGGGCGACTCGTCGATGTCGATTCCCAGCAGCTCCTGCAGCTCGGCACGCAGCGCCGGCCGGGGAAACAGCACGATGTGATCGGAGTCGGCCGCAAGACGCTGTACGAGCCGGTGCCGGAACCAGTAGTGCTCCTGCTCGTCGACGTCACCGAAGTTAGCTGGGGTCAGCGAGCCCGCGACGTCGAGTGCGCGGATGACTCCGTGAGGATCGGGCGCCAGCGTGAAGACCACGGGGATGCCCAGCTCGCGGGCCACGCTCGACGCGGCCATGCTGCCGACATCGGCCATCCGCAGATGAAGAACGTCGACAGGGCCCAGGGCCGTGAGCGCGCGACGGATGCCGCGCTCGGCCGCGACCCTGGTGTGCCACGAGCGGGCTTGCGGGCTCGGCTCTGACAGCAGGGGAACGGGAACGAAGTCGTGGTCGGCGCCGGTGCGCGCTGCGAGGTCGAGCAGGCTGTCGGCGGCGGCGCCGGCGTCTCCTCGAGACATGGTGAGCACGCGGTCGATGCCGTCGAGGTTCGCCAGGGCGTCTCCGAGGCGCACGAGCAGCGTCGCCACTCCCCCGTTGTCTCCGGCGCCGGCGCGTGTGAGTCCACGGTCGATATCGGCGTGGAGAAAGAGCTGGGCGACCGTGAGGCCGTCGCCGAGTCGGATGGCGGCGGGCGCGTCCCCGAGGTCGATCAGGGCCAGTCGCGCCGCCTGGGCGATCGTCCGCGATCCCGTCGCGCCGGCATCGCTGTCGACCGAGGCGAGGTCGCGCACGAGAATGAGTCCACGCTCGTCGCCTCGGCGGTCACCGAGTCCGGCGATCGCGGCGATCCGCACGTCATCGTGCTCAGAGGTGTCGGACGCTATCTCGCGCAGAGCCCGTCCGGCGACCCGTCCGGAGACGAGTCCCAGCGTTTCGACGAGCCGGGTGCGGACGTCACTCGCGCGCTCTGCGACCAGCGCGCCCTCGAGGGCCAACGCGACGTGATCCGGGGCCGACACGCCCCACTGCTGCAGCGTGCGTTGCGCGAGCATGCCGGTGAAGCCCGCCTGCACGACGCAGGCGACGAGACGCGACACGGCATCCAAGCGCGGAAGCCGGCTGCCGAACGCCCAGGCGGCGTGTTCTCTCAGGAACGCCCGGTTACTCGAGAGCAGCTCGGACAGCGCGTCGTCAGCCTCGTCGTCGAAGACCCGGCCGAGCGCGTGCACGGCGGCTATCGCCACGAGCTGGTTCTGCTCGTCGTCGATGGTGCGACGCAGGATGCCGACGGCCTGGCGACCGCCCGCCCGCGATGCGGTCAGCGCGAGATCATCGGCGGCGCGCACCACATCGAGGAGGAAAGGAGTTCGACGAAGACGGTCGAGGGCGGCGGTCAGTTCCATCGATGCGGTGTTTCCATGGTGCGGGTGATCCGAATTCGTGAGTATGAGATGTCGCGGGTCTATTCGGAGCCGTCGCTGCGACGGATCGGACTCGAACTCTTCGAGTACACGCGACTTCGATTCGCGCTGCAATGCCATTGACAGGCGCTTGCTCACCACACACGAGAAGTCGTGCATGTGCGAAGGTGGATGTTATGGCACGCATGCAGGACGCCTCGGCCAGGGCGGGCGACGTTATAGAACGCAATCATGTGCGGATCTCCGGGCCTGACGACGCTCCGGTGCTGGTGCTCGCTCACGGCTTCGGCTGCGACCAGACCATGTACTCGCGCCTCCTGCCCCATTTCGAAGGCCGGTTCCGGGTCGTCCTGTTCGACCACGTGGGCTCGGGCAGATCGTCTCTCGCCCACTACGACGCCGTGAAGTACTCGACTCTGGATCAGTATGTCGACGACCTCCTCGAACTCTGCGATGCCTTGCACCTGACCGACGTGACCCTGATCGCCCACAGCTTCTCTGCGATGCTCGCTATCGCGGCGGCCGTGAAGTCACCCGAGATCTTCCGTGATCTCGTGCTCCTCGCACCGACGCCGTCGTACATCGACGACGCCGACGCCGACTACGAGGGCGGGTTCAGTCGCGCCGACATCGACGGACTCATGGAGTCGCTCGACGACAACCATCTGGCCTGGGCCGCGATGATGGCGCCGGTGATCATGAAGAACCCCGAGGTGCCCCAACTGACCGACGAGCTCGAGCAGAGCTTCTGCCGCGTCGATCCTCTGGTGATGCGCTCGTTCGCCCGGGTGGCCTTCCTCTCAGACGTGCGACCGTTGCTGCCGCGGGTCGAGGTGCCGACCCTGATCGTGCAGTGCACGAATGACTCTCTCGCTCCACTCCATGTGGGCGACTACATGGAGGCGCACATGCCCCGAGCGCGGGTCGTCGTTCTCGAGGCGGAGGGGCATGTGCCCCAGGTGAGTGCTCCGGAAGAGACGTCCCGCGCGATCCTGCAGTTTCTGGCCGAGCGCTGATCATGCCGACACAGGGTGCGGTGGAGATCGACTACGAGACGCTCTTCCGATCGGGGCCGGGTGCAATCGTGATCACGGATTCGAGCAACACGATCGTGCAGGTCAACGATCACATGCTCACGTGGACAGGATTCTCCCGGGAGGAACTGGTCGGAACGTCTCTCACCCGACTCCTCCCGCCGGCCGACCGCATCCTGTTCTCGGCGCGCACCGTGCCGCTGCTCTACCTCGAAGGGCGCGTCTCAGACGTGTCGTTCAGTGTGCTGGGCAAAAACCGCGAGGCGCTGGCCGTTCACCTCTCGGCCTCACGGGTGAACAAGGGCTCCGAGACGAAGACGCAGAAAGGGGCTTCGCTCGTCGGCATGACGGTCTTTCTCTTCACTCCTCGCAGGGAGCGCACGGCAGAGGAGCAACACGTCATCAGCGCGGTGCGTCACGCCGAGAAATCAGACGTGCTGAGGCGTGAGGCGGAAGACGATCTCGCGCAATCGGCACAGTTCGACGCCTTGACTTCTCTGCTGAGTCGAGAGGGTCTCATGCCTCGATTCAGCAGCCTGGTGAGCTCTGCGCCGTCAGCGAGAGAGCTCGTCACCATCGCTCTCGGCCTCGATCACTTCAGGGTCGTGAACGAGAGTTTGGGGCAGGCCGCCGGTGACCAGGTTCTGAGAGCGATCGCGCAACGACTCGCGGGTCTCACCGAGGAAGGATTTCTCTGCGCGAGAGTCGGGGGCGACGAGTTCGTGGTGGTCGGTTCAGGTGTCGGCCGCGGCGTGCCCCTGGCAGAGCGGATCCTGGAACTCGTCAGCGGTGCGATCAGGGTCGACGACCTCGACATCGTGGTGACCGCGAGCGTGGGGGTGTCGACCGGCGCCACGTCGGGGACCGAAGGCGATCGGTTCGCGAGCTTCGCGCACCTCGCCGAGCTGCACCTGCGCCACGCCACAACGGCCATGTACAAAGCGAAGGCGACGGGCCGCAACCGCTGGAAACGCTTCACCTCGGTGGTGGACGACTCGGCGGTCAATGAGATCAGGCTGCTGGGCGAGATCCGCAACGGGCTCGCGGAAGCCCAGTTTCGCCTCGACTATCAACCCCAGCTCCACGTCGAGACGGGGCGACTGCACGGCTACGAGGCGCTGATGCGGTGGCACCATCCCGACCGCGGACTGATCGGACCTGCGGGCTTCATCAATGTGGCCGAGAGGTCTGGTCTCGTGAATCAATTGGGCGCGTGGGCGTGCCGCACGGCCATCGACAGATGCGTGCGGCTCAACGCGGCCCCCGACGCGCTGCCCGTGACCATGTCGGTGAACGTCTCGGCCCGACAGCTGGGTGATCCACGGCTCGCGGAGATGATCGGCGAGTTATTGGCCGAGAGCGGCCTCGACCCCGCTCTGCTCACGCTCGAGATCACCGAAAGCGGGTTGATCACCGACAGCCCGAGCGCTCATCGAAACCTCGAATTGCTGCACAGCCACGGCGTTCGACTCTCGATCGACGATTTCGGAACCGGCCACGCGGGATTCGCCTACCTCAAGGACTTTCCCGTCGACGAATTGAAGATCGATGGCTCGTTCGTCTCGGGGCTGGGCGTCTCGGCCGAGGACACCGCCATCGTCGCCAGCTGCATCGACATCGGCCATGCCATGGGCATGAGTGTGGTCGCCGAAGGCATCGAGACTCGCGAGCAGTTGGAGCGGCTCACCGAGATGGGATGCGACATCATTCAGGGCTACTTCTACTCGATGCCGCTGGCCGACGAAGCTCTGGAGTCATGGCAACCGCCGGTGAACTGATCAGGCTGATAGAGATGCGCAGGCTGTAGCGTCATGCGTATGCCCGTCACCGACGCTCCGATTCCTCCGTACGACGGGCCTCGCGGCATCCTGCACGCCGACAGGCACGACGTGGCCGCCCGACTGTTCGTCGCCACATTCCTCAAGAGGAATACATCTACGTTGCCCCGAGTGGACTTCGAGGTCGTCGGAATGGCGGGCCTCCAGGGCGAACTCGCCGAGCTCGGCGGGTATTCCATGGGCTCGTTCACCCTCTTCGTGACAAGGCAGCCCTGGGCTATCACGACCCAGCTGGCGCTCGAGTGCGTTCTCATCTGGGAGCGGGCGTCGATAGCCGCGCGCTACGGAGACCAGGTGGTCGTGCTCGAACCGGGCATGCGCATCCTCGTGTCGAGCGAGCCGGAGGCCGCAGCCGACCGGGCGATGGCGAGAATCAGGCCCATCTCGTGAGTGCCGAGAACAGCCCACGGGATTTCACGGACTTCTGGCACCGCGCAGGGGTGCGGGCCACGGTGGTGCTCATCATCTTCGCCGTCGTCTTCACGGTCACCGGCGTTGCCGGATCATGGGTGTTCGCCCCCGCGATCGGCTGGATAGCTGCCGCCGGCACTTTCACCGTGTGGGTATGGCTGTCTGTGCTGCGCTTGAACGCGACGGATACGGCGGCTCACGCGAGCAGAGAGGACCCCTCGCAACGCATGGCGCAGACGCTGTTGATTCTGGCGAGCATCGCCAGCTTCGGTGCGATCGCGCTGTTGTTGATCGAGGCTGGCAAGCTCGGCGAGAGAGCTACGCTGGGCCTTGTCGCGACCGCCTTGGCCACGCTGGCAGCCTCGTGGTGGCTGGTGCACACCGTGTACACGCTGCGCTATGCCGGCTTCTACTACCGAGCGGGTGGAACGGGTATCGAGTTCAACCAGGAGGAGCCGCCGCGCTATCTCGACTTCGCGTATCTGGCATTCACTCTGGGAATGACCTTCCAGGTCTCCGATACCAACATCACGAGCTCTGTGCTGCGGGCGGAGGCGTTGCGACACGCTCTGTTGTCGTTCCTGCTCGGGGTCGTGGTCGTGGCGTCGACCATCAATCTCGTGTCGAGCCTGCTGAACTAAGCCACACTCCTCGCGGGGCCGGTCGACGCTCGTTCGATCAACTCGGGGAGTGATTGCGGCAGCTCGGTCGAGCGGTCGCCCTCGATGCGCGCGAGCAGTGTGCTGAGCATGTCACGGCCGATCGTCTCGAAGTCCTGGCGCACCGTGGTGAGCGGTGGAGTTACATATGCCGCTTCGGGAATGTCATCGAAGCCGATGATGCTCATGTCGGCGGGCACGGTGAGCCCACGTTCGTTGAGCGCGTGGATCAGACCGATCGACATCTGATCGTTCGCGGCGAAGATGGCGGTGAGTCCCGTGAGATCGCAGGATTCGCCGAATCGGTGTCCGGATGATGGGGACCAGTCGCCCACACCGATCACCCGGGCCGACAGGTCGTTCGCGCCGAGTTCGTCTCGCCATCCGCGCTCGCGCTCTCGCGCGTCGACCGAGTCGGCCGGGCCGGCGAGGTGCGCGATTCCGCGGTGGCCCAGCGCGATGAGGTGCCGGACGGCGTTGCGCGCTCCGTTGTACTGGTCGGCGCCGACCGTGGCGAGCCCGACGTGGGGAGTCGCCTCGAGGGCCACGAGGGGAATCGTCAATTCCATGCCGGCTACGACGTCGACCGACCCTTCGTGGCCGGAGATGACGGCGATGCCCTCGACGTTCTGCCGCAGGAAGGCCTCGACCGCCCCTCGGATGGACCCGGGATCGCTGTCGGTCATGTTGGCGGTGAAGACCGACCAGCGCGCGTCGCGTGCCGCGGCATTGAAGTACAGAACCGTAGACGACGGCCCGAACTCCGGCCCGCCCGTGGCGATCAGCCCGATTGTTCTCGATCGTCGAGTGACGAGTGCCCGCGCCGCGGGGGAGGGCACGTAGCGAAGCTTCTTGATCGCCTCTTCGACGCGTACGCGGGTGGAGGATCGGACGTTCGGCAGGTCGTTGACCACTCGCGAGACCGTCTGATGCGACACGCCCGCCAGTCGGGCCACGTCGAAGATCGTCGCTTGGCGCGGCGCCTCTTCCGTCACGTAGTCCACCTTATCCAGCGCCACGCCCGTGATCGTGTCGTGAATCGAACACTAGCCGACCCACGCTGTGGCTCAGTCATCATCACCGTCGCCCGAGTTCTCGGCGATGATGGTGAGCAGTCTCGCCACCGTGAGGTCGTGGTTCTCGAGGTCGGCGACTTTTCTCTTGTCGCGCAGGATCGCGATGCGGTGGCTGATGCGCAGCACCTCTTCGAGTTCGGCCGAGATGAAGACGACAGACAGCCCGTTGTCTGCGAGGTCGGAGACGAGCGTCTGGATCTCGGCCTTGGCGCCGACGTCGATGCCACGGGTCGGCTCGTCGAGGACGAGGAGGCGCGGCGCAATGGCGAGCCAGCGCGCGAGCAGGACTTTCTGCTGATTTCCTCCCGACAGCGTCGCCATCAGCGCATCGGGGTCGGCAGGGCGGATGTTCATGGCCTGGATGTAGCTGGCGGCCAGTTCGTCTTGACGACGGCGGGGGATGCGCCGGAACCAGCCCATGTCGGCCTGCAAGGCGAGAGCGATGTTGTCGCGCACCGACAGATCGCCGATGATGCCCTCGGTGCGCCGATTCTCGGATGCGTACGCGATGCGATTCTGCATGGCCTTGCGCGGATTCGTGAGGCGTTCGGCCCGGCCGTCGACGAGGAGTTCCCCGCTGTCGGCGCGGTCGATTCCCGATAGGAGGCGCGCGAGTTCGGTACGCCCGGAGCCGAGAAGCCCTGCGATGCCCACGACCTCGCCTTCGTAGACCCGCAGATCGAAGGCCTCGATCGCCCCTCTGCGGCCCAGGCCTATGGCGCTGATCAGGGGTTCTTCATCAGAGAGGCCCTCTTCGACATCGCTGTTGCTGGTGTGCTCGCGAATCGTCGCCAACGCGGGCAGGTCTTTGCCGACCATCTTCTGCACCAGGTCGATGCGCAGAAGGTCGGGGGTCAGGTACTCGCCGACGAGTCGCCCGTCGCGCAGAACCGTGATGCGGTCGGAGATCTCGTAGACCTGATCGAGGAAATGCGAGATGAAGAGAATGGCGACGCCAGACTCTTTGAGGCCCGCGATGATGCGGAACAGCTCTGTCACTTCGTCGTTGTCGAGGCTGGATGTCGGCTCGTCGAGTACGAGAACGCGTGCGTCGACGTAGATGGCCCGGGCGATGGCGATGAGTTGCTGGATCGCGGGGGAGTGGTCGGCGAGCATCGACCGCGGATCGACGTCGAGGCGCATGGTCGCGAGGAGCTCACGCGTGCGGGCATGGGCCAGGCGCCAGTCGATGCCGCCGAAACGTGTGCGCGGCTCACGGCCCAGCATCACGTTCTCTGTGACGGTGAGATTGGGTAGGAGGTTGACCTCCTGGTAGACGGTGCTGATTCCTGCGCGCTGGGCTGCGCCGGGAGTCGAGAAGGACACGGTTCGGCCGTCCATCTCGATCGTTCCGCCGTGGATCTGCTGAACACCCGTGAGAGCTTTGATCAGAGTGCTTTTTCCGGCGCCGTTCTCGCCCATGAGGGAATGGACTTCGCCCGGAAACAAGCGGAAGTCGACGCCGTCGAGAGCTCGTGTGGCGGTGAACGTGACAGACACATCGGTGAAGCGGATGACGGGCTCTGCCTCGTTCACACTCGCCTCCATCGAGGAGTCGTCACGGGGGAACCTCCTCGTTCGTGCACGCGAGGACGCGTGCTCCCAGTGGGAATGTTAGGGCTCACATTTGGCATGCACAAGTCGGGGCCAAGCGACCAGGATGCCCGTTCCACGCCGAAAGCTCCGTTGCCGATTCGTTACCGAAGCGGTGGCGGCAGTCGCTTGACACGGTGATCGGGACGCGGATATCGTCTCGCCTAAGCAAACTGTGAGCGCTAACAACTTTTCACAAAACGCCGAAAGACCTCAGGGACGAGATCATGCGCTCCTCGAGGCGAGCGGCCGGCAAGCGAATTGTTAGCCCTCACAACCAAAGCCCATTGCACCAATCACGGTTCACATTCACTCCGTCGGCATTTCCCTAGCCGGCGGGTCTCAAGGAGGAGATCAATGTTCAAGGCACCTCGATTCAGGTCCATCGCAGGCCTCGCTCTGGTGGGGGCAGTCGCCCTCGGCCTGGGCGCCTGCTCGGCAAGCGGCGGCGGAGACGACGCGTCGGGCGACGGCAAAGACATCAAGACCATCGGATTCGTGGCGGTCGGCCCCGAGGGCGGATGGCGTACGGCCAACGAGAAGAACATCCAGGACTCGTTCTCGAAGGAGAACGGATTCGAGCTGAAGTACGCTCCTGCAACCAACGGCGACCAGAACTCGCAGATCACGGCGTTCACGTCGTTCATCGATGAAGACGTCGACGCGATCCTGCTGTCGGCCACGGAGGCCACCGGCTGGGAGAGCATCCTCGAGCGCGCCAAAGAAGCAGAGATCCCGGTCGTGCTGCTCGACCGCGGCATCGAGCCGAACGACGCCGACCTGTACGCGAGCCACATCGCTCCCGACAACGTGGGCATCAGCGCATCTGCCGCGGAGTGGGCCAACGAGCAGTTCCCCGACGGCGGCAACTACGTCGTTCTCGAAGGACCTCCCGGACTGTCGGTCGTGAACGACCGCAACAAGGGTTGGGACGAGAAGATCGACTCCAAGCTCACCAAGCTCGAGAGCCAGTCGGCCAACTGGTCGACCGAAGAGGCGAAGAGCGTCTTCGAGACGATCCTCAAGGCGAACAACAACAACGTTCAGCTCGTGTTCGCACAGAACGACGAGATGGGCCTCGGCGCGGCGCTGGCCGTCGAAGAGGCGGGCCTGAAGCCCGGTACCGACGTCAAGATCATCACGATCGACGGAACCAAGGCTGCCCTCGAGGCGCTCGCTGCAGGGCGACTGAGCTTCGTCGCCGAGTACAACCCGCTGTTCGGTGACACCGCTATCGACGTGGTCAACAAGGCCATCGCCGGCGACAAGGTCGAGTCCGACATCGTCGTTCCGAGCGTGACCTTCGACTCGCCCGAGGCCGCCACCACGGCGCTGCCCGACCGCAAGTACTGATCCACCCCCGCTCATTCGGTTCCCCGGGCCGCACGGCTCGGGGAACCGAATGAGCTCCCGCGTGGGAGAATCCACGCGACTCAAAGACGAGGCCGGCAGACGGCAGAACGAGCAGGCAGACATGGCAGCGACAGAGCCGATCGTCGAGATGACCGACATCTCGATCGAGTTCCCTGGCGTCAAAGCCCTCCAGAACGTGCAGCTGAAGCTGTACCCGGGAGAGGTGCACACCCTGATGGGTGAGAACGGTGCGGGCAAGTCCACCCTCATCAAGGCACTGACCGGTGTGTACAAGATCGATTCCGGCAGCATCCTCGTCTCTGGCGGTCCCCGTCAATTCTCGGGAACGGCCGATGCGCAGAGCGCCGGCATCTCGACCGTCTACCAAGAGGTCAACCTCTGCGACAACCTCACCGTGGGCGAGAACGTGATGCTCGGCAACGAGATCCGCGGTGCCTTCGGAATCAACTGGAAGAAGACCCACCAGGCCGCTCACGAGGCCCTCGTCGGCCTTGGCCTGGGTGATCTCGACCCGCGCCAGCCGCTGTCGAGCATCTCGCTCGCCCTGCAGCAGCTCGTCGCCATCAGCCGCGCGATGGTCGCCAAGTCGAAGGTGCTCATCCTCGACGAGCCGACCTCGAGCCTCGACGCCAATGAGGTCGAAGGCCTCTTCACGGTTATGCGCCGCCTGCGCGACCAGGGCGTCGCCATTCTCTTCGTCTCGCACTTTCTCGACCAGGTCTATGCCATCAGCGACCGCCTCACGGTGCTGCGCAACGGCGAGTTCGTGGGGGAGCACCTCACCCGCGACCTGGGTCGCAGCCAGCTGATCTCGCTCATGATCGGCAAGGACTTCGAGACCCTCGCTTCGCTCGGCTCGAATAGACGGCGGGATGCGCGGGAAAGCGGCGAGCAGCCCTTCTACAGCGCCACAGACCTCGGCCGAAAGGGTTCGATCGAACCCGTCGACATCGCCGTCTACCCCGGCGAGGTCGTGGGCCTCGCCGGACTCCTCGGCTCCGGCCGCACCGAACTCGGCCGCCTCATGTACGGCGCCGACCGCCCCGACTCGGGAGAGGTCACCATCGGAGGCAAGAACACCGAGGTGCACAGCCCCGTGGCGGGACTCGCCACGAAGATCGCGTTCTCGACGGAGAACCGTCGCGACGAGGGAATCGTCGGCGACCTCACCGTGCGCGAGAACCTCATTCTGGCCGTCCAGGCCCGGCGCGGCTGGGCTCGCCCGCTCTCGAAGCGCGAGCAGAAGGAACTCTGCGACAAGTACCTCGTCGAGCTCAACGTGCGACCCAGCGACCCGGAGCGTCCCATCAGAAACCTGTCCGGCGGCAATCAGCAGAAGGTTCTGCTCGGCCGTTGGCTCGCAACGAAGCCCCAGCTGCTGATTCTCGATGAGCCCACTCGTGGCATCGACATCGGTGCGAAGGCAGAGATCCAAGAGGCGATCGCGACCCTGGCCGAAGAGGGAATGTCGGTGGTCTTCATCTCGTCGGAGCTCGAAGAGGTCGTGCGCCTCAGCGAAAGAATCGTGGTCCTGAAAGACCACCGCAAGATCGGAGAGATCATCAACGGGCCAGACATCACCGCAGACACGATCGTCGACTTGATCGCGTCGGATGGAGCGGAGGCGCAGGGCGTCGACGCGTTCGAGCCGGAGCCCGCCGTTCTCGCTACCGAGGGGAGCGCCAACTGATGTCGAACACCACATCGGGTGCATCGTCATTCGTGAAGACCAGCATCAAGCAGCCCTACATCTGGGCTATCGCGGCGCTCGTGCTCCTGCTGATCATCAACCTCATCAAAGATCCGACCTACCTCGGCATCTCGGTCAACGCCGTCACCGGCGATCTCTCGGGCAACCTCATCGACATCCTCCGGGCCAGCGCCCCGATCATGATGATCGCCGTGGGCATGACCCTGGTCATCGCCACTCGCGGCATCGATCTGTCGGTCGGTTCGGTCATGGCCGTCTCCGGCGCCGTGTCGATGGAGTTCATGCACGACGCCGGCGACGGATCTCTCGGATCCGCTCTCATGGCCATCGCTCTCGCCCTCGGAATCAGCGCCTTCCTCGGCCTGATCAACGGCGTACTCGTCTCGATCGTGGGGCTGCAGCCGTTCATCACGACGCTGATCATGATGCTGGCCGGTCGAGGACTCGCCAAGGTCATCACCTCCGGTCAGAACACCTCGGCCAGTAACGAGTTCTTCCGCTGGATCGCCAACGGCACCGTGCTCGGCTTTCCTGTCGTCTTCGTGATCGGCGCGGTGATCGTCGCGCTGGTCGCCCTGCTGGTGCGCCGCAGCGCGCTCGGCCTCATGATCGAGTCGATCGGCATCAACCCCAAGGCAGCGCGCATGGCCGGCATCCGCCCGGTCGGCCTGCTGATCTTCGTCTACATCCTGAGCGCCGTACTCGCCGGGGTAGCGGGAATCTTCAGCACCGCCAGCGTCATGACCGTCGAGGTGGCCAAGACCGGCTTCTCGTCCGAGATGGACGCGATCCTCGCCGTGGTCATCGGCGGCACCTCGCTGGCCGGCGGCAAGTTCTCGCTCACCGGCAGCGTGATCGGCGCCCTGCTGATCGCCACGCTCGACAAGACCATCGTGTTCCTCGCCATCCCGTCGTCGGCGACCCCCGCATTCAAGGCCATCGTCATCGTGGCGATCTGCCTCCTGCAATCGCAGCGGGTACGCGCACTCTTCAGCCAGCGTCGTGCGAGAACCAGCACGCCACGAAAGGAGGCGGTGTCGGCATGACCTCCGTCATCGAACGCCCGAGCGCGCCGCAGAGCCCGCACACCCCGTCGCTCGTGAGCCGTCTCAAGCCCAACCTCGAGACGCTGCCGACCCTGGCCGCGATCGTGATCTTCGTGGGAATGATCATCTACGGCGAGATCGCCTACGGTCGCATCCTGCAGTTCTCGACGCTGTCGAACCTCTTCATCAACAACGCCTACCTGATCATCCTGGCGGTCGGACTCACCTTCGTGATTCTCACGGGTGGAGTCGACCTCTCGGTCGGCGCCATCATCGCGATCAGCAGTCTCGTGGGAGTGATGCTCGCCAATTCGGGTTGGAACCCCTTCGTGGTCATCGTCCTGATGATCCTGATCGGCTCCGCATTCGGAGCGGCATCGGGAATCCTCATCCAGTACTTCAATGTGCAACCGTTCATCGCGACACTCGCGATGATGTTCCTGGCCCGCGGTCTCGCATCCATGCTCTCGACCACGCCGGAGCGCCTGGCCGACGAATCGCCCATCCGCACCCTGTCGACCGAGATCAAGGTGATCGACGGTCCGAAGATCAACGACCTCGTCACCACGCCGAACGTCGTCATCGCGGCCATCGTCGTGATTGTCGCCTTCTACGTGCTGCACAAGACGCGCTTCGGCCGAACGGTCTACGCGATTGGCGGATCCGAGCAGTCGGCGACACTGATGGGCCTGCCCGTCGTGCGCACCAAGCTCGCCATCTATGTCATCAGCGGCACCCTCGCCGGCCTGGCCGCCGTGGTCTACACGTCGAAGCTCGGAATCGCCCAGAACATCACGGGCGTCGGCTGGGAGCTCGATGCGATCGCCGCCGTCATCATCGGAGGCACGCTGCTGACGGGTGGCGCCGGTTTCGTGCTCGGCTCGGTCATCGGCGCGCTCGTGCTCGGCCTGATGAACGTTCTCATCACCCGCGACGGCAGCATCCCGCCCGAGGCGACCACCATCATCACGGGCGCCATTCTTCTCGTCTTCGTGCTGCTGCAGAGGCTCGTCGTCTCGCGCAAACGCAAGACCTGATCTGCACCCCTCTGCGCGTATCGAGATCACCCTCGCGGTGGTCTCGATACGGCCGCGGGCGGCCTACTCGACCAACGAAAAAAGTGTCCTGCCGAGAAAACCCACAACGGAGTGAGTTCATGCTGAAATCCCGAATCGCCCTGGTGACCGCCCTCGCGCTCGCCGTTCCCCTGCTCAGTGCCACCCCGGCGCTCGCGGCCGATGATCATCTCGTGCTCTCGTACGCACTCGACGAGACCGACGGAACCGTGGCGGTCGACGCATCCGGACACGGGTACGACGGCACAGTGGCGGGCGGGGCTGTGCACGCCGGAAGCGGTGGACTCGTGCTCGACGGGGTCGACGACCACGTGGCACTGCCGAACAACGTGCTCGCTGGCCTCAACTCGATCACGGTGAGCACGCAGGTGCTCGTGCGGCCGGAGCAGGCGACGCCGTACTTCATCTTCGGCCTGGGCAACCCGGCGACGTCTGACAACGGCACGGGCTATCTCTTCGCTACGGGCAATGCCTATCGCGCTGGCATCACCACAAGCAACTGGCGAGGCGAGCAGGTCGTGAACTCTGAGGCCGACCTGGCTCGAGGCAGCTGGAAGACCCTCAGCTACACCCTCGACGACGCCACAGACACAGCACGGCTCTACCTCGACGGCGCACTCGTGAAGACGCAGACCGGCGTCACAGTGAAGCCGGCCGAGCTGGGCAACGGCGCGACGACCGCGAACTACATCGGTCGATCGAACTACGGCAGCGACCGCTACCTCGCCGGCAGCGTGCGCGACTTCCGCATCTACGACACGGCCCTCACCGACACCGAGATCGCGGCTCTTCAGCCGGCTGACGCCGACCGGGCCGTTCGCGACTCGGACGCGCTCGACCTCGGCGACTTGAGCGCCGTCACCGGCAACGTGAGCCTGCCGACGACCGGGGTCAACGGATCGACGATCGCCTGGGCATCCGATTCACCCGAGGTGATCTCGACCACCGGCGTCGTCACTCGGCCCGCTGCCGGCCAGAGCCCGGCCACCGTCGGCCTCATCGCCGCCATCACCCGCGGCGCTGCGACCGAGATCCGCACCTTCTCCGCGACGGTCGTGCCACTGCCCTCCGACCAGTCCGATGTGGATGCCGCGGCCGCGGCTCTGGAGATCACGGGCGTCGACGACGTGCGCGGCAATCTGACGCTGCCCATCGCATCCAACGGTGTGACGCTCGCATGGGCGTCGTCGAACCCCTCTGTTGTCTCGACCGACGGAGCGGTGCTGCGGCAGGCATCCGACACGACCGTCGTGCTCACGGCGACGCTCACGAAGGGTGCCGCCAGCGCCACCCGCGACTTCACGGCGACGGTGCGCAAAGCCGCCCCGACGGCCGAGTACGAGGGCTACGCCTTCGCTTACTTCACCGGCAACTCCCTGGCCGGCGAGAACATCTTCTTCGCGGCGAGCGAGGGCAACAACGCACTCGACTGGCGTGAGCTCAACGGCGGACAGCCCGTTCTCAGCTCGACCAAGGGCACGAAGGGTCTGCGTGACCCGTTCCTCATCCGTTCGCCCGAGGGGGACACGTTCTACCTGATCGCCACAGACCTCTCGATCGGCAGCGGCACCTCGTGGGGCGACTCTGTTCGCACGGGCAGCAAGTACCTCGAGGTGTGGGAGTCGCACGACCTCAAGACCTGGTCGCCGCAGCGACACATCAAGGTGGCGCCCGAGAACGCCGGAATGACCTGGGCGCCCGAGGCGTACTACGACGAGACCATCGGCTCCTACGTGGTGTTCTGGGCGTCGGCGCTCTACGGCGACGACGACCCGGGCCACACGGGCAACTCGTATCACCGCATGATGTACGCCACGACGCGTGACTTCGTGACCTTCACGCCGGCACAGGTCTGGCAGGACCAAGGCGTGTCGCGCATCGACTCGACCGTTCTGAAGGAGGACGGCACGTACTACCGCTTCACGAAAGACGAGGGAGCGGGCGGCACAGGCTGCGCCGACATCATCCAGGAGAAGTCGACCGAGCTGCGCGCGACCCTGGAGTCGTGGAGCATGGTCGACAGCTGCATCGGGCGTGACGCCGGAACCAGCGCGGTCGAGGGACCGACGGCGTTCAAGGCCAATCCCGGCGACATCAACGGCGAGAAGTTCTATCTCTTCGTCGACGAATACGGCGACCGTGGCTACATTCCGCTGCAGACCGATGACATCGCGAACCCGAACTGGAAGGTCGCGCCGAACTACGATCTGCCTGCCAGCCCGCGTCACGGCACGGTTCTTCCGGTCACCGCAGCAGAACTCGAGAGTCTGGGCAGCGGCCCGGCCGCTCTTCCCGCCAACGAAGACGGCGAGATCCTCCGTTACGACTTCACGAACGGCCAGGGCGCGACCGTCAAGGATGTCTCGGGCAACGGTCGAGACGCCACCATCAACGGGGGAGCGAGCTGGGACGACGGAACGCTGACCTTCGACGGCAGCGACGACTACGTCAAGCTTCCCGACAACCTTCTCGCCGGCGTCACCGATGTGACCGTCGAGGCAGATGTCTGGATCGACCCGAAGCAATCGGGCAACTACTTCATCTACGGCCTGGGCAACACGGTCGGAGGTGCCGGAAACGGGTACCTGTTCAGCACCGGCAACGCCTATCGCACGAGCCTCGCGACCGGCAACTGGACCACGGAGCAGACCGTGTCTCAGGGATCCGATCTGCCCCGCGGCACGTGGGCGCACCTCGTCTACACGCTGAAGGGCAACACGGCCACGATCTACCTCGATGGCGTCGCCGTCGGCACGGGAACAGTGACGAGCGACCCGGAAGACATCGGCGGCGGCATCACCACCGCGAACAACCTGGGGCGCTCCAACTACACCGCCGACAACACGTTCCGGGGCAAGTACCGCGAGTTCGCGCTCTACAATCGTGCACTGTCGGCCGACGAGGTGCTCGCCCGCTCGGGCAATGTGGGGGCGCTCTCGGGCGTCACTCTCGCCGAGGCCGACGTGCTGAAGACCGCCCCGATCGTGAACAACAGCACGCACGAGGTGACCTTCGCCGTGAAGCCGGGCACCGACGTCTCTGCACTGACGCCCACATTCACGACCGCGGCCGGAGTCGTGGCGAGTCCCGCATCCGGAACGACGAGCGACCTCAGCGACCCGCTGACCGTCACACTGACGCCGACCGCGGGCGGGGCCACCACCACCTGGACACTGCGCGCCGTCGTGATGACGAGCCCCAGCATCCCGGGGCTCTACGCCGACCCGAACGTCATCGCGTTCGGCGACACCTACTACGTCTACGCCACCTCCGACGGATACCCGGGCTGGGGCGGTAAGGACTTCTACGTCTGGTCGTCGAAGAACCTCGTCGACTGGCAGCGTTCTGAGGCGCCGATCCTGACGCTCGACGGCGCCAACGGAAACGTTCCGTGGGCGACCGGCAACGCGTGGGCTCCCACGATCTCCGAGAAGGATGGAAAGTACTACTTCTACTTCAGTGGCCACAACGCCGGGCTCGATCGCAAGACGATCGGCGTGGCCGTCGCGGACAGTCCGGAGGGGCCCTTCACGGCTCAGCCGGAGGCGATGATCCTCAACAACGAGGCCGTCACATCCGGCCAGGCGATCGACCCGGCGGCCTTCACCGACCCGAAGACCGGAAAGCACTACCTGTTCTGGGGCAACGGTGTGCCCGTCTACGCCGAGCTCTCCGACGACATGCTGTCGATCAAGCAGGAGACGCTCAAGACGATCTCGGGGCTGAACGACTTCCGCGAGGGCGCGTTCATGAACTACCGCGATGGCCTGTACCACCTGACCTACTCCATCGATGACACGGGCTCGGAGAACTACAAAGTCGGCTATGCCACCTCGACCAGTGTCGACGGACCGTGGACCTACCGCGGCGTGATCCTCGAGAAAGACAAATCGCAGGGCATTCTCGCCACCGGCCACAGCTCGATCCTCAACGTGCCCGGCACCGACGATTGGTACATCGCGTACCACCGTTTCGCCATCCCCGGTGGAGACGGCCAGCACCGCGAGACCACGATCGACAAGCTCACCTTCGACCCCGAGACAGGTCTCATCAACCCCGTGACGCCCACTCTCACGAGCGTCGAAGCCCAGACCATCGTCGATCCCCAGCCGCTGACGGTCGCGATCGCGGGAACCGCACGCGAGAACGAGACCCTGACCGCGTCGGTGCCCGAGCCCTGGGTGGCGACCTCCGTTCAGTGGACTCGAGACGGTGAGAACATCGACGGCGCCACGGGGGCGAGCTACCTGCTCACCGCATCGGATGTCGGCGCCACGATCGGCGCATCGGTGACGGCTGAGAAGCCGCAGTGGGATGCCGCCTCGGCCGTCGCCTCGGTCGGACCGGTGCTCGCCGCCGGCGTGGGGCCGGTCGACCCGGGTTCACCCCAGCTGCAACTGGAGACGACCACTCTGACCGCGGGCAAGCCGGTCACGGTTCGCGGTAGCGGCTTCGGCGCAGACGAGCAGATCGACTTCACGCTGTTCTCGACGCCGACGGCACTGGGAACCGTGCAGACGGACTCCTCGGGTGCCTTCAGCGCGACGTTGACCGTGCCGACCTCCATGGTGGCCGGGGCTCACACCCTGCGGGCGGCAAGCGCCGATTCCGATGACGTGGCCGAGATCGCGGTGACCGTGATCGCGGCCGCATCGACGGGCGACTCCGGGGCAGGCTCAGGCACAAGTGCCGGAACCGGGTTGCAGACCTCTCCGCTCGCCAGCACCGGACTCGCCGTCGGCTGGCCGATCCTTGCCGGGGCGCTGCTGCTCGCCGCGGGCCTGCTGCTGGTCATGCGCCGCCGCCGCCGAGTGTGATCTCGATACGCCCGCTCGTTCCTCGCGGGCTACTCGATCAGCGCAACGGTTGCGCTGGTCGAGTAGCCGAGGCCGCCCGCGGCCGACGCGTATCGAGGCCACCCGCCGAGCACCCGAACGAACACCAACCCACGACGAAGTGAGTGTCATGATCAGATCCCGAATAGCCTTGGTGACCGCGTTCGCGGTGGCCTTCAGTACCCTGCTCGTCGCGCCGCAGGCCTCCGCCGCCCCGGCCGACGCTGACCTGCTGCTGCACTACGACTTCAGTGCGCTGACAGGCACGACGGTGCCCGATGGATCGCCCAATAAGAACGACGGGGTGCTGCAAGGGGCGGGTGCCACCGTGAACGGTGACGAGCTCGTGCTGCCTGGCGGCGCGAGCAACAGCAACGCTGCCTTCGTGCAGCTGCCGACCGGGCTCTTCGACGGCCGAGACACGCTGACCATCTCCACCTGGCTGCGCAACGAGAAGACCGCGGGCAACTATGCCGCCATGTTCTTCGGCTCGGCGAGCAATCCTCCGGCCCAGTACTGGCTGTTGAACCCCAAGAACCCGTCCGGCCTGTTCAAGTCGGTCATCACCAATGGCAGCGATGCCGGCGCACCGTGGGGCACTGAGACGGGCATCTCGCCCACCAACGCGGCCAACGGTATCGCCGGACCGGCGACATCCAGCGCTTGGGGCCTGTACACCACGGTCATCGAGCCCACCCGCATCACCGGCTACGTCGATGGCAAGAAGATCGGATCGGTTGCCACCAGCCGAACGGTCAGCCAGTTCGGTTCGAACCTCGTGTCGTACATCGGCAAGTCGTCGTATGCCGACGAGCTCTACAAGGGCGGCGTGCGCGACGTGAAGGTGTGGACGTCGGCGCTCAGCGACGCGGAGATCGCGGCCGAGTACTACTCGTGGGCCGACGACGCCACGGTGCAGGCCGCGCTCGGTTCCGACGCCGATGCGCTCGCGCCCGGCTCGGGAGCCGTCACCACCGACCGCAACCTCGTGGCGACGGGAGCCAACGGGTCGACCGTGACCTGGGCATCCGCTCGCCCAGACGTGATCGCGAACGACGGCACTGTGACGCGGCCCACGGGCGGCGACGTACCCGTCACCCTCACGGCCACGATCGAGCTGGCCGGCCGCAGCACCACGCGCACCTTCGATTTCACCGTGCTCGCCGACACCCCGCAGAACAACCTGCAGGTGGCCGTCGACGGCTACGACCTCGCGATCAGCCAGGTCACCGACGACCTCGTGCTGCGCACGGCGATCGGCGACGTGACAGTGGCCTGGGCCTCATCGGATGCGGGCACGATCACGAACGACGGCTCGGTCACCCGGCCGGCCGCAGAGAAGCAGATCACCCTCACGGCGACGTTCAGCCTCGACGGCCAGACCGCGACCCGCGAGTTCGCCGTCACCGTGCTGGCCGCGGACGCAGGCCGGATCGGCTCGTACATCGTCGACGGCGACACCACGCGCACCGACGTGCTGCACCTCGCCGCGTCGTCGTCGCCATCTGCCGGTGGTGACTTCGAGGCCCTGAACAATGGGCGCGGAGTGCTCTACCCTTCTCTCGGCTCGGCGAAGTTCGGGCCTCCCGTTGCATCGCGCGCACCCGATGGAACCTTCCGTCTCGTCTCGATCGAGAACGGCTCGGGCTCGAAGCTGTACGTCTACGACTCGGCCGACCTCACCGCCTTCACGAACGAGCGTCTGGTGTCGTTCGTACCCGACGGCGTGACCGCCACCGCGGTCTCGGCCCGGTACGACAATGGAATAGGCGCCTATCGCTTGGCATACACAGGCCAGGGCGGAGCACGCTTCGAGGTGACGACGGCGGACTTCGCCGGCTTCAGCGCGCCGGTGACCGTTGCGGCTGATGCTGCTAGGGCTGTGCCCGCGGAAGCCGGCGACTTTCCTGTCGGCGCATCGGGCGCATCCAGCATCGGAGTGACGGAGGCCGAGTACTCGCGCATCGTCGAGAAATTCAGCCGTGTGGTGAACACGGGCGTACAGGCGTTCGACGACGTGACCGTCGACGAGGGCGACGCACCCGTGCTTCCCGAAACGGCGACGGTCGAGTACTCGAGCGGCGACACCTCGTCGATGCCTGTCGAATGGGATGCCAAAGACCTTGCGGCCCTCGAGTCTGCAGGGCCGGGCACCTACACTGTCGACGGAACGGTGACCAGGCCGACGTTCCCCGACCCGCTCGTCGAGCGCCGGGCCGACCCCGACGTCACGCTCGGCGACGACGGTTGGTACTACTTCACGGCGTCGTACCCCATGACCCGCGCCGACGACCCGGACGGCTACGACCGCGTCGTGCTGCGCCGGGCGCAGACGATCCAGGGCCTGAAGACCGCGCCCGAGACCACGATCTGGCACGAGAACACCGATCCCGCGCTCAACCGTTTCATCTGGGCTCCCGAGCTCGAGAAGATCGGCGACGACTGGTACATCCTGTTCACGGCCGCTCGGAACGGGGTCTGGGACATCCGGCCCGCCATGCTCAAGTTCACGGGTGAAGAGTTCGGCGGCGCCGCGACCCTCGACCCCGCGAACTGGACCAGTCTCGGACAGGTCAAGGCGGCCCCCGGCGACACCGAGTCGTTCACGCACTTCTCGCTCGATATGACCCACTTCTCGTCGGGTGGCAAGGACTACGTCATCTGGGCCGAGAAGCCCGGCGAGTCGACGCTGCGTATGGCTGAGGTTGATCGGGCGAACCCGAACCAGTTGATCTCGCAGTCGATTCTGCTCTCGTCGCCTACCCTGGCGTGGGAGAGGAACGGCGGCGACGCGATCGACGAGGGTCCGGCCGTGATCACGAAGAACGGCAAGATCATCGTGGCGTTCTCGGCCTCAACGGTCGACGACAAGTACGCCGTCGGTGTGCTCACCGCCGACTCGGCCGCCGATCTGCTCGACCCGGCGTCGTGGACGAAGAACCCGTTCCCGCTGCTCACCAGCGCCGACGTTCCCGGCCAGGTCGGCCCCGGTCACAACTCGTTCACTGTCGATGAGTTTGGCAACCCGGTGATCGTCTATCACTCGCGAACCGTGAACGACTCGTCGAACCCGGGCGAGACGACCGACGCCGGTCTCTTCGACCCGCGCAGGCACGCTCGCGCCGCCATGGTGCACTTCACCAGCGATGGACTGCCCGTGTTCGCGATGACGGCCGACGAGGAGTTGGCTCCTGAGAACGCGGCCGTGCAGGTGCGCGTCGTCGTCGAGGGCGACGGTGTCGATCCGGGGACGCCGCCGACGACGACAACGCCGGGTACGTCGATACCCGGGTCCGGTACACCGGGTGGCGCGGCAACGACAGGGTCGGGCTCGGATGCCGGCACAGGCTCGACCAATGCAGGCGGCAGCCTCAGCAGCACCGGATCGGGAGCCGCCGGCTTCCTGGCCGGGGGACTGCTGCTCGCCCTCGTCGGCATCGTGCTGGTCATCGCACGCCGCCGCACACGCACACTCGCATCGAAGTAAGACACAACAGGACAACGGGGAGAACAATGAGGTTTTCGACAGCGAAGGTGGCCGGGGTACTGGTCTCGGTGGGAATGGTGGCGTCGACGCTGCTCGTCACCGCACCGGCGAACGCAGCGGCACCCGCCGACGGGCTGATAGGGGAGTACCTCTTCACGCAGACAGCGGGCAATGCGGTGGCGAACACCGCGACAGGGGCGGGTGCCGTCGCGGGCGCCACCGTGGTGAACGGTACCGACGCGCAGTGGACAGGGAACTCCCTCGTCTTCACGGGCGGCGAGAAGAACAGCACCGCCAACTGGGTCGAGCTGCCCGACGGCATCCTCGCCGGCAAGACCTCGGCCACGATCACCACCGAGGCCAAGATCGATCCCTCGATGAAGACCGCGAACCACTTTCTCTGGAACATCGGTAGCGACACGAACGCTGCCTACTGGTTCGCCACCGCCAAAGACACCACACGTACCGCGATCACCACCAGTTCCGGCGGCGGCGAGGTGAACGCTCGCTCCTCCAGCGCGCTCGACGCGAACCGCTGGTACAGCCTGACCTCGGTGATCGACGGCGCATCCGGCACCATCACGTATTACGTCGACGGCACCCGGGTCGGCCAGGCCGACACCACTCTGACCCCCGCGTCTATCACCGACCAGTCCCTCAACACCATCGGCCGCTCGCCGTGGCCCGATCCCTTTTATAAGGGCGAGGTCGCCGCGTTCCGTGTGTACGACCGCGCGTTGACCGCCGACGAGGTCGACGCCGTTTCAGACGAGGATGCCCTCGCCCACGCCGACAGCATCGGCGCGGCCGCGCAGGCGCTCGTCGATGGCATCCAGCCGGTGACGATCGACGACAGCTCGCTGGTGCTTCCCTCATCCGGGGGAGCCGTGAGCTGGGAATCGAACACCCCCGGCGTCGCGATCGCCGCTGACGGCGTCACAGCGACGGCCGTGCAGCCGGCGGCGGGCGAACCCGCCCTCACCGGTACTCTCACGGCCACCGCAACCGTGCGCGGCATCACCGCGTCGAAGGAGGTCGCGGTGACGGTCACCCCGCTGGCCGCCCAGACCGACGACTACGGCTACCTGATGGTGCACTTCATCGAGGACTCGGCCGGATACGCCGAGAAGATCTACCTCGACGTGTCGCGCGGAGACAATCCCGAGCAGTGGGACCCGCTCAATGGCGGCGCGCCGATCCTCGCCTCCGACCTCGGAACCACGGGCATCCGTGACCCGTATCTGACCTACAACCCCGACACCCAGACGTACTACATCATCGCCACCGACCTGCGGGTCTTCGGTGGCGACAGTGGATCGGGCAACTGCACCACCTGGTGCTACTGGACCAAGAACGCCAGCACCAAGCTCAACATCTGGGAATCGAAAGACCTCGTGACCTGGGGCGACCTGCGCCAGATCGACATGGCCGCCGACGCTTCGGGCGCGACCGTCGCGCAGCTCGGAATGGCATGGGCTCCCGAGGCCACCTGGGTCGACGATTACTACCCCGATGGCCGCGGCGCGTTCGTCGTGTACTGGGCATCGAATGTGTTCCCCGCTGATGACCCGGCGCACAACTCCCCGTCGTACAACAGGGTGCTGTGGGGAGCGACCACCGACTTCACGCAGGCCAGCTATTCCTATGGCGGAGACTTTGTGAACAGCGGTGGCAACACCATCGATACGACGATGATCCAGAACGATGGCACCACCTACCGCATCACCAAGGACAACTCGTTCGGCAACGGCATCTATATGGAGTCGACCGAGGCCGCCCGCTGGTGGGAGCCCGGAACGACGTGGACGACTCTGCAGACGAAGATCGGCGCGGTTTGGGCCGGCGGCAACGCTGGCGGAGTCGAAGGTCCGGCGGTCTTCAAGAGCCACAGCGACGACACCTGGTACCTCTACGTCGACGTCATTCCCAGCACCGGCTACCGGCCGATGGTGACAAACGATCTCGATGCGGGGTGGACGCAGCTGACTGGGCCCGGCTTCGAGATGGCTCCGAACACGAAGCACGGTGGCATCATCTCGCTGACCAAGGCTCAGTACGACACGATTCGCGCAGCGGATGCGACGTCGGCGGTCTCGGCTGACCTTGGCATCGCGTCGGTCGATCAGGGCGCGACGTCGGATGCGGTCACCGCTTCGTTGCCCGCCACCGCCTCGGTGAACCTGGCGTACGCGCGCGGTGTCGCGGAGTTGCCGGTGGACTGGGATCTCAGCGGTGTCGACACCTCCGTCGCCGGCGACTACTCCGTCACCGGAACAGTGCGCTCGATCGGTGCGAACCTCAACGACTGGGTCGGCGCGGGTGGATCGACCGCCTGGAATGCGGCCGACAAGCAGCTCTCGAGCTCGACAGCCATCGAGGTCACGGCGACCGTCCGCGTCGCCGCGGGCGAGGTCGTGGTGCCCCCGGTGAACCCGGTGGATCCTGGGCAGCCCGGAACCGGAGAACCGAGTACTGGCGCGACGGGGGCATCGGCCCCCGCGTCGTCGGCCGCCGTCGACAAGCTGGCGGCCACGGGCTTTGGCGCATCCGGAATGGCGGCACTCGCGGCCCTGCTGTTCGCGGCCGGTGCCGCGGTGCTGGTCCGCCGACGCCGCTGCGCCTGACCTCTCCTTACAAACCCTCCAATCGAAGGTGAATACGTGATTTCCAGAATTCTCAAGAGGGGCGCAGCGGCCGTGGTGTCGCTCGCCGTCATCGGCACGGGTCTCTCCGCTGCCGGTGCCGCCTCGGCCGCCGTCCCGACCGACGGCCTCATTGGCGAGTACGTCTTCTCGCAGACGTCCGGCGCCACGGTGGCGAACCAGGCCGCGGGAGCAGGCGCTCTCGATGCGGCCACGGTCGTGAACGGCAGTGACGACCGGTGGACGGGCGACTCGCTGCAGTTCTCGGGCGGCCCTAAGAACAGCGCGGCCAACTGGGTGAGGCTGCCGAACGACATGCTTGCGGGCAAGACCTCGGCCACGATCAGCACCGAGGTGAAGATCGACGCCTCGATGAAATCGGACTTCAACTTCCTCTGGAACGTCGGCAACGATTCGCCGACCTCTTACTTCTTCGCCACGGTGAAGGACACCCCGCGAACCGCCATCACCACGGCGTCGAACGGCGGCGAGGTCAACGCCCGCGCCACGAACAATCTCGATGCGGACCGCTGGTACAACCTCACCTCCGTCATCGACGGAACGGCCGGCACTATCTCGTTCTACGTCGATGGTGTGAAGACGGGCCAGACGAACACCTCGCTGACCCCCGCGTCGATCACCGATCAATCGCTCAACGCGATCGGGCGCTCGCCCTGGCCAGACGGCTTCTTCGTCGGTGAGGTCTCGACATTCCGGGTCTACGATCGGGCGCTCGCGGCAGCCGACGTCACCGCGATCTCCGACCAGGATGCGGCCATCCACTCGGCCGACATGGCAGCACAGGCGCAGGCGATTCTCGATGGCCTCGACCTGGCCGACCAGACCGTTGATGCCGGATATGTCGCACTTCCCACGGCGGGTGGCGCAGTCAGCTGGACGACCTCGGACGAGTCGATCGTGGCCCCGAACGGCCGCGTCACCCAGCCCTCGGAGGCCGATGGGCCAGCCACGGTGACCGCCACGGCGACCAGCACGGTTCGCGGCGTCAGCGCATCCATCACCCTCACCCTCACCGTGCTGCCGACCAGCGATCAGGAACGGGTCGACGCCGCAGCGGCAGGCTATGTGCTGCCGCCAGTCGTCATTTCGGGAACCGCACTGCCGAGCCCGGCCGACGGCACGAGCGTTGTGCTCCAGAATGCGCAGGGCGTTGTGGTCGCTGCAGACGGCACGCTCACGGCACCGGATGCCCCGGACGCGTCCGCCGCGGTCACGGGCACGGTCGATGCGGTCATCTCCCGCACCGGCACTCCCGGGGTCACCGTGACGAAGACGTTCACCGTGCGGGTGCTGCCGGCCGGCTCCTCACAGGAGCTGCTGAGTTACCACCGCACTCCCACCAGCGCGGACACCGCGAACAACGCCGATGTGGCCCTGAGTATGCACCTCGCGCTGCCCGCGGCGGATGCCGCGAGTTGGACGCCACTCAACGAGAACTACGGAATCTTCTTCCCAAAGACCTCGGCGACCCCTCCTCCGAACGGAACGTCCAACGACATCATCCGCAGCCTCGTGAACCCGCAGGTGTTCGCACTCGGTGACGGCGGCTACGGCGTGATCTCGACCCGCACCGCCCGTGAGGGCGCATCAGACGGCTCGCAGAAGACGAGTGTGCTGATCGCGACCTCGGCTGATCTGCTCTCGTACGACGAGGTCGGCCTGCTCGATCTCGGCGAGACCAACGGCGTGAACGCGCCGCACGCGGTCTACGACTCGGCCGCCGATGTGTACGTCATCGCGTGGACCGATGACTCCGGAACGCCGAAGTACACGACCGTAGCCGACCTCTCCGATGTCGCCACCCGTGGAGACATCGTTGCCGGCGTGATCAACGACAGCGGCGCGGTCCCGACCGCATCCGGAATCGACGATTACGTAGCCGGGCGCACGGTGCCCGTCGACGCGGCCACGATCAAGGCCCTCGAGGAGCGCTTCGGCCGCATCACGAATACCGGCTACACGCCGTTCGGCGACGTCGAAGCGTCGCTCGGGGCCGACGCGTCGACTCTCGAGTTGCCGACCGACGTCGCGCTCGAGTACTCCGACGGGTCGACCGGCTCGCTGCCCGTCGCCACCTGGGACACCAGCGCCGTCGACACCTCGAAGCCGGGTACCTACACCGTGACCGGAACCGTGAAGCAGACGGAATATCCGCGCCCGTTTGCCGACGAGCGCGCCGACCCGTCGGTCTTCAAGTACGACTTCAACGGCACCACGAAGTACCTGATGATCGCCACGAATGACCTTTACGGGTCGAACGTCGACCAGCAGGGCGCGGCGAAAATGCCCATTCGTATCGCTGATTCGGTTGCGGGCTTGTCTGATGCGGCAGGCGCTCAGGAGATCGACCTGCTGAAGCGCGGCGACACCGACGCGCAGGGCAACGTCATGACCGGATGCTTCTGGGCACCGGAGTATCACGAGATCGACGGTCGCCTGTCGATTCTGTTCATGCCCTGCTACGGCAGCAGTCCCGACATGTGGTCGGGCCGCGCGTCGATCATGCAACTGAAGCAGGACGCCTCGGGTGCAGACCTCGACCCTGCGATTCCCGCGAACTGGACGAAGCCATCCAAAGTATTGCGGGCCGATGGATCCGACCTCAACCAGGTCAACGGACTCTCGCTCGACATGACCTTCTTCCAAGACGAGACGGGCCAGGCGTACTACGTGTGGCAGCATCTCGGTGCGCTCTTCATCGCCAAGGTCGACCCGGCGAACCCGACACGTCTGACGACGGATCCGGTGCGCATCCTGGCTCCTGAGTACGCGTGGGACAACACGATCGCAGAGGGCCCGAACGTGGTCACCCGCGACGGCAAACTGCAGCTCATCTACTCGGGCTCGACAGTCGGCGACACCTACACGACGGGTCTCGCCACGGCGGATGCGTCGGGTGCGTCGGATCTCACCACCCCTGCGGCCTGGAAGAAGCTCAACTATCCGATTCAGAAGTCGAGTTTCTTCGACGGCGCCTGGCAGCGCGGAACCGGACATGGAATGTGGTCGGAGGACGAGGACGGAAACATGATCTATGTCTTCCACGCCCGCACCGACAACAACAACCTGAACGGACGCGACATGTTCGTTCGGCGAGTGCACTGGTCTGCAGAGGGCCTGCCGGTGCTCGATATGGAACCGGGCGAAGAACTTGCTTCGCCGACGGTGACGCTCAACGTCGTGGTCGCGGACGGCACGGTCGTGCCGCCCACGCTGCCGCCCACCGAGCCGACAGGCCCGACCGATCCGACGAGTCCCGTCGGCACCGACGGCGGCACGTCGACGGGTTCCACCACCACGAATGGTTCCGCCTCGACGGGGCCGCTGGCTCTGACCGGTTCGGGCGCTCTGTTCGCAGGTCTCGGCGCGCTCGGACTGCTGCTCGCCGGCGGCCTCGCGTTCTTCCTTCGACGCCGAAGGGTCTGAACGATGTCGCACACTCGATCACCACACCACAGGAGAGTAAACATGAAACACGTTGCACCCGATCAACGTCGCCTCAGGCGAGTCGGCAGGAGCCTCACCGGGCTGGCGCTCGTCAGCGCTCTGGGCGTCGCCTCCCTCGCCGCGGGAGCCTCGCCTGCGCTCGCCGCAGTCGTGCCGCCCGTACTCGATTACTCGTTCGATGATGTGTCGAGCGTGGCGACCTCGGCGGCGATCCCGGATGCGAGCGGAAACGGCTTCGACGCCACAGTCGTGGGCGCCGGTGCAGAACTCACCGCGGGTCCGACCGGACTGGCCGGTGACAAGGCGTTGAAGCTGCCCGGGGGAGCGAGCACCTCCACAGCCGCGTACCTCTCGATCGCCCCCGGTGTTGTCGCGGACGGCGCAACCGACCTCACCATCTCGGCCTGGGTCAAGTGGGACGGTGCCAACCCCTGCACGTGGCCCTTCGCCCTCGGCTCGGCGGTCGAGCATCACGTGTTCGCCACGACCCAGTGCGGCTCGGGCGCCTACGGAGCGATCCGCGACGGCAGTGAGGTGCGCGCATCCGGCGCCAAGCCCGTGGCCGCCGGAGTCTGGACTCATCTGGCCGTCGTCGTCGACGGTGGCACGTCGGTCTCCACCTACGTCGACGGCGAACTCGCCGGCACGGCACCGATCACCTATACCGCCGCCGCGGCCAAGGGCACGAACAGCTTGTCCGGGTACGTCGGCAAGTCGTTCTACGCGCCGGATGCCGTCTGGGGTGGCGTCATCGATGACGTCGAGGTGCACGACAGCGCCCTCACGGCGGCAGATCTGAAAGACGGCCAGGCCTCGGTCTACGAGGCGCTCGCCCAATCGGATGCCGCGGTCGACCTCGGTGACGTAAGCCAAGTCACCGCGTCGCTCACGCTGCCGACGACCGGTGCATCCGGTTCTGCCCTCAGCTGGGTCTCGTCGAACCCCGCCGTTATCGCGGCGGACGGTACCGTGACCCGGCCCGCCGCCGGTCAGCCGGATGCGACGGTGACGCTCACTCCCACCGCCACGCGTGGCGGGGCCACCGCTACGGGCGCGGGCATCGCGGTCACGGTCATCGCATACCCGGCAGGCCAGAACGCTGAATCCGAGCTCGCTGCCGGGGTCTCCGGAGCGCTCGCCGCCTCGCCCCAGTTCGCGTCCGACGTACTCGGAAGCCTCACGCTGCCGGAGTCGGGAGCAGATCTTCCTGCTGTTTCGGCACTGCGAGGAGCCTCGACGGCCGTCATCACCTGGCAATCCTCGTCCGATGCGATCAGCACGGTCGACGTGGGATCGGGTGAGAACGTCACCAAAAAGGGAGCGGTCACCCGAGGCAGCAGCGATAAGGCCGTCACGCTGACGGCCACTGTGTCTGTGCCCGGAACAGCGAGCATCGTTGTGCCTTTCGAGCTGACCGTTCCTGCGCTCGCGCGTCCGACGGCCGAAGACCTCGAGGCGTACATGTTCGTGTACTTCACGGGCGACTCGATCGACGGTGAGAAGCTGCGTTTCGCGGTCTCCGAGGGCAACAACGCCCTGGACTGGGACGAATTGAACGATGCCCAGCCGGTGCTCGAGTCGACGCTCGGAACCAAGGGACTTCGTGACCCGTTCATCATGCGCTCGCCTGAGGGCGATCGCTTCTTCCTCATCGCCACGGATCTCTCGGTCGGTCGCAGTGGGTGGGGCGGGTCTGTGGGCAACGGAAGCCACTATCTGGAGATCTGGGAATCGACAGACCTGGTCAACTGGGGTGAGCAGCGTCACGTGGAGGTCAACCTGCCGAACGCAGGCATGACCTGGGCTCCGGAAGCAACTTACGACGCAACCATCGACGCCTACGTCGTCTACTGGACCTCGTCGCTGTACACCGATGAGACTCGCACCCAGGGCGACGGCAACGGTCCTCAGATCCTGACGTCGATCACCCGGGATTTCAGAACCTTCACGAAGCCCACCTCGTGGTTCAAGGCTGCTGATCTTCCCTCGCTCAAGCCCGAGAACGGACTCATCGACTCGACAGTGCTCGAGGAGGACGGAACGTTCTACCGGTTCACTAAGGCAACCCAGGTCGCGGGATGCCCCTCGCCCGACATCATCGGACAGAAGTCCGAGTCGCTGCGGGCCACGACCGCCTCGGGTGCGTGGACGGAGATCGACGACTGCATCGGTCGCACCGCAGGCACGCCAGAGGTCGAGGGCCCCAGCGTCTTCAAGGCCAATCCCGGTGACGAGAGCGGATACAAGTACTTCCTGTGGGTCGACAACTACGGCGGAGTCGGATACATCCCTCTCGGCACGGACTCGCTGGAGGGGGACATCCAATGGGACTATCCGGCAAACTTCTCCTTGCCCACGTCGCCTCGACACGGTTCCGTCCTCGCCATCACCCGTGAGGAGCGCGATGCGCTCGCTGCGAAGTGGGGATCGAATCTGCTTGTGACGAGCGTCGAACCGGTCGAGGTGGAGGTGCCCGCCGGTGCGACGAGTGTCGCGCTGCCGGGGACGCTCTCCGCGACATTCGCCGACGGCAGCGTGCGCGAACTGTCCGTGGACTGGGACTCGGTGACACCGGGCGATCTCGCTTCGGCAGGGACCCTGACCGTGCGAGGGGATCTCTCGAACGGCGCGGCAACACGGGCGAGCGCGACTGTCACGATCACCGCTGTGCCGACTGAGCCCGAGCCGGGCACTGACCCCGGCACGGTCATCCCCTCGCCTGCGCCGTCTGTACCCGGTGCGCCGGGAGTCTCCCCGAGCGAGCCAAACACATCGGCGTCGGCGGCATCGTCGTCGAACGCGCAGGGTTTGGCACGAACGGGCCTCGAGCTCCTGGTGCCGTCTGCGCTCGGCGGGCTCTTGCTTGCCGCAGGGATCGTCATGATGATCGCGCGCAGGCGCCGACGTTCGATGGCTGACTGAGCGACGAGCTCGATCCGCTCGCGAGCTGCCTAGTCCACACGACAAACAGGGGGTACCGGCGCGCCGGTACCCCCTATTCGATGTGGTCTCTGCTGTCTAAACTCCTGTCATGGACGACACCGAGCCGCGCGCAGCCGAACACGCCGATGGTGTCGAGGCCAG
>Ga0308163_10000944_pt1 | contig 37699 bp, 34 predicted proteins | sample PhyTR1_FD_201037 | JGI IMG/M metagenome (GOLD analysis project Ga0308163, IMG submission 201037) | Phyllosphere microbial communities from UC Gill Tract Community Farm, Albany, California, United States - DLSLT.R1 | ecosystem: Host-associated > Plants > Phyllosphere > Unclassified | place: USA... | reverse complement strand
CCGCACTGGCCGCCAGGCTGGCCGTCTCCGAAGCGGCGCTGTACCGCCATTTCGCCAGCAAGGCGCAGATGTTCGAAGGGCTGATCGAATTCATCGAGTCGAGCGTCTTCGGCCTGATCAACCAGATCACGGAAAAGCACAGCGACGGCCTGTCGCAGACGCGCGACATGGTCGCCATGCTGCTCAATTTCGCCATCAGCAATCCGGGCATGACGCGCGTGCTGATCGGCGACGCGCTGGTCAACGAAGACGATCGCCTGCAAGTGCGCATGAACCAGTTCTACGACCGCGTCGAACTGTCGCTCAAGCAGGCCTTGCGCGTGGCGGCCGCCGAAGGCCATGGCAAGGAAAGCGAAGTTTCTGCGCGCGCCACGCTGCTGGTCAGCTTCGTCATCGGCCGCTGGCACCGCTACGCCAAGAGCGGCTTCAAGATCAATCCGTCCCAGGAAGCGGCGCTGCAAATCGCCATGCTGCTGGGCTGATTCCATCGCCGCTGTTGCCATGCGTGCCGACTGCTACGCCCTGCTTGACGACGCCGCCAGCCCAGGCGCCGGCTCGCGCCACTACACGGGCCTGGCAGGCGTGCTACGCTGCGACAGTAGCGAGCAGTGGCCGGCGTTGCTCGATGGCCTGCAAGCGGCTTTAAAACGCGGCCTGCATGCCATCACGGTGTGCAGCTACGAACTGGGCGCGCATTTGCTGGCGATGCCGCCGCGCGCGGCCGGCGAAGATGCGCCGCCCCTGGCGCAGGTGCTGCTGTTCGAGCACTGTGCGCATTGGTCGCAGCTTGAGGTGGCGCAGTGGCTGGCGGCGCAAGCATCGCTTGGTGACACCACGGCCGGGATTGCCAATATCACTGCCAATATCGACCAGCGGCAGTTCACGCAGGCGTTGGCCCGCATCCACGACTATATCGCCGCCGGCGATACTTACCAGGTCAATTACACGTATCGGCTGCGCTTCGACGCATTTGGCGCACCGGCCGCCCTGTATGCGCGGCTGCGCGCGCGCCAGCCGGTGCCGTATGGCGCGCTGGTCATGCTGCCCGATGGCGGCGCCCTGCTGTCGCTGTCGCCCGAACTGTTCGTGCGCCATGCACAGGGTGAACTGACGGCGCGGCCGATGAAAGGCACGGCGCCGGCCGCACCGGCGGACCAGGAACAGGAAAACACGCGCCGCGCGCAAGCGCTGTCGCAGGATCCGAAGAACCGCGCCGAAAACCTGATGATCGTTGACCTGCTGCGCAACGATATCGGCCGTATTGCCGACACTGGCACGGTCAAGGTGCCGGCCCTGTTCGAAGTCAAACGCTACAGCAGCGTGCTGCAGATGACCTCCACCGTGCAAGCCAGGCTGCGCCAGGACGCCAGCCTGGCCGATATCTTCCAGGCGCTGTATCCGTGCGGCTCGATCACGGGCGCGCCCAAGCGGCGCACCATGGAAATCATCGCCGAACTGGAACCTGCCGCGCGCGGCGTGTACACCGGCGCAATCGGCTGGTTCGATCCGCCCGCCGCTGGCGCCACGCATACGGTGGGCGACTTCTGCATGTCGGTGCCGATCCGCACCCTCGCCCTGCGGCCGCCGGACGCGGCCACCGGCACGCGTCGTGGCGAGATGGGCGTGGGCGCCGGCATCGTGCATGACAGCGTGGCAGAAGATGAATACGCGGAATGCCAGCTCAAGGCGCGCTTCCTGACGGGATTGACGAACGACTTCGAGCTGTTCGAGACGCTGCACGCCAGCCGCGTCGATGGCTGCCGCCAGCAGGCGCGCCACCTGGCACGATTGAGCGCTTCAGCCAGCTACTTCGGCTTTGCGTGGGATGAAAGCCGGGCGGTCGCCGCGCTGCAGGCAGCCTGCGCCGGGCGGCTGGACAAGCTGCCATTCCGCCTGCGCCTGGCGCTGGCGCACGATGGCGCGTTCAGCGTGCAAAGCGGCGCGCTAACGCCCCTGCCCGCCACCGTCACGGTGATGCTGGCGCCCGAGGCAACGGAAAGCAGCGACCTGTTCCTGCGCCATAAAAGCAGCGTGCGCGCCCGCTACGACGCCGCCTGGCGCGCCGCCGAGGCCCAGGGCTGCTTCGACATGCTGTTCTTCAATGAGCGCGATGAACTGACCGAGGGCGGGCGCAGCAATGTGTTTGTGCAGATCGACGGCCGCTGGCTGACGCCGCCATTATCCTGCGGCCTGCTGCCCGGCGTGCAGCGCGCGGCGATGCTGGCCGACCCGGCCTGGAATGCGCAGGAAAGCGTGATCACGCGCGCCATGCTGGCCAGCGCGCAGCAGATCGTGGTGTGCAATGCGCTGCGCGGGGCGATGGTGGCAGAATTGATCTAGAGATCGATGCGCATCTCGTAGCCGCCGTAGACCATGCGCTTGCCGTCAAACGGCAGATTGGCCGGGTCCATGTTTTCCTTCATGCGCGGATCTTTCATCACCTTGTCATTGATCTCGTCGCGGCGGGCGCGCGATTCGTAGACGATCCAGGAAAAGATCACCACTTCGCCGTCCTGCAGGTCGACCGCCTGCGGGAACGAGGTCCACTGGCCCGGCTTGACATCGTCGGCCACGCATTCGCGGTATTCCAGCGCACCGTGGTCGCGCCAGATGGCGCCGCAGGAACGCGACATGGCCAGGTAGTCTTCCAGCCGGTCCCTGGGTACCGGCACCACGAATCCATCGACATACGCCATGATGTTCTCCTTGTCAGCAGTTGTAGAAAACTCCAGCAGACAGCTTAGGACAGCGATGGCAGGAGAACAAGCACGGCTTTATGAAAAACCGGCGCGCGGGCTAATGCCGTTCAGTTAGTGTGCCTACGCTACCAGCGAACCTGCAAAACGGATTAAAACCCCAGTCGCCCGCACAGGCCCACCGGGCCAAGCGAGGCTGAAAAATGTCGAGGGCAAGGCGCGGCGACGAAGACAGTACGAATGTACGGCAAGGAGCTGCAACGCCGCCATCGGCATTTTCTCGGGCTTGCGTCTCCGGCCCGCCATTTTTAAGTTTTTACGCCTTACGCATTTAAATGCGTCGGACAGCTTAACTGAACGGCATTATGGCGCGCGGGCCGGTTTGTGCTTACATCGCCAGCGCCTTTTCCACGGCGCCCACCAGTTTCTTGTCTTCCGGCGTCACTTTGCTGGGGAAGCTCTCCAGCACCTTGCCGTTGCGGTCGATCAGGTATTTATGGAAGTTCCAGGCCGGCGTCTTGCCGGTCTGCTTGATCAGGTCCGCATAGAAGGGGTTCGGCGTGGAGCCGGAGACCACCGACTTGGCGAACATGGGGAATTTCACGCCATAGGTGTTGTAGCACAGGTCGGCGATATCCTTGCTGTTGCCCGGTTCCTGGTTGCCGAAGTCGTTCGACGGGAAGCCCAGCACCACCAGGCCCTTGCTGCCGTACTTGGCATACAGCGCTTCCAGGCCTTCGTACTGCTTGGTAAAGCCGCAATAGCTGGCAGTATTGACGACCAGCACCACCTTGCCCGCGTACTGGCACAGATTCTGCGGCGCTTCGTCCTGCAGGCGGTTGAAGGTCTGCTTGAGAATGGCCGGGCAGGCGGCGGGCGCAACGGCGGCGGGCGCGGCGGCGGCGGCAATGGTCGCAGCACCGGCGGGCTGGGCGGCAACAGCGGGCAGGCCCGCACACAGGGCGGTCAACGCGAACAGCTTGGCAATAGTCTTGGACATGCGGGCACCATGATAAAAGATAAAAAAGCATTCTATGCCAATCCTTGCGCGCGCGTATGCGCTACCGATGCCACTGCGGCCGTTGAGCGATATCAAGTCGAGGGCACTACTTGCCCATGGGACATTTTTTTTGCCTATGCTCGGCCTACCCCATTGCCAGGAAGCGCCATGAACCGTCCAGCCATCCATGCCCTGCTCACCGCCAGCCTGCTGCTGGTGCCGCCCGCCTACGCGATTACCAGCCCCGTCAAGCCGGCGGCCCCTAAAGCCGAGGCCACCGCCCTGCCCGCGCTGCAGGTGGACTTGCGCCAGACCACCGTCTCCGGCCTGTCGTCGGGTGCCTTCATGGCGGCGCAGTTCGCCGTCGCCTATTCGGCCACCGTCAGCGGCGCCGGCATCATCGCCGGCGGGCCGTATTACTGCGCCAGCCAGCCGGGCCGCTTTCCGTATATCGCTTACCTGAACAACGCCCTGACCACCTGCATGAATCCGGGCGACGCGCAGGTCTCCCCGCCCGATGCCGCCGGCCTGCTGCGCGCGGCGCAGGACTTCGCACGCGACCGGCTGATCGACGATACGGCGAACCTGCAGCGCCAGCGCATCTATCTGTTCAGCGGCACCCAGGACAAGACCGTGACGCGGCCGGTGGTGGAACAAGTGGCCAGGTTCTACCAGCTGGCCGGCGCCCCGGCGGGCAATCTCCGCTTTGCCGACACGGTGGCCGCCGGCCACGCCATCATCACCGACAGCCTGCAGGACGCGGCCTGCGCCAGCACCCAGCCGCCGTTCATCAACAACTGCGGTTTTATGCAGGCGCGCGACATTTTGCAGCACCTGTACCCCGACCTGCAGCCGTCGGCCACCACCCTGAAAGGCAGGCTGATCGCCTTCAACCAGCGCGGCTTTATCAAGAGTTCGTATTCCAGCATGGGCAATACCGGCTACGCCTATATTCCCGCCGCCTGCAACAGCGAGAGCTGCCGCGTGCACGTGGTGTTCCACGGCTGCCTGCAGACCACGCAGGCGATCGGCGACCAGTTTTATACGCGCACCGGCTACAACCAGGTGGCCGATGCGAACAAAATCGTGGTGCTGTATCCGCAGGTGGAACCGAGCCCGATCTATCCCTACAACCCGAAAGGCTGCTGGGACTTCTGGGGCTACACCAGCATCAATCCAATGGAGCCTGATTTTTACCGCAAGAGCGGCACGCAGATGGAAGCGGTCAAGAACATGCTCGACCGCCTGGCCGCGCGGCGTGGCGCGCGCTAGGTTTTTTTATTCCACCTTGTAGGAAGACAGTTTCGGATCCGGCGCCGGGTAGGCCAGCTTCATGCCCTGCAGGGTTTCCAGCAGCAGCGAGGCCACCACCAGGTTGCGCTGGGTCTTGGAATTGGCGGGCACCACATACCAGGGCGCGTGGTCGGCGTCGGTCTCGCGCAGCGTGGTTTCATAGGCGCGCTGGTAGGCGTCCCATTTCTTGCGCTGCGCAATATCGTTGGGGTCGAACTTCCACTGGCGGTCGGGATCGTCCAGCCGCTCCTGCAGGCGGCCGCGCTGTTCATCCTTGGAGATATGCAAAAAGATCTTCAGGATGACGGTGCCGGTCTCGCTCAGCATGCGCTCGAAATCGCGGATCTGCGCGTAGCGGCGCTGGCATTCGGCCTTGTCGATCATGTCCTGCACGCGCGTGATCAGCACGTCTTCATAATGGCTGCGGTTGAAGATCGCGATCTCGCCTTTGACGGGCACATGCTGGTGCACGCGCCACAGGTAGTCGTGCGCCAGTTCGATATCGGTCGGCCCCTTGAAGGCCACGGCGCGGATGCCCATCGGGTTGATATTGCTGAAAATGGCCTTGACGGTGCCATCCTTGCCGGAAGTGTCCATGCCCTGCAATACCAGCAGCACTTTCTGCTTGCGCTGCGCGTACAGCATGCTCTGGCACTCGGCGATCTGCGCCGTCAGGGCCACGGTTTCCTCGCGGTCCAGCGCCTTGCACTGGGCGTGCGTCAGCTTCTTGTTGGCGGCCTTGGTGGCGGCGCCCAGCAGGCGCTTGCCGGCGAAATCCTCGTCCAGGTCAAACCCTTTGCCGGCGCGGAACTGCGTGCGCGCCTTCATGCGGCCACCGGCAAGTTGCGGTGCTCGATTTTCGTGCAGTGATCCATCACCACGTCCAGCCCGGCGGCGCGGGCGATTTTTTCTGCCTGTTCGTTGATCACATCGAGCTGCAGCCAAAGACAGCCGGCCTTGATGGCGACCGCTTCTTCGGCAATGGCGACGATGTCCTCGGACTTGCGGAAGCAATCGACGATATCGATACGCTTTGGCGCCACAGAAGCTGCCGCTTCGGCGAGGGTGGCAAAGGCGCGCTGGCCCAGCACGTCCTGGCCGGCCAGCGCCGGGTTGACGGGCACGACCTGGTAGCCGTGCCCGATCAGGTAGTCGGCCACCTGGTGGCTGGCGCGTTCAGGTTTGTCGGACAGGCCGACGATGGCGATGATACGGGCATCCTGAAGGATACGGGCGATAGAGGACATGTTCTGGGCTTGGGCAGGCGTGCGAGATTGCCCGCCTAGCGTAGCAGATTCAGGCCGGCATGGGAGCCAGCCTGAAGACGCAGGTGCTTATTTGCGCACGGCCGCCATCTGCGCCACGAACTCGCGCGCGCGGCTGGTAACGGCGGCGTAATCGCCCTTGGCGCCCGGGCCACTCAGGCTGCCGCCGATACCGACGGCGATGGCGCCGTTGGCAAACCACTCACCGAGGTTCTCTACCGTGACGCCACCGGTCGGCATCAACGGCACTTGCGGCAGCGGTGCGCGCAGGGCCTTGATATAGGCGGGGCCAAACATCTCGGCCGGGAACACCTTGATGATATCGGCGCCGGCCTGCAGCGCCGTGACGATTTCGGTCGGCGTCATGGCGCCCGGCATGGACAGCACCTGGTAGCGCTGGCACACGGCGATGGTGTCGACATTGACGCTCGGCGAAATGATGAACTGGGCGCCGGCCAGGATCGCCGCGCGCGCCGTTTCAGGATCGAGCACCGTGCCCGCGCCCAGCAGCACGTCCTTGCCGTGGCGCTCGCGCAGGGTGCGCAGCACGCCCAGGGTGTCGGGGGTGGTGAACGCCACTTCCAGCGCCGTCACGCCGCCGGCGATGCAGGCCTCGGCGATCTGTACCGCCGCCTCGGGCGAGTCGGCGCGCACGATGCCCACCATGCCGCGTTCGACGATGCCTTGAAAAACTGTTTGCTTCAACATGCTGATACTCCTGATTGGTTGGTCAGACTGGCAGTGCCTTGAAACGCACTTCGGGCAAGCCGCGCACGTCGTCAAACCGTGCATGGAACAGGCCACCGGCCTGCGGTTCCGCCGCCAGTTGTTGCGGCGTCAGGTTTTCCTGCGCCGTGGTGATGAATACCTGGTTGTACCCGGGGCCGCCGACGCTCACGCAGCTGGGCTGCGACACCGGCAGCGTGACTTGCCGGTCAACCGTGCCGTCCGGCGCAAAGCGCAGCACGCGCGAAGCGCCCCACTGCGCGCTCCACAGATAGCCGTCGGCATCGATGGTGGCGCCATCCGGTGCGCCAGGCTCACCGGCCAGATGCGCAAACACCTTGATCTGGCTGGCATCGCCACCGAGATAATCGTCCCAGCGCCAGATCACGCCCTGGATCGAGTCGCAGAAATACATGGCCGCGCCATCGACGCTGAAGCAGATGCTGTTCGAGATCGCCACGTTCGGCAGCGGCAGCCGTTCCAGGCTCAGGTCCAGGTTCAGGCGGTAAAAGCTGCCGATGGGATCGCGGCATGGACGCTCGTCCAGGGTGCCGAACACGAAGCGGCCCTGGCGGTCGCAGCGGCCATCGTTCAGGCGCGTCATCGGCATGTCCGCTTCGACCACGTGCAGAGTCGTCACGGCGCCGCTGCGCAGGTCATGCCAGGCCAGGCGCGAGGCCAGTCCCAGCAGCAGCACATGATCGTCGTCCGTCAGCGCAAAGCAGGCCAGGCGCTCGGGCATGACCCAGGTCTCGCGCACGCCCGTGGCCAGGGTCAGGGCATGCAGCTTGCAGCCTTCGATATTGGTCCAGAACACGCGCCCGCTGCGTTCGCACCAGCGCACGCCCTCGCCCAGGAAATCCTGGGAGTCGACCAGCAGTTCAGCTTTTGATTCAGCTTTTGTCTCCATATTTTTTCCTTTGGGGGTCAGACCCCCGCTTTTGTTAGCACCAAGCTCTGAGTCAGCAACGTTGAGGGTCTGACCCCAGCAGTTCAGCGGGTCGGCGACTCAGCAGAAGGCTGGGGTCAGGCGGGGACGCCGAGTCCCGACGGGTCTGACCCCGGTGTTAATGCGACTCGCGCGGCACGGCGGAACCACGGCAACCCACCAGGAAGTCCAGGTCGGCGCCTTCGTCGGCCTGCATCACGTGCTTGATATACATCGACTGGTAGCCGCCGCGCATGGTCGGTGCGATCGGCTTCCATTCGGCGCGGCGGCGCGCCAGTTCTTCGTCCGACACTTCCAGGTGCAGGCGGCGGCCATGCACATCGAGTTCGATCATGTCGCCATCGCGCACCAGCGCCAGCGGGCCGCCGGCGGCCGCTTCGGGCGCCACGTGCAGCACCACGGTACCGTAGGCCGTGCCGCTCATGCGCGCATCCGAAATACGGACCATGTCGCGCACGCCCAGTTCCAGCAGTTTTTTCGGCAAGCCCATATTGCCCACTTCGGCCATGCCCGGATAACCCTGCGGGCCGCAGTTCTGCAGCACCATGATGCAGCTGGCGTCGATGTCCAGGTCGGGATCGTCGACCCGTTCCTTGTAATGCTCGATGCTGCTGAAGACCACCGCGCGGCCACGGTGCTGCATCAGTTCGGGCGAGGCGGCCGATGGCTTGATGACGGCGCCGCGCGGCGACAGGTTGCCGTGCAGGACGGCGATGCCGCCTTCGTCCTTGAACGGCTGCTCCAGTGGCGTGATGACTTCCGGGTTGAAGTTTTCCGCTTCGGCCACGTTGATGGCCATGGTGGCGCCGGTCACCGTCAGCGCTTCGCCATGCAGCTTGTCCAGCAAATCGCGGATGATGACGGGCAGGCCGCCCGCATAATAAAAATCTTCCATCAGGTACTGGCCCGACGGCATCAGGTTCAGCAGGCATGGAATGTCGCGGCCCAGGCGGTCCCAGTCGGCCAGGCGCATGTCGACGCCGATACGCCCGGCAATCGCCAGCAGGTGGATCACGGCATTGGTCGAGCCGCCGATGGCGCCGTTGACCATGATGGCGTTTTCAAACGCGTCACGGGTCAGCACTTTCGACAGCTTCAGGTCTTCATGCACCATGTCGACGATGCGGCGGCCCGTCAGCTGCGCCTGCAGCTTGCGGCGCGAATCGACGGCGGGAATGGCGGCGTTGCCGGGCAGGGTCACGCCCAGCGCCTCGACCATGCTGGCCATGGTCGAAGCCGTGCCCATCGTCATGCAGTGGCCGGCCGAGCGTGACATGCACGATTCGGCCTGCTTGAATTCGGCGGACGTCATGCGGCCGGCGCGTACGTCTTCGGAGAATTTCCAGACGTCGGTGCCCGAGCCGATTGGCTTGCCGCGGTAATTACCGTTCAACATCGGGCCGCCCGACAGCACGATGGTCGGCAGGTCGACGCTGGCCGCGCCCATCAGCAGGGCCGGGGTGGTCTTGTCGCAGCCGGTCAGCAGCACCACGCCGTCGATCGGGTTGGCGCGGATCGATTCTTCGACGTCCATGCTGGCCAGGTTGCGGAACAACATGGCGGTCGGGCGCAAATTGGTCTCGCCCAGCGACATCACGGGGAACTCGACCGGGAAACCACCCGCTTCGAGCACGCCGCGCTTGACCATTTCGGCCAGGTCGCGGAAGTGGGCGTTACATGGCGTCAGTTCGGACCAGGTGTTGCAGATGCCGATCACCGGACGGCCATCGAAGGCGTCGCTGGGCATACCCTGGTTTTTCATCCAGCTGCGGTGAATGAAACTGTCCTTGTCGTCGCCACCAAACCACGATTGCGAGCGTAATACTCGTTTGTTCTTTTGCTCGCTCACGCGGCCTCCTGCTGTGAAATCAAGCCGCGCGCGGCGGCAATTAAAAGGGCCCCATGGCCCGCCAGATTGGCTTGCTGTCCATCGTCGACGACGATGCGCTTGCCGTAAAAAAATCCGTGTTCTTCGATCAACAATGCCAGCGCCTGGCGCAGCATGGCCTTGCCCGTGATGACCAGGGTGGTCTCGGGGCGCATCTGGATGGCGCTGCTGTTGCGCAGCGCCAGCAGGTCGCCGCTGAGCACCGCGCCCATCAGGAAATTGGCGCGTTCATTGCGCTCGACGGCGCCGAACTGGCCCAGGGTGCGCACGCTGAAGCAGGCACGCGCCAGGCCCGTCTTTTGCGCGGCGGCGGCGCCAGCCAGCAGCATTTTCGGTACCAGCGACTCGGCAAATTCGCCGTCGACCGACTGGCGTATCAGGGTATGTTGGGTAATCGCCTGCAGCAGTTCGCCGGCGATGGTGGTGGCGCAGCCCATGATGCGTCCGCGCTCGTCAACGCTGACCAGCTTGGTATGCGAACCGGGCATGATCAGGGTGGCCGGGTCCTGCAACTGCAGGCGGTTCAAGAGGCCAATCACTTCCGTCTCTTCGCCGCGCATCATGTCCATCGCTTCGGCATTGTGCAGGCCGATGGCGCCATGCTGGTTGCGCACGCCCGGCACCAGCCACAGGGGCTGGGCCAGCACGTCGGGCAGGTCGACCGCCTGCATGCCCTGCGCCAGTTGCGCCAGGCCGGCCGGCGCCGGCAGATGCGGTATTTCCTTGACGCCCATGGGCGAGGTGATCATGCCGGAGGCCAGCACCAGCTTGACGTCGGCGCTATCGATCCCCGCCTGTGACTGCACGGCGGCGATGCTGTCGCGCAGCGCCTGCTTGAGCGCGCCGTTATGGCCATCGATGGCCGTATTGCGCACACCGATTTCCTGTGACGCCTGGGCGATGACGGTGCCGTCCCGCCATAACAGGGTACGCGTATTGGTAGTGCCGGCATCGATGGTGATTATGTTCATGGGCAAGTTTCGCAGCGTCGGTAAAAAAAGGGGCTAAAAACTGCCCTATGTTAGAACCGCGCGGCATATCTGACCAATCACTTATTTAACGACAATGATACCGATTCTGATATGTCAAACGCATCGATATCCTGCACCCCCAGACGATACACGAAAGTGTGCCGCGCCGCAGCGCCGCAGGGCAGTTCCAGCGCCTCGGTGGCCAGGCTGAAGCGGTGCTGGTCCGACTGCAGCCGCAGCCGTGGCTGGGTGGTAAAAAAACGCAGCTCGCGGCCCGAGGCCGGGTCGGCCACGCGCGCCGCTTCGCGCAGCAGGCCGTCGCCGGCCAAGCAGAAGCCATGGTCGAAGCCCACCGTGCCGGCCGGCTGGGCGCCGGGCCAGGCCAGCCGCGCCCCGAGCGGCGCCGGCTGGCGAAAATCGAATGCGCTGCCGGCCACCTCGGTCACGGCGGCGGCCTGCAGGTAATGGTCGGCCGCCAGCCGCAGCACATGATCCGCCACCATGCCGCCGCCATGCAGATTGAACGCGGGCGCGGCCAGGCCGATGCGGGCCGGCGCGATCGCCACCGCCTCGCAATCGATATGCAAGCCGCCATTGTCTTCCAGCCGGTAGCGCAGGCGCACGCACAGGCCGTCCTGTGCCAGGCGCAGCTCCAGGCCGGCGTCGCTGACGGCCTCGCATTGCCAGCGCGCGCCGGGTGTTTCGGCCGCCGGCGCCGCCATCGCATGCTCGAGCACATCGGCCAGGCGGCCGTAGCGGTCGGGCGCCCACCACGCCTGCAGGCTGGCGTCGTGCGGGTTGACCTGCACCCGCATGCCGCGGCTGTTGCTAAGGGTATGGCTGCTGCTGGAAACGCTCATGGTCATGGAGAAGCCGCCTGTGGCGAGCGGCTGCGCAGCTGGAATTCGCGCGGCGTGCAGCCGAGTTCACGCTTGAAGACGGCGTGCATGTACTGCACCGTGGTAAAGCCGCAGCGCACGGCGACGTCGGCCACCTGGCCCGGTTCGCGCGTCAGCAGGGTCTTGGCCGCGTCGAGCTTGAAGTGCAGGATCTCGTCGTGCACGCTGCGCCCCAGCTCGTGGCGAAAATGCGCCTCCAGGGTCGAGCGCGACACGCCCACGTAGTCGGCCACCTGTTCCGTCTTGATGCCCTGGCAGGCGTACTGGCGGATGAAATGGCGGGCCTGCATCACCTGCGGATGCTGGAACGGCTGGTGCCGGGTCGAGGCCAGCACATTCAGGCCGGCCGGCGGCACCAGGATGCGGGTGCCGGCCAGGCGCGCGCCATTGAGCATCTGGTGCAGCAGGTGCGCGGCCGTGCGGCCCATCTCTTCGGCGCCCTGGATCACGGAACTCAAGGGTATGCGCGTCAGCATGCGCGCCAGCGGGTCGTTGTCGATGCCGATCAGGGCCACTTGTTCGGGCACGGCGATCCCGGCATGCATGCAGGCCTGCAGCAGCTGGCGCGCCCGCGCGTCGCTGACGGCGATGATGCCGACCGGTTTTTCCAGGCTGTTGAGCCAGGCGATCTGCTGCTCGACCGCCTCGTCCCACGACGGCGCGCTGGTGGCCACGCCGCGGTACACGTCGGCGCGCATGTGGTCGCGTTCCATCAGTGCGCAAAACGCCGTTTCGCGCTCCTGCGCCCAGCGGTTCACATCCGCCTCGGGCAGGCTGAAACAGGCAAAGCGGCTCAATCCCGCTTCGACCAGGTGGTCGTAGGCCAGCTTGACGATCTTGAAATTGTCGGTCGCCACATAGGGAATGCCGGCCGGGTAGCCGTCGTCCTGCGCGTAGGAGCCGCCGACGGCCACCACCGGCAGATGGCTGTTGGCCAGCGCCGCGCAGACGGCCGGATCGTCGAAATCGGCGATGATGCCGTCGCCCTGCCAGCGCTCGATGCCGGGCAGGCGGCAGCGGAAGTCTTCTTCCAAAAACAGATCCCACGACACGCGCGTGGTGTTCAGGTACGCCGCGATGCCGGCGATGATGTCGCGGTCATAAATCTTGTTGCCATTGAAAAGCAGCGCGATCCGGTGCGCGGTCGGCATTTTCATGCTGGTGTCTCCTCCAGGTGGCAACCGGGACGTATGTTCGTCCCTGGCTGCCGGTCACGCATCGGTCTTTTTACCGGCGTCCCGCGCGGGTACTGACGTCCACCCATACGGCGAGGGTGAGAATACTGCCTTTCACGATCATCTGCCAATACGTGTCGACGTCCAGCATCGACATGCCGTTGTCCAGGCTGGCCATCACCAGCGCGCCGATCAGGGCGCCGTAGACGGTGCCCGAGCCGCCGCGCATCGAGGTGCCGCCGATAAAGCAGGCGGCGATGGCATCGAGTTCGCTGAAGGTGCCGGCCGACGGCGAGCCTGCCGCCAGGCGGCCCGTGTTGATCAGGCCCGCCAGCGCGCACATCAGGCCCATGATGCCGAAGATCCACAGCTTGACGGCTTTCACGTTGATGCCCGACAGGCGCGTCGCTTCCATATTGCTGCCCACCGCGTAGATGCGGCGGCCGAACACGGTCTGGCTGGTGATATAGCTGAACAGGCCCAGCAGCGCCAGCAGCAGCAGCACCGGCAGCGGGATGCCTTCATAGCCGTTCAGGGTGCGCACGAACGCATACAGCACCGCGCCGATGACGGCCACGCGCAGGGTGTCGACCCACACCGCTGTTTGCGGCAGGCCATGCTGGGCGCGGCTGGAGCGGCCGCGCCAGGTCAGAAAGGCCGCCAGCAGGAACAGGAACACGCCCAGCACCACGCCCGGCGTGGCCGGCAGGTAGCCCTGGCCCAGGTAGACCATCGGCTCGGAGACGGGCGCGATGGTGATGCCGCCGGTAATACCCAGCAAAATGCCGCGATACGCCAGCATGCCGCCCAGGCCGACGATAAACGAGGGGATGCCCCGGTACGCCGTCAAATAGCCGTTCAACAGGCCGATCACCAGACCGCAGCCCAGCACCGCCATCAGGTTCAGCGCCAGCGGCCAGTGCTGCGTGACGTCGAGCACGGCGGCGATGCCGCCCAACAGGCCCAGCAAGGAGCCGATCGACAGGTCGATCTCGCCGGCGATAATCACCAGCACCATGCCGCAGGCCAGGATGCCGGTGACCGACATCTGGCGCAGCAGGTTCGACAGGTTGCGCGGCGTGACGAAGCTGCCTTCGGTCTTCCACGAAAAAAAGGCCCAGATCAGGGCCACCGCGATCAGCAGGGCCAGCATCTTGTATTGGGTGAAAAGCTGTTTCACGCTATGCGTATTCATGCGGCAGGTTCCTTGTTTGCAGTAGTGGCGTTTGGCGCCGGGCGCTGGTCGAGCGCCGCCGCCAGCACGGTCTCCTGGCTCAGGCCATCGTTGATAAAGTCGCCGCGCAAGCGGCCTTCGCCCATCACCAGCACGCGGTCCGACACGCCCAGCACTTCGGCCAGCTCGGACGAGACCATGATGATGGCCACGCCCTGGTCGGCCAGCGCCAGCATCAGCTTGTAGATTTCATATTTGGCGCCCACATCGACGCCGCGGGTCGGCTCGTCGAGGATCAGCACGCGGGGGCGCGTCAGCAGCATCTTGGCCAGCACGGCCTTTTGCTGGTTGCCGCCAGAAAGACTCGTGATCGGCAGCGAAGGGCTGGCCGTTTTCAGTTCCAGCTGGGCGATCTCGCCGCGCACGGCCGTCAGTTCCGCGTCGCCGTCGATGCGCGTGGCACGCGCGAACTGTCCCAGCACCGACAGGGTGATGTTCTGGCCGACGTCCAGGTCCGGCACGATGCCGTGGTGCTTGCGGTCTTCCGGCACCATCGCCAGGCCCATGGCGATCGCCTTTTGCGGCGAGGTGGTGTCGATCTGCTTGCCATCGAGCCAGACTTCGGCCTGGCATGGCCCCTGGTAGGCGCCGAACAGCGCCGAGACGAGTTCCGTGCGCCCTGCCCCCACCAGTCCGGCGATGCCGAGGATCTCTCCACGGCGCAAACTGAACGACACATCGTCGACGCGTTTGCGCTGCGGGTTGTCGGCGTCGATGCAGGTCACGTGGCGCGCCTCGAACAGTACTTCGCCGATCGCGTCCTTCTTGCTACGGTGCGGATACAGCTGGTTCATTTCGCGGCCCACCATCTGCGCGATGATGCGTTCGACGTTCATCTGCGCCATCGGCGTGGTAGCGATATGCTTGCCGTCGCGGATCACGACGATGGTGTCGCAAATCGCCGCCACTTCATCGAGCTTGTGCGAAATATAGATGCAGGTGACGCCCTTCGCTTTGAGCGCGCGGATGATATCGAGCAGCACCGCGATTTCGGACGCCGTCAGCGACGACGACGGCTCGTCCAGGATCAGCAGTCGCGCATTCTTGTTGAGCGCCTTGGCGATCTCCACCAGCTGCTGGTGGCCGCCGCCGTAATTCATCACCGGCAGCGCCACGTTCAATTCGGGAATCTTCAGTTCGCGCAGCAGCTCGTCGGCTCGCTTGTACATGGCGCCATAATTCATGCGCCCGCCAAGCAAGGTAATCTCGCGGCCCATGAAGATATTTTCGGCCACCGACAGCTGCGGCACCAGCATCAGCTCCTGGTGGATGATGATGATGCCGGCAGCTTCCGTGTCACGGATCGATTCGGCGCGCAAAGGCTGGCCGTCCCACAGGATTTCGCCATCCCAGGTGCCGTGCGGGTACACGCCCGACAGCACCTTCATCAGGGTCGACTTGCCGGCGCCATTCTCGCCACACAGGCCTATGCACTCGCCGGCCCGCACCTGCAGGTCGATGCCATCGAGCGCGCGGACACCGCCAAACTGTTTGACGATGCCTTTCATTTCAAGCAGATAGTCGGACATTCTTGCTCTCGTTGCAGTAGTTGCTGATCAACAGAAATCAGGGGTCAGTCCCTGCGGGATCGGAGTACGCCCCATTGGGACGTACTCCCCCAACGGGTCTGACCCCAGCTCTTAATTGCCCAGCTGCGCCTTGGTATAGAACCCGTCGTCAACGAGAATATTCACATTCGCCTTGGTCAGCGGCGTTGGTTTCAGCAGCACGGTGCTGACTTTTTTCAGGCCGTTGTCATAGCTGGAGTTGTAGGCCGGCTTTTCGTTGCGCGCCAGTTGCACGGCCAGTTTGGCCGCTTCCGATGCGATGGTTTTCAACGGTTTGTAGACGGTCATGGCCTGGGTGCCGGCGATCACGCGCTTGACGGCGGCAAGATCGGCATCCTGGCCCGAGACCGGCACCTTGCCGGCCAGTTTTTGCGCGGCCAGCGCCTGGATCGCGCCGCCGGCGGTACCGTCGTTCGAGGCGACGATGGCGTCGATCTTGTTGTTGTTGGCGGTCAGCGCGTTTTCAACGATGGACAGCGCTTCGGTGGCGCTCCAGTCCTTGACCCATTGCTGGCCGACGATCTTGATGTCGCCCTTGTCGATGAACGGTTTCAGGACCTTCATCTGGCCTTCGCGCAGCATCTTGGCGTTGTTGTCGGTCGGCGCACCGCCCAGCAGGTAGTAATTGCCTTTCGGTTGTACCTTGGTCACGCCTTCGGCCTGCATTTCGCCGACTTTTTCATTGTCGAACGAAATGTACGCGTCGATATCGGCGCCCAGGATCAGGCGGTCATACGACAGCACCTTGATGCCGGCCTTTTTGGCTTCCTTGACGGTGTTGTTCAGGACCGTCGCATTGAACGGCACGATCACCAGCACGTCGACGCCGCGCGAAATCAGGTTTTCGATTTGCGAAATCTGGCGCTGCTCGCTGGCGTCGGCCGATTGCACGAAGACCTTGGCGCCCTGCTTTTCGGCGGCGGCGATAAAGAAATCGCGGTCACGCGTCCAGCGTTCCACGCGCAGGTCGTCGATGGAAAAGCCGATTTTCGGGTTTTTGGCATCGGCCAGGGCGGCGCTGCTGGTCATTGCCAGCATGGCGGTCATGATGGCGGCGCTGATGATCTTGTTCATTGTGTGTCTCCTAGTGGATGTTATTAACAACGTTTTTAACTACGGGTGCTTCTGAAAAATTTTGTGTCTGTGGTGGTGTCGGGTTACGCGCGGAGCGCCAACCCGACCTGCGTGCTAATGGTTATGCCGTGGCAGGGTCTGGCCCACGGCGCGGTATTTCAGCGCCAGCTCCATGCAGGCGCCGGTTTCCAGCTGGCCCACGCTGGCGCGGTAGATTTCCTGCCATGGCGTGGCGGTCTCAACCACCGGTGGCGGCAGTTCCTGGGCGCGGCGTGCCAGTTCGGCTTCGTCGACCAGCATGTCGCAGCGGCCGGCCGCCAGGTCGACGCGGATGATGTCGCCCGTGCGCAGCAGCGCCAGGCCGCCGCCGACGGCGCTTTCCGGCGACGCGTTCAGGATCGACGGGCTGTCCGAGGTGCCGGACTGGCGCCCGTCACCGAGGGTCGGCAGGTTCTGGATGCCGGCTTTCAGCAAGGCGTCGGGCGGCTGCATGTTGACCACTTCCGCCGAACCGGGCCAGCCGACCGGCCCGGCGCCGCGCATCACCAGCATGCAGCTGTCGTCAATCTTGAGCGCCGGGTCGTTGATGCGGGCGTGATAGTCGCTCGAACCGTCAAACACGATGGCGCGCGCCTCGAAAATGCCTTCGTTGCCGGGACGCGACAGATAGCGTTCACGGAAGGCCGGCGAAATCACGCTGGTCTTCATGATGGCGAAGTCGAACAGATTGCCCTGCAGCGCCAGAAAGCCCGCTTTTTCCTTCAACGGCTCGGCAAACGGACGGATCATTTCGCGGTCGTTGGTTTCCTGGCCCGACAGGTTTTCCGCCATGGTCTTGCCGGTGACGGTGGGGCGGTTCGCGTGCAGCAGGCCCGCCTGCTGCAGTTCCCACATGATGGCCGGCACGCCGCCGGCGCGGTGGAAGCGCTCGCCCAAATACTTCCCGGCCGGCTGCATGTTCAAGAGCAGCGGCACGTCGTAGCCATGCGCCATCCAGTCGCTCGAATGCAGTTCCACGCCGGCGTGGCGCGCCATCGCCATCAGGTGCGGCTGGGCGTTGGTCGAGCCGCCAATCGCCGCGTTGACGATGATCGCGTCCAGAAACGCTTCGCGCGTCAAAATGCTCGACGGACGAATATCGTCATGCGCCAGGGCGACGATGCGGCGCCCCGTTTCATAGGCGATCTGGCCCCGCTCGCGGTACGGCGCGGGAATCGCCGAGCAGCCCGTCAGCGACATGCCCAGCGCTTCGGCCAGCGCGTTCATGGTCGATGCCGTGCCCATGGTGTTGCAGTGGCCGGCCGACGGCGCCGAGGCGGCCGCGATCTGCAGGAATTTGTCGTTGTCGATCAGGCCGGCCGACAGTTGACGGCGGCCTTTCCAGATGGCGGCGCCAGAACCGACCAGTTCACCGTCCATCCAGCCGTCCAGCATCGGGCCGCCCGACAGCACGATGGCGGGAATATCGACCGTGGCGGCGGCCATCAACTGGGCCGGCGTGGTCTTGTCGCAGCCAGTGGTCAGCACCACGGCATCGATCGGATAGCCGTGCAAAATCTCCACCAGTCCCAGGTAGGCCAGGTTGCGGTCCAGCGCGGCCGTCGGCCTGCGGCAGTTCTCGAAAATCGGATGCAGCGGGAATTCCATCGGAATGCCGCCCGCGTCCCGAATACCATCGCGCACGCGCTTGGCCAGGTCCAGGTGGATGCGGTTGCACGGGCTGATGTCGCTGCCGCTTTGGGCGATGCCGATGATCGGCCGGCCCGAGCGCAGTTCTTCGGCCGTGATGCCGTAGTTCATGAAGCGCTCCAGGTACAGCGCCGTCATGTCGATATGGTCGGGATTGTCGAACCAGTCCTGCGAGCGGAAGCGGCGCGGCGCGGTGGACGGTGGAATGTTCATCTCGCTCATGCGCCGTACCAGCCCGCGTCGACATAGTATTCACGCCCGGCGCACTTGGCCGCGTTGTCCGACGCCAGGAACAGCGCCAGCGCCGCCACGTCTTCCGGCTCCACCCGCAGTTGCAAACACTGGCCCTGCAGGATCACGGCTTCGGCTTCCGGCGTATGCCACAGGCGCTCCTGGCGCGGCGTGCGCACGGCGCCAGGGATGATGCAGTTGACGCGGATGCCGTCGACACCGAGGTCGCGCGCCAGGCCGCGCGTCAGGCCTTCGATACCGGCCTTGGCCGTCATGTAGATCGACAGGTTCGCTTGCGCCAGGTGCCACGAGATGGAACCCAGGTTCAGGATCACGCCGCTTTTGCGGGCGCGCATGGCTGGCGCCACGGCCTGGGCGCAGAAATACTGGTGGCGCAGGTTGACGGCGATGCGCTCGTCCCAGTAGGCGGGCGTGACGTTTTCGATCTGGTGGCGATCGTCGTTGGCGGCGTTGTTGATCAGGATATCGGTGGCGCCGACCGAGGCTTCGATATCGGCAAAGGTGGTGGCCAGGCCGGCCAGATCGGTCAGGTCGCAATGGCGAAAACGCGGTGGTTGCGGCAGGTCGGCCAGCTTGGCTTCCAGTTCGCGCGAGGGTTCGGTGGCGATATCGAGGAACGTGACCCGCGCGCCCTGGCGCGCAAACGCTTCGACGATGGCCACGCCGATGCCGGTGCCGCCACCGGTAATGATGACGTTTTTTCCGGCCAGGCTAGGGTAGGTTGCATGCAGCATATGGTGTCTCTCGTATTATTTTGAGAACACCTACAAAACCTACTGCGCGTCGCGATTTGCGGCCTGCGATGCTCACTGTGCATTCGCACAGCTGCGCTTCTAAGCCACAACTCACTTCCGCTCGCTACGGTTTTGTTCGGTGTTGTAAATGAAAATTAAAAAATCAGATCAGGCCGCGCTGCGCCAGGCTGGCGTACAGCGCGCGCACGCCGAACTGCCACGGCGCGATCGCGTCGCAATGCTGGACTTCATTGACCAGCGCGCCCAGGGCCGGGCTGGCGATCGTCACGCGGTCGCCCAGGTGGTGGGTAAAGCCGCCGCCCGGCGCGCCACGGTCTTTCACGGGCGAGAACATGGTGCCCAGGAACAGCATGAAGCCGTCCGGATACTGGTGGTACTGGCCGGCCGTCTGGCGCACCAGGTCGAGCGGGTCGCGGCTGATCTCGCGCATGAAGCTGGCACCTTCCAGCACGAAACCGTCGTCCGCACCTTCGATCAGCAGCGATACTTCGGCGTCGCGCACGGTGTCGATGGTAAAACTGTCGTCGAACAGGCGAATGAAGGGGCCGATGGCGCAGGAACCGTTGTTGTCCTTGGCCTTGCCCAGCAACAGCGCACTGCGCCCTTCGATATCGCGCAGGTTGACATCATTGCCCAGCGTGGCGCCCAGCACTTCGCCGCGGCTGTTGACGGCCAGCACGATTTCCGGCTCCGGGTTGTTCCAGGCGGATGCGGGCAGCAGGCCCACTTGCGCGCCGCAGCCGACCGACGACATCGGCTGGGCCTTGGTAAATACTTCCGCGTCGGGGCCGATGCCCACTTCCATATATTGCGACCAGGCGCCGCGCTGCTGCAGCTGCTCTTTCAGGCGCTGCGCCGCGTCCGAACCCGGTTTCAAGGCCGACAGATCGCTGCCCAAGGTCGCTTGCAGGGCGGCGCGCAAGGTATTGGCCTTGTCGGCGTTGCCGCCAGCCTGTTCCTCGATCACGCGCTCCAGCAGGCTGACGGCAAACGTCACGCCGCACGCCTTGACGGCCTGCAGGTCGCACGGTGCCAGCAACAGGGGCTGGCCGGCCGGCGCGGCCAAGGCCTGCGCCAGCAAATCGGCCACCGGGCCCAGTGATTCACCCTGCGCCTGGCGCACAAAGTCGAGCGGATTGTCGCGCTCCAACAACTCCGACACCGTCGACACCGACGCCGTGATATCAAATACTTCACCGCCGCGCACGGCCACCACGCAGGGACCGTCGCGCCAGATGCGGCCGATCAGGGTGGCGTCGGCAAGATCAAGAGGCAGCAGGGAAACAGGGGAAATCGGCAACATGGCGGCTTTCAGGAAAAAAGGAGCAAACTTCAGGTGAGGCCGATTCTGCGCGCCGTCCCACACCACCGCAATTACGAAAATCACCAAATTGCATGATGATTATTGGTATTGCGACGCACCAAAAATCCCCTATCCGATGGACAGGTCGCGCCCGTTCGCCAGCCCACGAAAATCCATGCGGCACCGCATCAATAAGGGGGGTGATATCTTTTTGGATATCGCATAAGTGAAAAAATTGATTGGTGAGGTCTCACTGGACAAACTAGTATCAGCCGTGGCCTGGATTGGCCACCAGCGCCAAGCCGGCCGACAGACCGAGACGCTGGACCATTCAACTATTCGAAGACGGTGGAGACCTAATATGAAAACAACAATGAAAATGCTCAGCGCCAGCCTGGTGCTGGCCATGTCCGGCATGACCGTGGTACCGATGGCCAGCGCCGCGGACAAGGGCGCGGTCGGCATTTCGATGCCAACCAAATCGTCGATGCGCTGGATCGCCGACGGCGACAACATGGTCAAGGTATTCAAGGAACGAGGCTACAAGACCGATTTGCAGTTCGCCGACGACGATATCCCGAACCAGCTGGCACAAGTGGAAAACATGATCACCAAGGGCGCCAAGGTGCTGGTGATCGCCGCCATCGACGGCACCACCCTGTCGAACGTGCTGCAAAAAGCGGCCGACAAGGGCATCAAGGTCATTTCCTATGACCGCCTGATCCGCGGCACGAAAAACATCGACTACTACGCAACGTTCGACAACTTCCAGGTCGGCGTGCTGCAAGCTGGCTATATCGAATCGGCGCTGAAGCTGAAAGAAGGCAAGGGCCCGTTCAATATCGAACTGTTCGGCGGTTCGGCTGACGACAACAACGCGCACTTCTTCTACAACGGCGCCATGTCGGTCCTGAAACCATACATCGACAGCGGCAAGCTGGTGGTGCGTTCGAAGCAGATGGGCATGGAAAAAGTGGCCACCCTGCGCTGGGACGGCGCCGTGGCGCAAGCCCGCATGGACAACCTGCTGAGCGCCTACTACGGCAATGCCCGCGTTGACGCGGTGCTGTCGCCATATGACGGCCTGAGCATCGGTATCCTGTCGTCGCTGAAAGGCGTCGGCTACGGTACGCCGAAGCAGCCATTCCCGGTCGTGACGGGCCAGGATGCCGAGATCCCATCGGTGAAATCGATCATCCGCGGCGAACAGGCCTCGACCGTGTTCAAGGACACGCGCGAACTGGCCAAGGTCACCGCGAATATGGTCGATGCGATGATGACCGGCAAAACGCCGACCGTCAACGACACCAAGACCTACAACAATGGCGTGAAAGTCGTGCCATCGTTCCTGCTCAAACCAGTCACCGTCGACAAGGCGAACTGGAAGCAAGTGCTGGTCACCGGCAGCGGCTACTACACCGAAGCGCAAGTAAAGTAATTTGACGAAACGGGTACTGAGGGCCCGGCGACGCCGGGCCTTTCGCTTCACAGAATTCTAGAACAAACTGCCGCACGGCCAGCGTCCATGGCGAGACCATGGCGCGCGGCCGTGCCAGAGAGGTTATATGACGAACACTATCCTGGAAATGCGCGGGATACGCAAGACGTTCCCGGGCGTGGTTGCGCTCGACAATGTCAACCTGCGGGTGCGCAGCGGCGAGATCCACGCCATCGTGGGCGAAAACGGCGCCGGCAAATCGACCCTGATGAAAGTGCTGAGTGGCGTGTACGGCTACGGCAGCTACTCGGGCGACATCGATTACCAGGGCCAGACCCGGCAATTTCGCGGCATCAAGGACAGCGAAGAAATCGGCATCATCATCATCCACCAGGAACTGGCGCTGGTGCCCCAGCTGTCGATCGCCGAGAATATTTTCCTCGGTAACGAGCCGGCCACGATGGGCGTCATCGACTGGGAACACACGCAACGCAAGACGCGCGAACTGCTGCAGAAAGTCGGCCTGAAAGAGTCGCCCGACACCCTGATCACGAATCTGGGCGTAGGCAAGCAGCAGCTGATCGAGATCGCCAAGGCGCTGTGCAAGGACGTCAAGCTCCTGATCCTCGACGAGCCGACCGCCAGCCTGAACGAAAGCGACAGCGCGGCCCTGCTCGACCTGCTGCTGGGCCTGAAAGCCCAGGGCATTTCGTCGATCCTGATTTCGCATAAATTGAACGAAATTTCGCGTGTCGCCGATGCTATCACGGTCCTGCGCGACGGTAATACGGTCGACAGTTTCGACTGCCGCGTGGAACCCGTCAGCGAAGATCGCATCATCGAAAAAATGGTTGGACGCGAGATGGCCGACCGCTATCCGCCGCGCACGCCGACCATCGGCGAGACCATCTTCGAAGTGCGCGACTGGAAGGTGTATCACCCGGAGCACGCCGACCGCGCCGTCATCAAGGGCATCAACATGCATGCCAGGAAGGGCGAGATCATCGGTATCGCCGGCCTGATGGGCTCCGGACGCACGGAACTGGCGATGAGCATTTTCGGCCGCGCCTACGGCCAGCGCATCAGCGGCACGGTCCTCAAGAACGGCCAGGAAATCGACGTCAGCACCATCGGCAAGGCGATCGCCCACGGCCTGGCGTATGTCACCGAGGATCGCAAGGGCCTGGGCCTGATCCTGGAAGAGGACATCAAGAAGAACACCAGCTTGGCCAACCTGGACGCGATTTCGAAGCACATGGTGATCGACGAGCAGCGCGAGTTCAGCGTGGCCGAAGAATTCCGCCGCAAGCTCAAGACGCGCTGCTCGAGCGTGGCGCAGAAGGTGGTCAACCTGTCCGGCGGCAACCAGCAGAAAGTGGTGCTGGCGAAGTGGCTGTTTTCGCGCCCCGACGTACTGATCCTCGATGAACCGAGCCGCGGCATCGACGTCGGCGCCAAGTACGAGATCTACAGCATCATCAGCGACCTGGCCGCCGAAGGCAAATGCATCATCATGATTTCCTCGGAAATGCCGGAATTGCTGGGCATGTGCGACCGGATCTATGTCATGAACGAAGGCCGCTTTGCGGCAGAACTAAGCGCAGCAGAAGCGTCGCAAGAGAGAATCATGCGCGCAATCGTCACACACGGAGAGAACCATGGATAACAAATTGACAGCCGGCGCGCCAGCAGCGCCAGCGGCGGCGGCGGAAGCGAAAAGCTACGCCGGCTTTTTGAAAAACAATATGCGCGACTACGGCATGCTGCTGTCGCTGATCGTCATCATGGGCTTCTTCCAGTACATGACGAACGGCACCCTGATGGAGCCGCTGAACCTGACCAACCTGGTGCTGCAGAACAGCTACATCGTCATCATGGCGCTGGGCATGCTGATGGTCATCGTGGCAGGCCATATCGACCTGTCGGTCGGCTCGGTGGTGGGCTTTGTCGGCGCGCTGGCGGCCGTTTTGATCGTCAACTACGAGATGAACTTTGTCGCGGCCAGCATCATCTGCCTGATCGCCGGCGCCGTCATCGGCGGCGCGCAAGGCTATTTTGTCGCCTTCTTCAAGATCCCGTCATTCATCGTCACCCTGGCCGGCATGCTGGTGTTCAAGGGCCTGACCCTGGCGCTGCTCGCTGGCCAATCGGTCGGTCCTTTCCCGGAAGGCTTCCAGATGCTGAGCTCGGGCTTCCTGCCGGACCCGTTCGGTGGTGAAAACCTGCGCGGCTTCTCGCTGCTGCTGGGCGTGATCGCCGCCGCGGCGCTGATCTTCACCTCGCTGCGCAGCCGCGCCAAGCAGATGAAACACGGCATGGAAAACGAGCCACGCGCCTTCTTCCTGCTGAAAAACGGCGTCTTCGCCGCCGTGATGGTGTACTTCAGCTACCTGCTGTCGTCGTACCGCGGTTTCCCGAACGTGCTGGCCGTGATGTCGGTGCTGATCGTCGCCTACACCTTCATCACCAACCGCACCGTGCTGGGCCGCCGCGTCTACGCCGTCGGCGGCAATGAAAAAGCGGCACGCCTGTCGGGCATCAAGACCGAACGCGTCAGCTTCTACACCTTCGTCAACATGGGCATGCTGGCCGCCCTGGCCGGCCTGATCTTCGCGGCACGTTTGAACACCGCCACGCCGAAAGCCGGTACCGGCTTCGAACTGGACGTGATCGCAGCCTGCTTTATCGGCGGCGCCTCGGCTTCGGGCGGCGTCGGCAAGGTGATGGGCGCGGTGATTGGCGCCTTCATCATGGGCGTGATGAACAACGGCATGTCCATCATGGGCATCGGCATCGACTACCAGCAAGTGATCAAGGGCCTGGTGCTGCTGGCCGCCGTCTTCATCGACGTGATCAACAAGAACAAGTAACCCAGTTCGAGCCTTTAGGGGGTTCAAGCCGGCGCATGCGCCGGCTTTTTTCATGGGCGCGGCCTTATGGCGCGGCCAACACGGCGGCCAGCGCCACCGCATCGGCACCGGCGGCAATGCGCAGCGGGCCTGCGGCATCGTTGGCGGCGCGCCAGACCGCCTCGGCCACGTCCGCCGCCAGCGTCACCTCGGACGACTGGCCCCACTGTGCAAAGACGTCCTGCGCCAGCGCCGCGTAGGCGTCGGGGATGGCGCCCTGCATGCGCTCGCGGGCATTTTCGCCGAAGCGCGTTGTGGGCGCGCGGCCCGGCAGCACCAGCCTGACCCGCACATTGAACTGTGCCAGTTCCAGCGCCAGCGATTCGGTAAAGGCGTTGACGGCCGCCTTGCTCGCCGTGTACACCGACAGCAGCGGCAGCGGCGCCAGTGTCACGCTGGACGTGACGTTGACGATCACGCCGGCCTTGCGCTGCCGGAACTGCGGCAGCACCGCCTGCGTCAGCGCGATGGTGCCCAGCGTATTGGTCTCGAACACCTCGCGCGCGGTGGCCATTGCCGTGCCTTCGAGTGCGCCCAGCACGCCGATGCCGGCATTGTTGACCAGCACGTCGACCGGCCCGGCATCCTGGATGACCCGGGCGATGCTGGCGGCGTCGGTGACATCGAGCGCCAGCACGCGCAGCTGCGCGGACGGCGGCAGCAAATCCGGATTCGGCGTGCGCATCGTGGCGACCACGTGCCAGCCCCGTTCGAGGAAATGGCGGGCGGTGGCAAGGCCGAAACCGGACGAGCATCCGGTGATCAGAACAGTTTTCATACAAACTCCTGGTGTGGTTGGCAGTGCCCTGACTATAGAATGCCCTTGCCGGACTTGCTATAATCAAAAGTCCATCTTTCATTCGCAATAGTCCACAATGGTCGATCCGCTTGCCGAAGTCGTCACCCTGCTCCAGCCGCAAGCGAGGTACTCGAAAGTCGTCGGCGGCGCGGGCAGCTGGCGCATCCGCCGCGCGGAGTCGGGCCAGCCCTTCTACTGCGTGGTCCTTGACGGCGCTTGCCGCCTGACGCCGGACGGACAGGCGCCGCTACAACTGCGGCAAGGCGATTTCGTGCTGATCCCTGCCGCCCAGGGCTACACCATGTCGAGCCTGGCGCCATCCTTACCGCAGGCGGTCGACAGCGTGCCTGTCGCACTGCCGCAGGGCCAGTTCCGGCTCGGCGAACAGGATGGGCCACCGGAGGTGCTGCTGCTGGTCGGCCACTGCGCTTTCGGTTCGCCCGACGCGGCCTTGCTGGTGTCGCTGCTGCCGCAGCTGGTGCATGTACGCGGCGAACACCGGCTGGCCACCCTGGTGCAGCTGGTCATGGACGAATCGCGCGCACGGCGGCCTGGGCGCGAGGTCATCCTGGCGCATCTGATGGAAGTGCTGCTGATCGAAGCGCTGCGCTCGACGGCGGAAAAGAATGCAGACAACGGCAAGGAAAACCTGGCGGCGCCGGGCTTGCTGCGCGGCCTGGCCGACGACCGGCTCGCCGCCGCGCTGCGCTGCATGCACGACGACATGGCGCGCGCCTGGACGGTGGCCGAACTGGCGCAACAATCGGCGCTGTCGCGCTCGGCCTTCTTCGAGCGCTTCAGCCGCGCGGTCGGCGTCGCGCCGATGGAATACCTCTTGGCCTGGCGCATGGCCTGCGCCAAAGACCTGCTGCGGCGCAAGGAAGGCGGCGGCATCGCCGCAGTGGCGGGACGGGTCGGCTACGGCTCGGCCAGCGCCTTCGGCGTCGCCTTTGCCCGTCATGTCGGCATGCCGCCGGCGCGTTATGCGCGTGGGCAGATGGAAGCGTCAAGTTAGCAGGAAGCGGCCGCGTCTGCTCTCAAAATGGCACGGCGTCGGCCGTGCACAGGGTGACTGGATTGCCCGGATTGAGCAGCTGGCGCCATACCCAGTTATGGTGTTCGACGATGGCCGGCGCGGCCAGGTGCGGACGGTCGCGCGTGGTATGCGCGTCACTGATCACCACCGTCGCCAGTTCCAGGCTGGCCGCGCGGCGCACGCTGGTGTCGATGCAAAATTCGGTCGCATAGCCGCACACATAAATCGTCGTGATGCCGGCCTGCGCCAGGTGCTGCTGCAGCCCCGTCTGGCGGAACGCATCGCAGGAGTTTTTGGCGCTGACATGGTCCTGCGGCTGCGGCGCGATCAAGGCGGGAAACTGCCAGCCGTGCGTGCCCGCTGCCCAGTCCGAATCGGCAGTATCGTGCTGCACATAGATCACCGGCACGCCGGCGGCGCGCGCCCGGGCGATGAGGCCGGCGATGCGTTCGAGCATGATGTCGGCCTGCCAGGCGGGCGGCTCGCTCAAGACGGCGTTCTGGAAATCGATGACGATCAGGGCACTGCTCATGGTGTTTCCTCGGTTGGGCTTTGCAGCCAGTTTTTTAATGTTTACATACGGCGCTACCCTGCCGCCAGCCGCGCCGCCCTGTCGCCCCACCAGGCCGCTTCCTCGAACACGGAAAAGCCGGACAAATCCGCATGCGCGAACAGAATCGCGCCGTCGTGCTCGCGCAGCGCTTTCAAGCCGGCATTGCTGCGAAAGCCGGGCAAGGGGGCGGCCATGGCGTGGCCGCGCACGGTGATGTCGACGCGCTCGACGCAGCGGGCAAAGTCGCGGCCATAGGCGGTTTTCAGGTCGACGCTGGCCAGCGCCAGCAGTTCCTCGGGGGTGGCGGTATCGAGCCACTTGCGGGCTTCCTGCGGCGTGCGGTCCGACAGCGCCACATAGGCGCTGAAGACGGTTTTTTCGGGCAGGCGCACGCGGATGTCCTGGTGAGTGGAGACCACGTAGCCGAGGCCCGGCTCCTGGTACACCACGTTGTCCCAGCATAGCGGCGCATGCGGCAGTTCATCGGGAAAGCGTTTCAATAGAAAGTTCGCCACCATCCACGGTGCATACGCGGGCGTATCGCGCCTGGCGTCAAAGCCGTAGCTGGCGATGTCTTTCACCACGCGCGCCGCCACATACAAGGGCATGGCGCAGATGGCCTTGCGCGCCTTGACCAGATAGGTGCGCGGCTGGCCGTCGACCAGTTCCATGCACAGCGCTTCGACGCCAGTCGCTGTGGTGGTGAGCGACACCACCGTGCCGGCATGGCGCTGTACCTTGGACGCCTGTTCCAGCGCGGTGGCGACCGGCTGCATGCCGCCCGGCCAGGTCAGCCAGGCGCCGTTTCCCGCGTTGGCCGCCTGGCCCCAGCGGCTGCAGTAGTAGTGCAGGCCGGCCCAGGCCGAGACCTGGTCGTAGCGGGTGCCGTAGTCGTCGCGGCAGCAGTAGTTCAAGTACCAGTGCAAGGTGGGCGAGGTATAGCCGTGCTGCTCCATCCAGGCTTTTAACGTAATGGTGTCGAGCGCCTGCCAGGCCGGGTCTTGCGAAGACGCGATGGTGGGGAACACGAACACGCGCTTGCCGTCATTGCCGCGCGCCTGGCGCAGCTGCGCCACCTGCGCAAAGAAGCGCTGGTGCTGCGCCAGTTCCTCGGCCGGCACGCCTTCGACGGGAATAAAACCGTCCTGCCAGTGGCCGTTGAACAGCAGCCGTTCCTCGGGCGCGTGCAAAATATAACGCTCGTCGTAGTACGGCTTTTCCGCCATCGGGTCGCGCTGGATAATGCCCAGGTCGAACAGGATCTCGCGCACATGCGTCGATTCCGGTGACGGCAGCGGCAGATAGTGGCCGCCGGTGGGATAGGCCAGGTCGCCGAAATTGCCGCCAGCCGCGTTGCCATACGGTTGCGGGCCGTCGACCATCAAAAAGTCCGTGTGGCCCAGTTTTTTCAGGCGCCAGGCGGCCGTCAAACCGGCAATGCCGGAGCCGAAGATGGCCACGTCGGTGACGAGGGTGCGCGACGGCGGCGGCAGCGCCTTGCGGTCACGAAGGTAGTGTCCCTCGGCGCGGCCCGGATACAATATCTTCGGCGTGATCTCCTGCCAGCGCAGGTACGCCGCGATGCTGCCGGCGCCCGCAGCCACCGCCGCCGTGCCGCCGGCGCTCCACAGTAAAAAAGAGCGGCGCCGCATCAGCGTATCACCCGGTTCCAGTCCTGCTCGAATTCATGCACCAGCGACTGCGTGTTGAGGCGGTTCGGCGCCATGGTCATCGGCTGCATGTCGGGCGGGAAGATGAACATTTCGCGCGTGGTGTCGCCATTCAGGTAGCGCATCGGCAGGCGGTAGCTGGTGGGCGGCTGGTAGTCGAGCTGGGGCGAGGCGAGGATAAAACCCCATTCGCCGAACGAGGGCACATAAGCGTGATACGGCCAGGTGCGCATGCCCACTTCACGCAGGGTCGCATTGATGGTCCAGTAGGCGTGCGGCGCAAAGAACGGCGAGGTCGATTGCACCACCATCAGGCCCTTGGCGGCCAGGTGTTTTTTCACCAGGTCGTAGAACGGCACCGAATACAGCTTGCCCAGCGCGAAGCTGGATGGATCGGGGAAGTCGACGATGGCCGCGTCGAACATATCCTGGTTGTTGCGCAGCCAGACGGCGGCGTCGGCATTGATGACGGTGACGCGCTTGTCGGAGAACGATTTGTGATTCAATGCGGCCAGCTCGGGGCGGGTGGTAAACGCGCCCGTCATGGCCGGATCCAGGTCGACCACGGTGACGTGTTCGATGTTCGGATAGCGCAGGATCTCGCGCAGCGCCAGGCCGTCGCCGCCGCCGAGCACCAGCACGCGGCGCGCCCACGGCAAGGCTTCCATGACCGGATGCACCAGCGCTTCGTGGTAGCGGTATTCGTCGCGCGAGGAGAACTGCAGGTTGCCGTTGATGTACAAACGCGTGTCGTCCTTCCAGCGCGTGATCACCAGGCGCTGATACGGCGTGGTGGTGGAATACACGATCTGGTCGCCGAACAGGCCATGTTCGCCCCACTCCACCATGCGGTCGGACATGGCAAAGCCAGTCACCAGCAGCAGCATCACGGCGCAGGCGCGCAGGAATTGCCCGGTCATGTTGTGCAGTTCGGCGCGAAACACCCAGATGCTCCACAGGCCGACCGCCACATTGAGCATGCCGAACAAAAAGCCCGTGCGCACCAGGCCCAGGTACGGCGACAGCACCAGCGGGAACAACAGCGAGACGGCCAGCGCGCCCAGGTAATCAAACGTCAGCACGCGGCTGACCAGTTCCGAAAATTCGGTTTGCCGCGTGTTCAGCGCGCGCATCACCAGCGGCACCTCCATGCCCACCAGTGCGCCGATCAGGAAGACCATCACATACAATAAGGTGCGAAACGGCGCGGCCATCCACGAAAACGTCATGAACAGGATCGCCGCCGACAAACCGCCGATCAGGCCGACGGCCAGTTCGATATCGACAAAGCGCGACAGCACGTCGTCGTCTTTCACGTACTTTGAAAAGTGAGCGCCTACCCCCATGGCAAACAGGTAGCAGCCGATAATCGTGGAAAACTGCAGGATGGAGTCGCCGAGCAGGTAGCTGGACATGGCACCGGCGATCAGCTCATACGCGAGGCCGCAGGAAGCGACCACGAACACCGATAAAATCAGAATCTTTTTGTTCATTGGGCTGGTTTTGTTCTAATATGCTTGGACGTTATCAAATGCTCATCTGGAAGCGTGGCCATCGCGCCGGCTGGGCGCGCCACTTGCGAGGAATGCCGTGCCCGACATCCTAAACTATCTGATCCATCTTTTACTGGCCGCCGTGCTGCTGATTGCTTTTTTTATCATCTACACGCGCGTCACGCCGTATAACGAGGTGCTGCTGATACGCCAGGGGAACCAGGCGGCGGCGCTGTCGCTGGGCGGCGCCATCCTCGGGTTTTCGGCCACCATCGCCTCCTCGCTGATGCACACGGCGAATTACCAGCAGTTCTTCGCCTGGGCGTTTGGCGCGATGGTGGTGCAGCTGCTGGCCTACCTGGTCACCACGCGGCTGCTGCGCATGTCGAAGGACCAGATCGAATCGAACAACACCGCCTTTGGCGGCCTGCTGGGCGCGATCGCGCTGGCGATCGGCGCCATCAACGCCGCCTGCATTTCCTGACCCCGTCATCATCTTCGCAAGGACACCATCATGAGCCTCGGCAGCTTTATCAAGAAGCAGTTTATCGATGTACTGCAATGGAACGAAGAGAAGGAAGGCGTGCTGGCCTGGCGCTTTCCGATGCAGGATTTCGAGATCCAGAACGGCGCCATTCTGAACGTGCGCGAGTCGCAGGTCGCCGTGTTCGTCAATGAAGGCAAGATCGCCGACGTGTTCGGCCCCGGCACCCACAAGCTGACCACGCAAACCCTGCCGCTGCTGACCAACCTGAAAAACTGGGACAAGCTGTTCGATTCGCCCTTCAAGTCCGACGTGTATTACTTCAGCACCCGCGTGCAGACCGGCCGCAAATGGGGCACGCCGCAACCGATCACGATCCGCGACAAGGACTTCGACATGATCCGCGTGCGTGCCTTTGGCATGTACTCATACCGCATCGCCGACGCCCGCACCTTTTTTACGGAAATTTCCGGCACGCGCGACGTCTACACGCGCGATGAAGTGGAAGACCAGTTGCGCGGCATCCTGATGTCCAGCATGGCCAGCTCGCTCGGCGGCGCCAACGTGCCCTTCCTCGACATGGCGGCCAACCAGGCGCTGATGGCGCAGCAGGTCAAGGACGGCCTGGCGCAGGCGTTTGCCCGCTATGGCGTGGGCCTCGATGAATTCAATGTGGCCAGCATCAGCCTGCCCGAAGAACTGCAGTCGGCGCTGGACGAGCGCATCTCGGCCGGCATGAAGGGCGGCCTGGGCGCCGACAAGATGAGCGGCTTTACCAAGTTCCAGGTGGCGAACGCGATTCCGCTGGCGGCGCAGAACGAAGGCGGCCTGGCCGGCGTCGGCGCGGGCCTGGGTGCGGGCTTGTCGATCGGCCAGGTGATGGCGCAGGGCATGGGCAATGCGCTGCAACCGCCGGCACCAGCGCCGGCGCCGGCCGCGCCACCGGCACCGGTGGAAGAGCCGATCGAAGCGCGCCTGGAAAAACTCAAGGGCCTGCTCGACAAGGGACTGATTTCGCCGGCCGACTATGACGGCGCGAAAGCGGAACTGCTGAAAAAACTGATCGGCTAAATATTGGCGAAATACGACCGCATGCAAACTGTTTCCTGTCCCAGCTGCGGCGCGGAAGTCCACTTCCGCTCGCACGCTTCCGTGCTGGCCGTGTGCGAGTACTGTCACGGCACCATCCTGAAAGACGCCGACTCGGTGCGCGACATCGGCAAGATGTCGGCCGTGCTGGAAGATTATTCGCCGATCCAGGTCGGCACGGCCGGCGTGCACGAAGGCGTCCATTTCACGGTGGTGGGCCGCATCCAGCAGCGCTATGCGGCCGGCACCTGGAACGAGTGGTATCTGCTGTTCGACGACGCCAGCACGGCGTGGCTGGGCGACTCATCAAGCCTGTACACCATGACGCGCGAGCGCAAGGCCAACGGCGCCCTGCCCGCCTTTGCCGAACTGCGCCCGGGCCAGCAGTACACCATCAATGGCGAACCGTACACGGCGGCCGAAGTGCGCAGCGGCGAATGCATCGCCGGCCAGGGCGAACTGCCGTTCAAGGTCGGCAGCGGCTGGCGCATCCAGGTGGCGGACCTGCGCAACTACGCCAGCTTCGCCACGCTCGACTACACCGATGGCCCGCAGCCGGTGCTGTACCAGGGCGTGGCCGTCACGCTCGAGGGCATGCAGTGCCAGCTGCTGCGCGACACCGACGCGATCGCGCGCACTGCCGGCAAATACCGCGGCAAGCTCGATGCGCTCGACTGCCCTTCCTGCGGCAGCGGCATCAAGTATGTGCCGGGCGCCGCCGCGCAGCTGGTGTGCCCGGCCTGCCATGCGCAGCTCGACGCCACCGGCCCCGAAGCGCAGGTGCTGGCCAAGGGCCGGCAAGTGGAAGAGGAAGCCGACATTACGCTGGAACTGGGCGCCACGGCGAAGATCAACAATGTTGATTTTACCGTGATCGGCATGATGCGCCGCGCCGACGACGAAGGCACCGAGTGGAACGAATACCTGCTGTACAACACACACGCCGGCTTTTTCTGGCTGGTGGAAACCGACGAAGGCTGGTCGCGCTCGAACGTGCTGCCGAACTGGCCCACCTGGACGTCAACGGAAGCCGAAAAATGCACGCTCGACGGCGCCACCTACACCAAGCTGTATGACTACGGTTCGCAAGTGACCTATGCGGCCGGCGCCTTCAACTGGAAGGTGGCCGTCGGCGACACCACCCATGTGTATGAATTCGAACAGGGGCAGACCAAACTGGCGGCCGAGCTGACCGACGAAGAGATGACCTGGTCGCGTTCCACGCCGGTCGCCTACGACCAGATGAGCGCCTGGTTCGGCACCGCTTTTCACGGCATCACGCCGTCGTCGAACATCAAGATGAGCCACCGCGGCGTGGCCAAGGTCTTCATCATCATCACTTTGGTACTCAATGCGATTCCGATGTTCGTCTCGTTTTCCAGCACCCTGATGTGGAGTTTGCTGGGTTGCCTGGCGCTGTTTGTACCCGCCCTTTTCCTCGACAAGAACAAGACCCCATAATGAGCAAATACGTGATCTACGCGCTGATGGTGACCTTCTCCGTCACGGCCGCCAACTGGGTGCGCATGTTCAAGGTGGCCGGCAGCGGCAGCGGCGGCAGCAGCTGGAGTTCGCGCACCGGCAGCGGCGGCGGCAGCTATGGCGGCGGCTCCAGCGGCGGCAGCCACAAGTGACGGCCAGCGCGCACCTGCCGCTCGGTACCCATCTGCTGGCCGATTTGTCCGGCGTCGATGCGGCCCCCTTGCGCGACTGCGCGGCGCTGGAAAGCCTGCTGCGCCAGGCCGCCATCGAGGCCGGCGCCCAAGTCTTGCATGGCCACTTCCATAGCTTCGGCGCGGAGGCCGGCGTGACCGGCGTGCTGCTGCTGGCCGAGTCGCATATCTCGATCCATACCTGGCCCGAGGCCGGCTTTGCCGCGGTCGATATCTTCATGTGCGGCGCGGCCCGGCCGCAGGTCGCGCTCGATATCATCAGCACCGCACTGGCGGCGCGGCACCGCGCACTGCACACGGCGCGCCGCGCCCCGCCCGGCCAGGCCATCGCTGGTTGATTGCCTGGCGATCGCTTACACTGTCGGCTCACTCCCTACCGATCACGCCCATGCGCCGTTCCGCCCTGCTTGCCCTGCCCCTTTTGCTGCTGCTGTCCGCCTGCGACGACTATACGGCGCCCAGCCTGTACCAGGCCACCACGCCAGACTGCAAGACGTGGACCGATGGCTCGCGCTTCGAACTGCCGCGCGGCATTACCGTCTACGCCACGCCGCCGACCACCCTGAAGGATGGCGGCACGGAACTGGCGCTGATTTTCACTTTGCCAGTCGGCACGCAGGCCAGTTTTACGCGTTTGTCGTTCCTGCTGGAAGAGCCGAAAAAGCCGCCGTTTGCGAATGCGAAGGTGACCACCATCTACCAGCGCGGCCTGGACCAGAAAGCGGAAATCGTCGACGTGATCGAGCAGCTGCCGATCATGTTCTCGGCGGTCGGCAACAGCAAGGCCACCCAATGGCGCTTGCGCCTGCAGCTGCCGCGCCAGCTGCCGCAGCGTTTTGATTTGAACATGCCGGATATGCTGGTGGCCGGCAAGCGCTATCCGGTGCGCACGTTTACGTATCGCTATTTTGACGAGCGCAAGGCGTATGGGATGTGCACATAGCAGAAATCAAAGCTGGGGTCAGACCCTCAATACCGCTGACGCAAAGGTCATTGTTAACGGGCGAGGGGGTCTGACCCCGGGTCTTCGCTGCTCAGCCTTAGAGCAAAAAAAAAGCAGCCCGAAGGCTGCTTTTTTTGCATGCGCGGCAAATTAATGCTTGCGCAGCTTCTGGATCGCGGCCAGTTGCGCAATCGCGCTGGCCAGCTCGGCTTGCGCTTGCGCGTAGTCGATGCCCGAATCCTTGTTGTGGATGTTTTCTTCCGCCAGCTTCTTCGCTTCCAGCGCTTTCGCTTCGTCGAGGTCGTGACCGCGGATCGCGGTATCGGCCAGGACGGTCACGGTGTCAGGCTGCACTTCCAGCAAGCCGCCGGCGACGAAGACGAACTCTTCTTCAGCCTGGCCGACTACCTTGATGCGGACCGCGCCCGGACGGATGCGGGTAATCAAGGGCGTGTGGCGTGGGTAGATGCCCAGCTCGCCTTGTTCACCCGGCAACGCGACGAATTCTGCTTCACCTGAAAAAATCAATTCTTCAGCGGAAACCACGTCAACGTGAATTGTGTGTGCCATGTGTGTCCTATCGGGTTGAAGAACCCCGCCCGGTGAGGGGCGGGGTTAGGCCCAGACTTAACTTAGTTAAGTTTCTTGGCTTTTTCGATTGCTTCGTCGATCGTGCCGACCATGTAGAACGCTTGTTCCGGCAGGTGATCGAGTTCGCCCGACGCGATCATCTTGAAGCCTTTGATCGTGTCTTTCAGCGAAACGTATTTACCTGGCGAACCGGTAAATACTTCAGCGACGTGGAAAGGCTGCGACAGGAAACGCTGCATCTTGCGTGCGCGGGCCACCAGCAGTTTGTCTTCCGGTGCCAGCTCGTCCATGCCCAGAATCGCGATAATGTCACGCAGTTCCTTGTAGCGCTGCAGGGTCGTTTGCACGGCACGCGCGGTGTCATAGTGCTCTTGACCAACGATCAGCGGGTCCAGCTGGCGCGAGGTCGAGTCGAGTGGATCGACAGCCGGGTAGATACCCAGCGAGGCGATGTCACGCGACAGGGCAACGGTCGAATCGAGGTGACCGAAGGTGGTTGCTGGTGAAGGATCGGTGTAATCATCGGCAGGAACGTAGACGGCCTGGATCGAGGTGATCGAACCGGTCTTGGTCGACGTGATGCGCTCTTGCAGACGGCCCATTTCTTCGGCCAGGGTAGGCTGGTAGCCCACCGCCGACGGCATACGGCCCAGCAGTGCCGATACTTCGGTACCGGCCAGGGTGAAGCGGTAGATGTTGTCGACGAAGAACAGCACGTCCTTGCCTTCATCACGGAACGATTCAGCGATCGTCAGGCCGGTCAGCGCCACGCGCAGACGGTTACCTGGTGGTTCATTCATCTGGCCGTAGACCATCGCCACTTTGGAATTCTCCGGATTTTCCAGATCGACCACTTTCGCGTCAGCCATCTCGTGGTAGAAGTCGTTACCCTCGCGAGTACGCTCACCGACGCCGGCAAACACGGACACGCCGCTGTGTGCCTTGGCGATGTTGTTGATCAGTTCCATCATGTTCACGGTCTTGCCCACGCCGGCGCCGCCGAACAGGCCGACTTTACCGCCTTTTGCAAACGGGCACACCAAGTCGATCACCTTGATGCCGGTTTCCAGCAGTTCTTGCGATGGCGACAGTTCGTCGTACGCAGGAGCGGTGCGGTGGATCGAGGCGATCTGTTCGTGCGATACCGGACCGCATTCGTCGATCGGGTTACCCAGCACGTCCATGATGCGGCCCAGGGTTGCTTTACCGACTGGCACCATGATTGGTTTGCCGGTGTTCTGGATCATCATGCCGCGACGCAGGCCATCGGACGAACCGAGTGCAATGGTACGGACAATGCCGTCGCCCAACTGCTGTTGTACTTCCAGGGTCAGTTCCGAGCCCGCCATCTTCAAGGCATCAAATACCTTAGGCATCGCGTTGCGGGGAAACTCAACGTCCACCACAGCGCCGATACACTGAACGATTTTGCCATCAGCCATGTTCGTTCCTTCAAATATAGTTAAATTCGTTTAAACCGCTGCCGCACCGGCGACGATTTCGGAGAGTTCTTTGGTAATCGCAGCTTGGCGGGTCTTGTTGTAGACGAGCTTCAGTTCGCCGATCACACTACCTGCGTTGTCGCTTGCAGCTTTCATCGCGACCATCCGTGCCGATTGCTCGGACGCCAGATTTTCTGCGACTGCCTGGTACACCAGCGCTTCTACATAGCGCTCCAGCAATTCGTCGATGATGCTTTGTGCATCTGGCTCGTAGATGTAATCCCACGAGTGTGCGCTCTTGTCGGCGACCATTTTGTCAGCCGTCAAAGGCAGCAGCTGTTCGACCACTGGTTCCTGCTTCATCGTGTTGATGAATTTGGTGTAGCACAGGTACACTGCATCGAGCTTGCCGGCCTGGAACTCTTCGAGCATGACCTTGACAGGTCCGATCAATTTATCCAGGTGTGGCGTATCGCCAGTCTGAATGGCAGAGGCGACGATCTTGACGCCGATACGATTCAAAAAACCCAAACCCTTGTTACCGATGGCGACTGCTTCAATCTTGTTGCCGGCTGCTTCCAGCTCGCGCGACTTGGACGTTACCTGGCGCAAGATATTGGTGTTCATGCCGCCGCACAGACCCTTGTCGGTCGTGACGACGATGAAACCCGCTGCCTTCGCTTCCGTGCCCTGCGCTGCTGCCAGGAACGGGTGGGTGTATTCCGGATTGGCATTCGCCAGATTGGCGGCGATATTACGAATCTTGTCACTGTAGGGACGAGCGGCCCGCATCCGGTCTTGCGCCTTGCGCATTTTGGACGCGGCGACCATTTCCATCGCCT
>Ga0308163_10000938_pt1 | contig 38029 bp, 28 predicted proteins | sample PhyTR1_FD_201037 | JGI IMG/M metagenome (GOLD analysis project Ga0308163, IMG submission 201037) | Phyllosphere microbial communities from UC Gill Tract Community Farm, Albany, California, United States - DLSLT.R1 | ecosystem: Host-associated > Plants > Phyllosphere > Unclassified | place: USA... | reverse complement strand
CCCATCACCAGCGGTTGCAGTTCCGGCTTTTTGTAGCTGTTGGCGTGCGAGCAATCGACCACCAGATTGGCCGGCAGCTTGGCCTTGGCCAGCGCCTGCTCGGCGATCGCGATCGACACCGAATCGTAGTTCGGGCGGCCATCGCCGCCGCGCAACACCACGTGGCCGTAGGCGTTGCCGCGCGTGCGCACGATCGACACATTGCCTTGTGCGTTGATACCCAGGAACGAATGCGGATGCGCCGACGACAGGATGGCGTTGATGGCGATGCTGATGTCGCCGTCGGTGCCATTCTTGAAGCCGACCGGGGTAGACAGGCCGGACGACATTTCGCGGTGGGTCTGCGATTCGGTGGTGCGCGCGCCGATCGCGGTCCAGGCGATCAGGTCGCCCAGGTATTGCGGCGAGATCGGGTCCAGCGCTTCGGTCGCGGTTGGCAAGCCCATTTCGCAGACGTCCAGCAGGAATTGGCGCGCCTTTTCCATGCCGACATTGACGCGGAACGAGTCGTCCATGTCCGGATCGTTGATATAACCCTTCCAGCCGGTGGTGGTGCGCGGCTTTTCGAAATACACGCGCATCACCAGCAGCATGGTGTCGGCCACTTCGGCCTGCAGCGCCTTGAGGCGGCGGGCGTAGTCCAGGCCGGCGACCGGGTCGTGGATCGAGCACGGGCCGACGACGACGAACAGGCGCTTGTCCTTGCGGTCAATGATGTTGCGCAGCGCTTCGCGGCCCTTCATGACGGTCTCGGAGGCGCTGTCGGTCAGCGGCAGCTTGGCGTGCAGGGCTTCGGGCGACGGCATCGGCGCGAGCGACGTGACGTTGATATTTTCGATGTCTGGGGAAATCATGATTGGACTGTATTTCTTTTCTGGGGGATACGTAGTGTAGCCGAAATCGGCGCTTAACCCCGCAGGGCCGGGCAGGGGTCGGACCCCGTGGGGTCCGACCCCGTGGTTGAGCGCCGGTTCGGGTTCAGGAATGCTATGCTTGATGTCATGACGATATTGAACACAGAACCCTTCCTCGCCGCCCGACTCATCAAGGAGATCGGCCGCGGCAAAAACGGCGCCCGCAGCATGACGCGCGACGACGCCCACGACCTGTATCAAGCCATGCTGGACGGACGCGTGTCCGACCTTGAGCTGGGCGGCATTTTGCTGTCCATGCGCATCAAGGGCGAATCGGTGGAAGAGATCGCCGGCTTCCTCGATGCGGCCGAGGGCTCCTTCGAAGCGCTGACGGCGCCGCCCGGACAGTTCGCGCCGGTGTGTATTCCAAGCTACAACGGCGCCCGCAAGATGGCCAACCTGACGCCGCTGCTGGCCATGCTGCTGGCGCGCGAAGGTGTGCCGGTGCTGGTGCACGGCGTCGCGCACGACCTCGGCCGCGTCGCCAGCGCCGAGGTGTTCGAGGCGCTGGGTGTGACCGCCGTGCGGCACCGCGCCGAGGCCGAGGAGGAGATGGCCAAGGGCCACGTCGCCTTCATCACCATCGACGCGCTGGCGCCGAAGCTGGCCTACATGCTGTCGCTGCGGCGCCGGCTGGGCGTGCGCAATTCGACCCACACCCTGGTCAAGATCATGCAGCCGTTTGTCGGGCCGGCGTTGCGGCTGGTGTCCTACACCCATCCTGAATACCTGGAAATGCTGGGCCAGTACTTCACCACGTCGGCGCTGCACGAGCGCGGCGACGCCTTCCTGATGCGCGGCACCGAGGGCGAGACGGTTGCCAACGCCAACAAGGCGCAGCAGATCGACTGGTTCCACGGCGGCCTGCGCACCACCCTGGTGCCCAAGCAAACCCAGGTCGGCGAATTGCCGTTGCTGCCGGAAGACAAGAGCGCGGCTGCCACCGCCGAATGGATCGCGTCGGTGCTGAGCGGCGCGGTGCCGGTACCGCCGTCGATCGCCGAGCAGGTGGCGCAGTGCCTGCTGGTATCGCGCACCTTGCAGTCGCGCCAGCGGGTCAGCGAGCCGATCGAGTAAGTCGGCAGCGTGGGGCGGGCCGCGCGACTCGCGTACAATACCGCCCCTTATCTGATGGGATCTCAATATGGCAAAGTTTGATGTGGCAGTAATCGGCGCGGGCGCGGCCGGCATGATGTGTGCGGCGACGGCGGCCCAGCGCGGCAAGCGCGTGGTGCTGGTCGACCATGCCACCAAGCTGGCCGAGAAAATCCGCATCTCCGGCGGTGGACGCTGCAACTTCACCAACGTCAACGCCGGGCCGGCCAACTTCCTGTCCGAGAATCCCCACTTCTGCAAGAGCGCCTTGTCGCGCTACACGGCCGCCGACTTCGTCGCGCTGGTCAAGAAGCACCGCATCGGCTACCACGAGAAGCATCGCGGCCAGCTGTTTTGCGACGACTCGGCCGAACAGATCATCGAGATGCTCAAGGACGAGTGCGCCGCTGGCGACGTCCATTGGTGGATGCCGTGCAAGGTCCAGAGCGTGGAACGGGCCGCTGGCGATAGCGAGGGCGGCTTTGTGCTGCAAACCGATAGCGGCACCATCGAAGCCGATAGCGTGGTGATCGCCACCGGCGGCCTGTCGATCCCGAAGATCGGCGCGACCGACTTCGGCTACCGCATCGCCCAGCAGTTCGAGCTGCGCATGGTCGAGCCGCGCCCGGCGCTGGTGCCGCTGACCTTCGACCCGCAAGCCTGGGCGCCGTTCGTCGAAATGGCCGGCATCGCGCTGGAAGTCGACGTCGAGACCGGTTCCTTTAAGGGCCGCAATCCGACCGGCGGACGCTTCCGCGAAGATTTGCTGTTCACGCACCGTGGCCTGTCCGGTCCGGCGATCCTGCAAATTTCCAGCTATTGGACGCCGGGGACACCAATCGTCATCAACCTGATCCCGGAACTGGATCTGGCCGCCACCTTGATCGAGGGCAAGGGCACCATCAAGAAGCAGCTGGGCAATGTGTTGTCGCAGTGGCTGCCGGCGCGTCTGGCCGAAGGCTTGTTGCTGGCCCACGGTTTCGCGCTGGACGCCCGCCTGGCCGACCTGCCCGATGCGCAACTGCGCAAACTGGGCGCCGCCATCAACCAGTGGACGCTGACGCCGAACGGATCGGAAGGCTATAAGAAGGCCGAAGTGACGCGCGGCGGCGTCGACACCCGCGAGCTGTCGCAGCAGACCATGATGGTGACCAAGGTGCCGGGCCTGTACTTCATCGGCGAGGCGGTTGACGTGACCGGCTGGCTGGGCGGCTACAATTTCCAGTGGGCGTGGGCATCGGGTGTGGCGGCGGGGCAGTCCGTCTGATATACTCGGTTTTCCTGCTGTAGCGGCGCTTGTGCAATCGTTGAAGTTATAGAAAGATTGCCTCAGGTTGTGTCACTGATGCCGCATTGTTTTTGCAGGGAATACCACACGACGGGCCGTGCACGCGGCCTGTGGGGTTCCATTTTGCTGCAAAAGCTGCTATAGTCTCTTTCTCCCTATAACCTCAAACGGTTTGAATTTTTACATGACCACTATTCGCCTTAAAGAAAACGAGCCGTTCGAAGTCGCAATGCGTCGCTTCAAACGCACCATCGAAAAAACCGGTCTGCTGACCGAACTGCGCGCACGCGAGTTCTACGAAAAGCCAACGGCTGAGCGTAAGCGCAAGCTGGCAGCCGCAGTGAAGCGTCACTACAAGCGCATCCGCAGCCAGCAGCTGCCGAAAAAACTGTTCTAATTCTGCTTTGCGCAGATTCAACCCGGCAGCATGGCGCTTGCGCCGCGGGTTGAGTTAGAAAGATACCCGCTCCGGCTCGCCGCAGCGGGTTTTCGCATTTCTACACCACTAATTTACCAAGGGAAATCCACATGGGCCTGAGAGAACAAATCACCGAAGACATGAAAAACGCGATGCGCGCCAAGGAAGCTTCGCGCCTGGCCACCATCCGTCTGATCCTGGCTGAAATCAAGCGCAAGGAAGTCGACGAGCGCATCGAGGTCAACGATGAACAAACCGTCGCCATCGTGGAAAAAATGATCAAGCAGCGCAAGGATTCGATCACCCAGTTCGAAGCCGGCAACCGCCAGGACCTGGCCGATATCGAAAAAGCCGAGCTGGTGGTGCTGACCGCCTACATGCCGGCCGGCCTGTCGGACGAGGAAATCGCCGCTGAAGTGACCGCCGCCGTGGCCGCCTCGGGCGCCGCCGGTCCGCAGGACATGGGCAAGGTCATGGCCATCGTCAAGCCGAAGCTGGCTGGCCGCGCCGACATGACCGTCGTTTCGGCACTGGTCAAAAAGGCGTTGTCCCCGGCATAATCAGCGTGCCACGCGCCGACGCCCGGGTTACGTTACCGTGGCGCCGTTTTTACCCCCGCCGTGCCTTGATTCGCATCAAAACCGGATCGGTGCGGCGGTATAGTCTTAAAAATTACCCGACCGCTCAGCCCTGTGATCCCACAATCTTTTATCTCCGATTTGTTGAACCGCGTTGATATCGTCGACGTTGTCGGACGCTACGTGCAGCTGAAAAAAGGCGGTGCGAACTTCATGGGCCTGTGCCCGTTCCACAGTGAAAAGTCGCCCAGCTTCACGGTCAGCCCGACCAAACAGTTTTACCATTGCTTCGGCTGCGGCGCCCACGGCACCTCGATCGGCTTCCTGATCGAATACTCGGGCATGGGCTTTGTCGACGCCGTCAAAGACCTTGCTCAGAACGTCGGCATGGTGGTGCCCGAGCAGGATGACAAAATTCCACCGGCACAACGCGCGCAGATGCAGGCGCAAAGCCTGGCCTTGTCGGACGCGATGACGCAGGCCTGCGACTTTTACCGCGCCCAACTGCGCGGCGCCACCGACGCCATCGCCTATCTGAAAAATCGCGGCCTGACCGGCGAAATCGCCGCCCGCTTCGGCCTGGGCTACGCGCCGGCCGGCTGGGATGGCCTGAAAAGCATTTTCCCCGACTATGATGCGGTGGCGCTGGCCGAGGCAGGCCTGGTCATCGACAAGGTCGACGAGGACGGCGGCAACCGCAAGCGCTACGACCGCTTCCGCGAGCGGATTATGTTTCCGATTAAAAACACCAAGGGCCAGGTCATCGCCTTTGGCGGCCGGGTGCTCGATCACGGCGAACCAAAGTACTTGAATTCTCCCGAAACGCCTTTATTTTCTAAGGGCTTCGAGCTGTATGGCTTGTTCGAAGCGCGCCAGGCGATCCGCGATGCGGGTTACGTACTGGTGACGGAAGGCTATATGGATGTGGTGGCGCTGGCGCAGATGGGGTTCCCGCAAGCGGTGGCAACCCTGGGCACGGCCTGCACCACCCATCATGTACAGAAACTGCTGCGTCAGACCGACATGGTGATTTTCAGTTTCGACGGCGACAAGGCCGGCCGCCGCGCCGCACGGCGCGCGCTGGAAGCCTGTCTGCCGCACGTGACGGACAACAAGACCATCAAGTTCCTGTTCCTGCCGACCGAGCATGACCCGGACAGCTACGTCCGCGCGCATGGCAACGAGGCATTCGAGCAGGAAATACACGAGGCGATGCCGCTGTCGCAGTTCCTGATCAAGGAAGCGGTCGGCGAGCATGATTTGCAAAGTCCGGAGGGCAGGGCGCGCGCGCAATTCGACGCCAAGCCGTTGCTGCAGTCGATGACGCCGACGGCGTTGCGCCTGCAAATCGTGCGCGGTCTGGCGCAGTTGACGCAGACCACGCCGTCCGAGATCGAGGTGCTGTTCGAGCTGGCCAAGCCGGTCGCGGTCGCCCGTAAGGCGCCTGCCCGCAGCGGCCGTCCGGTGCCGGTCGGGCTGGAACTGCAGATCGTGCGGCTGCTGGTGGCGCATCCACCGTTGTCGCTCGACATCGATGCGGCGGCGTTGAAGGCGTTTGAGTTTTTCGGCGCCGAGCCGGCCGAGCGCCTGGCGCAGCTGGTAACGGCGGCCCAGGCGATGGGGCCGAATGGCAGTTTTGCGGCGTTCGCGCAACATCTGAAGTCGCAGGGTGACGAGTACGACGGCATCATCGCCGAAGTGGTGAAGGAGTCCGAGTCCGATTTTGATGCAGTGCGGGCGTTCCTGCGCGGCGCGATCCGCCAGGTCAAGAACGACGCGTTGAAGCAGGAATTGAGTCAGTTGTTCGCCGCCGGCCTGTCGTCCGACGAGATTGGTGTACGTTATCGGGAGTTGACTTCGCAGCAAGATCAACTGTTGCGCGAGGCGCAGGCGGAGTTGGCGAACCGATAATGTTGCAGTGCGATAGGGCGGAGTTGCACGGTGTTTTCGGATGTCATGCTTTTGTCATCTTTCCAGCGGGGGAAGTGGGGTTCTTCCCTCTGGATATTGAAAAGTGGCGTGCTATAATAAAACGCTAAGTGTTGTATCTTTTGGCATCGTTTTTTTGTGCAGAGTGTGTTTGTTTTCAGTAAGTTAGGCTCTTGATCGACAGGGAAAGATACAGTGTCGGCGGCCGGGGCCAGCTTTGGTTTAGTCGGCGAACCTCCAGTGGGGACGCTCTCAGCGGACCTTCTGTTTGCTGTCTAACCTAGTCACGGTTTCTTGCCCCCACGCACGTGTCCGGATGCAGTAGAATTTTGCCGACAGCGGTGGAGTTCGCGTCGATCTGTCTGACCGGGTGTAAGTAAGTCGTAGTATTGTCGAACTGCTCGGCAAGTTCGAAGACGTAGGTTCCCAACAATTGAACCGCAAGAAACTTTATCCTAATTAAGCAAGTCGTTGTGTAATCGAAAGCGCCTGTGCCAATCAAGAAACCTGAATCCAAAGCGGCTGCAAAGCCGAGCAAAGTGACCGCCCAACCCGCCAAAACCGCGGACAAGTCGGAAACGCGCGTCGCCAGCGGCAATCCGCCCGCGGTCAGCCAGACCACGGACGCGGCCACGCTCGCGGCCATCGACACCTCGGGCTACGTGCTGCCATCGGTCAAAGTGCCGGGCCGGCGCGGTCGCAAGCCGAAAGAATTCCAGCCGGAAAACGACGAAGTCGCCGCGCTCAACGCGGTCGAACGCGCCGAGCTCAAGGCCGTCGACAAGGCCAAGGCCAAGGACCGCAAGGCCAAGGAAAAGGCCTTGCTCAAGGACGCGTTCTCGTCGGACACCGAAGCGACCGAGGAAGAGCTCGAACGCCGCCGCCAGAAACTCAAGACCCTGATCAAGTTCGGCAAGGAACGTGGTTTCCTCACGTACGCCGAGATCAATGACCACCTGCCAGAAAATATCGTCGATCCGGAAGCGATCGAGGGCATCATCGGCACCTTCAACGACATGGGCATCGCCGTCTACGAGCACGCGCCGGACGCCGAAACCCTGCTGCTGTCGGACAACGTGGCCACCGTCACCAGCGACGACGAGGCCGAAGCCGCCGCCGAGGCCGCGCTGTCGACGGTCGACTCCGATTTCGGCCGCACCACCGACCCGGTCCGCATGTATATGCGCGAGATGGGCTCGGTTGAGCTGCTGACGCGCGAGGGCGAGATTGAAATCGCCAAGCGCATCGAAGACGGCCTCAAGGACATGATCCAGGCGATTTCCGCCTGCCCGGTGACGATCGCCGAGATTATTGCCGCCTCCGACCGCATCCGCGCCGACGAGATCAAGATCGACGAGATCGTCGACGGCCTGGTCGACGATAGCGACGAGGTCGCCGCGCCGGTAGCGGCCGCGCCAGCCGAAGAGGACGACGAGGAAGAGGAAGAGGAAGAAGAGGAAGAAGAGGAAGAGGAAGAAGCGAGCGCCTCCGGTGCCGCCGGTTTCTCGGCCGAACAGCTCGAAGCGTTGAAGAACGCCGCGCTCGACAAGTTCGACGTCATCTCCACCCAGTTCGACAAGATGCGCCGCGCCTTCGAGAAGGAAGGCTACAACTCCAAGGCCTACATCAAGGCCCAGGAAGCGATCTCATACGAACTGCTGGGCATCCGCTTCACCGCCAAGGTGGTTGAAAAGCTGTGCGACACGCTGCGCGGCCAGGTCGACGAAGTGCGCCACATCGAGAAGCAGATCCTCGACGTCGCGGTCAACAAGTGCGGCATGCCGCGCGCCCACTTCATCAAGGTCTTCCCGGGCAACGAAACCAATCTGGACTGGGTCGACGGCGAAGTCAACGCAGGCCACGCTTACAGCGCCATCCTCGGCCGCAACATTCCGACGATCAAGGAACTGCAGCAGCGCCTGATCGACCTGCAAGCGCGCGTCGTGCTGCCGCTGCCGGACCTGCGCAACATCAACCGCCAGATGGCGGCCGGTGAAATGAAGGCGCGCAAGGCCAAGCGCGAAATGACCGAGGCCAACTTGCGTCTGGTAATTTCGATCGCCAAGAAGTACACCAATCGTGGCCTGCAATTCCTCGATCTGATCCAGGAAGGCAATATTGGCCTGATGAAGGCGGTCGACAAGTTCGAATACCGTCGCGGCTACAAGTTCTCGACCTATGCGACGTGGTGGATTCGTCAGGCCATCACGCGCTCGATCGCCGACCAGGCACGCACCATCCGTATTCCGGTGCACATGATCGAAACCATCAACAAGATGAACCGGATTTCCCGCCAGATTTTGCAGGAGACCGGCGCCGAGCCGGATCCGGCGACGTTGGCGATCAAGATGGAAATGCCGGAGGACAAGATCCGCAAGATCATGAAGATCGCCAAGGAACCGATTTCGATGGAGACGCCGATCGGCGACGACGACGACTCGCATCTGGGCGACTTCATCGAGGACAACAACACCCTGGCGCCTTCCGACGCGGCGCTGCACGCCTCGATGCGTGGCGTCGTCAAGGATGTGCTCGACTCGCTGACGCCGCGCGAAGCCAAGGTGCTGCGCATGCGCTTCGGTATCGAAATGTCGACCGACCACACGTTGGAAGAGGTCGGTAAACAGTTCGACGTGACCCGCGAGCGCATCCGTCAGATCGAAGCCAAGGCCCTGCGCAAGCTGCGTCATCCTAGCCGTTCCGACAAGCTGAAAAGCTTCTTAGAAGGCAACTAAGGCTTGACTAGCTGCTGTGCTAGCCCTTATGCTCGCGAGTTCGTTTAAAAGCGAGCGCGTGTAAGAGGGGCTAGCCGGTTCCCAGCGCATCTGCAATACCTCGGGCCTCTAGCTCATGCTTGGTTAGAGCAGCGGACTCATAATCCGTTGGTGCCGTGTTCGACTCACGGGAGGCCCACCAAATTCGGTAGTGACACAAAGGGTTAGCGTTGAGCTAGCCCTTTTTCATTGCCGCGCGGTTGTCCGGCTTTGTAACCGGCACAGGCTTGCGCTTCGTTCGCCGCCGACTCCGATTGCGACACTATTAAGCCCATTAGACTGACTGTCACTGAAACGGCTACGGCAATCGCTGCCCAGCACGCGCCTGTGCTTTCGCAAAGCTCGCTGCGGCGATCACGTCATCATCATGACTCTGTTTCGGTCTTTGATAAGTGTCGGCGATTGCTCGTCGCCCAGGTCATTCGAACAGATCAGGTAAGCCCCTTGAGCGGCTCAAACAACCAAAACCCAACCAGCTTGGGTTTCTGCTAAAATGCCTACAGTTTTGAGGATAGATGGGTTGCGAGTTGTCATTTATTCCAATGACCATCGCCCCGCTCACGTGCATGTTATAGGTGCCGAATTTGAAGCTACCTTCAACTTGCATTGCCCTACTGGCCCGGTCGAACTCAGAGAAAATTTCGGATTTTCAGAAAAGATCTTAGCGCAAATGTTGGATGCCCTAGCCGCTGACCTTGAGCTGCTTTGTAAGAAATGGAGTGAAATTCATGGGTAAGATTGATAACAAAACCGTCGCGGCTGCAAACCGTCGGGGCTCCGCAAAAAAGGCTGCTTACGCGAGTGTTGTTTCCGCACGCTACGACCATCGTATTTCTCGCATTGTGATCGCTTTTGAAACCGGCTTGGAGTTGTCTTTTTCGCCGCATCACGCTCAAGGTTTTGAGACTGCACATCCCGGTGATCTCGATGTTATAGAAATCAGCCCTTCCGGTTTGGGTGTGCACTTCCCCAAAATCGACGCAGATATCTATATTCCTAGCTTGATTGAGGGCTTCCTTGGCTCTAAGCGTTGGACAGCCGCTCAAAATGGCCAGACTGGGGGGAAAGTGGCAACCCCAGCAAAGAGTGCCGCCGCTCGGGAGAACGGGAAGTTAGGCGGGCGTCCTAAAAAGAACGTTGTTTCCATATCATAGGCGCTCACTGACGGCTGATGATCTCTTTCCTAAACCAGTCATCGAGCATCTGCTTGTCGTGCCCGTACAGATCCTGGTTATAGCTGCGTGAGCCCATCAAATAATTCGGATCGGACAATTCACGGTCGCCACTGCGCAGCACTTTGCCGTCCTGCTCGATGCTGTAGCGGATATGCATTCTGGGCCAGTCGGCCCGGCCCTTCATCACGCGGATATCGCGCACCGGCACCCTCGGGAACACGTCGCCGGCAAGGTCGATATCGATAAACTCGACCTTCAATTCCTGTCCGGCCGGCAGCTGGGATGCCAGTCCGTTGAGGTGATCCCGGAAGGTCATCTCCATCGATTCGCGGTCCGACGAGAAGCGCGGCACATCCGTCATCTTTTCGGGATTGATGAAGGTGACCGTCGCCGCTGCGGAGGCGCTGGCGGAGGCTAGCAGGAACGCGGCGACCGTGCCGACGTTGCGGATGAATTTATTCATGTGTGACCTATCCTTTGCGAAGACCCAACTCTGTGACTATTAATATACGCCGATTCCAGCGGTAGTTCATCCCGCGCATATTTCGCTGGGCATCTAGTTGCATACATGCCAAAATTGCCGCGCGAAAGCGCACCCAACAAAAAGGATAACCGAATGAATTTCCCTTCTCTGTCGCAACTGGCGCCGCACGGCACCACGTTGATGGCGCTCACCATCGGCGCCGTCTTGTTGACGCCGGGCCCGACCAATACGCTGCTGTTCCTTGCCGGCAGCCGTGACGGATTCCGGCGCTCGCTGCGCTTGATCGCTGCCGAATGGATCGGCTACATGGTGTCGATCAGCATCTGGTGCGCCTTCCTGGCCTTGGCAGCCGTCGTCGCGCCTTGGGCGCCCACGGTCGCGCGCGCCTGCGCGGCGACCTACATCGCTTACTCGGCGATCAAGTTGTGGCGCACCGCGCCCGAGGCGGGCGCCGCCGGCAAGGCGGCCATCGGTCCGCGCGAATTGTTCTTTGTGACCTTGCTCAACCCGAAGGCGTTCTTCTTTGCCACCGTGGTGTTTCCTCCGCTTACCGACGGCATGGCCGCGATGTCGCAGGCTTACTTGCTGTTCAGTAGCTTGCTGTTGCCGATCGCCGCGCTGTGGATCGCGATGGGCTCGGCCGTGCTGGCCTATCCAAGCGCGACGCCGCGCCAGCCGCTGGTGCACCGCATTGCCGCCGGCGTGCTGCTGGCCTTCTCCGGCTCGATGTTTGTGTCCTTGTTTGCAGCGATGCGTTAAAGGATGATGCCGGCTAGGCCGGAATTTTTCCGGCCTCATCCAATCGCGCGCGTTGCTTCTATACTAAAATTGCCGTTCAAAATAAACGTAAATAAGGAGAAACGGGAATGATTGATCTGGATCGACGTAGTCTTATTCTTGCCGCCGGCGGCGCTCTGGCGGCGACGGCGGTTGGCGCTCCGGTGTGGGCCGCGACGCCCGAACGCAAAGTCGGTTATGCGATCGTCGGCCTGGGTGGTTACGGCCTCGGCGTCATCATTCCCCAATTCAAAAACTGCCAGCACAGCAAACTGGTCGCTCTGGTCAGCGGCGATGCGGCCAAAGCCAAGCGGGTGGCGGCCGAATACGGCGTGCCGGAGAACGGCATCTACGATTACAAGAGCTACGACAAGCTGAAGGACAATCCCGAGGTCGATGTCATCTACATCTGCCTGCCCGTCTTCATGCACAAGGAATATACGGTGCGTGGCGCAGCAGCCGGCAAACACATCCTGTGCGAGAAGCCGATGGCCTTGTCCGCCGCCGAGTGCGAAACGATGATCGCGGCCTGCAAAAAAGCTGGCAAGAAATTGATGATCGGCTATCGCAGCCACTTCGAGCCGTACAACCTGGAGGCGATCCGCCGGGCGCGCGCGGGCGAGATCGGCAAGCTGCGCTATTTCCGTTCCGAGCATGGATTCACGACGGGCGGGACCTCGTCGTGGCGCTTGAAGAAAGCGCTGTCGGGCGGCGGTTCGCTGATGGATATCGGCATCTACGCCCTGCAGGCGGCGCGCTACATGACGGGCGAAGAGCCCATCGCCGTGTACGCCAAGGAGACCACGGACCGCTCGGATCCGCGTTTCCGCGAAGTCGAGGACATGATCGAGTTCCAGCTGGAGTTTCCTTCCGGCGTGATCGGATCCTGCATGTCGATGTACAGCGCGAACCAGAACCATATCCTGCTGATGGGCGATAAGGGCCGTATCGAGCTCGAGCCGGGAACTCCTTACAGCGGCCACCGCCTGTGGGTGGGCAATGGCCGCAGCAACGAGATCACGCCGCCACCCGGGCCGGGCAAGACCCAGTTTGCGGGACAGCTGGACCATATGGCGACCTGCGTGATCGACAACCGCGAGCCGATTGTGCCGGGTGAGGAAGGGTTGCGCGACATGCGCATCATCGAGGCGATTTACAAATCGGCGCGCGAGCAGAAACGCATCGCGCTGTAAGTCAGTTTTTGGATTGGTGATTGCCGGCTTCCTCGGCGATCTTGATGTCCAGCATCGAGATCACGAGGTCGTCCTCGGTTAGCAGTTCTTTCAGCGGAAAGCCGTCCTCCATCGCGATCACCGCCCCGGCGGTGACTTTTTCCTCCACCTCGCCGCCAGGCGGCGTGTGCGGCATGAAGGCGAATTGCGGGAACCGCGTTTTGCCGTGCTCGGCGATTTCATGCAAGGTCCTGGGCGCTGCGCGCAACAGGCCGTTGCGTACATGGTTCTGGCGGTCTTCGCCGCGTTGCTTGAGCAGCGCGGTCAACCGGACGATTTCCTCCGTCAAGCGGTCGCACTCGGCTTGCTGATGGCTTAGCTCGTCGTCGGTCAGCGCTTCTTCCCACTGCGTCAGTTTCAGCAGGCCGCGCTTGTGCAGCGTCTGCCGTTGCAGGTCGATTTCGATGGCGGCGGCGCGGGTCTGGTGCGAGTCCAGGTCCTGGGCGATGCTGGCGTCGCCATTGGCGCGATGCCATTTATCGCCGAAGTTGAACACCAGGCCGTCGAAGTAGAAGTACATCGGCAAGCCATTGGCCGGGGCGTATTCCAGCACTTGTTTTGCCGTCATATTCCAGCGGGCAGCCAGTTCCGCCAAAGTCAGTGTCAGGGGTTCAATCGTGGGCATGATGGGTGCTGTCGAATCGTCAAATGTTGGGCGCCATTTTCTCACAGTCGCTTGCCTCCCGCGTCCATTTGTTGTGCCGTTGATTACGATTTTGACGTTTTGACCCGCTGATTTTGCCCAGCCCGACTATTGTCGACGAAGTCGTTGTTATACTTTCCGCAGAGACAGCGTGCGACTGTGCAGACCCAGGAGACAATATGACGGACAGAAGGTTGAGGAAGATCGTGATCGTTGGTGGCGGCACCGCCGGCTGGATGGCCGCCGCGCCGCTGGCCCAGCGCTTGGGCAAGGACTGCGAGATCGTGCTGGTCGAGTCGCCCGACATCGCCACCGTCGGGGTCGGCGAGGCGACCCTGCCGACGATTCGCTATTTCAACGCCTCGCTGGGGTTGGACCACGCCGAATTCCTCCGCAAAACCCAGGCCTCGTTCAAGCTGGGGATCGAATTCAAGGATTGGGGCTATATCGGCAACCGTTTCTTCCACGGCTTTGGCGACTTCGGGCCGAAGATCGCCGGCCGTTCGCCGCACATGCACTGGCTGCACCTGGCGCGCGTCGACAAGAACATTCCATCGTATGAGAACTGGTCGATATCGACGGTGATGGCGCGCAACCACCGCTTCGCGCCGGCCAATCCCGATGATCCGTATTCGTACGGCTTCCATTTCGACGCCGCCCTCTACGCCATCCATCTGCGCGAGTACGCCATCGCGCGCGGCGTGACGCGCATCGAGGCGACCATCGACAACGTCGAGCTGCGGCCGGAGGACGGTTTTATCGCGGCCGTGAAATTGAAGGACGGCCGCCGCATCGACGGTGATTTTTTCATCGATTGCTCGGGCTTCCGTGGCTTGCTGATCGAAGGCGCGCTCAAGGCCGGCTATGACGACTGGAGCGACCAGCTGCCGTGCAACAGCGCGCTGGCGATGCTGTGCGCCAAGGCCGAGAAGCTGGAGCCGTTCACCACCGCCACCGCCAAGGCAGCCGGCTGGCAATGGCGCATTCCGTTGCAGCACCGCACCGGCAACGGCCACGTCTACAGCAACGCTTTCACCACCGACGACGAGGCGGCCCGCGTGCTGATCGACGGCCTCGACGGCGCGCCGCTCGACGAGCCCCGGCAGCTGCGTTTCGTCACCGGACGGCGCCGCAAATCGTGGCTGAAAAACTGCGTGGCGCTGGGTCTGGCGGCCGGCTTCATCGAGCCGCTGGAATCGACCAGCATCAACCTGATCGAGAACGCCGTCGGCAAGTTGATCGAGTGTTTCCCCGATCGCGATTTCCTGCCCGAGTCGACCGCCGAGTTCAACCGCTACATGGCGTATCGCTACGAATCCGTGCGCGACTTCATCATCATGCATTACAAGTTGACCCAGCGTACCGATACCGAGTTCTGGCGTTACTGCGCCAACATGCCGATTCCGGACAGCGTGCGCCACCAGATCGAGCTGTTCCGAGAGACCGGCAGGGTGGTCATCTACGATCAGGAAGGTTTCGGCGATCCGTCGTTCATCTCGATGTTGCTGGGCCTGGGCGTGGTGCCCAAGGTCGACGACCCGTTTGTGGCCGCGATGGACAGGGATAGCTTGCAAGCCCACATGGCACATGTGCGCGCGGGCATCATTGAGAAGGTGGCCGGCATGCCATACGTCGGCGACTATCTGGCGCGCGCCGTCGCCAGGTAGCGCTGGTTCAAGCTGGTGTTCAACCCAGCCGCTTGCGCATGAAAATGGTCGCCTGCGGATTGTCGTTGTAGCGTTTGCAGCGTTCGTAGCCCAGCTGATCGTACAGCCTGATCGCCGCATGCAGGTCGTCCTTGGTGTCTAGGTACACGGCGCTGTGGCCGGCCTGCGCGGCGTGGGCTTCCAACGCCGCCATCAGCGCCTGCGACAGCCCGCGCCGGCGGTAGCGGTCGGCGACATACAGGCGCTTGCACTCAACCGCGCCGCCGCCGGCGATGTCGGGCAGCGGCCGCATCGCCACGCAGCCGGCCGGAACGCCGTCCACATAAGCGATCCACATGGCCGAGCTGGCGTCGTCGAGGAACGCGCGGATGGCGTCGTCATCGTCGCGCAGCACCACGCCGATGACGTCGAAGTACTCGTACAGCAAGTGGCGGGCGTCATCCAGTTGCGCGGTTGTCGCGCGCACCAGTTGCGTGGACGGGGGCGCCAGGATTTCCCTTACCGTGTTCATCGCCGCCAGCAACCCCGCACGCTTGGCATCGCCCAACTGGTCGAGCATGCGCACCGTTTCCGACGAGGCGCGGTGATTGATGTCGGCGATCACGGCGTGGCCGTTGGCTGTCAGGCTCAGCAAGGTGGCGCGCTTGTCCAGCGCCGACCGCATACCCTCGATCAGTCCGCGCTCGGTCAGCGATCGCACCATGCGGCTCATGTAGCCGGCGTCCAGGCCGAGCTTGGTGCGCAGGTGATTGGCGGTGCAGCCGGGGTTTTGCGACAGTTCGTACAGCATCCGGCTTTCGCTGAGCGAGTAGTCGGTGTCGAGATAGCGCCCGCGCAGCAATCCCAGATGGACCGTGTAAAAGCGGTTGAATTGCCGTACTACCTCTGCCTGTTGCTGCATATGCTGATCCATATCACTCCGCCAAGATGTAATTGCTTGCTTTTGGCAAGTACTTTGGGAAACTATAACCTTGTTGTGCCTTGCGGTCAACGTGGCGCGCAGGGCAGGCGTTAAAATGGCGGCTTCCCATTAGCGGAGTAGCGAAAAATGATGTTTCTTAAGGTTCCGTTTGCTGAAAAAGATGAGGCCAAGGCGCTGGGCGCGCGTTGGAACGGCGAACGCAAATCATGGTACGTCCCGGACGGTAAGCCGACCGAGGCGTTCGAACGCTGGCTGCCGCCGGGCGGCGCCGACTTCGTCCCGGCCAAGTCCGCCGTCGCGCCGAAGGCCAAGCCGGCCTCGGTGGACTCGTATATCGGCAAATCGGTGATTGGCAAGCTGTACCAGGAATTGCCGCACGACTGCAATCCGTTTGAGGCGTGCCCGCTTTGCGCGCCGGCGCTGGCGACATCCGGCTGGCAGGCCGCGCACGACGATGTGGCCAGGCTGCTGGTCGGCTTGCGGGGCTGATACGGTTTCATGGTGTGTCTAATTAGAAACTATTGAGATAGTGACCACACACTGGATCGATCTGTTCTAGAATACTGATGAGATGCAGTATGCGATTTACCCACCCGAAGCCGCCGATGAACAGTCAAACCATGCCGCCAGTTTTTCGAACTGAAGACGGGCCGGTCACACCAGTCGCCAGCTTCAACCAGCCCGCCGATATCTTTGAAGCGTTGTTTCAAAGCATACAAGGCGGCGAAAAGCATGTGCGGCCGCTGCTGGACCTGGTGCCCGATTCGCACTTTCTCGGATTCATCGAGGTCGGCTACGCGCTACGCGCCTGTCTTGAAGACCCCGCACGCCGCGAGTATCTGCTGCAGCGCCTGCGGCCGCATCTGGCCGTGATGATTGGCACTTTGCCGGCAAGCATACAGCCGCACGGCATGCTGCCCAAGCAACCGCCGCCACCCGGTTTCCGCGACCTGCAACAGATCAGCGACGACGAAGTCCGCGCCTGGTTGATCGAAGATGGCGGCCTGATCTACGGTGAATTCGCACGGTATGAGCTCGATAACCTGTTCGACGCGATCGCGCCGTCGATACGCCCGGGCGGTGTCATGGTCGACCTCGGTAGCGGGCTGGGCAAGGTGGTGGTGTCGGCGGCGCTGGCGTTTCCATTCCAGCGCTGCATTGGCGTCGAATGCATGGGCTACCGCCACCGCATGGCCTTGCAGCGCCTGCACAACCTGCTGGTATTGGCCGAGCGCGGCGTCGCACACCTGCCGACGCCACTCACGCCGGACGCGCCGCTGACCCTGCCTTTCGGCGACGCCACCACCGGCAAGCACCTGCTCGACCTGGCTTCGCGGATCGCCTTTGTCGAAAGCGACATGTTCAAGGTGGATGTGCGCGGCGCCAGCCTGGTGTTCTTGTACAGCACCTGTTTCGGCCCGCTGATGGACGCGCTGGCCGACAAACTGGCGCGTGAGCTGCAAGAGGGGGCGTTGGTGATTACCACCACCTACGCGCTCAAGCATCCCGCGTTCACGCTGCTGCATTACTTCCCGGCCGGCACGGTCGCCTGGACCAACGTGATGCTCTACAAGCGCACGGGCACACTGGATTCGCTGCCGCCGGTGGACGTCACGCGTCCGCATCAGCCAGACATCGCGGAGTGGGAAGCGCGCGTCCGCGAACACTTCAACGCCATGGATGCGCGGTCTGGCAGCGTCTAAAGCAGCCATTTACGCGCGGTCGCGATGATATTGTCCGATAGCGTGCGCGTAAAGGGCGTCTGGATATCCCAGATATGCCACGTCAGCGGCACATCGAGCACGTGTCCAGGCGCTACGTCCACCAATGTTCCCGTCTTCAACTGCGCTTCGCACTGAAGCAGCGGCAGCATGCCGTAAGCGAATCCCGCTTCCAGAACACGTACAAAACCTTCCGAGCTTGATAAAGAGTGGTGCGGCAACCGGCCGGTATGGCCGGTGCGCTGCGCGATAAAGCGCGTCTGCAGCGCGTCCTTGCGGTCGAAATGCAAACTTGGGGCCTGCTGCACCGCCTCGGCCGTAAAGCCGTCGGGAAACCAGCGCGCGGCGAAAGCGGGGCTCGCCACGCACAAATACCGCATCGCCCCCAGTGGCGTGGCGGAAGTTCCGGCTACTTGTGCCGTTTCACTTGTAACGCAGCCGAAAACCCGGCCTTCTCGCAGCATCGTCATCGTATGGTCCTGGTCGTCCAGGCGTATGTGCAGCATGCAATCGCCAGAACTCATCAATGGCGCGACCGCCTCCTGCAGCCAGGTCGCCGCGCTGTCGGCATTGATGGCGATCGCGATCTCCGGCCGGGCGGGGGCGCCGGAACCGGCGTGCGGGAACTCGGTCAGCGCCGCTTCCAGCAGTTGTACCTGACGGTAATGGGCGATCAGCCGCTGGCCGGCCGCCGTCGCCACTGGTGGCTGACTGCGCACGATCAGCAACTCGCCGGCACTGTTTTCCAGCATGCGGATGCGCTGCGACACCGCCGATTGTGTGATCGACAAGGCCGCTGCCGCCTTGTCAAAACTTCCATGGTCGATCACGGCGTCCAGCGCCGCCAGCCCGCGATAGTCGATTCGGCTCATTAGTGACCCTAATATTTGGTGAGTAATATTAATTATACTTATCTTTCGCCGCAGTCTAAGCTGTCGTTCTTGATCACGGGAGGACGCATGGAAGTGACCGCATTTTTGAAAGGCATGGGCTTGGGTGGGGGGCTGATCGTGGCCATCGGATCGCAAAACGCTTATTTATTGCGCCAGGCTTTAAAGCGCGAATATGTGCTGACATGCATAGCCATTTGCATTATCTGCGATGTGATGCTGATCGGCGCCGGTGTCGCCGGAATGGGGAAATTAATTGTCGAGGCGCCGGTATTGCTCTTCTGGATTAAATTGGCTGGCGCCGTCTTTTTATTCTGGTATGGAGTGCGGGCGGCGCGTTCCGCATTCAATCCGGTCGGAATGCAAAGCGGCGACGATAAACCGGCGGCCAGCCTGCACGCGGTAATAGCGGCCATGCTGGCTTTCAGTTTATTGAATCCGCATGTTTATCTGGATACGGTGGTATTGCTTGGATCGATAGGGGGGCAGCAAGCAGGCGATGGACCGCTTTATTTTGCGCTCGGGGCGATGCTGGCCTCGGTGATATGGTTCTGCGGTTTGGGCTTGGGAGCGCGATTCCTGATACCGGTATTCGCGCGCCCACGCGCGTGGCAGATACTGGACGGCGTGATCGCAGTCGTCATGTGGGCATTGGCGCTGAGCTTGTTCCTGTGACTTCTTGGTCATGGCCGAGCTGAAAACTGGCGGGATCATGCTGATATTTGGCATGAAAGCCACAGAGTAAGGCCTGCCTAGCGTCGTTTTCACGCACTTTAGTTATTTTGGTTTCAGATACATTTCCTTTGAGAATTTATTGGCGCGCATTTCGCATACAATGCTGAAAGTTGCGAAGAAATGGCGCGAAGATCAGGGAATACGTCAGCATGGAACCCGGCAATTACTTGAGTGAGTCGACACTGGCGGCGGCCTTTGCGTCGGACGCCATTTTGAGCGCCTTGCTGATCTTTCTCTGGCTCACCCAGCGGAAAGAGAAACACGCTTTACTGTGGGGTGTTGGCCAATTAGCCATCATGGCTGGCGTGATGGCCTGGTTTATCGGCGCAACCGTATTGCCTCATCAACTACGCCTGTTTATATGCGCATTGATGTTGACCGTCGGAATAATCGGTTATTGGGGCGGAACCCAGTACTTCCTCGGTTATTTGCGACGACGCCAATTGCGTTCCATATTAATCGCGGCAGCGGTATTGACCGGCGTATTTTATCTTCTGTGGAATGCGTTTTATGACATCGTGGCGCCCGCCACCGCGTCGATTATCGGACTCGTGATGTTGTGGATGGGCGCCGAATTAATCCGTGCGCAACAGCGTTACCGCTGGCTGGGATATACGCTGGTCGCGCGCGGCATGTTCAATGTCGTCTCTTCCATCACACTGGGGCCGGAGTTATACGTGCTCTGGTTCGCCGGCACCTCGATCCTCAAAACGCTGTCAATGCTCGGCCTGATCTACTCGGTCCAGGATGAGATCCAGCAACGCTACGTGCGCACCATCGACAGTCTCAGTCATGGCTTTTTGATACGGGACCGGCGCAGCTATATCCATGTCGCCAATGAACGCTGTGCCCGCTTGTTGGGCTTCGATAGCGCATCCGACCTGATCGGCAAGCACGTGTGCCAGCTGTTGCCGGACCTGACGCCGGCCCAGGCCGACGAGTATTTCCGCCGCTTCGATGCCAAGGATGTCCAGTATCCGATGACCGAAACGGCAACGTTTACACTGCATAATGGCACCCGGTTGCCGGTGGAAATGATGGGCTCGCCTTACATCGAGCGCGGCCGCCTATATTGCCTAGTGCAACTGCTCGACATCAGCGAGCGCAAGAAAAAAGACGACATGCTGTACCAGGCCGCCCGCGTCGATCCGGTGACCGGCTTTTTCAACCGCCATGCGCTGTCGGTCGCGCTGGCGCAGGCGGTCGCGGCCGCTGCGGCGAACAGCCGCGAATGCGCGGTGCTGTTCCTCGACCTGGACAAATTCAAACGCGTCAACGACTCCTTCGGCCACGCCATTGGCGACGACCTGCTGCGCCAGACCGCGCATCGCTTGTATGCCGTGCTGGGCCCGGACGATGTGCTGGCCCGTTTCGGTGGCGACGAGTTCATCATCGTCATGCCCGATCTCGCGCCGGGCACTGCAGCCAGCATGGCCAGCCGCTGCGCCGAGCATGTCATCAGCGCCATGGCCGGCCGCTTCTACCTGTCCCACCACGCGATTGCCGTGTCGGCCAGCGTCGGCGTGGCGTGCTATCCATTGCACGGAAGTGATAGCGATATGTTGATACGCAACGCCGACATCGCCATGTACGAGGCCAAGAAAGCCGGCAGGGGCGAGCTGCGGTTTTTCAACGATGCCATGAACGCCGCCGCCAAGGATGCGCTGGTGATCGACGGCGCCTTGCGCGGCGCCATCGAGGCCGGCGAGTTCAGCCTGCTGTACCAGCCCATCGTCGACGCCCGCAGCGGCAAGCTGGCCAAGGTGGAGGCGCTGCTGCGCTGGCATAGCGCCGAGCTGGGGTGGATGTCGCCGGACCGCTTCATTCCGGTTGCCGAGGACAGCGGCATGATCGTTGCGATCGGCACCTGGGTGCTCGACCGGGCTTGCCGCCAGATGGCGCAATGGCGCGGCGGGCCGCTGGACGGTCTGACCGTCAGCATCAACGTTTCGGCCTGGCAGCTGGCGGACCCTGCATTTGTGGCCTTGGTGGAACAGGCGCTCTCCAGCAACGGCCTGGACGGCTACCGGCTGGAGCTGGAATTGACCGAGCGCGTGCTGATCGACGATGGCGGCCAGGTGCGCGCGGTGTTGGGGCGGTTGCGCAACCTGGGCGTGAGCATTTCGCTCGACGACTTCGGCACCGGCTATTCCTCGCTCAGCTACCTGACGCGGTTCCACCTGAACACGCTGAAAATCGACCGCGCCTTTGTCATGGATATCGAGCACAGCGAGCGTAGCAACAGCTTGGTGAACGCGATCATCGCCATGGGACACAGCCTGGGGCTGCAACTGGTGGCCGAGGGCGTCGAGACGACCGGCCAGGCGGCGATCCTGGAAAAGATGGGTTGCCACTATTTGCAGGGCTACTACTTTTCCCGGCCGATCGCGCCGGACCACCTGTTGCACTTCACCGACACACGTCAGCTACCCGCTTCGTAAAGCCCGCTCGGGGGCGCCACCGCCCGGCGTCGCGTCGTCGGCAAACATGATTACGCGCAACATCGCGGTTTTCGAGTCCTGCAAGATGGAAACTTATTCGGTTCCCTTTGCAGATTGTTGTCATGTCATCCAGATGTCATTCCACCGTCATCGCAACGTCACATGCTGTTCCTACAATCTTGCGAGTTGATCATTCCACTAACTGCAAGAAAGAAGAACAATCATGCAACAGCGCTTCCCTCTGAAACCTTTGTGCCTGGTGGTCCTGCAAGCACTGGCCTTCCACGCGTATGCAGCCGATGTGGCCGACGCCGCCGATAGCGCCGCCGCCGCCGGCGCCCTGGCCGGTCCGGTGCAATCGGTGGAAATCACCGGCCGCGGCCAGTCGCGCCAGGTGCAGAACATCAACAAGGCCGATCTGGCCGAGGCGCTGCCGGGCACCAGCCCGTTGAAGGTGCTCGACAAGCTGCCGGGCGTGAACTTCCAGTCCGCCGATCCGTTCGGCGCGTATGAGTGGTCGACCTCGTTCAGCATCCGTGGCTTCAACCAGAGCCAGCTGGGCTTCACCCTGGACGGCGTGCCGCTGGGCGACATGAGCTACGGTAACAACAACGGCCTGCACATCAGCCGCGCGATCTCGTCGGAAAACATCGGCAGCGTGCAAGTGTCGCAGGGCGCCGGCTCGCTGGGCACCGCCTCCACCAGCAACCTGGGCGGCACGGTGCAGTTCTTCACCCTGGCGCCGACCGACGAGCGCGGCCTGACCGTCTCGCAAACCCTGGGCAGCGATTCGACCTCGCGCACCTTCGTTCGCGTCGATACCGGCCTGATCAACGGCGCCGTCAAGGCCTTCATCAGCGGCACCCGCCAGCGCACCGACAAGACCAAGGGCGAAGGCGCCCAGGACCAGGACCAGATCAACTCGCGCTTTGTGTTCAAGTTCGGCGACAACAGCCTGACCGGCTTCTTCAATCATTCCGACCGCAAGGAAGTCGACTACCAGGACATGTCGAAGGAAATGCTCAACCGCCTCGGCTACGAATGGGACAACTACCAGCCCGACTGGCAGCGCGCGGTCAACGCCGCCAAGGGCCAGTTCAGCGGCGCCGTCAACAGCCTGGACGACGCCTATTACTCGGCCGGCGGCCTGCGCAAGGACTCGCTGGGCGGCCTGACCCTGGACCTGAACTTCTCGCCGACGGTGGAATTGAAGACCACGGTCTACAACCACGAAAACGAAGGCCAGGGCCACTGGTACACGCCTTACGTCGCCACCAACGCCGCCAACCCGATCTCGATCCGCACCACCGAATACGAAATCAAGCGTCACGGCGTGACGACCGACCTGACCTGGGACCTGGGCAGCCACACCATCACGGCAGGCGCCTGGGGCGAGCGTTCCGACCACACCGGCAGCCGCAATTACTACGCCGCCACCGGTCCGGCCGACACCATGGTGTACCTGCGCAACCCGTTCCGCACCGACTGGGCGCAGAACTTCATCACCACCACCGCGCAGTACTACGTGCAGGACAGCCTGAGCCTGATGGACGGCAAGCTCAAGATCAACGCCGGCTTCAAGAGCATGAGCGTCGATATCGCCGCCCGCAACATCGTCGGCACCCGCGCCGCCGGCAAGCTGTCGGCCGAGAAGAACTTCCTGCCACAGGCCGGCGTCAACTACGCGCTCAGCGCCGACGACGAAGTGTTCGCCTCGGCGTCGAAAAACATGCGCGCGCACCAGCCCGGCGTTGGCGGTCCGTTCTCGCAGACCCAGGAAGCCTACAACGCCGGCGTCGCCAGCCTGAAGCCGGAAACCTCCACCAACGTCGATCTCGGCTACCGCTTCAAGCGCGCTGGCATCCAGGGTTCGCTGGCGGTCTACAACGCCCGCTTCGACGACCGTCAACTGAGCGTGGCCACCTGCGCCGGCATCGTCGGTTGCCCGTCGACCTTTGTCAACGTCGGCAAGGTCGACACCAAAGGCGTGGAAGCGATCGCCGTGTGGAAACTGAACCGCGAAATCAGCTGGTTCAACTCGTACACCTTCAACGATTCGAAGTACAAGTCGGATTACATGGACGGCAGCACCCTGGTGCCGGTCAGCGGCAAGACCGTGGTCAACGCGCCGCGCAACCTGTTCAGCACCGAAGCCTCGTACGAGACCGGCAGCTGGTTCGCCCGCCTGGGCGGCAAGCTCACCGGCAAGCGCTACTACACCTACATGAACGACAACGGCGTGCCGTCGTTCTGGCTGGCCAACCTGTCGGCCGGCTACAAGATGAAGTCGCTGGGCATGCTCAAGGAACTGTCGCTGCAGGTCAATGTGACCAATCTGCTCGACAAGGAATACATCAGCACCATCGGCACCAACGGCTTCCAGGCCCGCGATCCGAACGGCACCGCGCAGACCTTGCTGACCGGCGCGCCGCGTCAGATCTTCGTCACCTTGAACGGCAAGCTGTAAGCTAAACGGCGTGGCCTCCGCCAGCGGCGGAGCAGGGCGTTCCAATCGATAAATTTTGCGTTTCGCGCAAAGTTTAGAGAGTGGAACGCCTTTGTTGCTTATGGGCTACAACCGCTGTGTAGCGCTGGCAGCGCTGTGCTCAACGGCTCATACTGACGAGTCTTTCGAGCTTGAGGAGTGTGCCGTGAAATGGTTTTATGACTTGAAAATCGCTACCAAATTAATAGTCTCTTTTGGTGCCGTACTATTGCTGACGTTGGTGATGGGCGTGGCCGGGATGGTATCGACGTCCAAGGTCAACCAGGCCTCGAACGAGCTCGCGGACAACTGGATGCCGAGCGTGCGCATGGCGCTGGAACTGCGTACCGATATCGGCGAGATGCGCCGCTGGGAGCTGGCGCACATGATCAATGACAAGCCGGAAGGGTTTGCCACCTACGAAAAACGCATGGCCGATACGTTGGCCACGCAGAAGGCGCACCGCGAGGCCTACGACAAGCTGATCAACAGCGCCGAGGAAAAAGCGCTGGTGGCCGAGTTCGACCGGGGCTGGAGCGCCTTCATGCTCGACCACGACAAGATCGTGAAGTTCTCCGCCGGCGGCCAGAAGGACGAGGCGCGGGCGCTGTCGCGCGACGCCTCGGCCAAGACGATGGCCGCGCTCACCGAGTCGATCAACAAGCTCGTCAAGCTCAACGTCGACGGCGGCGACGCGGCGAGCGACGCCGCCACCGTCACCTATGAAAACGCGCGCCTGACCTCGATCGTGCTGTTGGTGATTAACATCGGTGTCGGCATCGCGCTGGCGCTGTGGATCGCCCGCATAGTCTCGGCGCCGTTGCAACAGGCGGTGGCGGTGGCGACCGCCGTGGCCGCCGGCGACCTGACCCGCACCATCGAGGTGGAAAGCGCCTGCGAAACGGGCCAGTTGATGGGCGCGCTGCGCGACATGAACGGCAATCTGCAGCGCCTGGTCAGCCAGGTACGCAGCGGCACCGACACCATCGCCACGGCATCGGCGGAGATTTCGGCCGGCAACCAGGATTTGTCGTCGCGTACAGAGGAACAGGCGTCCAGCCTGGAGGAAACGGCCTCGTCGATGGAAGAGCTGACCAGCACCGTCAAGCAAAACGCCGACAACGCGCGCCAGGCCAACCAGCTGGCGCAATCGGCATCGGGCATCGCCATCAAGGGCGGCGACGTGGTGGGGCAGGTGGTCGGCACCATGTCGTCGATCAACGAATCGTCACGCAAGATCGTCGATATCATTTCCGTGATCGACGGCATCGCCTTCCAGACCAACATCCTGGCGCTGAACGCGGCGGTCGAGGCCGCGCGCGCCGGCGAGCAGGGCCGGGGCTTCGCCGTGGTTGCCACCGAAGTGCGCAACCTGGCGCACCGTTCGGCGGCGGCCGCCAAGGACATCAAGTTGCTGATCAGCGATTCGGTGGAAAAGGTCGAGGCCGGTTCGCAACTGGTCAACCAGGCCGGCGCCACGATGGACGAGATTGTTTCGAGCATCACGCGCGTGACCGACATCATGAGCGAGATCACCTCGGCCAGCGCCGAGCAGAGCGACGGCATCGAGCAGGTCAACGTGGCGATCACGCAGATGGACCAGGTGACGCAGCAGAACGCGGCGCTGGTGGAGCAAGCCGCGGCGGCGGCCGAGTCGATGCAGGATCAGGCGGCGCGGCTGAGCGAAGTGGTCAGCATCTTCAAGCTCGGCGGCGAAGCACGGATGGCCGCGCCGGTGGCCGCGCCGCGCAAGCCGCTGGCGCCGCCGGCGCCGGCACCGGCACCGGCACGTGTTGCGCTGGCGCCGAAGAAGCCGGTCAAGCAGGTCGCCCATGGCGACGAATGGGAAACCTTCTAAACCACGGTTCCACGTAGGGCGGATTAGGCGGAACGCCGTAATCCGCCAATGCATGCGCCGTCGAAACGCACGCATTGGCGGATTACGCTGCGCTAATCCGCCCTACGTGTCTCCGTGGTTATTTTGGCGCGCTCGCCAGGCTTGGTGCGCCTCGCGATACTTCTCCAGCTCGTCCTGATACATATCGTCGACGCACCACGTACACCCGCTGTGGCAGCAGTCGCGCGGGTCCGGCGGCTGCGGCGCCACCGGCTCGGGATCGTCCGCCCCCATCGCATTCCCCTCCATTACAACGGCGGCATCGCCAGCAGCGCCATGTTGCGGCCTTTTTCCTTGGCGCGGTACAGCGCCCGGTCGGCCATCTCCACCAGCACTTCGGGCGAGGTGTCCTCGGTCGGCACGATCACGGCCACGCCGATGCTGATGGTCATGATGCCGAACGGCGACTGTTCGTGCGGCATCCGCGCCAGCACCAGCTGCGCGCAAATCTCCTCGGCCGCGCCAAAGGCGTCGGTGGCGTCGGTGGCGGCCGCCAGCAGCGCGAACTCCTCGCCGCCGTAACGCGCCACGATATCGGTGGTGCGCCGTCCGTGCGAGGTGATCAGCTCGGCGACGCTGCGCAGCGCGGCGTCGCCGGCCTGGTGGCCGTAGTGGTCATTGTATTTCTTGAAGTAGTCGACGTCGAGCATCGACAGCGCCAGGGTCTGGCCGGTGCGGGCGGCGCGCCGCCACTCGGCCTCCAGCGCCAGGTCGAAGCCGCGGCGGTTGCTCACGCCGGTCAGGCCGTCGGTGGTGCTGAGCGCGGCGAGCTTGCGGTTCGATTCCTCCAGCTCGCCGGTGCGCGCGGCCACCAGCGCCTCCAGCTCCAGCTGGTGCCGGGTCAGCCGGTGGATGCGGATCTTGTAGGCCAGCACCAGCGAGCCGACGATCAGGATCGCCATGCCCAGCCGGAACCACCAGCGCTGCCAGAACGGCGGCGTGATGGTGATTTTCAGCGCGGCCGGCTCCTCGTTCCACACGCCCAGATGGTTGGCGGCCTTGACCCGGAACAGGTAGTGGCCCGGATTGAGGTTGGTGTAGCTGGCGCTGCGGTGCGTGGCGTCGGTGTGCACCCAGTCGCGGTCGAAGCCCTGCAACTGGTACGCGTAACGGTTCTCGGACGGCTCGGTGTAGTGCAGCGCGGCGAACTCGAGCGAGAACACCGACGCCTCCGACGACAAGGTCAGCGCGGTCGGCGAGGTCACCGGTCCCTCGGCCTTGACGTCCGCGCGCGGCTTGCCGTTTTGCAGCGAGTGGTTGAAGACGGTGATGTCGGTGATGGCCACCTGCGGCGGCACCGAGCGGGTGCGCACGTTGGCCGGCGTCACGGCGGTCATGCCGTGCACGCCGCCGAAGTACAGCACGCCGTCGGCCGAGGTGGACGACGAGTTGACGGTGAAGCCCTCGGTCAGTCCGTCCGACGCGCTGAAGTGGCTGACCTTGCCCGTCTCCGGATCGAGGCGGTACAGGCCGGCAATGGTGCTGCACCAGATCTTGCCGTCGAGGTCGTGCTCGATGGCCAGGATCTTGTGCGCGCGCATCGCCGACGCGTACGATTTGAAGCCGATTTTGCCGTCCGCGCGGGTCTGCATCAGGTTCAGGCCCTTGCTGGTGCCGACCCAGATGCGGCCCTTGCCGTCCTCGTGCAGGCTGACGATGTTGTCGTCCGACAGGCTGGCGGCGTCGGCGTTGGCATGGCGGAAGTGGGTGAACTTGCCGCTGGCCTGGTCCAGCAGGTCGAGCCCGCCGCCGTTCCATTCGGAGCCGGCCCACACCCGGCCGCTGCTGTCCTCGAGCACCGCCGAGGTGCCGTTGACGCTGCGGCTGCTGATGTTCTGCGGATCGTTGTAATAGAACTTGCGGGCGTCGGTGCGCGGGTCGTAGCGGATCAGGCTGTTGCCGGTGGCCAGCCACAGCGCGCCGCCGCTGGCCGGCGCGATGGCGTTGATGTAGTCGCTGGCGGTGTTGCCGAAGTGGATGGCCTGGAACGGACTGTCGGGCGTGTCCAGCCGGTTCAGGCCGTTCGAGGTGCCCAGCCACAGCGGCTTTTTGCCGTCCTTGTCCGCCCGCGTGTCCTGGAACATGCTGTAGACGATGGCGTGCGACAGCTTGCCCGGGGTTTTGTCGTCGGCGTGGTAGCTTTTAATGACGGTGCTGGTGGTCGGGTCGTACAGGCTCATGCCGACGTTGCCGCCCATCCACAGGCGCCCGTCCGGCGCCCGCGCCAGGCTCAGCAAGGCATTGCTGGCCGGCGCCGAGCGGCGGTCGATGCGGAACGGCACGTGGCGCGTGAAGCCTTCGCTCGACAGGTTGGCCAGCGCGATGCCGTCGGTGAACGAGGCGATCCACAGCATGCCGCCACGGTCCTGCATCACCGCGCGCAGGTTGTCGCCCGGCAGGCTGTACGGATCGTCGGCGGCGTGCACGAACTGGTCGAACTTGCCATCGGGCTCGTTCCAGCGCAGCAGCCCGGCCGACAGGGTGGTGCACCACAGCACGCCCTTGTCGTCGACGTCGAAATTGGTGATGCGGCTGTACGGCGAATCGATCGCCTTGCGGGTGTTCCAGTCGCTCTTGCCGTCCCAGCGGATCACGCCCGACTCGGTGCCGATCCACAACGCGCCGCCGCGGTCGAAGCGCAGCGCGCGCACGATGTTGACGCGGGCGTCGGGCACCGGGGCCGGATCGACCTGGTGGTGCCGGAACACCTTGCCGCCGGGCGCCAGGTAGTCCAGGCCGCCGGGCCAGGTGCCGACCCACACGCCGCCTTTGTCATCCAGCGCCAGCGCGTTGAGGTCGTTGCTGGCCAGGCTGTCGGGGTCGTTGTCGTCGTGGGCGTAGACGGTGAACTTGCCGGTGTTGGGATTGAAGTGCTGCAGCCCGCCCCAGCTGCCGATCCACATGCCGTCCTTGCCGTCGGAAATGATGTTCTTGATGATGCGGTGGTTCTTGGGCGCCTTGGCCGGCGCCACCACGGTGAAGTCGTTGCTCTCCGGATTGAAGCGCGCCAGTCCGGCCTGGGTGCCGGCCCAGATCCGGCCCTGTTTGTCCTCGTAAATGGCCGAGACGCGGTCGTGCGGCAGGCTGGTCGGGTCGTTGGGGATGTTGATGTACTTGACGGCCTGATAGCCGTTATAGCGGTACAGGCCGTTGGTGTGGGTACCGACCCACACATAGCCTTTGCGGTCCTGCATCATCGACAGCATCGACGGCTCGTCGCCGCCGAGCGGCCCCAGCTTCTTGAAGCGCAGCGACGGCGACGGCGCCGCGTCCGCCTGACCGGGCGCCGCGGCAAGCAGCAGGGCGAGCAATGCCAGCGGCAGCGCGGCGGCGAAGGATAGCGACAGCAACAGGCGGCGGCTGCGGCGCAGGGCCGTCATTAGCACAAACATGGCACAAACATGGTGGGGTATCCGATGGCGTAACGAATTGCATGTCAGCGAGCGGTGCTCGACTGGATGAAGATTGCATTCTGTAAAGAAACCCTATTATACATGCCAATTGGGCAATGGTTTCACTATAAAAGCCGGCATTTTTAGCGTATCTGCCGTATTTAGGGTATAGTTTACGGCGCTTATTGTCTCCTGCTCGTTGTATTTGCTGCCATAGCGCTGCCACCGCATCATCCTTTTCGCACTTCCCCGGTTCCGCCTCCGTCGTGGGGCGCGCCTCCGGGGCGGGCAGCGCAGAATTTGTCGTTAATTGAAGAAAGCTTGGTTGTCCGCCGCAGGACCGCCGCATACACTATGTCCGAAACCGAGATCACCACCCCGTCCGCCATCGAACCGGCCGCCGCCGAAGCCGCCGCCACGCCGGAGGCGCAACAGGCGCCAGCGGTGCAACAGGCACCAGAAGCACAAGTAGCGGCCCCGGCGCCGCTGGAAGTCCCGCAAGTGCCACAAGTCCGCTTCGCCGATTTCGGCCTGTCGCCGCACATCCTGCGCGCGCTCAACGACCAGGGCTATGTGCACCCGACGCCGATCCAGGCCGAAGCCATTCCCGTGCTGCTCAAGGGGCGCGACGTCATGGGCGCGGCCCAGACCGGCACCGGCAAGACCGCCGGCTTCGCGCTGCCGATCATCCAGATGCTGCTGGCCCACGCCAGCACCAGCACCTCGCCGGCGCGCCACCCGGTGCGCGCGCTGATCCTGACGCCAACCCGCGAGCTGGCGGTGCAGGTGGCCGAGAACGTCAAGGCCTACGCCCAGCACACGCCGCTGCGCTCGACCGTGGTGTTCGGCGGCATGGACATGAAGGGCCAGACCGTCATCCTCAAGGCCGGCGTCGAGATCGTCATCGCCACCCCGGGCCGCCTGCTGGACCATATCGAACAAAAGAACATCAGCCTCGGCCAGGTGCAGATGCTGGTCATGGACGAAGCCGACCGCATGCTCGACATGGGCTTCCTGCCGGACCTGCAGCGCATCATCAACCTGCTGCCGAAACAGCGCCAGAACCTGATGTTCTCGGCCACGTTCTCGCCGGAAATCAAAAAGCTGGCCAACACCTTCCTAACCGACCCGGTCACGATCGAGGTGGCGCGCAGCAACCAGACCGCCGACAAGGTCACGCAGGTGGTGTATAAAGTGCCGGAAAACCAGAAGCATGCGCTGACCGCGCATCTGCTGCGCCAGCGCGACCTCAAGCAGGTGATCATCTTCTCCAACACCAAGATCGGCGCCTCGCGCCTGGCCAAGGGGCTGGAGCAGGAGGGCATGAGCGCGGTCGCCATCCACGGCGACAAGACGCAGCAGGAACGCATGGCCGCGCTCGAGGCATTCAAAAAGGGCGAGATCGACATCCTGGTCGCCACCGACGTTGCCGCGCGCGGCCTCGATATCACCGACCTGCCGTGCGTGATCAACTACGACCTGCCGTACAACGCCGAGGACTATGTGCACCGGATCGGCCGCACCGGCCGCGCCGGCGCCTCCGGCGACGCGCTGTCGATCTATTCGGACAAGGACGAGCGCCTGCTGGCCGACATCGAAAAACTGATCAAGCAAACCATCCGCCGCGGCGAGCTGACCGGCTTCAACCCGGCGCCGTCGTACGGCGAGGGCGCCGAGCGCCGTCCGCGCCGTGACGAGGGCGCCAGCCGTGACGGTGGCAGCCCGCGTGCGGCGCCCGGCCGTCCGCCCGCTACCGGCGGTTACGGCGCCGACCGTGGCGAACGCACCGAGCGCGCGCCGCGCAGCGCCTCGCCGTACGGTACGGGACGCCGCGACAAGGTCGATCCATGGTTCCTCAAGCCGTACGAGCCGGCCAAGTCGGCCGCGCCGGCGCCAGGCGCAACGTCCGGAAACACGGTCGCCAAGCCCAAGCAGAAGCTCGCCTTCCTGCTCGGCGGCGCGCCGAAATAACCTCGATGCGCGGCGGTACCGGCGCGCAATTGCTGCGCTTTGCCGTGGCCGGCGTGGCTGGCCTGGTCACCGACGTCGCCGTGCTGTACCTGGCGCTGTCGCTGGGTAGCGGCTTCTACGCCGGTCGCCTGCTGTCGTTCCTGGCGGCGGTCTGGGTCACCTGGCGCATCAACCGCCGCTACACCTTCACCGCCGGCGACGACGCCTGGAGCGAATGGTGGCGCTACCTGGCCGCCATGCTGGGCGGCGGCGTTGTCAACTATGCGGCCTCGAGCGCGACCGTACTGCTGTTGCCGGCCTGGCCGTTCACGCCGGCGCTGGCGGTGGCGGTCGGCTCGGTGGCCGGCATGGGCATCAACTTCCTCAGCGCAAAATTGCTGGTGTTTAAGCGATGACACGCGCCGCAGGCGTGCACCGCCTGGCCGCCGCCTGGACCCGGCTCGACACGCCGGCCAGCTGGCGGCGGGCGCGCTGGCTTGCACCTTTGCTGTTCGGATTGCTGTCGCTGGTGTACGGCCAGGACAACAATTGGGACCTGCGCAACTACCACCTTTACAACCCGTTCGCGCTGCTGAACGGCAAGATCGGCTACGACCTGGCGCCGGCCCAGTGGCAGAGCTATTTCAACCCCACGCTGGACCTGCTGTATTACGGGCTGGTGATGTATCTGCCGGGACCGCTGGCCGGCTTCCTGATGGGCGCGCTCCAAGGCGTCAACTTCGTGTTGTTGATGGCCATCGCCGGCCGCCTGTTGCCGGCCGCGCCGGCGCGCCCGTATGGCCTCATGGTGCTGCTGGCGCTGGCCGGCTGCCTGGGACCGGGGTTCATGTCCGAACTTGGCAACACGATGGGCGACAACGTCACCGCGCTGGCGGTGCTGGCGTCGCTGCTGGTGGTGCTGCGCCACTGGGATGCGCTGCGCGGCGGCGCGCTGGCGCCCGCGCTGGGCGCTGGCCTGCTGATGGGCTGCGCGGCCGGCCTCAAGCTGACCAACGCCGTCTACGCGGTGGCGCTGTGCCTGGCGCTGTTCACGCTCGATGCCGGCTGGCGGCAACGCTTCCAGGCTGCCGTGCTGTTCGGCGTTGGCGTGCTGGGCGGCCTGGCGCTGTGCGCCGGCCACTGGTTCTGGCGCATGTGGACCGTGTTCGGCAATCCGCTGTTCCCGCAATTTAACGATCGCTTCCTCGGCCCGCTGGCCGCGCCGATCGGCGTTGGCGACAATAGCTGGCTGCCGCGCGGCGCGCTGGAAAAATGGTTCTGGCCTTTCATTCACACACTGCACCCAGGCCGCGTCGGCGAGTTGCCGCTGCGTCACCTGCTGTGGCCGATGCTGTACACCGGCTTTGCCGCGCTGGCGCTGGTGCTGGCCCTGCGCTGGCTGCGCGCCCGCGCCGGCACGCCGGCCCGGGGCTGGGTGCCGGCCGCGCCGATGGCGCCGCAAATCCGCCTGCTGCTGGTGTTCGTGCCGTTGTCTTACGTGCTGTGGATGCAGCTGTTCAGCATTTACCGTTATCTGGTGCCGATCGAGCTGCTCGCGCCGCTGACGTTGTGGCTGCTGCTGGCCCGGCTGCTGCCGCCGCCGGCCGCGCGCAACTGGGGCGCCGCATGCCTGCTGCTGGCGGCTTGCTGCGTGTTCAGCGCCGGCGGCTGGAGCCATTCGCGCTGGGCCGCGCGCGCCTTCACGGTCGAGACGCCGGCGTTGCCCGATCCGGCGCAAAACCTGGTGTTCACCGTGCACGTGCAACCGCCGGTGGGCTGGCTGGTGCCGTTCTTTTCGCCAAGGCTGGCGTTTGTTTCGCTGGGACGCTCGTTCCCGGAGTCGGCGGCGTACCGGGCCCGGGTGGCCGACATGGTGGCCACCCGGCGCGGGCCGTTCTACGTGATGCTGGCGGCCGAGGCGGCGCCGCGCAAGGGCTGGCGCGACGCCGCCGAACAGGCCGCGGCGGCGCAACGCATGCGCGAGCGCGTGGCGCACGCCGGCGCCACGCTGGCCGGCTACGGCCTGGCGCTCGACGCCGCCAGCTGCCGCGACTATCTGGCCATGACCGGCGCCCGCCGCCTGGACTACCAGCTGTGTGCGGTGACCCGGCAGCCGTGACGGCGCCCCGGACTCAGCGGGCGACCTCGCGTGGCTGCTGTGTTGCGGCCTCGTGGCCGCGGGCCTCGCGCACCAGGTAGACCGGGCGCCGCTTGACCTCGTGGTAGATGCGGCCGATGTACTCGCCGAGCACGCCAATGCCGATCAACTGGATACCACCGATCAGCATGCTGCTGACGATCAGCGAAGCGTAACCGGGCACGTCGACGCCGGCCACCATGGTCTTGATGATGATGATGGTCGCGTACAGCAGCGCGAACATGGACGTGGTCAAGCCGATGTAGGTCCAGATCTTCAGCGGCGCCGTGCTGAAGCTGGTGATGCCCTCGAGCGCCAGGTTCCACAGTTTCCAGAAGTTGAAGCTGGACTCGCCGGCGCCGCGCGGACCGTGCTCGTAAGGGATGGTGACCGTGCGGAAGCCGACCCACGCGAACAAGCCCTTCATGAACCGGTGGTTTTCCGGCAACTGGCGCAGCGCCGCCACCACCGCCTTGTCCATCAGGCGGAAGTCGCCGACGTTGGACGGCACGTGGATGTCCGAAATCTTGTTGTGGAAGCGGTAGAACGACGTCGCCGACAGCTTTTGCAGGCGGCCGTCGGTGACGCGGTCGGTGCGCTGGGCCAGCACCACCTCGGCGCCTTTTTCCCATTGCACCAGCATGTCGGCGATCAGCTCGGGCGGATGCTGCAGGTCCGAATCGATCGGCACGACGGCGTCGCCCATCGCGCGGTCGAGGCCGGCGGTGAGCGCGGCCTCCTTGCCGAAATTGCGCGACAGGTCGACCACGTGCACGCGCGCGTAGGTCGCGTGGGCGTCGAGCAGCTCGTTCCAGGTGTTGTCGCGGCTGCCGTCGTTGACGGCGATCACTTCGAAATCGTACTGCGGCAGCGCGGCGGCGACCTCGCCGACGCGGCGGAAGAACTCGCCGACGTTGCCGGACTCGTTATAGAACGGCGCCACCAGGGACACTAATTTTTTCACTGTTGATTCTCCATTGGGGCCCGCTTGCACAGCCAGGCGAAATCGACTTCAATACACAGCGGCGCCGCCGGCTTGTCGCCGAGCAGCCCGCGCACCTCGCCGACGGTGGGGAAATCGGCCTTCATGAACACGAACGCGGTCGACGGCGCGCGCGCGGGCGAGGCCGATATGGCGGCGATTTCGGCGGCGTAGTTGTCGCACGGCTTCTTGACCCGCGCCACATACCCGGTCGATATGTTGAGCTCGCGCTTGGCCGCGTACAGCATCGTCGGCAGCATGGTCGTCGTCGCCGCCGCCTTGCCGCAGCCGAACGGCGGATACACCTGCAAGCTGCGGTGCCCGGCGCCGAGGAAACCATCCCAGGCGGCCGCGCTGAGGCGCTCGGGCGCCATCGTCTCGGCCATCGCGCGGTTGGCCTTGTGGCGCGGATGCAGGTCCCACATCTGCAGGCACAACAGGCCGAGCAGCAGCAGGCCGGCGCGCCGCGGCGGCGCCAGCCGATATACAGTGATCACGGTGAACGCCATCAACGCGTAGCCGACCGGCCAGAAGAAGCGGGCCGAGGCGCGCATGATCGACGTCAGCTTGCCCGTCCAGTGCGGCAGATCGAGGTGGAACACCTCGTTGTTGCTGAGGTAGACGATGTTCGACAGCGCGTACAGCGTCATCAGCACCAGGGTGATGGCCAGCGGTTTATGGCGGCGCCAGAACGCCGGGTCGTGGCGCCGGCGCAGCACGCAGGCGTAGGCCGTCATGGCCAGCATGAACACGCCCAGGTAGGCGAAGCCCTCGGCCTGTCCCTCGTGCGCCCACGGCTGCTTGAAGTGCAGCAGGCGCCCGCCCGAGAACGGCCCGAGCAGGTTCATCGAATAGTAGCCGAAGCCCCATTCGCCGCCGCCCGAGCCTTTGCCCAGCGGCAGCATCGTCACGCCCATGGACAGCGCCAGCGCGCCGTAGGCCAGCACCGGCGCGCGCAGCAGCGTGCGCCAGTCGGCGCCGCGCAGCCGATGGCGCCAGAGATCGGCCGCGAACAGCAGCGAGAGCATCACGAACAGATAGATGTTGATGTAGAAGGCAAACGGCAGCAGCGTGATCCAGGCGGTCGAGGCCAGGCGGCCGAGGCGGGTGCCGCGCACGTACACGGCCAGGCCGAACAGCAGCAGCCATTGCGACATCAGGCTGATGTGGTTGATGCGGTAGCCCAGCGGCGGGAACGACGCCAGCAGCAGCGTCATCGCCAGCAGCGCGGTCCAGGTGCGCAGGTTGGCCTCGCGGCAGATCCACCAGGCGCCCACGCCCTGCAGCGCGTAGCAGATGCCGATCCACGCCGCGTACGGGTTGCGGAACGGCGTGTCCGGGCCGTGCTGCCATAGCTTCATCAGCAGCGCGTACAGCGGCACCGTGTCGAGGAAGGTGGCCAGCGTGCCGTCCGGATAGTTGATCGACGACAGGTGCAGCAGCGGCCACTGCCACGGCTCGCGCACGAAGGCGTTGAAGCCGGCCAGGTACTGGGCGATGTCGCCGTCCTGCTGCAGCCAGAAGCTGGAGGTGCCACGCAGGAAGGGGCCGCCGAACATCCAGTAGGCGTAGGCGAACGCCAGCGCGGCGGCCAGCACGGCCGCCAGCGGGCCGGCCGGCGAGCGCAGCGCGGCGCGCCAACCAGCGCGCGCCGGCGCGGCGGAAAGGGGGGGGATAGTCAAGTCGGGCTACCTTTGAGTGGATCGATGGGAAAGCCGGCGCCTAGCGGCGCGCCGGATGCTGCGCCAGCGCCGTGCCCAGCGCGGCCAGCACCTGTTGCAGCTGGTCCTCCAGGCCGACCCACAGGGGCAGGCGCAGCAACCGTTCGGACAGCTGGTCGGTGTGTTGCAGCACGCCGTGCGCGCGGCCGAATTTGCGTCCGGCCGGGGCGCTGTGCAGCGGTACATAATGGAACACCGTGTTGACGCCCTGCGCCTTCATGCTGTCGATCACGGCGCTGCGCTGTTCGAGCGAGTCGAGCAGGATGTAGTACATGTGGGCGTTGTGGACGCAGTCGGCGGGCAGCACCGGGCGGCGCAGCTGGCCGGCCGCCTCCAGCGGCGCCAGCGCCGCGTGGTAGGCGTCCCACAACGCCAGGCGGCGCCGCGTGATGCCTTCGGCCTCTTCCATCTGCGCCCACAGGAAGGCGGCGATGACCTCGCCGGGCAGGTAGGACGAGCCGATGTCGACCCAGGTGTACTTGTCGACCTGGCCACGGAAGAACTGGCCGCGGTTGGTGCCCTTTTCGCGGATGATCTCGGCCCGCTCGGCCAGCGCCGGGTCGTTGACCAGCAGCGCCCCGCCCTCGCCGGCGATGATGTTCTTGGTCTCGTGGAACGAGTATGCGCCCAGGTGGCCGATGGTGCCCAGCGCCCGGCCCTTGTAGGTGGACATGATGCCCTGCGCGGCGTCCTCGACCACCAGCAGGCCGTGGCGGCGCGCGATGTCCATGATGGTGTCCATCTCGCAGGCCACCCCGGCGTAGTGCACCGGCAGGATCACCCGGGTGCGCGGCGTGATGGCGGCCTCGATCTTGGTCTCGTCGATGTTGAGCGTGTCGGCGCGGATGTCGACAAACACCGGCACCGCGCCGCGCATGACAAAGGCGTTGGCGGTCGACACGAAGGTGTACGACGGCATGATCACCTCGTCGCCCGGCCCCAGCTCGGCCAGCAGCGCGGCCATTTCCAGCGCCGCCGTGCACGAGTGCGTCAGCAGCGCGCGCCGGGTGCCGGTGGTCTGCTCGATCCAGCCGTGGCAGCGCTTGGTGAACTGGCCGTCGCCGGACAGGTGGCCGTTGGTATGGGCCTGGGCGATGTACCACAGCTCGCGGCCGGTCATGAAGGGTTTGTTGAACGGAATCGGTGTCATGATTGTTTTCCTTGTACGAATGCCGGCGCGCTTAGCCGCGGGCGGCGACGATGGTGCCGGCGCAGATCAGCAACACGCCGGCGATGCGCAGCAGCGACAGCGGCTCGTTGAACAGCCACGCGCCCAGCAGCAGCACGATGACGAAATTGAGGGCCATGAACGGGTAGGCGTGGCCCAGCTCGAACTTGGTCATGGCCGCCATCCACGCCACCGACGCCAGGAAGGCGGCCGCGAAGGCGCTCACCACCCACGGGTTGAGCAGCAGCTTGAGCATGAACCAGAACTTGTCGGCGCCGCCGGCCGGCAGCGCGCCGGCCTTGCCGACCTGCAGCTTGAGCATGATCTGGCCGTAGACGGTGAGCACGATGGTGAGTGCGATGTACAGGTAATTGGTCATGGGGCCGGGTCGAACCATTTGTGGAAGGTGTAAAAACTCTTGGACGGCTCGAAGCCCTGGCGGCACCAGACCTTCTGCACCGCCAGGTTGGTGACCTGGGTCGACACCACCATCTGCGGCAGGGCGCGCTCGGCGGCCCAGTTTTGCGATAACCGCATCAGCGCCTGGTACAGGCGCTTGCCCTGGTGCTCCGGGTGGACCCCGAACAGCACGCCTTCGTAGCTGCCGGCGTCGA
>Ga0308163_10000937_pt1 | contig 38069 bp, 34 predicted proteins | sample PhyTR1_FD_201037 | JGI IMG/M metagenome (GOLD analysis project Ga0308163, IMG submission 201037) | Phyllosphere microbial communities from UC Gill Tract Community Farm, Albany, California, United States - DLSLT.R1 | ecosystem: Host-associated > Plants > Phyllosphere > Unclassified | place: USA... | reverse complement strand
TGCCCGGCGCTTCGATGTCTTGGATGAAACCCCTCTAGACAAAGGCGGTTTTCACATTGTGGTCAATGGTTCTCGCGTTACGTGGGCTGACCGCCAGGAACTGAAGAAGCTTGAGTTCATTTGGGAGTTTGGCCCGAACAAACTTCCCGACACAGCTCTGCCAAAGGGCATTCAGCGGTTCCCGATGCCGAACGACATCGTAAATGCAGCTAAAGACTGGAAGGTGAGCGGCTGGTTTGGCACCACCAAGACGCCCACGGACCTGACCATGGATGCAGAGGCCGGATCGCTAAAAAATATAATCGTGTTGGCCCGAAAGCGTCCGATCCAAGAAGGGATCATCGAGAAGCTCGACTTCAGCAGGATCTTCGGCAATTACGTCACTGGTCAGATCGAGGCAAACTTCCTCGACCTCGATGACCCAGAGTATGACGACATTGCGACCAGCGACCGACAGCGTCTCATCGAGGACGATGAGCGCGTAGTTGCTCTCCAGGACTTTTTGCGACGCGCGTTCCTCGCTGCTGCCGAGCAGTGGAGCAAGGCCCGCCCCAAGCGCGAAGCTGTGGACGCTCTTGCTCGCTATCCAAAATTAGCTAATTGGGTGGAGGAGCTCCCGCAGTGGCAGCGCGACAGCGCGCGAAGGATGGTGGGTACCATAGCCGGCCTGGATTTCGAGGGGAAAAGCGCTTCCGACGACCGTTCGGCCTTGTTCCGGTCTGGCGTGCTTGCGTTCGCACGAGTAGGGCTTAGGCAATCCGCCGAGGATCTTGATCAACTGAGCAACGTGTCGGCCGTTGAGCTCCTGCCCCTTCTTGGACAGCAAGACGCCTACGAAGCGGGATTGTGGGTAGACATCCTCAAGTCTCGCGTGCAGGCGATCGAGAAACTCCAGGGGTTAACAGATGCGAATGAGAAGGAGAAGGTTCTACAACAGCATCTGTTCGACCACCTCTGGCTGCTCGATCCGTCATGGGAACGTGCGACTGGCAGCGAGAAGATGGAGGAAGACCTCAGAAAGCTCGCGCCCGGCTTGTTCGCCAAAGACAAGCTCGACAAGGAAATCACGGGTCGCATCGATATCCGTTACAAAACACTGGGGGGCAAACACGTCATCGTTGAACTCAAACGCTACAACGTGGCCGTTGACGCCCGAAAGCTTGCGGACCAGGGTGCAAAATACGCACGTGCACTGAGTAGCATCCTGTCGCAGCAGCAGCTGACCAAGGAAATTCAGAACATCGAAGTGATCTTTGTGCTTGGGCAACGCCCCGGCACACAGGGCGCGGTCCCTGGCATCAATACTGATGAGGACTACATCGCTGACCAATTTCGGTCTTTCAGAGGCAGCTTCCGTCTGTACGACGCCCTTATCGCGGGCTCGAGAGTCCAGTATCAGGACTATCTCGACGCGAGTGTTCAGGCCAGGAAACTCGATGACCTGCTGAAAGAAATCGCACCCGATCCTGCAACGGCGACGAGCTCGGCGGCAGCTTCCGTCCCCGCCGCCCCTTCGCCGATCGTCCAGCCGACGGGCGCACCATCACCGGTTGCCAACACCCCCACCCCACTGACGCTGATGAAGAGAGCGAACTCTCCAAGCGTCTAAGCCGCAGGAGGGGCGCGAGGCCAACGCTGATTGGCTTTACGCCAAGATCTAGGCGGTGGCGGAAACCATGTGAGTCCGCTGCTTCGGCGGCTCGGATTCCCGCAGGCGTAGGCGAACGGCAGTTAACTCGTCCGTCCAGGCAATATATTGGGTCGCAAGCGCCGGCTCAATGCGCGTCAATGTAACTCTCATGACGTCGCCGAGGTCCGCAATAAGCCGATATCTTCGAAGGTCAAAAGTTTTCAGTCCTGCGGCGCTAAGAACGACAGCCTGGGGATCGTGACCGAACAGTTTTTGCATCTCCTCACCGCAGCGAGCTCTCATCTCAGCTCTTACGTCAAGACGCATATCGATTGCCGCGCTAACTCCTCTTAGGTCATCGTCAAAGACGCCGGGCAAAGGATCAAGGATGGCGTCAACGAGGGGATCGTCGCTCAGCGCCTGTCGAATGGCCTCCACATGTGCGGGCGTATATCGATGACGGAGCCCGCTCGGAGAGACCGCTTGCCACTTCGCAAGCTCCTTGAGGTCTGGCCTAGGGTCGGCGACGACTTGAGCATAGGCATTCACTAGAGCACGAACGTTCGATGCTGCCTCCGCTAGTCGAGTACTAACACCCGCTGCCGTAAAGAGAAAGTCATCCCCGCGGTTGACTGTCGAGAGCGTCGCCCCATCGGGCGCAATGTCTCGTCCTGTGGCAGTCGCATCGCGAAGCGACGCCGGACTCAGATCAAACCCTGGACGACTGACCGCCTCTATAAGACGACGCACCGACTCAGGGATGTCCTCAATTCGCTCTATCGGCATGCGCACCTCCATCGTTTCAGCGCTATTCATTTTTGCATACCACTAGAGCTGGTTGTTTTGCATATTTGACTTGAATATATTCAAGTCAGTTACTAGGTTGAAGGTATTCAATCTACGAGACGGTCCACTACGGCCCGCCGTCGTACAGCCCAATACAAGGAGGTTGCTGCAGATGTCCGACACAAATACCACTCCAATCCGAAGCCAAAGAAAAGGAATTGCGGTTCCGACGCCGCCGTTCCTCACAACAACCGCAGGAGGCGTCACTCCGGCTATCGACTGGATCGACGGGAAGCCCGGCCCTCAACGACGCGACGAAGAGACGGGACTCCCGATCTGGAATCTTCGCGCCTGGGACCCCGAGGCCACTGCAGGCCGCGGGCAGGACATCCTCGAGGTGAAGGTGGTGTCGCAGTTTCAGCCCGAGCTTCCACCGACGCTCCCCAACCTGCCGCACATCCTCATCACGCTCGAGAACCTGACGATGAGTCCGTACGTCAATCGGCAGACGAACCGTCTAGGGATGTCCTGGTGGTCGACCGGCATACGCCCGGCGGTCAAGGGCAAGGCGGGCGAGTAACCGCGATGGATCTCTCAGGAGAGCTGCGCTGGCTGGGCCTCGAGGTTCGTGATGTGTGGCGACGATTCAAGGTGATCATCATCCTGCTCGTCGTCTTCGGGCTGCTTTTCAACCAGTTCGCTTTTGCCCGCGTAGCTCTCCTCTCTGCGGTCATCGCCATCGTGGCTCTGACCCTGTGGAGGCGCTACGGTCGCGGCCTATCCCTAGCCCAGCACGCTCGCCGACGCTGGGAGCGGGAGACTGCGAAGTCCGCAGTCACGGCTTGGCCGGAATTGATGATCCGTCTCGGACTCTCTGTGCGTGGTGGATCGGGTATCCCCGAGATCCCGTCTGTCGTGGCTTACGGTTGGCGCGAGCTGTCCCTGGTCATGACAGTGGCCCTTCCGCTCGGCATGGAGCGCCGCACGTTGACGCTTGCAGCTCCAGCTCTTGCCGAGTCGCTCTCGGCGTTGGCAGTGTCCATCACGGCGGCTCCTGGTGGTGCCGAGTGTGTTGTCCAGTACGCCGACCCACTCGCCGCCCCGTTCTCCACGCCGTGGCCTCAGACGACGGATCTGCGAGCCATTCCGATGGGCGTCGAGTCCACTGGTCGGCCCTGGTCCGTCAGGCTCGGTCCGCACACTCTTGTGGCAGGTTCATCAGGCTCGGGCAAGGCCTCGATGATCTGGAGCCTACTTATTGGCCTCGCCCCGGCGATCCGGTCGAACCTGGTCCAGGTGCACGGCATCGACCTCAAGGGCGGTATGGAGCTGACCATGGGTCGCAAGCTGCTGACAAGCTATGCCACCGATCCTGCGGAGGCGGTACAGCTCCTCGAGGATGTCGCTGCCCAGATGAAGAGACGCGCCGGAGACCTCGCGGGGAAGAGTCGTCAGCACATCGCGACGATCGACAGCCCGCACGTTCTGGTCGTCATCGATGAACTCGCGGCGTTGACTGCCTACCTCTCAGATCGAGAGTTGCAGAGGCGCGCGAATGTGGCCATAGCTCTGCTCTGTTCGCAGGGCCGTGCGCCGGGGTTCACCGTCTTCGCCTGCTTGCAAGACCCACGTAAAGAGACGCTGCCCTCGCGAGGGCTCTTCACGCAGACCATCGGCCTGCGCCTCCGAGATGCTCTCGAAACCTCGATGGTGCTTGGCGAGGGCATGCGCGAGAAAGGGGCCCTGTGCCACCACATCCCCTCGACCATGCCTGGCGTGGCCTACGTCGTGCCCGAAGACGGTAGCGACCCCGTTCGAGTGCGAGCGGGCCACGCGACTGACGAACTGATCACTCAAGTGGCTGACGCTTTCGAAGCCCCGCACCACGTCAAGATCCACATCCCCAAACCGGACGTATCGGAAGACACCACGACGTCACCTCGCCCTCGGCGTAGTCGTCGCACTCAGAAGACAGGAGAAGAGCAATGAGCATCATCACGAACCAGAGAAGAGTCATCAAACGAGCCGTCCTCGGCGCCTCAACCGCCTTGGTCGCCGTCGCCCTCGGAGCAGGGGGCTACTACCTCGGTAGCCAGTCCTCGTGGGTCGCGGACTCGGCCTATCAAGACGGGTATAGCCAGGCCAGCTACAACTTCTGCAACTTGAAGTTCTCGACCGGTGCCGACGGCCCTAAGCCCTACTCTGACGACATCCGCGTCTACGAGTACATCCCCAAAGACGTGCTGGTTGCGGATGCCGTCTGCACTGATGATCAGGTGCAGTCCTGGAACGCAGCTCAAGCAGACGCGGGGTCACCCGAGAGAGCCTGCAAGCTCGACCTGAACATCGCGTACATCGTGAGTGCCCTTTCCGCCGCCGAGTGCGTTGCGCCTGAATCGCTGAACTGATCATGCAAACCGCAGAGGAATCGGCCTCGAGCCGGATGCGTCGGCCCGACTTCGAGCAATGGCTCAAGCAGGCTGCGGGCACGGGGTACTGCGCCAATCCGGTTCGCCTGGTCGGTTCCTCTTCGGTCGTTGATGCTCGATCTGGCGAGGTCGTCTCCTCGTACGAATCATCCCGCGAACCAGACGGCATCACTTACGTGCGCTGCGGCAATCGTCGCGCCGTGCGCTGCCCCTCGTGCAGTCATGAGTACAAGGGCGACATGTGGCACCTCGTCGTTGCGGGTGCTGCGGGTGGTTCGAAGGATGTTCCTGCTGCGGTGGGCACGCATCCGCTGATCTTCGTGACCCTGACGGCTCCTTCGTTCGGCGCGGTTCACGCGGTTAAGAAGACGGGTCGATCTGGCTCGGTTCGGTGCCGCCCGCGCTCAAAGAAGGAGCTGTGCCGGCACGGCAAGCCGACGTGGTGCATGAGCGTGCATCCCGAGGGCTCCCCCGCTGCCGGAGAGCCGCTGTGCCGAGAATGTTACGACTACCTCGGGCACATCGTCTGGCAGTGGCACGCTCCCGAACTCTGGCGCCGGTTCACCATCACCTTTCGGCGTCAGCTCGCGCAGTCGCTCGGACTGTCCGAATCGGCGTCTCGGAAATTTGTCCGTGTGCAGTTCGCCAAGGTCGCCGAGTTCCAAAAACGTGGCCTGGTTCACTTTCACGCACTTATTAGGCTCGACGGCGACCCGACCGATACAGAGCCCTTCCCACCGCCTGCCATCGAAGTGTCCGCCGAGCGGCTTGCATCAATCGCAAGGAGCAGCTCCGTTCAAGTCTGGACAGCTGCCGAGCCGGTCTTCCGTGACGATGCCCAGAGGTCCCTCCGCTTCGGGCGACAGTGTGATGCTCGTGTCGTCGTGCGTGGCGGAATCGACGAGAATGGCGAGCTCTCCGATAGGGCTGTTGCGGCTTACATCGCGAAGTACGCCACCAAGGCAACAGAAGACGTTGACCCGGGTTCCTCAGCCAACGGCCCGCGCCCCCACATCGCGCAGCTCAAGCAGACGATCGACGATCTCTCGGCCATCATCCGGCTGTCATCTGCGGACAACTCTTACGCGCTGCTAGGTAAGTGGGTCGGGATGCTCGGCTTTCGCGGTCACTTCGCGACGAAGTCACGCCGCTACTCCACGACCCTCGGACGGCTTCGCGCAGCGCGACGCAACTGGCAGAAGCGTGCCGCAGTAGTTCGCACTCGTGGCCCCGGCGATGGCGCCGAGGAGATGGACGACCGCGAGGAATCGACGCTCGTCATCGGCCAATGGAGCTTCACCGGAATGGGGTGGCTCACGTCGGGCGATGCCTATCTCGCCGCTCAAGCCGCCGCGGCTGCTCGCGAGTGGGATGACGAGAAGTACCAAGAGTCCAGATCGGCAAACAACAAGAAGAGGTGAAAGAAATGGAAAAGCTCATGCTCACTCCCGAAGAAGTCGCGGAGGCGCTGGGGATCGGTCGATCAACGGTTTACGGCCTCCTGCGGCTCCGGCTGATATCGAGCGTCAAGATCGGACGATCAACCCGCGTGCCCGTCTCATCGCTGCGGGAGTACGCAGACAGCCTCGCTGAAACCGCGTCGGCTCGATGAGTAAACGCGCAAACGGCGAGGGTTCCATCTACCAACGCAAGGATGGACGATGGACGGGAGCGACTTATGTCATCCGCCCCGATGGTGGTCGTGAACGGCGTCAGGTCTACGGGACAACTCGAGCGGCTGTTGCGGCCAAGATCGCTGATCTCATCACAAAGACCGCGAACGGCGTTCCCGCCTCGAGCAGCGATTGGACGGTCGAAGGCTACTCGGCTCACTGGTTGGCAAACATCGCGCCCGGAGCACTAAGGCCGGCTACTCGCTCGAACTACGCCTGGATCATGCGGAAGTACATCGTTCCGGCGGTCGGCAAACGAAAGCTCGACAAGCTCACCCCGGCACACGTACGCGAGATGCACACGAAGGTCTCGGCCACCGGCGTCTCGGACCGTACCGTGCAGTTGGCTCACGCCGTCCTGCGCACAATGCTGTCCGAGGCCGTGCGTGAGCAGTACGTGTCACGCAACGTCGCCAGCCTGGTGCGTGCACCTCGAGGTGAGCGCGCAGAGATAGTGCCGTGGTCGCTTGATGACGTCGAGGCGTTCGTGAAGTCAGCCCGGGATCACCGCTTGAGCGCCCTGTTCACACTCGCCTACTCCACCGGTCTGCGTCGGGGCGAGCTGCTCGGCCTTCGCTGGCAAGATCTCGATTTCGACCGGCGCCTCCTGCACGTCAGGCAGACGCTGCAACGGCTCGGAAAGGATGAGGGTCTTGTTCTCGGACCCCCGAAGTCGATGCGCTCCCGTCGCTCGATTCCTCTTCCGGCGGTTGCCGTCGAAGCCCTAACCATCCACAGGCAGGAGCAATTGCTTGAGCGCTCTGCGGCACGGGAGGGCTGGGTCGAGAACGACTTCGTTTTCACGACCACAATCGGCACGAGCATCGAGCCGAGCAACCTGCTGCGCACGTTCAATGCGCTCACGGCCAAGGCCGGGGTTCGTCGCATCCGTTTCCATGATCTGCGGCACACCTTCGCCTCGCTGATGTTCTCGCAGAACGTTCCCCCTCGCGTCGTCATGGATGTTCTAGGCCACTCCACCTTGGCCATCACTACGGATCTCTACGCGCACATCATGCCGAGCGCACTCGTTGATGCGGCAACCGCGATGGACTCGCTGCACGTCAGCTCACTGCGCGAGGAGGTCAGTTCATGATCGAGCCGCGTGTTCAGCCCGTTCGTCGTTCCGTGTCGGAGGTCGCCGACAAACTGGCGACATGGAGTGAAGAAAAGGAGATCCGCGATGACGAACGGTGAACCACTGAACTGGCCCTATGTAGTTTCTGAGCAGTACTCGCGGGGTGAGATCTCTCGTGAGCAACTCATCGATGCGTTGACCGCGTGGCGCTATTTGCCTGGCGAAACAAAGACAACGGGCCTCCACGATGACCTCTTGAACTACGTTCCGGGGTCGTTCGACGACATCGAAGCCGCCTTCCTCGACGACCTGATCGACGACGAGATCTATGCGGTCGCCCTCAAGGCTCTAGGCGCGCAGACTCTGAGAGATCGGACCGACCGTGGTTGATACCAAGGCAGTGTGCGAGCACTTTCCCGGGGGAAGAGAAGTCGAGCTCTCCAATGCTCGGCCCGCGTCAAATTGGGCGCACGTCAATCAGACAGATGGGGATTTCATTCCGAAGACTCAGATCTTGAGTGACCAGATGCTCGCGAGTGCGCCGAGAGCCAAACCAGTCCCTACGAACACGACATCCCAAATCAGATTCTTACGCTCCTCTTTGGGCTTCGTCGAGATGTCGGAATTGGCCTTACCAAAGTCCTCGAGCGTGACGGCGGAGTGCCCACGCTCTTTGATGAGCACATTGACCTCGGACAGCGCCCGCGAAGATCGCCGCAGGAGCCTCAAGAAGCCGATCAAGGGCAGGATGGCCGACAGCCCGAACATTACGGCTTGGACGATCTTTGTTTGTTCTTCTGTCATAGGGCTGACCTTACCCAGATATGACAAGACGGTTGAGGCCCATAGTCCCTACGCCGAGGCTCCTCGGGCACCTGACCGAGGGGTGACAAAGTCTGGCTCTGAGGCAGTGTCCGGGCACGTTGCTGTCACGGTTGCTGTCAAAGCCAGTTCTGCCCCATCGGGCCTCGGGCACTCCGCCCGAAGCCTTCTTATTGAAACCCGCCAGGATCCGCGTCTTCTCGGGGCAAACAAAAAAGCGACCCGCTTTCGCGAGTCGCTTTCTGTTGTGCGCCCTAAGGGATTCGAACCCCTGGCCTTCTGATCCGTAGTCAGACGCTCTATCCAGCTGAGCTAAGGGCGCAGGTCAAGACCAGATGAAATCCTAGCACGCCTCACAGCGGCCCGTTGACACAGCCATGAAGACGCCCCTTCACAGCCACAAAGACCGCCCCATCACAGCCTCAGATACCCCCACGCAACCTGCCACGTCTCGCCGAGTTCGAAACGCTCGAGCACGGCGCGCTGCAGCGATGTGTCGCGCGGCAGCTCGTCGAGGCGAGTCAGGTCGCGGGTGCGGAAGACGAAGTACAGCGCGTCGGTGTGGCCGTCGCTCGAGTGGCCGATCGGTGTGAATCGGCGCACGAACGATCCCACGTTGCTCTCGGGCGCGACGCGGTCGAGCAGAAAGGGGTCGAGCATCCACGAGTCGCAGGTGACGACAGACACCGGATGCTGCGGAAAGTGTTCCGCGAAGAACGTCTTGGCCGCCGCGAGGCTCTCGTCGACGAGGTCGGGCAGCAGTGGCCCGGACTCGGGGATGTGCACCGCGAGCACCCAGTCGCCCGCCTTGATCACTCCCTCGACCTCGGAGGTGGGCGCCGCTCGCTCGAGTGCGAACTGGAGCCTGCCCAGCGCGAAGATGCGCACCGTGAAGTGGTACGTGAGCCACCGCCAGGTCTGCAGTCCGAACTCTCCCGTGACACGACGGCTGATGGCGAGGTGTCGGCCGACGTCGGCCAGCGTGTCGCGTGTCACACGCTCAGGGATGCCGCGACCTCGGCTCCACTCCACCACGTGCGGGGTGAGCTCGAAGAACGCCTTCAGCCAGACGAGCGGCTCCTGCGTGGGCTCGTCGACGCGAATCTGGTTGAAGCTGCCGAAACTGCGCAGCAGCGCCGCCGTGACCAGAGCAACCTGCTCCGCATCATCCGAACGCTGGAGCACGCGCACGCAGTCTGCTCGGTCCGCCTCGTCGATCGCGAGCAGATCGAACAGCGCGTCGTGGTCGTTTGCCTCGTTCACAGTCACGTTCCTGCCTGTCATCGGCTCGAGATGCCGTCGAGCATGCCGCTGATGAAGCGCTTCTGCAGAAAGAAGTACAACACGACGATGGGGGCGGCGATGATGATGCCCGCGGCCGCGAGTAGCGAGTAGTCCGTCGCGTGCTGCCCCTGGAAGAAGGCGAGCCCCAGCGGCGCGGTGCGCAGGTTGTCCTGCGTCACCATCACGAGCGGAATCAGGAACTCATTCCACGTCCACATGGCCACGAGCAGGCACATCGTCATGATCGACGGAATCGACGGGGGAACGATGATCTGCCACAGCGTGCGCAGGTCGGTTGCGCCGTCGAGCCTGGCCGCCTCAATGACCTCGCCGGGAAACGACATGAACTGGTTGCGCATCCAGAAGATGCCGAACGCGAGCGACTGCGCGATCTGCGGCAGGATGAGCGCCCAGTAGCTGTCGGTGACATGCGCCGAACGCAGGTTGAAGTACAGAGGAATGATGAACGCCTCGGCCGGCAGCAGCAGACCCGCGAGCAGCACGAAGAACACGATGTTCGACCCGAAGAACTTCAGCCTGGCGAAGGCGAATCCGGCCATCACGCTGAGCACGGTAGTAACGACGATCACGGTGACCGTCACGATGATGCTCGAGACGATGTACTGAGCGAAGTGACCGCGATCCCAGGCTTCCACGAAGTTACCCAGGTCGATCGACTGGGGCATCCGGAACCCGCTCGTCGAGCTCGACGGGCTGACCGCGGTGATGACGACGCCGAGCAGAGGAACCAGCGCGAACGCCGCGAAGATGACGAGAACGAGGTAGGTGACGAGCTTTTCGCCGAGCGAGAGCTTCATTCGGTGTCTTTCGGTTGCAGTCGCCCGATCAGGGCCGTGATCAACAGGATGCCGATGGTCAGCACGACCGCGACGCTTGCGGCCGATCCGACCTGGCCTGAGTTGAACGCGCGGTTGTAGGCCTCGAAGGCGGGAACCGAAGTGCTGTTGCCGGGGCCTCCACGCGTGGTGATGTAGACGAGGTCGAAGGTCTTGAGCGACGACACGACCGTAAGGGTGAGGGCCACCGTGATCTGGCCGCGCAACGCGGGCAGCGTGATTCCGAAGAACTCCTGCAGGCCGCTCGCTCCGTCGAGGCGAGCGGCCTCGAACAGCTCTGGCTGCACATTGCCCACCCCGCTCAAGAAGAGAACGAGGCAGAGGCCGACGTTGAGCCAGGTTCCGACGAAGCCCACCGAGACGAGCGCGGTGTTGAAGTCGCCCAGCCACACACGCGTGAGCGAGTCGAGCCCGATGGCGCGCAGCAAGGTGTTCAGCAGACCGTTCGGCGAGTAGATCGAGAGCCAGGTCGTGGCGATCACCACGGATGCGATGACCTGGGGAAGAAAGAGCACCGTGCGAAAGAAAGACATGCCGCGAAGGGCATGTGCTCGCGAGATGACCATCGTGAGCAGCAGGGCGATGGCGATGGGCAGGAACGAGTAGAACACCACGAGCACGCCCACGTGCATGAACGAGTCGCGAAGCTGCTCGTCTTGAACGATGTCGATGTAATTCTGCACACCGGCCCAGGTGGCGACGCTCAGGCCGTTCCAGTCATAGAGCGAGTACCACGCCGTCTGCAGCGTCGGCACGATGAGGAAGATCAGCGAGAACGCGAGCGCCGGAGCGACGTAGAGGAACGCCTTGAGCGAGGCGACGCGGCGCCGGCGAGCGCGGCTCGGGGCCGCACCCGCCGGTCGCGTCTCACCCGAGCGAAGCCGAGTGGTGACGGTCATACGGGGTCCTTACTTGCTTCCTACGAAGCCGGAGTAGTCCTTCTGAAGGATCTCAGTGAAGGCCTCGGGCGTGACCTGCTTGTCGGTCAACTGCTGCACCGCGCTCGTGAGCGTGTCATAGAACGTGGGCGTGGAGTAGTCGAGGTACGGCACCAGCCCACCCGATGAGGTGACCTTGCCGTACGTGTCGAAGACATCCGACTCGAGACCCGGCTTCGGCGTGTAGTCGGCCGGAATCACCGAGGGCAGGCTGTTCTCGTCGATGAACGTCTTGGCCGCGTCTGCGTTGTTGATGAAGTCGATGTAGGCGGCAGCGACATCCGGGTGCTTCGAGCCCGTCGTGACGGCCCATGCAAGACCCTCGCCGCCCGTAGTCACCGGCGAATCCGCACCCTTGGGGATGAGCGTGGTAAAACCGGCATCGTCACCCATCGCCTCCGAGATCGCGGCCTGCTTCCAGGTGCCCACGATGTAGAAGGCAGACTGGCCGGCCTCGAACTGGGCGAGGGCATCATCGCGAGAGACGCCGTTGGCGCCCTCGGTGATGTAGCCCTTGCTCGACCAGTCCTGGATGGTCTTCGCCGCCGTGACCGACGCGTCGTCGGTCCACGCGCCGTCGGCGCCCGTGACGAGCTTGTTCACCGCGTCCGACCCGGCGATCGCTGCCTGCACCACTCCGAAGAGGTGGATGCCCGGGCTCTTCTCGATGTCGCCGTAGGCCATGGGCAGGATGCCGGCGGCCTTCGCAGCCGCCATGTCCTTCTCGAGCTCGTCGAGCGAGGTCGGAGCCTCGACGCCCAGCTGAGTCAGGATCTTCTTGTTGTAGTAGATGCCCACCACCTCGCCGGTCTGCGAGATCCCATACAGGTTGTCGCCCTGCCAGGTCTTGCCATCGGCGCTGAACGAGTTGATCTTCAGCAGCGACTCCGGGTAATACGAGCTCCAGTCGTAGAGTCCGTCGTAGTCGTTCAGCGAACGGATGAGACCGCCCTGAACGAACGCACCCATGTCGGGGTATCCCTGGTTCGCCTGAACCACGTCAGGCGGGTTGTCGCCCGAGAGCGCGAGCTTGAGAGTGGTCTTGAGGTCTGCGAACGACTGCGTGACCCTGTCGATCTTCACATTCGGGTACTTGGCCGAGAAGGCCGCGTTCAGCTTCTCCTGCGCGTCGGTGATGCCCTCATCCGTGTTCTGATCCCACACGGTGAGGGTGACGTCGCCAGCTCCGGCGACGTCTTTCGACACCGGGCCGCTCGACTCGGCGGGAGCCGACCCTGCTCCGGGAGCACAGGCGGTGAGCGACAGTGCTACCGCGACGGATACGGCGATGACTCCTGTCCAGGAACGTTTCTTGCCATTCATGCTGACTCCTCGACTTGCTGGGGGGAACTGAGTGTGGGGGGTGATGGAGCGAAAAAGGATGAATCGGGTGCCTGGGTAAAAACTATGGTTCCTATGTTTCACACGAGTTACCGTTTGATTGCCACCGCAAGTAGTTTGTGATTCGAACGACTTCGTTCGATTCTCGGCCTATATGGTGAGTGTATGACACGAGCAGACCTTTTCCGAGAGGCGGAATTCGCCCCGGGATCGGTGGGCGACATCTTTCGGCTGATCCGCTCCGGCACGGCCACCTCTCGCTCTGCGCTCGCGCGCCACATCGGTATGGCGCCCTCGACGATATCGCTCAGAATCGACTCTCTCATTCGACTCGGCCTCGTCAGCGAGGCCGGCGACGAGCGGTCCCGCGGCGGCCGGCGGGCCCGCTCACTCGAGGTCTCGACCGGCGCGGGGTTCGTTGGGGCGATGGATGTCGGTGCTCACCACGTGCAAGTCGGCATCGCCGATCTCGCAGGTCAGCTGCTCGTCGTAGAAGATGTGCCGGTGGCCATCGAAGACGGCCCGGCCGCTGCCGCAGAGGCCCTGTGGGCAGCGCTGCGACGCCTCATCGCCACGAACGAACTCGACGACGCTCGGCTTCTCGGCGTAGCCATCGGCCTCCCCGCGCCGATCGAATACCCGAGCGGCCGCGTCGTTCTTCCCTCGTTCATGCCCAGCTGGCACAACGCCGATCTGCCCGGCCTGTTCAGAGAGTTCACCAGCGTGCCGGTGCTCGTCGAGAACGACGCGAACCTCATCGCGCTGGCCGAGCAGACGATGGGAGACCACAGCAGCGACCAGCTTCTGGCCATCAAACTCGGCACCCGCATCGGATGCGGCATCGTGTCTGACGGTCGACTGCACCGCGGCGCCGGCGGCGCGGCCGGGGAGATCAGTCACACCTCTGTACAGGGCACCTCCACGATCTCGTGCGTCTGCGGCACCCCGAACTGCCTCGAATCCGTGGCGAGTGGCGGCGCGATCGTGGCGCGGCTGTCGCACTTGGGCTACACCGTGCAGACCGCAGCAGACGTCGTCGAACTCGGGCGCGGGGGCGACGCCCAGGTCGTCGACATACTGCGCAGCGCTGGCACGTCGATCGGCGGTGTCCTCGCGTCGATCGTCAACTTCTTCAATCCCCGCGACGTGATCCTCGGCGGGGCCATGTCTGCGTCGGCGCCCCTGGTCGCCGCCATCCGGGCCGAACTCTTTCAACGCTGCCTTCCGCTGGTCGGCAACGACCTCGACGTGCGCGCCGCGCGAAGCCCCGGCGATGCCGGCGTGCGGGGAGCCGCGCACCTCATTCTCGAAGAGGTGCTGGCACCGGCACGCATCGAGCAACTCGTTCGAGAGCTCGACGACGCGATGCCCGCCTGAACACATCAAATACACACCCCCGACCTTCGTCTGAGAACAGAGAGTAGTTCTGTGATCCACCCGCACCACTCGGCCCTCGAGGTCGTGATCGCGATCGATATCGGCGGCACGACGGTCAAGGGCGCGGCCGTCGACGCCGCGGGCACCGTAGTCGCACGACGGACCACCGCGACGTTCGATAGCGGCCGCGACGCCTACGCGAGCGTTCTGACCGTCGCGGGTGCGCTCATCGAGGAGGCCACGGCGGCTGGCTTCACGACCGCGGGCATCGGCATCGCCTCTCCCGGCCTGGTCGACCCCGAGTCGGGAGCCGTGCGCTTCGCCGCGAATCTCGGATGGGACGACTTTCCGCTGCGGAGCCTGCTCGAGGCCGAGTTCGCCGTCGCCGTCAGCGTCGGCCACGACGCCCGCACGGCCGCCGTCGCAGAGCGGGCGACCCGGGGCGCCGGCGCATCCGGCACCGATCAGGGCGCGAGTTACGACGTCGCGTATGACAACGCCCTCATCGTTCCGATCGGCACCGGGGTCTCGTCTGCCGTCGTCTCGGGTGGGGTTCTCATCGAAGGAGCCACCGGCGCCGCGGGCGAGCTCGGCCACATGCAGGTCGTTCCGAACGGCGTGCTCTGCACGTGCGGGCAGCGCGGGTGCATCGAGGCCTACGCCTCGGGAACCACGATCCTCGATCGGTACCGCGAGCACGGCGGAACCGTCGCGTCGTCGACCCGGGCGATCGCATCCGCTCTCGACACCGACCCTGTAGCCGCGCGCGTCTGGGCCGACGCGGTCGACGCCCTGTCTGTCGGGCTCGCGGGCATCACCGCCGTGCTCGATCCCGCCGTGATCGTGATCGGCGGGGGCGTCTCGGCGGCGGGCGACATCCTGATCGTGCCGCTCCGCGAGGCCATCGCCGCCCGGCTCGGCTGGCGCTCGACCCCGCGCATCGAGCAATCCGAACTCGGCGCGGTGGGCGGCCTCATCGGCGCGGCGATCATCGGCTGGGCTGATCGGGTTCCGGATGCGGGCTTCGCCCGGCAGACCCTCCGTTCGCTGAGCTCGGGGCCGCAGGGAGCAGCCGATGCCTAGGCCCGTGCTTGCCGGCAGCTCGCTCGACCGGAGGCTGATGCTCATCTGGGGCGCCGGCGTTCTGGCCTACATCGTCTCCATCGTGAACCGCACCTCACTCTCGGCCGTGGGAACAGAGGCGTCGGCGCGCTTCCACGCCGACGCATCGACGCTCGCTCTCTTCGCCGTGCTGCAGCTGCTGGTCTACGGGGCGATGCAGATCCCCGTCGGCCTGCTGCTCGACCGCTTCGGCTCGCGACGCGTCATGACCGTCGGAATGCTGGTCATGGCATCCGGACAGCTCGTGATGGCTCTCACCCCCGACGTGCACATCGCTATCGCGGCCCGTGTTCTGCTCGGCGCCGGCGATGCCGCGATCTTCCCCAGCATCCTGCGGGTGATCGCCGCGTGGTTCCCGGTGAAGCGCGCCCCGATCATCATCCAGTTCACCGGACTGCTCGGCCAGTTCGGCCAGATCGTCTCGGTCATTCCGCTGGCCGCGCTGCTGCACGCCACGAACTGGCCGACCGCCTTCGTATCGCTGGCCGGCGTCGGTGCGCTGGCCGGCATCCTGACCTTCGCCGTGGTGCGCAACGAACCCGAACAGACCGGCGCGATCACGGTCGTCACGAGCCGCCCTGATCTGCGCCAAGGGTTTGTGGATGCCTGGAAGCACCCGGGCACGCGGCTCGCGTTCTGGTCGCACTTCTCCACGCCGTTCGCGGGCAACGCGTTCGCGCTGCTGTGGGGCTACCCGTTCCTCGTCGAGGGACTCGGACTGTCTGTGCAGCTCGCGTCGCTGATCTTCACCTTCTACGTGCTGGTCGGGCTCGTGTTGGGCCCCGTCGTCGGCACCGCGTCCGCCCGGCATCCGCTGCGCCGATCGTGGATCGTGTTGGCGGTCGTCGGAGCCCAGGCCGCACTCTGGGCGGTGGTCATCCTCTGGCCGGGCGCCGCTCCCCTGCCCGTGATCTTCGCGCTGGTCGCGGCGCTGTGCGCTGGTGGACCCGGTTCGATGATCGCGTTCGACCTCACTCGAGCGCACAACCCCGCCCAGCGGCTGGGGACCGCCACGGGAATCGTCAACGGCGGCGGCTTCCTCGCCAGCGTCATCGCGATTTTGTTCATCGGCATCGCGATGGACGTGCAGGGCGCGGGAACTCCCGCGACCTATTCACTCGCCGCGTTCAAGCTCGCCTTCCTCGTGCAGTTCCCGATCTGGGCCGTCGGCATCATCGCCCTGCTGCGCGAACGTCGCCGCACCCGCGCGGTGATGGCGGCCAGAGGCATCCATCTGCCCCGAATTCGCGACGTCATCGCCCGGAGGCGATGACTGCCGTGCCCGCCAGCCCTTCATCCGCCCACCTCTCCTCCCCCGACGGAAAGACAGCCATGACACACACCCCGCTCCGCATCGGCCTCATCGGCGCCGGCGGCATCAGCAACTCGCACCTGCCGCATCTGCTCACGCTCGGTGCCGACGTCTACGTCTACTCCGAGGCGGGCGCGCCCGAGCTGGTCGCACGCTACGGCGGAACCGTCGTCGACACCATCGATGAGCTGCTGGCGGCGGTGGACTTCGTCGACGTAGCCACCCCGACCTTCACCCACCACGCCCTGGTGAAGCGCGCGCTCGAGGCCGGCAAGCACGTGATCAGTGAGAAGCCGCTGGCCCGCACCGATGCCGAGGTCGACGAGCTCGCGGCGCTGGCGGACGAGCTCGGCCTCATGCTCTTTCCCGCCCACGTCGTGCGGTTCTTTCCCGAGTACGTGCTGCTGAAAGAGGCGGTCGACCAGGGTCGACTCGGCGACCTCGCGGTTCTGCGCTTCTCGCGCTCCGGCGCCTTTCCTACCCGCACGCCGTGGTTCGCCGATCGCGCACTGTCGGGCGGCATCATCATGGACCAGATGATCCACGACATCGACATCGCCCGGTGGGTCGCCGGACCTGTCGTGCGTGTGTCTGCGGTGACATCTCAGGCGGGGGATGCGACGACGCCCGTCGAGGCGGCGCACGTTCTTCTGACCCACAGCTCGGGGGCCATCAGCCACATCGCCGGAATCTGGGGGCCGTCGCACCTGCCATTCACCACGGAGTACTCGGTGACCGGAACCGAAGGGTCTCTCGCCCACTCGTCTGCGGCCGAACGAAACTACATCGCGCACCTCGCCAGCGCCGACGGGCCGAGCGGACTGCTGCCCGAGATCGACCCCGCCGAGAACCCTTACTTCGCCGAGCTGCGCGAGTTCACCGACGCGTTCGCCGGCGGTGCCGTGCCGCGGGTGTCGGCAGCCGAGGGTGCCGAGGCCGTTCGACTGGCGAACGCCGCTCTAGTCTCGCTCGAGACGGGGCAACCCGTCGACATCGACTTGCCCTCAGCCCAGGCTCCTGCCGCCGACCTCGACGGAAAGTAGACGACGATGCACACCTCCGATCGCTCCCTGAAGATCGCCGTCATGTCGTTCGCGCACACCCACGCTCGCGGCTACATCGAACTGCTCAGAAACATGCCCTCGGTGAGCCTCCTCACCTCCGATCCCGGCGAGCATCCCGCGACCGAGTTGCGCGGTCGTGCGTTCGCCGACCACCTCGGCGTCGAGTACGTCGACAGCTACGACGAACTCATGGCGTGGCAACCGGATGCGGTGATCGTCACCAGCGAGAACGCCCGCCACCGGGCCGACGTCGAACGCGCGGCCAAGGCCGGGGCGCACATCCTGTGCGAGAAGCCGTTGGCCACGAGCCACGAAGACGGTGTGGCGATGCTCGAGGCGGCAGACGCCGCAGGCGTCATCCTGATGGTCGCGTTCCCCGTGCGCTTTGCCAGCACCTTCGCTCGGCTGAAGGCCGAGTACGACGCAGGGCAGCTCGGGCAGATCTTCTCTGTTCGCGGCAGCAACAACGGCAAACTGCCCAGCGAGCGCGCCTGGTTCACCGATCCCGAGCTCTCGGGCGGAGGGGCTCTCGTCGATCATGTCGTGCACATCGCCGACCTGCTCGAGGCGCTTATGGGTGCGGCCCCGGTGTCGGTGACTGCCGTGACCAACCAGAAGCTGCACGCCGAGCGCGCTCGCGCCGAGACGGCGGGTCTCATCACGATCAGCTACGACAACGGCGTGATCGCCGCCATCGATTGCTCGTGGAGCCAGCCCGACACGGCGGCAACCTGGGGCGGCGTCTCCGTGACCGTGGCCGGCACCGCGGGAACCGTGGCCGTCGACTTCTTCGGCCCGCGAGCACGCGGCCTCGACACGACGACGGGCCTGCCGATCGAGGCGCCCTACGGCCCGAACTTCGACGAGGCGCTGCTGTCGCGATTCATCGATGCGGTGCGCGCGGGAACACAGCCCCAGCCTGACGGTGGCGTGGGGCTGCGTACGCTCGACATCGTGCTGGCGGCGCAGGAGTCGGCCCGCACGGGTCGCACGGTCGCCGTGGCCGACGTCGCCCGCGCGCTGGTTGAGTAGTGAGGAACGAACGTATCGAAACCACTGACACACGCGCTGGTTGAGTAGTGAGGAACGAACGTATCGAAACCATTGACGCCGGGGTCTCGATACGGCCGCGGGCGGCCTACTCGACCAGCGCACAACACCGCGGGCGGCCTACTCGACCAGCGCGGCGCTCACGCGAACGGGTCTGGGGTGAGCACGTACTTCGTCTCGAGGTACTCGTGGATTCCCTCCGAACCGCCCTCGCGTCCGAGTCCTGACTGCTTGACGCCGCCGAACGGCGCCGCGGCGTTGGAGACCACGCCCGTGTTCAACCCCATCATGCCGGTGTCGATCGAGTCGATGAGCCTCTGCCCGCGGGCCAGATCTCGGGTGAAGACGTAGCCCACGAGTCCGTACTCCGTGGCGTTCGCCTTAGCCACCGCATCGGCCTCGTCGGTGAACGGGATGATCGAGACGACGGGTCCGAAGATCTCCTCACTGAGGATGTCGCTGCCCGGCTGCACGTCGCCCAGTACCGTGGGCTCGTAGAACGAACCGATGCCCTCGACGGCTGATCCGCCGGTGAGCAGCGTCGCACCGCGCGCGACGGCGTCGTCGACGAGCGAGCCGACCTTCGCCACGGCCTTGTCATCGATCAACGGGCCGATCGTCACGCCTTCGTCGGTACCGCGACCGATGCGGAACGCCTTGACCCGCTCGGTGAGGCGGCGCCCGAACTCCGCTGCGACGGCCTCGTGCACGATGAATCGGTTCGCGGCCGTGCAAGCCTGGCCGATGTTGCGGAACTTCGCCAGCAACGCGCCCTCCACCGCCTTGTCGAGATCGGCGTCGTCGAAGACGACGAAGGGCGCGTTGCCGCCGAGCTCCATCGAGGTCTTCAGAACATTGTCTGCCGCCTGCTTGAGCAACTGCACGCCCACGGGGGTGGAGCCGGTGAAGCTGAGCTTTCGCAGCCGCGGGTCGGCGATGATGCGCTCCGAAACCGGACCGGTGGAGCGAGTCGTGATCACGTTCACGACACCCTTGGGCAGGCCGGCCTCTTCGAGCAGCTTCACCAGGAAGAGCGTGGTGAGCGGCGTGAGCGCGGCCGGCTTGATCACGCTCGTGCAGCCGGCCGCGATCGCCGGGGCGAGCTTGCGGGTGGCCATGGCGAGCGGGAAGTTCCACGGGGTGATGAGATACGTCGGGCCCACAGGCCGCTGGGTCACGATCATGCGACCGGTGCCCTCGGGGTTGCTGCCGTAGCGGCCCGAGATGCGCACGGCCTCCTCGCTGAACCAGCGCAGGAACTCGCCACCGTAGGCGACCTCTCCGCGCGCTTCGGCGAGCGGCTTGCCCATCTCGATCGTCATCAGCAGGGCCGCATCCTCTTTGCGTTGCTGCAGCAGGTCGAACGCGCCGCACAGAATCTCGCCGCGCACGCGCGGAGCCGTCGCAGCCCACTCCGCCTGCGCCGCCACGGCGGCGTCGAGCGCCCGCACGCCGTCTTCCACACTCGCGTCTGCGATCGAGGCGATCACGCCGCCGGTCGACGGGTCGACCACGTCGAGGGTTCGGCCGGAGGCCGCATCCACCCACTCGCCGCCGATGAAGAGCTTCGTGGGCACGCCGTCGAGCAGCGACTGCTCGGTGGCCACGAGGCTCACAGCGTGTTCCCGAGCTTGAATCCCTCGACTGTGTCGTCTTTGCGGGTGTACGAGAATCCATCGGCGCCCACCGTGACCGCCATCTCACTGGCGTCGGTGCGGGCGATGACCGGCTGCGGTTCGCCGTCGAGGTCGAGCACGAGGGACGCCTCGGTGTACCAGCTGGGCACCACCGGGTTGCCCCACCAGTCGCGGCGCTGATTATCGTGCACATCCCACGTCACCACCGGGTTGTCGGGGTCGCCGGTGTAGTAGTCCTGCGTGTAGATCTCGACCCGGTGGCCATCCGGGTCGGTGATGTAGAGGTAGAACGCGTTCGAGACGCCGTGCCGGCCGGGGCCGCGCTCGATCACGTCGCTCTTGCGCAGGGCGCCGAGTTTGTCGCAGATGTAAAGGATGTTGTGCTTCTCGTGCGTCGCGAAAGCGATGTGGTGCATACGGGGTCCGTCGCCGCCGGTGAGGGCGGTGTCGTGCACTGTGTCTTTGCGACGCAGCCAGGCCGCGTAGGTCACTCCGTCTTCGTCTTGGATGTCTTCGGTGACCCTGAAGCCCAGGTCTTCGAGGTACTTGCGACCGCGGGGCACGTCTGGGGTGACCTGATTGAAGTGGTCGAGGCGCACGAGGGCGCCCGGGCCGTAGAGGTCGTAGCGCCACGCGAGGCGCTCGACGTGCTCGACCGAGTAGAAGAACTCATACGGGAAGCCCAGCGGATCGGTGACCCGCACCGAGTCGCCGATACCGTTGACGAAACCGTCGCGATTACGCTCGGTGCGGCATCCGAGGGCCTGGTACCAGGCCTCTGCGCGGTCGACGTCTTCGGGCGTGCGCACCCGGTAACTGAACGCGGCGACGGCCGCGATCGGGCCCTTGCGCAGCACGAGGTTGTGGTGGATGAACTCCTCGAGACTGCGCAGATAGATAGCGTTCTCGTCCTCCTCCGTGACGACGAGACCCAGGATGTCGACATAGAACTCGCGCGACCGCGCCAGGTCGGTCACCACGATCTCCATGTAGGCACAGCGCAGGATGTCGGGCGGCGTGAGCTCGGTGGGCGTGGGAACCGGGTTTGAATTCGTCATTGAATCGTCTTTCGTCAAAGGTGGTGGTGAGGTCAGTGGGCGGCGGGACTGTTCGCGCCGAAGCGCGCGGTGTGCACGTCACCGAGAGTGATGTGCACGGCCTGCTGGTCTGAGTAGAAGTCGAGCGAGCGGTAGCCACCCTCGTGGCCGAGGCCGGAGGCCTTCACGCCACCGAACGGGGTGCGCAGATCGCGCACGTTGTGCGAGTTGAGCCACACCATCCCCGAGTCGACGGCCTGGGCGAAGAGGTGCGCGCGCTCGAGGTTCGAGGTCCAGATGTAGGCGGCGAGCCCGTACTTGACGCCGTTCGCGAGTTCGAGCGCCTCTTCCTCGGTGTCGAACGGGGTGATCGCGACGACGGGTCCGAAGATCTCCTCCTGGAAGATGCGGGCATCCGGCTTCACGTCGACGAAGACGGTGGGCTGCACGTAGTTGCCCGTGGGCAGGTGTTCGGGGCGACCACCGCCCGCAACCAACCGGCCCTCCTCCTTGCCGATCTCGACGTAGCTCATGACCTTGGCGAAGTGCTCGGGGTGCACGAGTGCCCCCACCTCGGTCTTCGGGTCGTGCGGATCGCCCACCACGATGTTCTTCGCCCTGGCCGCGAAGCGCGCCACGAAGTCGTCGTAGACGCTGCGCTCGACGAGGATGCGCGAGCCCGCCGTGCAGCGCTCTCCGTTGAGCGAGAAGACACCGAAAAGGGTCGAGTCGAGCGCTTTGTCGAGATCTGCGTCGGCGAAGATGACGGCCGGCGACTTGCCACCGAGCTCCATCGACATGCCCTTGAGCGTCGGAGCGCAGTTCGCGAAGATCAGCTGGCCCGTCGAACTCTCGCCCGTGAACGAGATCAGCTGCACATCCGTGTGCTTCACGAGCGCGTCACCGGCCTCCTCGCCGAGGCCGTTTACGAGGTTGAACACGCCGTCGGGCACGCCTGCCTCGCGGAAGATGTCGGCCCACAGGCTCGCCGACAGCGGCGTGAATTCGGCGGGCTTGAGCACTACCGTGCAACCGGATGCGAGCGCGGGAGCCAGCTTCCAGCTCTCGAGCATAAAGGGCGTGTTCCACGGCGTGATGAGTCCGGCGACACCTTTCGGCCTGCGGTTGACGTAGTTCAGCTGCCGACCCGGCACCTTGTAGGTGTCGTCTGACTGCGCGACGATCAGGTCGGCGAAGAAGCGGAAGTTCTCGGCGGCCCGCTGCGCCTGGCCGAGGGCCTGCGTGATCGGAAGGCCCGAGTCGAACGATTCCAGCTCGGCGAGCCGGGCATCCCGTGACTCGACGATGTCGGCGATCTTGTTGAGGACCCGCGACCGGGCGCGCGGCAGCATTCGGGGCCAGGGGCCTTCGTCGAACGCCTTGCGAGCGGCCGCGACAGCGAGGTCGATGTCGGCCCTCTGCCCTGCGGCGGCGGTGACGTAGTTCTCGTTCGTCACCGGGTCGAGCACGTCGAAGGTCTCGCCGCCGACGCTGTCGACGAACTCGCCGCCGATGAAATGCCGGATGCGTTCGGGCAGGCCATCCGGAATGTGTTGTGTCGGCGCGGCCGGCTGGGTACCTGGTGTCTCTGTCGTCATGGTCATCGTCCTTGATTCGCTTGGTGGTTGAGGAGCGCGTCGAGCGTTCCGGTTCGGTGGGTGCGAGCGGCGAGCTCGAGCTCGAGCGGTTCGGCACCGCTCTCGATCAGCTGCAACAGGCGCTCGTGCTCGTCGACCGACTCCTGGGCCCTGCCGGGCACGAAGCCGAAGATCGAATCGCGCAACACGGCGAGGCGGTTCCAGCCGCGGTGCACGAGGTCGAGGATGTGGGGGTTGGGGCAGTGCTCGAAGATCACCGCGTGGAACTGCCGATTGAGCTCCGTGAAGCGGTGCGGGTCGAAATGGTCGAGACAGTGGCGCATCTCCGCATTGATGTCGCGCGCCTCGCTCAGGTCGAGCGCGGTCACGAACGGCGCCGAAAGGGCGGTGGCCCGGCCCTCGACAAGGCTCAACGTCTCCATCGTGTAGAAGTACTCGCGCTCGTCAACCATCGCCACCTGCGCGCCGACGTTGCGTTCGAACGTGACCGCGCCCTCGGCTTCGAGCCGACGGATCGCCTCCCGCACCGGCACGACGCTCACCTCGAGCTGCTTGGCGATCTGCCCGAGTACCAGCCGGAACCCGGGCGTGTAGCTGCCGTTCTCGATGCGCGCCTTGACGAAGCGGTACGCGAGTTCGGACTTGCTCTCGGTCGCCGTCTCGCCCTTCGCAAACTCACTCGCCACGGTTCTCACCCTTCGCGGCGACGTACTTCTTCTTCCAGGCCGCGTTCATCGGGTAGAGGCCGTCGACGGGCTCACCCGCGGCGACCTGTTCGGCGATGTACTCCTCTTCGCGCTCCTGCTCGATGGCGGCTTCGACGACCTCGTCGACGAGCTGCGGCGGAATCACCAGCACGCCGTCGCCGTCGCCCACGATCACGTCGCCCGGCTGCACCGCTGCGCCGCCGCAGGCGATGGTCACGTCGACGTCCCACGGAACATGACGTCGACCGAGAACAGCCGGATGCGCGCCCTGCGAATACGCCGGGATGCCGAGAGCGGCGACCGCGGCGATGTCGCGGATGCCGCCGTCGGTCACGATTCCGGCGGCGCCGCGCACCTGGGCGCGCAGGGCCAGGATGTCGCCGACCGTTCCCGTGCCGGCCTCACCGCGCGCCTCGATGACGAGCACGTCGCCGGGGTTCAGCCCGTCGAAGGCGCGCTTCTGGGCGTTGTAGCCGCCCCCGTGGCTGGCGAACAGGTCGGGGCGGGCGGGAATGAAGCGCAGGGTGCGCGCGCGCCCGATCATCTTCTCGCCCGGATGCAGAGGGCGCACGCCGTCGATCGAGACGTCGTCGTAGCCCCTCTTGCGCAGCTGGGAGCTGAGCGTCGCGGTGGCCACCGAGGCGAGCTTGGCCCGCCGTTCCTCGGTGAGCTGCCACTCCGGCTCGAGGCCGGCGGCCTCTCGGCTGCCCCACGCCTCGGCGCGCTGCAGATCGTCGATCTTCGGGCCGGCGCCGAAGGCTCCCGAATCGGATTCGCCCTGCACCACCCTCGTGACGAGACGGCCCGTGCTCGGCGCGCCCGGCGCATCCGGAGCATCGACCTCGACCTCGACGGTCTGACCGGGAACGACCACGCTCGACCCCGCAGGAGTACCCGAGAGAATCACGTCGCCCGGCTCGAGCGTGATGAGCTGCGAGAGGTCGGCGACCAGCTGGGCGAGCGAGAAGACGAGTTCGGCGGTCGTGTCGTTCTGCACGAGCTCGCCGTCGACCCAGGTGCGGATGCGCAGGGCGGCGGGATCGACGGATCGCGCGTCGATGAGGCTCGGGCCGAGCGGGGTGAAGCCATCTCCGCCCTTGGAGCGGAGGTTCGATCCCTTGTCGGCGTAGCGCAGGTCGTAGACGCCGAAGTCGTCGGCCGCGGTGACGGCGGCGACGTGCGCCCACGCATCCGCCTGGCTCACGCCGCGAGCGCTCGTGCCGATCACCAGGGCGATCTCGCCCTCGAAGGCGAGCAACTCGGTTCCGGCGGGGCGCTCGATGACGCCGCTCGAGGCCACGGAGGTGCTGGGCTTGACGAAGTAGGAGGGCTGGGCCGGCGTGCGCCCGCGCTGGGCGATGCGGCTCGGGTAGTTGAGGTGCAGCGCGATGACCTTGCCGGGGCGTTGAGCTCCGATGGAGTCGTAGGGGGTCACGAGCGCCTCGGACGGGACTTCTTCGTACGTCATGATTGGATCGTATACGATAAGATCAACGATGCAAACCCTTATCTTCGTGTCAGCATAAGTAGCGGCCCGCACGGGGAGCGAGAAGAGACGAGGACGTCATGCTCGACGACACGACGATCGCTGCGATCGCCGACGAATTGGTAGAGGCGGCACGCACCCGCACCCCCGTTCCGCGGTTGACCGCCCGCTATCCCGAGATGACAATCGAGGATTCGTACGCCGTGCAGTCGCTCTGGCGCACGCGCAATGAGGCGGCAGGACGACGACTAGTCGGCCACAAGATCGGCCTCACCTCGAAGGCCATGCAGGCGGCCACCGGCATCACGGAGCCCGACTACGGACTCATCTTCGACGACATGGTGCTCGAGAGCGGCAGCGTGCTCGACTGGGGCGTGTACTCGCATCCCCGAGTCGAGGTCGAGCTCGCGTTTCGCCTGAAGGCCGATCTCACCGGCCCCGACTGCTCGCTGTTCGACGTGCTCGCGGCGACCGAATACGTCGTGCCCGCGCTCGAGATCCTCGACTCGCGCATCGAGATGGAGGGCCGCACGATCGTCGACACCATCAGCGACAACGCGGCCATGGGCGTCATGGTCGTCGGCGGCCGCCCGGTGCGCCCCGACGAACTCGATCTGCGCTGGGCGGGCGCCATGCTCTACCGCAACGAGGGCATCGAAGAGACCGGACTCGCGGGCGGGGTACTCAACAACCCCGCCAACGGCGTGGCCTGGCTCGCCAACAAGATCTTCCCGCACGGCGACACTCTCAAGGCGGGCGAACTCATCCTCGCCGGCTCGTTCACCCGGCCCATGTGGGTCTACGCCGGCGACTCGGTGTTCGCCGACTACGGTCCGCTCGGGGTGGTGACATGCCGGTTCCAGTGAGCCCCATAGCTCCGGATGCCGGCTTCGCCGCCGCCCTCGGCTCCCACAGCCGGCCGCTCGCCGGCATGTGGGTCTGCAGCGGCAGCCCGCTGATCGCCGAACTCTGCGCCGGGTCGGGACTCGACTGGCTGCTGATCGACGCCGAGCACACGCCCAACAGCGTCGAATCCCTGCTCGCCCAGCTGCAGGCCGTGCACGGCTACCCGATTTTGCCCGTCGTGCGCCCGCCGGTGCTCGACCCCGTGATCATCAAGCAGTACCTCGACATCGGCGCTCAGACACTGCTCGTTCCCATGGTCGACACGGCGGAGCTCGCCGAACTCGCCGTGCGGAGCGTGCACTACCCGCCTCGCGGCATCCGGGGTGTGGGGTCGGCTCTCGCCCGCGCCTCGCGCTGGAACCGCACCGACGACTACCTCGCCACCGCCGCGTCGCGCATCTCGGTGATGGTGCAGATCGAGTCGGTCGCGGCGGTCGAGAACATCGACGCGATCCTCGCGGTCGACGGCATCGCCGGCATCTTTCTCGGGCCCTCCGACCTCGCCGCCTCGATGGGCGTGCTCGGCCAGCAGGCTCACCCGGATGTCGTCGCCGCGGTCGAGCGCTGCATCGCCGCAGCCGTGGCGGCGGGGGTGCCGGCGGGGGTCAACGCCTTCGCCGAACCGCTCGCGCGTCGCTACCTGTCTGCCGGGGCGTCGTTCATTCTCGTCGGAGCCGATGTCGCGCTGCTCGCCCGAGCCTCGGAGGGCTTGGCGGCGAAGTACGTCGCCGACGGCTCCGAAGAGGGCCGAGCCAGCTACTGAGCGATCACCCTCTGCTGCGCTGATCGAGTAGCCGCGCGAGGGACGAGCCGGCGTATCGAAATCACCCCATGGTTTCGATAGTCGGTTCCTTCCTCGCTACTCAACCAGCGCTGTGGCCGGGAGCATCGCACCCGCGAAGAATTCCGAGAGTTCGGTCTTCGCCGACAGCGGCAGCACGTGGGCCACGTACTGGTCGGGGCGGACAACCACGACGCATCCCTGCGAAGAGTCGATGCCCCGCTCCGCGAAGATGCTCCGCTCCGGCGCAGCCGCGTAGACCTTCTCGTAGTCGATCAGGCCGAATGGCCCGGTGCGCGGCAGAAAGACCGTCGGCACTGAGGATATGTCGACGTCGACGTGGGCCTCGGTGTAGACGACCTTCACGTCGAAGACGCTGTCGTACTCTGCGCCTGCGGCGACGTTTCGCACGAGCGGCGACTCCGGGGCAGTCTCCAGCCATTCGGCCCATTCGTCCAGCGCCTCCCGACCGCCGAGCGCCCGTTCGCCGGCGAAGGCATACAGGCGCCACCGACCGTCGGCCTGAGCATGGTGACCGAGGTGAATCGGGTTGCCGTCGGCCACGCGCACGACCGGAGCAGACTTGAAGCGCTTGCCCACCGGAAACCCCTCGGCCAAGCCCTGATACCCCGCATCGCCGATCAGCATCGACGGCTCGTACTGGGTCATGAAGCCGGCGGGGAATTCGATCGTGCGCACATAGAACTCGGCAAGCTCCTCGGGGTTGTCGAACTCCTCGGGCTTCTTGGCCATCAGCGTCGACCACTCCTTGTCGAAGTCGATCAGATTCTTCGCAATGACCTGCCGCTCGCCCGAGTACGTCTTCAGCAGCTCCTCGGAGGCCCGGCCCGTCAGCACGTGGGCGAGCTTCCAGCCGAGGTTGAAGCCGTCTTGCATCGAGACGTTCATGCCCTGCCCGGCCTTCGCACTGTGGGTGTGGCAGGCGTCGCCGGTGATGAACACGCGCGGGCACCGATCGTCGCCCTCGGGCACCTCGTCGAACTTGTCGGTGAGCCTGTGGCCGACCTCGTAGACGCTGTACCAGGCCACGTCTTTCACGTCGAGAGTGTAGGGATGAAGGATCGCGTTCGCCTTCTCGATGGCCGTCTCGACCGTCGTCGTGCGCACGGCGCCGTTGTCGCCCGGAGCCACTTCGCCGAGGTCGACGTACATACGAAACAGGTGGCCACCCTCGCGCGGGATGTGCAGGATGCTGCCCGACTGCGACTGGATCGCGCACTTGGTGCGGATGTCGGGAAAGTCGGTGACGGCCAGGGTGTCCATGACCGCCCACGCGTGCGCGGCCGAGGCGCCCACGAGCTTGCGGCCGATCGCCTCGCGCACTCCGCTGCGGGCGCCGTCGCATCCGACCACGTACTTGGCACGCACCTGTCGGGTCTGCCCGGCGCGCTCGCCCGCGGTCTCCCGAAGAGTCACGAGCACGGGATAGTCGGCCGCGTTGTCGACCACCAGGGTCACGAACTCGAAGCCGTAGTCGACGCCCATGCGTGCCGGTGCGTTGCGCGCCACCTCGGCGAAGTAGTCGAGAACGCGGGCCTGATTCACGATGAGGTGGGGAAACTCGCTCACGCCCGTAGCGTCATCGACGACCCGACCCGAGCGGTGGATGCGGCGCGGGTCTGCGGGGTCGGGCGCCCAGAAGGCCATCTCGCTGATCTGGTATGCCTCGGCGGTGATCCGATCGGCGAAACCGAACGCCTGAAAGGTCTCGACACTGCGGGCCTGGATGCCGTCGGCTTGACCGATGGCCAGTCTCTCGGGCCGGCGCTCGACGATGCGAGCGTCGATGTCGGGGAACTGCGCGAGCTGAGCCGCCAGGATCATTCCGGCGGGACCCGATCCGACAATCAGCACGTCGACCTGGTCGGGCAGCTCGGTCGGACGATTCAGCCCGACACCCGCAGCGGCCGTGATGCGGGGATCGCCGGATACATAACCGTGGTGGTGGAATTGCATGAGTTGCCTGCTCCGTCTTCATTGACCGGGCCGTCGCCGGCCTTGTTGCGCCGGGAGGTAACGTTCTATAATCGAACGCACTGTTCGATTATCGTTCGCTGGAGCGTAACGCACCATCCGCGTCGATGCAACGAGGTCAACCCCGGGAGCACTATGAGCACCGCCGAAACCGCCGCCGGCTCGGTCTCGCAGACCCTCGACCGGGGCATCCGCATCCTCGAATTGCTGGCAGACGCTCGTCACCCGCAGAGTATCGACGACATCGCGGCCGCTCTCGAGGTACATCGCTCGGTCGCCTACAGGCTCATTCGCACACTCGAAGCGCACGGGCTCGTGGTGCGCGAGGCCTCGGGCAGACTGCAGCTCGGTGCCCGTCTCGCCGCTCTGGCCGCCGGAGTCGCCCACGACCTGCAGGCGGAGGCCCTCCCCGAACTCACCGCCGCCGCGAACGATCTGGGCATGACCTGCTTCCTCGTCGTACTCGACCGCGACGAGTGCGTGACTCTCACAAGCGTCGAGCCGCGCCACGCGGTCGCGACGGTCGCTCAACGGCCGGGCACGCGGCATCCGGTCACCGTGGGAGCGCCGGGCAAGGCGATACTCGCTCAGATGCCGGAGAGCGCCTGGCCCGCGGGAGTCGACCAGGCGCTGGCCGCCGAGGTGCGCGAGGCAGCCGAGAGGCGGTGGGCCGAGAGCCAGAACGAGGTCATCTCGAGCCTGCACGCCGTGGCGGTTCCCCTCTCGATTCGGGGTCGTGCGCCGGCTGCGATCGCGGCCGTGTATCTGCCGAACGGGCACGAGGCAGCCGCGGTGGCCGAGCGGCTCGCCCGGTCTGCGAGCGCGGTTCGCGCAGCACTGGGCGCCTGACCGAGGCCTATCGCGGCGTTGCGCGGCCCTGTTCTGCCTCGATGAGCCGCTCGAACAACTCGGCGTAGCTCACGCGCACCTGCTCCCACGAGGCGCCCATGTCGATGCGCGTCGGGTCATCGATCGACAGCGCGTAGCCCGCCTGGGCATGCGGCACCGGGTCGCCGGGAAGGACGAGGGTCTGGATGTAGGCGCCCGTATCGACGTTGAAGGTCAGCGTGTGCGACGCCACGTTTCGATCCCAGTCATCCGACGGCCACGACAGGAACGAGACGTGCCGGGGTGGGGCGTCGTCCGCGAGCGCGGTGGCCGAGACGTAGCTGCCGTAGTGCTCCTCACCCGGAGAGAGGATCTTGTATGCGCCGTTGTCGAGATAGACGAGCAGAGCCTCGGGGAACGGCTTGGGCCCGTACATCGCGGTGTAGCGGAAGGCCTGCGCGAAGACGGGCTTGCCGAGCGGCACAGAGATCGACGAAGCACCCGGTCGAGGCGTGACTGTTGAAGCACGATCGCTCGGGGCCTCGCACGGCACCGCAGCCTCGGACCCCGCCGGAATGTGCGACAGGACGAGAAGCTCCGCCTCGTCGTCACCCGTGCTGTGCGCGATGTGGGCGATGTCGGGCTCCTCGGCGAGCGGCGTGGCGATCGGGAAGACGGTGTTGCGGTCTTCGGTGGAGTGACTGATGGCGCCGCGCAACAGAAAGCCCGTCTGCCAGCCGTCGTGATAGTGCCACCCGGTCGACGTACCGCTGGGAAGGATCACGCGGCGCACCTCGAACCGGCTTCCGTCGGGGCTCTGGATGCTGGCGAGAATCTCGGTCGACGGCGATTCCGGTTCGTTCACGAACGTTCCCTGTCTGCTTCGCGTCGAGGCGATGCCGTCGACGGTGGGGCCGCTCCTCGCGGGCAGTTCATTTTCGGGGGCCGTCCTGGCCGAAGCCTGAGATCGCGGATCTCAGCACACACCGGGCGCGGCGACGCTCTGTGTTCATGTCTACGACAGCAGCAGGCCACATGGGCGACATACTCTTCGCCTGTCGTGAACGCGACCACCCGTCTCGCGCCACCTGCTTACCCCCGCGTGCGCGACCGTCCCACACAGGATCCCAATGCTTCCCAACACCCCCTTCTCTGCGAGCTCCCGCGCTCGATCCCGCACACTCCTCGTCGCCGCGAGCGCACTCGTTCTGGTGCTCGCGGGTTCGGCGGCACCCGCCCTGGCGGCATCCGGCACGGCAACCGACCCCACGTCGGGCCGCACCTACTACAGCAGCAAGACACCCTACGTACCGCAGCAGAGCCCGGCCGAGTTGCAGACAGCACCCGCCGGATTCCTGCCGGTCTACACGGAATCGGTTGCCCGCCACGGCTCCCGAGCGCTGTCGAGCTTCAAGTACGACTCGCTCACAACGCAGATCTGGGAGCAGGCGCGTTCGGAGGGTGCGCTCACCGAGCTCGGAACGACGCTCGGCCCCGAGGTGCAGAAGCTGACCGCCGCGAACCAGAAGCTCGGCTACGGCAACCTCACCGGGCAGGGCGCCACCCAGCACCGCGGCATCGGCAGCAGGGTCGTCGAACGGCTCCCCTCGTTGTTCGCGGGCATTGATGCCGGAACCGACACCGTGGCGGTCGAGAGCTCCGGCGAGGCCAGGGCCACGGCATCCGGCAAGGCGTTCGAGCAGGGGCTCGAGCAGGCCGACCCGCTGATCTCCAGCCACCTGCCCGCCGCCATCGTCAAGCGCCCCGACACCCTCTACTTTCACAAAGCGGACATCAACGCCGACTACCAGGAGTACGCCGACAGCGCGAAGGTCAGCGACGCGGTCGACGCCATCTACGCGCAACCGCGCAGCCACGACGCCGCTCGCGAGGTGCTCGAGCGCGTCTACACGCCGGCCTTCGTCGACAGACTCGCGGCCGGCGCGTACCATTTCGTCGACGGCGGCGACGGCAAGACGACCGTCGACAACGAGGTCGACGCGGCCATGATGCTCTACAACCTCTACATCATCGCGCCCGACATGACCGAGGAGGTGCAGGTCGACTTCGACCGCTACTTCGCCGGTACAGACGCCGAGTGGTTCGCGTACCTGCTCGACTCCGACGACTTCTACGGCAAGGGCCCCGCCTTTGCGGGAAGCGACATCACGTACAAGATGGCCACGCCCCTGCTGACCGACTTTCTCGACTCGATCGACGCCCGGCTCGCCGGCTCCACGACGGCGGCGACGTTCCGCTTCGCTCATGCCGAGACGATCATCCCGTTCGCGGCGCTGATCGGTCTGCCCGGCTCGACCCAGCCCGTGACACCGGATGCGCCGTACTCGTACGCGACGAACGCGTGGCGCGGCGAGACGGTCACCCCCATGGCGGCGAACGTGCAGTGGGACGTCTATCGCGACGCGAGCGGCCGCGCCATCGTGCGCATGCTCTACAACGAGCAGGAGATCGCTTTCCGCGCCAGCTGCACCCCCATCGCCCCGGGCTCCCACTTCTACGACGTGAGCGAGGTGCGCCGGTGCATCACGGGGCAGGTCGCAGATATCTCCGTCACTCCCCCGCGCGCGATCTCCGATCCGTCCCTCCCCGCCGCCGTCGGCACTGGCGGCGCGGGGACGCTCGCGGCGACAGGCGAGGATGCGACGGAGCGCGACCTGCTCATCGGCCTCGCTCTCGCACTGCTCACCGCTGGCGCCGGCGCGATTGCTGTGCGCAGCGCACGGGGGCGCCGCACGCGTCTGAGAACAGCTAGTGTGCTTGGGCATGACGTCATCACATTCGGCGAGTCGCGGAGAGGCGGCTCCACACTCCGCTGATGCACGGTCGAAATCCGGCGCAGCTGGTCGGCCGGGCCGCCGATGGATCGTCACCGCCGTGGTCGCGGCGGCACTGTTGCTCCTCGTCTACGTCGTCGCCGTCCTCACACCGGGAGGACAACGATGGGAGAACGCTGCTCTGACGGGGTCCGGGCGCGCGTCGCCCGACGAAAAAGCCCAGGCTCTGGATGCCCTGGCGGCGATTCAGATCTGGTCTCTCGCGGCTGCTCTGATCGCGATAGCGGTGATCGGCCTCATCAGGCGCCAACTACTCACGTCAGTCATAGCCCTCGCCGTTGTTCTCGCGGGTGCCGGAGGCACAGAAGTGCTGAAGCGATGGATCCTGCCCCGGCCAGACCTCGTGTCAGCGCCTGCGGATCTCGTCGAGAACAGTTTTCCGAGCGGCCACACGGCCATTGCCATGACGACCATGGTTGCGGTGTTTCTCGTCGTGCCCTACCGGTGGCGCGGCTGGGCGATGTTCCTCGTCATGACGTGGGCGACGAGCATCGGCCAGTACACCGTCACCGCGCACTGGCACCGGCTGTCGGACACCGTCGGCGCCGATCTCATCGCGTTGATCCTCGGCAGCGTCGCGGCGTATTGGCTGCACCGCCGGGGGCTCGTGCGTGTCTCGGAACAGCGTCGATACGGCGGACGCGTCGTCTACGTCGTTGTGGCGACGATTCTGGGGGTCGTCTCGCTGGCACTCGGAGCACTTCTCGCGTGGGTGTCGATCGATCAAGAGCTCGCAACCGGGTCGGGCGACCACAATGCCTTCTTGGCCACCCAGGTGTTGGCGGGCGCCTTCTCGACGGCTGCGGCGCTCATCTACTGGGCGACCTGGCACCGGCTCGAGACCGTCGCCGGGCGCGACGGCTCGCACCCGGCCCCGTACGGTCATAATAGATAAACCAGTCCAAAAACCTGAGGAGGCGTCCGTGCCACGACCCCGAACTTTCGACGAGGCCGACGTCGTCGCCCGCGCGCGGCAGGCCTTCGCCGAGACGGGCTTTGCCGGAACCTCGCTCGACACTCTTCTCGAAGCCACCGGCTTGGCGCGCCAAAGTCTCTACAACACGTTCGGCGGAAAGAAAGAGCTCTTCATGAGGGCATTCCTCAGCGATGCCGAAGAAGCGGTCGAAGCCGTCGAAGCGATCCGTCACGGAACCGACAGCCCGATCGTGCGCATCCGGTCACAACTGGTCAAAGTGGCCATCGCTCACGGCGAAGCCCAGGCGCCTCCATCGCTCTTCATGAAGGCAGCCGTCGAACTGTCTGCGCAGGACTCCGAGGTGGCCACAGCCGTCGCCGAGGCGTTCGAGGCGATGCGCAAGCACTACGCGGCGTGCATCGCCGAGGCGCAGGCGGCGGGAGAGATCGACGCCGACGCCGACGCCGATTCGCTCGGCGCCTACTTCAGCGCGGTCATCGAAGGGATGTCGACCCTCGGGGGAACGGGCGTGCCCCGATCGACCCTGCTCGACATCGGATTCACCAGCATGGCGGCGATTCCGATCACCGCAGAGGGCCGGATGCGTCTCGGCACGGCGGATGGGGACTGGTCATGAGGCCACCCGAATAGCCTGACCCTGTCTTCTTGACCAATCGATCTAAAACGTGTACCGTTCGAGACTAATCAGTCCATTATCGAACGGAGCACACCATGGCAAGCAACGCACTGCACGGCAAGACGGCCCTCGTGACCGGAGGAACATCGGGCATCGGTCTTGCCGTCGTGCGCCGATTCGTCGACGAGGGCGCACATGTGGTTGTCACCGGGCGGCGTCAGGCGGCGCTCGATGCGGTCACGAACGAGTTCGGCGACCGCGTGACCGCTGTGCGGGCCGACGCATCCAGCCCCGATGATGTCACCGCACTTTACGAGGTGATCGCCGCCCGCGGAGCCGGACTCGACGTCGTGCACGCGAACGCGGGCGTAGGCGAACTCGGATCGCTGACAGAGGTGACAGCCGTCGACGTCGAGAAGACCTTCTCGACGAACGTGCTGGGCACCACCCTGACCGTGCAGGGAGCACTTCCCCTCCTCAGCGACGGGGCCTCCATCGTCGTCACCGGGTCGACCTCGGCCTCCGGCACCGAGCGTGGCTTCGGCGTCTACGGCGCATCGAAGGCCGCCGTCGCAGCGATGACACGAACGTGGGCGGCAGAACTCGCGCCGCGCGGCATCCGTATCAACACCGTCGTTCCCGGACCGACCGAGACACCGGGTCTGAAGGGTCTGGCCCCCGACGACTCCGACGCGCTCGTCGAGCAAATCGCGAGCAGTCTGCCTTTCGGTCGACTGCTGCGGTCCGAAGAGGTCGCGGCGGCGGTGTTGTTTCTCGCGTCGAGCGAGAGCTCGGGCATGACCGGCAGCGAGCTGTTGGTCGACGGCGGAAGCACCATCGCTTGACCGCCCGGCCGACGCTGCGCGAAAGAGCAGCAGCCTGGTGCTTTAGAAGGAGAATCGAGCTGACGTCCAACGTAGCGACAGCGGCCTGGAAGTGCTCGGCGCCTTTGGTGAGTTCGCGCCTCCAGATGGCGCAGCCGGCGGGGCAAGTCGAGGCACTCGATCCCAATGCGCTCCAGACGACCAAAGGATCGTCTCGTACTGCAAGCATGCTTAGAACGTTCGGCGCATTCGAGTAGGTTGCGTTATCGGAAGTCTTGGCGCATCGCTTCTGATGCCTACGAGCACAACGAGAGACTAGTCAACACGGGATCTTTAAGCGGATCACGGCGTGCCGACGTCTTCGCTAGCCGCGTCAACTGGGACCGGCGCCAGCTCTAGCTGAAGTGGCCGAGTGCCAATTGCGGCCGCCAGGAAGACGACCGCAACACCTATTAACGACTGCGGAAACGGCTCCCAGAAGACCATCCCGGAGGGTTGAGACCCTAGGAGCGCAGCATAAGCGCCAGGCAACAGAAACGAAATAATGACAATAGCAGCCGTGACGAGAAACGCCTTCAACGCCCACCGCCAACCAATCTCCCAGATGAGCTTTAGGACCGCAGTCACGTCTCCGTCTTCTCTTGGCGATTCCTCGACCGACCGGGATCCTCGATCAAAGTCTGCCAGTAGTACGGCGGTCACTGCGCTCGCAGACCTGATGGCGCCTTCTATCGTCTCGACTACCTGAAAACTCCGTCTCAGCAGTCGCAAGCCGAGGAAAGCGAACGCCGCACATAGGAGCCAGACATGCGCCGTCACGCGAGGGTGCTCAACTCCGAATGCGAGAAGACAAAACGCCGCTGCTAACAAAGGTAGGAACGATATCAGTACAATCCGACGGGCTGGCCGGAGTAGCTTTCTTCGGTATGCGTGCTCATCATCCCTCACTACGTATGCCAAGGTCAGCGTAGGGACAATGAGCATGAGGGTAATAACTGCGTCAGACTGCCGGGCTACCACCTGAAGCACTTCCGCCGGAAGTGCGATGCTCATGCCACCCAGCGACAGGATCGCAACAATCAGGCCACAAAGAATCTTGGCAGGCGTAGCGAACCCGGATAAATCAGGATTCAGGTGCGCGTACACGTAGTAGTTGTGCCGACTCCTCCCGGCACCGGCTGTGTAGAAGACCGCGCGTCGGAGCGAGAGCCGTGCTCGATACTTCAAGATGTCGTGACGGTCCGACGTGACCCAAGGCCGGATCACCGCCGAACCAAGAAATGTCCCTGTGGGCGCGACCAGGCGAATGTGTTCTCTCGCGGCGAGCCCCACGTTCGAGATCCGAAATGACACTGCCTGCGACACATCTTTGTCGGAGCGAGATATGTCGAGATCAGGCGACTTCAAAATGCTAATGAGAGAGTCATGTTCATTTTCAAGCCTCTTGTACTTGATGATCTCAGTGCTTCCCGACATGGGAAACCAAACGGTCGGCGAGTAGTTCGTGGTGTATTGACGAGCAAGGTAGTGGATTAGGTATTCGGCACTTCTGTCATCGGTCAGTTCCAGGTTTTCGATCTTCTCCCATACCTCTTTGGCGCTTTCCCAACTCTTGCTGTAGGCCGGAACGATCCACTCGCCAGTCACGAGCGTGTTATCAAGTTGGTCAAGTGGAGGGAAACTCTCCGCTACATCGCGTAGCAAACCAGAAACTGCATCTATCTCGGACTCACAGAATTGACTGCTTGAACGCATCGCAGCCAGCATTGCGAATTGAGCCATTTTGGAGTCTTCGCGGCTGTTGAAAATGGAAATCGACGAACCGGAGGAATCGACGGCATCGAAGTCCAACATGAGACCCTTGCGCACGAAGGCGAGCGGGATGGGGAGCACTTCCATATCCGAAAGTGAGTATTGGGAAGCTCGTCGTCGCAGTTCAGCTACGTCAATATCGAGGCTCACCCGGCGCTCACGGTGTTCCTCGTCGAGCAGGTGAATCGTCTCAACTCGTCTCGAAACCCACTCCCAATCGTTGAGAAGACTCAGGTAGAAATGCGCGATGTTCTTGGCGTCGTCGTAGCTGCTCTCGGAAAGAACAAAGTCCTTGACATTCCATAGACGTTCGACAGTCTTATGTTCCGAGGAGCCGCTCAAAATCCGGCGGAACCTACTGAGAAGCCGGAACACCGACCTCGTTCTCGGTTGAATTTTGCTCGGGCGTTTTGCGGCCATTATCAAAATCCCCACCGCTGGTAGCCGAAGTCGCCCTGTCATTTTTTTCCAGGGGCACGCCACTCTGTCTTTGAAACGTTATGTTCTCGACATTCAAAGTTCCGCCGCTTGTGGCGTCTACATACCGCAGCAGCTTTTCCATATCGGGTGGAAACCCCGCGAACTTGCGATACCGGGCTTTTCTTTGGTCCATTGTAGAATTTCGCGCGGCACGAACCAACCTTCTCCATGACCTACGCATCTTGGGTCCCACCGGATCGATTGTTAGAAGGCGCAAGGCCTGAATGCGCAAGATGCGGTTCGGCAAGGGCAGATTGATATCGTCCACTACCACTTCGTCTGCGGCGCTGAGATTCAGAACTCGCTCGTATGAATTCTCCGTCGGCGTTCTCAGCAAGCATCATGCCTCTTTTTTCAACCTCAACGAAAACGAACTGAGGACGCATCACGGCCCGAATGAAAGACCTTACCATCGCATCGGGGCGTCGTGCCTCCGCATCTAGACCAACGATTTCCATGACTCAGTTTGGTCGCAATCCGCGGATTCCTGCAACTGGATGTCAGGGGTGTTGCGAAATCCTTTCTCTCGACCCCTGAACAAGATTGAGTGCGTCCGCATGCCACCGCTCCCCGCTGGGGAATCGATACTGCGTGAAATTATGCCAATACGCTTTCGTGTGGGGCAGTCGTAACGAGTCAAAGCACTGAGAATCGGATCGGTCCTTTGCTTCAACGGCGGAACTTGCTGGAGGCATAGATCCGGATGCTGACTCCGCTCGAACCTGGCCGAAGCACCGCATAGGCAATCTCCGACGATTTACAACGCAGATCGCAGGATGCGACGAGGTCGCCATGTCCTTTATGACG
>Ga0308163_10000936_pt1 | contig 38120 bp, 33 predicted proteins | sample PhyTR1_FD_201037 | JGI IMG/M metagenome (GOLD analysis project Ga0308163, IMG submission 201037) | Phyllosphere microbial communities from UC Gill Tract Community Farm, Albany, California, United States - DLSLT.R1 | ecosystem: Host-associated > Plants > Phyllosphere > Unclassified | place: USA... | reverse complement strand
AGACTGATATTCTTGAAAACTTTGTAATTGACAGACAAGCCTGCTGTGTAACCAGTGTTTGATCCAGTATGGGGCTGCCCTGATAAAAAATTGTTGACTGCCAAACCGCCTGCAAAGCCTACTTCAAATCTGGTTTGAGTAGTGTCAGATGATTGATCTGCATGTTTATTTTCGTCAGCAGATTGTGCTTTAGCTGTAGTCGCCTGAAGTAAAAATACTGTAGATGTTAAAAAACATAGACATATATTTTTCACAATCGCTTTTGAAGCGTAGTTTGTATTAAATGAAGAGAACATTATGAGCGTTAACGTGATTAAATTGAGAGCGTGAAGATATTAAATTATCCAAACAAGCAATGTATCATTTAAGTTAAGTTTGTATAAAAATAGATTTGGAGCCTGGTGTTAAAAGGATATTTTACAACAATATAGAAAAGGCTAAAAAAATGGCATAAAAAAGCCATAACATTACCCTTTTTATGAAAAGCATGTTATGGCTTAATATGTGTTATTCGAAATTATTTAAAGTCTTGAAACCACCAAGCCTTAAATATTCATCTTTTTTCATTAACTGCAAATCTGATTGAATCATATCCTTTACTAAGAGAGGAAGATCATATTTAGGCTCCCAACCTAATTGTGTTTTAGATTTAGTCGGGTCTCCTAATAACAAATCAACCTCTGTTGGACGGAAATAAGCAGGATCCACTTTAACAACTTCGTTACCTATAACCAATGACGAGCTATTTAAACCTAAACTTGCTACAACTTCTTGATCAATTGATGCTATCACTCCGCGTTCTTCAGCTCCTTCTCCGCTAAATTCTACAGTTATGCCCAATTCTGCGAAACTCATTTTCACAAAGTCTCTTACTGTTGTTGTTACACCTGTGGCAATAACGTAATCTTCAGCTTTATCTTGCTGCAGGATCAACCACATTGCTTCGATATAATCTTTAGCATGGCCCCAGTCTCTTTGAGCTGATAGGTTTCCTAAATACAAGCATTTCTGCAGGCCTAAGGAAATTTTAGTAGCTGCCCTTGTAATCTTACGTGTAACAAATGTTTCTCCCCTCAGCGGGCTCTCATGATTAAATAAGATACCATTGCAGGCAAACATATTATATGCCTCTCTATAGTTAACTGTAATCCAGTAACCGTAGATCTTGGCTACAGCATATGGCGAACGTGGATAGAACGGTGTAGTCTCACTTTGTGGAACTGCCTGTACCAATCCGTATAATTCAGAGGTTGAAGCCTGATAGATACGGGTCTTTTCTTGCAAGCCTAAAATCCTGATTGCTTCCAAAAGTCTTAAAGTACCAATACCATCAGCATTAGCAGTATATTCGGGAGTATCAAAACTAACTTTCACATGGCTCATTGCAGCCAGGTTGTAAATTTCATCGGGTTGTGTTTCCTGTATAATCCGGATTAAATTGGTTGAATCCGTTAAGTCTCCAAAATGCAATTTAAAATTTACGCCATTTTCGTGCTGATCCTGGTACAGGTGATCTATCCTGTCCGTATTGAACATTGAAGATCTTCTTTTAAGACCATGAACAAAATATCCTTTTTTTAATAAGAATTCGGCTAAGTAAGCACCATCCTGACCTGTAACACCTGTTATTAGGGCGACTTTCATGTAGTTAAATGTTTATGAGTAGAAAATGTATTTTTTAAAAATGTAAATATAGGTTTAAGCAAACTCATCTCCGCATGCAGCTACGATTGCTTTTGAAACTTCTTTGATCTCCTGTTCATTGGCTTTAGGATAGATCAGTAATACCTTACCGTCATCCACAACGATAAAGTTGTCTAGACCTTTTACAACGGCAACTTTATCTTTTGGAATATGGATCATACAATTGGTAGTATCCGATAAGTTGATCGCTTGACCAGAAAAGACATTGTTATGCTCATCCTTACCAACCACTTCATAAAGTGATGCCCAGGTACCCAAATCCGACCAGCCAAAATCACCCGGTATGGTGAACACATTACCGGCTTTTTCCATGATAGCATAATCAATAGAAATGTTATCCGACAAAGGATAGTTCTCCAAAATGAACGATTTTTCATCAGGAGTATTATAGCATGATTTCCCTTTTTCGAACAGTTCGAAGATGCCAGGTGAATATATTGCCAAAGCACTTAGTATGGAATTCACGCTCCAAATAAAAATACCCGCATTCCATAAATAGTCTCCACTTGCCACAAATTCTTTAGCCTTTTCTACATTAGGTTTTTCCAAAAATCTTAATACTTGATGAACACCTTCTCGCTCGCCTTTGTTATAGTTAATATAACCGTAACCAGTATCTGGCCTGGTAGGTGTGATACCTAGGGTAACTAATGCATCTTCTTTACTTGCATAGGCCAGTGCCTGCTGAACCTTCTCGAGAAACACCATTTCATTCAGAATAAGGTGATCTGACGGCGCTACTACAATCTTGGCTTCAGGATTTAATTGATGAATTTTAAATGATGCATATGCAATGCATGGGGCTGTATTATTGCGGCTAGGCTCTGATATAATATTTTCTGAAGGTAATTCAGATAGTTGATCTGCAACAAGGCCAGCGTATTGCTCGTTTGATAAGATCAAAATATTTTCTTTGGGACAAATCTTCAGAAACCTTTCATAAGTGAGTTGAAGAAGTGATTTACCAATCCCAAGAATATCAATGAATTGCTTAGGGAATGTATTACGGCTTTTGGGCCAGAAGCGGCTCCCGACACCACCAGCCATGATTAAAACATAAGTGTCTTTCGTGGAAATGTTATGCGTACTGTTATTCATGAATTCCATTAAGTAAATGTAGAGATTACTAATATAGGATATAAAAACAAATCGTTACCTATTCTTTAACAATTATGGTAATAACAGTCAGTATCAGTGTGACAAAATTTTGACTACAGCAATTTTGGAACAATACGTTAGAAATTTATATGTAATTTTTTGCTTTCAGCTGAAATTAGAAGATGTCAGATCAATTGGCAGTCCTTTTGCATAAGTAAGATGTAAAAAAGATTTCCTTGAATATATTTTTATTTCTAATTTAACAACCAAAAAACCAAATGGACCAAATGATAGGACAAAAATTAAAGGCATTGAGACTAACACACTGTCTTAGCCAGAAAATAATAGCTGATCAATTAGGTATATCCGTACCAGCTTATTCGAAAATTGAGACTGGACTAATTGACATTTCGTTCAGTAAAGTTCAACAGATCGCGGCTATTTTTAATGTATCGATATTGGATGTATTGAAAATAGGCGAAAAAGAAGGAAAAAATGAACAGTATCCGGATCTGAAAAGACAACTTGATGAATTAATGGAAAAATATAACGAACAACAGAAAAAAATGATACAGCTTTATGAAATTATCAGAGATCAAAGAGTTGAGACACAGAAAACATAATCTTATTCAAGTGCATCGAGTTTTTATTTGAAAGTCGGGGAATAAGATGCACGGCTGGGCATAATTTTTCTAGTGCAAAGTACTTATTACATTGGACATGTTACTAAGCTTAAATAAAAAAAATACAATTGCATATTAAATCACGTCTAATCCTATTGGCATTTTTTGCCGGCCACAAACTAGTTTAATTAGAGTTCCATATACTTTTTCCGGGAGCTCATAAAGTATTATTTCTAAAAAAGATGTCATTCAAATCGATATTTATAATCGTGAGATATCAGAGAAGATACTAAATAGAAAAAATAAACAAATATTTTGAATCGTCTATTTTTATTGATAGCTTAGAGTACATAATTAGCAACACCTTAATACATAGGTCATTACAGCCACCCACTACTTTGATCAAATGTCAATAAAATTATTGTTTTACGCTCAATTACACACTTATGGTTATTGATAATAATGACGAAAACTGGTTGAATAACATTCCCAACTATCGTAGCTGTCCTCATTGCATCAAAGGAAAGTTAGACACGAGAATAAAAAGAGGCTTCTTCGTTAAACATTTATTTATATGGATGGATGTCAAACGATATCTATGCGATTCCTGTGGAAAAAAAGTGTACATCAGTAAACATAAAGAACGTCATCAATTATATTTTTAGCTTTCTGTTTAAAAAGCATTGTCCTCGCCCCGAATTACGTTAATTATTGTAAGGAAAATAATCTTGACATCCCACATTAACGTCCAGTTTTCAACATAATAGATATCATTCTCGACACGATTCTCCATATCCTTTGTTACTTTGGTTTCACCACGAAATCCATTGACCTGGGCAAAACCAGTTATACCTGGTTTACAAAAATGACGAACCATAAATTTATCAATAATGGATCTATATTCATCAGTATGTTTCAACATATGTGGCCGGGGTCCTACTACACTCATTTTTCCTTGAATTACATTGAGGAATTGCGGTAATTCATCTAGGCTCGTTTTTCTTAATATCCTGCCAATTTTAGTGATGCGCATATCATGCTTTGTAGCTTGTGTTGAATGAGTAGTATTATTTCTCATACTTCTAAATTTGTAACACCAGAATGGAATATCGTTTCTTCCGCTTCTTTGCTGCTTAAATAAAACAGGACCACTACTTTCTAATTTGATTAAGATAGCTATAATAGGATAAAGCCAACTTAATAAGAAAATAACGACTAATATGCTAAACGTAATATCAAAGGCTCTTTTTTTGAATCTATTACTCATGAGCTCTAAAGGCTCATTCCGTATTGTTATCACCGGAAATTCACCTGCCATATAACTCATAGTGTAGGAGGCTGCGACAGCAGCAAATATATCGGGAATAAACTTGAGCCTTAAGAGTCTTTTATCTGCTTCATAAATCAACGATTTCATATCTTCCATCTTTTCAGGAGGAATACAGACATAAAGATCTTTGACTCCAGCTTTAACTGCTTCAGAAATTTGTTGAATAGTGTCATCGTGCAATTCGCCATCGTCATTTGAAAACTTACCATCATGCGTTCCAATGAAGCCATAAAAATCAATATTTCGCTGAAGTTTAATATATTTTTTAAGCCTCGCAGCGGTATAGTTATTACCCATAATAGCGACTTTCTTAGTTAGCTTAAATCTTTTTATTAAAATATATTGGAATAGTGTCCCAAAAAATCTGTTAAAAACTAAAGCTAATAATAATACCAAATAGAATATTATTATAAAAGATCTAGGAAATTCAACTGCCTTGGAAAAAAAAAGATATATGGTAAAAAGTACGAAATGTCCAATAAAGGTTTTCCAGGTTGCTCTGTAAATTTTTTCTGTTTTATTTGCACCATTTTCACCATAAAGCCCAAAAACAAAAGAATTAACTAACCAAACAAGATTGCAAATCATTAAGAAGTGTTTTTGCAACTCGAACGCCCCAGTACTATGTAGATATGACTCAAATTTGAATGATATCAAATAAACTGCGTTTAGCATTAATAAATCAACTAAAGGCAGAATAAAGCGTAACAGGAATAAATATCTGGTTTGCATAATGATAGAAAATATCAAAGGTATAAGATGAAAATGATAATCACGAATTCATTAATCTCAAAGATTATTATTCTCAGCTATTTAATAATAAGAAGGAACTCTATAGGTTTCTTTAAATTGCGGAGTAAACACTATCATTAATTAATGAAGAGATGTGTTAAGTATATTGAACATGTCATAACTTCTCTACTTTAGCTGCACCATACTCATTAAAGCCCTTTTCAAATTTTTCATTACTGATACTCATACTGCCACCAGTTACACGAATATTATTAGCCTGACTGTTATGAATGTTGTTACTAAAATGGGCATTATTTGGCGTTCCCACATATGTCCTAGCTGTTATATAGCCACCATTAAGCCCGGATAACCTATTACCTTTCACAACCAATCCAGGAGCACCGACGTCGGTAATTAAATTATTAATTCCAGTTATGGAATTATTAGTTATCATAATATTAGGTACCTGAGATGCTATAACGATGCAATCTGCATTTGAGCTCTGCTTCATAACATTCCCATCAATCAATAGGCCTTGAGATACTTGTGATATATATAAACTATTAGAACCCTTACTAATATTATTTTGAGTTACATTTTTAACGAATGACACTTTACCAGTAACATTTAAGTTGATGTTACACGATTTTATCTTATTAGATTCAATGATTATACTGGAAGATTTGGTTCCGTTTGGTAAGGAAATATTGCTTATTGTATTACCAATAATTTTCAGACTTTCACCTGAAGTCTCTCCGACCAGATCTATTGATTGAAATGTATTTTTAGTAAAGTCTAGTCTTTCATAATGATCGATGATTTCGACTGGCTTGTCACTTACGTTATTACTTGCAGTGATTACCCCACAACCCTTTACATATAACGCAGACCTATTAGATAGCGAAGATCTATTGTTTGAAACAATCACATTAGAAAGATTGATTAATGTAGCAATACCTGAACCATCAGCAGTAGATTTCCCATTTACAAATCCATTAGATTTCAACAAGTTATTTTTAATTAAAATTTTAATATCACGGGTTTTAAACTGAAAATTATTTATATCAATACCATCTGCCATATTATTATGGATATTGTTGCCAGTTATTTGGTAATTATACTCTTTGAATGAAGCATCGAAAGCTATCTGTATGCCACTTAATCCATTAGAATATATAGTATTATGATCGACAATAACATTTTTCGAAGTTATAGTGAATAAACCGTTGTCCCCATTGTTATGAATCTTATTATTTAGTACAATTAAGTTGTTAACCTGCAGTGCCCTAATTCCTGAGCCAGGTTGAGCTATATCAACCGATGTTCGCTCTTTACCATAATTTAAAATTTCTGAATTTTCTATTTTTATGTCACTACATGTGTACATCATTATTCCGGCAAATCCTAATGAACTATGTGAACCATTTAATATTGAGTTCGCAATTGTTATATGATCACTATTAATAAGGAATATTCCCTCATATGTAGATTGACCATTTATTTGTATAGAGATGTTATTAACTTTATCTAAAAGTATAAGCGGACTTGAACTATTTTGCAAAGGTTTTCCAAATGTCTGTGAGCCAGCTGCTGTGATTTGTTTTAATTTCCCGTCAGCTTTTAGATTAATTCCACTTTTCATTTTTAGAGTATTCACGTTACACAACATGTTTTTCTCTATCCAAACAGTGCCATTTTGCGGACACACGTTAATTGCTTTCTGTATAGCTTTAGTATCATTTGCTTTACCATTACCAATTGCACCGTATTTTTTAACATTTATGATAAGGCCTCTATCGTCATTATTTTCTGCAGTATTGCCGGCAATAGATTGTGATTCAAGTTGAGATTTTAAAACTCCATCAGATGATTTTGCGTCTGAATTAGTTTTCACATCTTTATTATCTATTGAAGAAACTTTTTTTGGTGATTCCGAACAACCTGATAAGGAAAATAAGGATATCAATATAGACACTACAATGTTCATTTTTGAGGAAGTCATATTTTTAAATTGAAAAGATGGGAACGATCGCTCTGGGCGACATGACGATCATTATACAAAAACTATTCCCTTCCTATAAATATGCAAATTCAACTATCATCTAAATGACCCAGAAATGTTCAGATTAAACCGATTTGACTTTTGAGTGCTAGAATTTAAAAAGGTGAACTAATCATAGGATTAAAAAGGTTTTCCCCATTTATGCAAATTGAATATAACATTATAGATAATAAAGCTATCAAGTTGAGCAGCTATTAATGCACCCCTAAAATTGATTTATAGGCGCTTACGTAGGCTTTGCCTACATTTTCACTTGTACATGACTGCAGGCGCTCTGGATCTGGCAAATACGATTCATATGATTGATGAATTGCCAAAAGTCCATCTTTGATCGAAGATATTGAATTAGGATTTACCAGATAACTATTTTTATAAAATTCCTGTTTACCATAAGCCAAATCTGAAATTAATAACGGTTTCTTTAAAACCGCAGCTTCCAAGAGCGAGATAGGTTGTTGCTCGACAAAACTAGGCAAAGCGAAAATATGACACTTTCTGTAATACGATAATAATTCCGGAGAATTTTCTGGAAGTCCCTTTATCCATTTAATATTAGGCTGATCAGAGATTAGCAGCTCTAATTGTTTCCCATATTCTTCCTCACCACCAATAACTGGACCTATGATTACAAGCTCAATTCCTGCTTGAATACAGGCTTTAGCTAAATTTAACTGATTTTTCCTTTTACAAACATTGCCAACAATTAAAGTATAATTTTGATCTTGATTTTCGCTTTTGCTGTATTCAAAAAAAGATTCGTGCACAATGTTAGGGACTACAAAAATTCTATCATAAGGTATCTTGTAATGCTCGTGGATAATTTTACCCTGCAAGGCATTCAATACGATAAAACCATCTATATTTACGGCCATCTCTTTGATTAATCGCTCCTTGTATATCTGGCTTGAGATGTTAAATTTCAGTTTTTGTATCGCTGTTTCATAATATCCAACTAGTGCTGTAACAATTACTTTTTTACCTGATCTTTTAGCCCATTTAACATTTTCATAATTAGCCAGATCTAATCCCCAACAATGAGCAATATCGAAATTCCGGTCTCTCGACCACCAATCAAGCTTCTTAATATCGGCGTCAAGGCCACTAATTGCGTCAAAAGCTGCAAGCATTTGAATTTCGAATCCACCAAAGGCAAAGCAATGAGGTTGATAGGGTATAAAACGGATTTTCATGTATCAGCCGATATTTGGCGATTTAATAGTAATCAAAAGTATTGATTGATGAACAAATAGATGACTAAACTAGATGTAGTGGCTCTGCGTTACAACATCCACTGCCCCTAAACGAATTTTCTCCACATTTCCAGAATAATCAATTTTAGCCTTTTGTTCAATTGGTAATTCTGGTATAGGTTCCAGAACCGGCCTCAACCCAAAATTCTTATGTGATGAATCTGAAAAATCGTCATAAGTGGCTATTAAGTGTTTATTAACCATTTTACGTTCTTTATCTATGAACCATCCCCATTTATTGAAATAATAAATAGCACTCTTGATATGATACATCATCAGTATTGATAGTTTAGCAGAACCTCTCGCGAGTCCATGAGTAATTTGAATATCGGGGTAATAAATACACTTTGAATTTTGATAAATTCTCCTCGTGAGGTCGACATCTTCAACGTACATAAAGAACTTCTCATCAAACCCCCCAAGCCTATTTAACATTTCTGTGCGAACGAACATAAAACATCCGGGAAGATTTGGGATATTCATCGGCTCATCGTATCCGCTAAATAGCATTAAATAATTGTTCAATTTCTTCACAAGGAAGTCTTTCATGAAAGCGGGAAGAAATCTTCTGGCGAATAAGTCGAAGGGTGTAGGCAGCAATCTACAAAACGGTAAATGCTTGCCATCCGGTGACACAACTTTTGGACTTACTAAAGACACAGATTTATTATGCTCAAGAAGCAGGAATGCCTTATTTAAAATAGCGGGATCAAACTCAACGTCGGCATTTAAAATCAAATGATACTTACTTAAATCTTTTGATAATCTTATCGCGACATTGTGTGCAGCGCCATATCCTAAATTTTTATTATTAAATATATATTCTACACGCTCATCATTATCCAAAACGGATGCGAGTTTGTTCGTTGGAGAATTATCAATTAAAAAAATCTTTACCTTTAAATTTGCATTCAATACGCAAGATATGGCATTAAGAAGTTCAGATCTATCTGTTTTATATAAAACAATTGAACATGTTAAATCCAAACTCTCATTTTTTTCAATTATCATATTTCTATTCTTAGGATTTCTCCAAGAGTCCTCGGTAGATCTTTTGGTAGCTCTCGGCCATTTTTGCCAGCGTAAAGTTATTCAAATATTTATCATATATCTTCATTCCAAGATCCTTTTCATAGAGCAATGCAGAGTTTATAGCCTCTGAGAGTGATCTGGGATCATTAGGAACGAATCTAATAACTTCATTTTCAGCAAACAACTCCGTGTAGATCGGCAAATCCGAGCATATAAGAGGTATACCCAAGGATGCAGCTTCAATAACACATAACCCGAATGCTTCCGATCGTGAAGACATTATATAAAAATCCATCAATTTATAGTACGGAAGTACATTACTTGTATAACCAACAAAGTAGCAGCGATCAGAAACACCAACTTCTTCTGCTAACAATTGCAACTTTATTCTTTCTTCTCCATCCCCTATAATAACTAATATAAGGTTTTTGTTTTTATTAATTTCAAGGGCTTTAATAACTAAATCAATTCCTTTTCTAAATATTAATCTTGCTGATACACCTAATATTTTATTTGTACCTTTTAAAGATAGTATATTCTTATAATTTTCACTTGTAGCTATTGGAGATTTTTCACCATTTTCAATGCCATTATACACATAAGCCAAGCGTTTATTATCAAATGTATTTGAATAGTATTCGACCATATTTTTGGACAAACAAACGATTTTATCAAATTTGCTTAAGAAGCGGCACCAAACTTTTTCCAATATAGATCCGACCACTCCACCATATGCCATAGAATAATCAGGTTTTATCTCCTGGTGCAGTGTAGAAATCCTTTTAGCGGTTATTTGCCTGCGATGATAAAATAGATATGCATCGGCTAAAAATCCGTGTGAATGTATAATATCATAGTCTGAAAAATCTATCTTATCACTAAATTTAATTTTTGTAACTTTATCAGCCGTGAAATCCAGTGCATTCTCAGAATACTTTAAATAAAAAACGTCAAGTTTTTCTGAGTTCTCCTTTATTCCCTTAATTATGTCTCTGGCAACTATGAATGGACCGTAATTTCCTATAGAACTCAGTACAAAGGCTATTCTCATGTTTTATAAATAAAGGGGCAATTTAAGCCAATCATTTGGTCTCTACAAAAAATTCATTGCCGAATATTGCGCAAATGAGGGATATTAATGAAATGCTGGCTTAAATTGGAGCCTACATTTGTTTTTACTTGCTGGACGTGTTAGAATGACATGAAAAAGCTAGAACCCGTAATCAAGTCTTTTTACATCAAAAACTTGAGCTTTTCCTATCATGAATATCAATATGAGATAAATGACGATATCGTTATCATATCCGGGAAATAGTAACATCATGACGGACAACAGTGGCGCAAAAGCTATTATCCAAAATGTTTTATCTGGAAACTTTCGGTAGCAATGATTATAAAAGTAATAAAGAAAAGATACATAAAATAAAAGCCCAAATATTCCAAAATCAAGATAATTGTTTAAGAACGTGTTATGGATATTTGGTTCTCCAGTATAAATTGGAGAGAATTTTGGGAGAAATTCATTTGCAGCTTGAAATCCTTCCCCAAAGATCGAAATCTGGTCAAGATTTTTGAAAAATGAGCCCCAATACACAAGGCGTACACCCATCCCATCATCTGTATCAGTGATGTTAGATACTCTTAAAGCTTTATTTAGAATGAAAGGTAACGCTAAAGCTACGGAAACTAATAAGGCTCCCTTAACCCATTTTTTAGGTATACTCCAGAAAAGCATTAAAACACCGACCATTAGTGCTAAAATCGGAGTTCTTGACATAGAAATAAAAGCTAAAAAAATGATAAAAGCTATTCGCCAAATTGATATTTTATTCTTAAATCGCAACCCCAAAAGGATGTAGGGAAATCCTAATGTAGCTATCCGGGCGCCAAAGAGATTTTTGTTGTCCAAACCCCAAAAGAATAAAGTACTATCATAAACTCCAGTGCCTTCATTTGAGGTCTCACTCCCAGCAATATATTGAAAACCTAATGCTTTATGATAAATAAATAATTGAAGAAAAATGAGTAGAAAGGTAACATGGAGCGTCCAATCTGTCAATTTAAGAAGTTTCTCCAAATTTTTCTCTTGAAGCCACATCATCGAAGCGAATAAAAAAAAGAAATTAATAAATATCTTGTAAAAATTAATAACTCTTATTTCATCAAACTGTCCAGTGATAAAAAACATCAAAATTGCGTAAAAGCTATAAAGAAATAAGGCTACAATCCACGGTTTCACCTTCACTGACTTCGTATCGATTAGAAATGAAATGGATGATATTAGGAATAAAAATGGATAAATCTTAAAAGGGAAATCAATGGATAAGATTGAAATGCAAAACAAATAATTATTAATCTTTGGCAATGATATCATTATTTTACTTCTTTAAAGCTAAATTTATTCCCATTTTTCTAAAAACCCTTTTCACGATAAACTTGCTATATTCTTTTGCAAAATCAAAGGAAGCAACAAACAGATTTAACTTTCCAGTCTCACGAACAACTTTAAATGTCTCCAAATACACTTTATAACTATCACTCAAACCTCCAACCTGCATTCTAACCGTTATTTTATCCATAAATCCAGCATTGAGCTTTTCTCCAGCCCGCAGAAGAAACTCATAATCACCACAGATCCTATAATTACTATCATACAGTCCATATTGTTTGAACAGACGGGTATGGTGAAATGCGCCAGGATGTGCAATTGTACACACGCGCCCTGACTTAGGCCAAACCCATGGCCAGCCAAATGTTCTAATCACTTCATTCGATGAATTCGTAATATGTATTCTTGAAGAAACTAAATCATAATTGAAATTATTTGAAGAAATAAAATCAATATAATTTGATATCGCATCATTGTACAAACTATCGTCAGAACCAAGAAATAAAATCCATTCTCCCTTGGCTAATTTCAACCCTTTATTCCATGCATCATAAACACCATTATCGGGTTCTGAAATCCAATCACTAACGAAGCCTTCGTTATTTTTAATAATTGAAACTGTTTCATCTTTAGACCCGCCATCAACAATAATATATTGTATATTCGGGTATACCTGCTTTGCAACACTATCAATACATAATTGAAGAGTTGCAGATGAATTATATGTTGCAGTAATTATACTAACGAGAGGTGTATTCATAATTTTGATATTTCTAAATAAAAAATTCCATAACACAAATCATAATCCGTGTTATTTAAGAATACAATTTTATTTTTTGTTTAATAGAATATGCCATACTAGAATAAAGCTTCCTCAAGGTAACTATAAAATGAAAAGTATAAATCTTATTGCTATCAAATATTTTTCTTTTATTATGCTCGTATTTTTTTCTATCAAATTTATTGATTATTAAGTTGCGTTGTCTAAAAAGTTCTAAATTCTTCCGTATTACCGTTTCAATTTTCATTACCTGTTTGACTTCACGAGTAGTACCCCAAGCCACGTCTGAACGGAAGTCAATTGCAAAGACACCATTTCTAAAGCCCGATTCACTTACTTTCATACAATATGCTATATCATCCCACGGAGCAAATGACTCATCAGGCTTGCCTACTCTTCTAACGACTTTTGTTGGTATACATATTGGACTTTTTATTGCAATTTCTCTGAACACAAAAAAACCTGTTTTTAGGACTGAAGGAGAATACGGATTATGACCACATTCGTTTTCAATGTAATCGACTAATGGATCAATTATAGATACTTTACGAATGAGTTTGCGTGACAAGTTGCCTCCATGTCTGAAAGAAACAATACCTAAATCTTCTATGCTATTATATAAAGCTACGCATTTAGCTTCAAGGTCTCGATCCTGAAGCAAAACATCATCTTGTAAAATAATATTAAACCCATTCAAATCTTGATTTGAGTTTTCCAAACCTATGTTTATAGATTTGAGTTCGTGAACATCATTTGCATATAGTTTCTTGATTTTAGCAAGAGGATTAGCCGTCATCAACTCATCTATTATTGTTTCGGTATTATCATTGCAGCCATCTAATACTGGATATATATAACTCTCAGGTCCTGCAACATCAATCACACTTGAAATAACATCCTTAATTAACTTTTCTTTGTTATGTATTGTGATAATATAATTAAATAAGAAAGGTGTATTTGTCATTTTCACAGTTTTAGATTTAGACCTCTATCTAGGCCACTCATTTTAGAAAAAATAGGATATGAAGTTATTGCTTATTAAAAGAACAACAGTGATTAGCGTTTATTCAAAATATACTTTATTTGGTGTGCTATATCTCTTGGAAACCAATATATCCATGAGTCATTAAATTTGGTATTTTGAGTACCAGAGGAGCCACTAAGACGCGCTAAATTCTTCATCTGCTCAAATTTATAGCCATTGATAACTGCTTCATGCAGTGCTTTCGCCAATACATGCTCAAAATTAATTCCAATATCATCATTAACTTGATCCATATACTTCATAAAAACTCTGTCTATAAAGTTGGTTGTTGCTCCCCAACATCTTGAATCAACATATTTCGTCATATCCCGAAGATCTGCAAGAAGATCGATATCGCGCTGTCGCAAAAATTGATTAATGATTGACTGCAGGTTTAAGACCTTATGTCGGCCAGTAATCTTAAAGACAAAAGGATGTGCAGCCAGAAATGTGGAATGTGCAAGAGCATGTCTCAAAATAGCCATTTCCCCATACCCCTTACCTAATGACTTATTAAAATTATTCCCATCGAATGTTAATATTTCCAACCTACTTTTGTTGATCGATTCCGGTAGGTATGGTGTAATGTCAACATTTGAATTTTCAACGAATAAGACTTTTAAATCGTAACTCGATAGGTAGTAAGTTATAGAATCTAAATATTGTTGCATCCTTACTTTTGGATCTTGCAACTTTGTCAACGTCATCCCTCTTGGATTAATACATCCTGTCAATAGAATCAGCATCTTATTTTGATTTAACGAACTACTTATTCCAAATTCCATGTGCGTTATCATTTATAAGGCGCTTATACTGAAAAATTTCGAAGCATCCACAAATTATACAGAGTATAGTAGTCGCTAGAATCACTCCTGTGGCTCCAAAATGATGACCTAGAAAATAGCCAAGTGGAATATTTATTATACCAGCAATTAAAACAACAACCACCTGAATGTATAGCTTATTAGTGGCATTTAGGTAGTATACAAATATCGTCCTGAATGTATTAAAAGAAACATAAATCGCTAATACAGCAGAAAGTGCAAAAGGAACCGATACATCTTTGCCAACCCACAGTTTATAGAGATAACTCGATAATAAAAGCATAACTAAGGCTAAAATAAAAATGTAAATACAATATTTCTGAAGATTATTAACAGTTTTCACTATCCAATCCGTATCCTTTTTTATATGAGCTTCTGTAAAAGCTGGCCAAAATGGCGTCATTATTATGCCTGATATCATCGTAATTACGTTGAAGTATTTATAGGCGATCCCATATGAAGTCACAGCTAGTGGACCTGCAACTTGTGAAATTATAATATTATCAACATTATAAAAAAATAAAAGTCCAATTTGAATTATAAAAAATTTAGAACTTAAGGACATTATCTCCCTCCCTTTACTATAATCTACATAGCGAATGTTTGGTGATAGATATTTATATTTTGTATTAAACAAAATTATCGAGAAAATAAGTAGAATGACAAGTGGTGAAAGTCCTATAGAAAGACTAAGAGCTAGCAATGACCCCTTGATAGTCTTAATTAATATAAATACAATAATCAAACCTAACAGGTTTCCTACAAAATATATCAGAGAAGATAAACGTACATCGTGACTTGCAATGCATATAGTATGCAGTAATTGCAAGATAAATTGAATTGAAAAAATCGCGAATACCATTAAGGTAACGGTTTGAAGTTCCCCAGCTAGCCCTGGTCCAGTGTTTAATATACTATCCCAGTGTAAGAAATTATTAAGTATGAAAAATACTACAAATAATATTAGACTTATAACTGCTACAAACATATAACTGGTACTCACTAATATTTTCGCCTCAGCATGATCTCCATGAGCAATGGCAGCTGTAAGTTTATTTTTTAGACCATTAGCAAAACCAATATCAAAAAAATTCATCCATCCTATTATAGAACTTAAAGTCAGCCAAACTCCATATTGAAGTGGCGACACAAAATCAATAGTCAAAGGAACTACTACCAGACTGGTCAGAACACTTGCCCCTTTCAGGAGAAATGATACAATTATATTCTTTTTAGCATTGACGTCTCGTTCGTCACCCTTGCTCAAAAGCACTTTGATCTTATCTAACATTATATCATTAAAATAGTGTCACTCATTAACTTCCTTTCACGATCAATATGCTTGTAAAGCCTACAAAAAAATAAATTCTAAACGAACTATTTTCCTATCTTTTAAACAACCTTTTCACTTTATCGCTTATTGACAATTCTGCTTCTTGACCATAATTACCATAGCCTTCCCCATATCCATAAAGCTTATTATCTATGTCATTAACAACGATTGCCATCTTGCTCATTTTCTCTGATCGATATAGTTCATCAACTATTTTCAATTGGTTCTTAAGTGTGACTTTTTGTCTCACCACATATAACGTTATATCTGCGTACTTATATAATTGCTGCGCATCGGCAATGATTCCAATAGGTGGAGCATCCATGATTATATAGTCAAACTCTTCTTTCAATTTCAAAATTAATTCATCAGTTCTTTCACTCATTAAAGTTTCAGAAGGATTTGGTGGAAGTGGACCTGAACTAATAATAAACAAATTTGGACTCGCTTTTAAAGGCTGAATTATATCTGACGTTTGTAACTTGTTATCTATCGTAAAATTACTGAATCCAACACGGTTCTCGATATCGAACTTATTAGAAAGTCCTGGCTTACGTAAGTCCAACTCCATCAATAACACTTTTTTTCCACTCAAAGCGAAAATATTTCCAAGATTTATTGCAGAAAATGACTTTCCCTCACTAGACATACTTGATGTTAATAAGATTACTTTTTGACTTTCATCTTTCAAATAAAAGGATAAGTTAGCTCTTAACGCTCTAAATTGCTCCGCCACTGCCGATCTACCATTATTGGCAACAATCAGATTGTCTGCTGACACGTTATGACCAATTTCACCAATTACAGGAACATCTGTAGCAGACGTGATATCATCCTTATTTGTTATTGCGTTGTTTAACGCGTTTCTAACAAGAATAATTACAATTGCTAATCCTATTCCGAAAAAGATAGCAATTAGATATATAATATTCTTTTTTGGACTCACTGCAGTTTCCTCTGCTTTAGGTGGATCAATAACCTTAGCTACAGATATATTTCCAGTTTTTGATATTGCCGTCTCTTCCGCTTTTTGCATTAAGAAGATATATAGTTCTTCTTTAATCTTCTGATTTCTGGCTAATTTCAAATAATTCTTTTCAATTTGTGGTACGCCTGAAATCTTGTTTTCTGCTTGACCTACTTGCCGCCTCAGTTTGTCTCTTGTCACCACATAACTATTTTTAGTGCTGATGATGTTATTAAGAATTCCGTTACGTAAACCAGCAATCTGCGTATCTAAATTCTGAATAAAAGGGCTTCCCTCTTTGACGCTCAAAAGTTGTCTGTCACGATCAATAAGAAGCGTATTATATTGAGCCATAAGATCAGAAAAGACCATATCGGAAGGTAATAGTGAAGTTGGAAAAACTCTTTTGTTTTTGGCTTCATCCTTTAAATAACTTTCTAAGTCATTGAGAATGGACACCTGAGTCTCGGCCTTCGCTAACTCATTACTAAACTCACCAGAAGATTCGACCAGCAGTTTACCTTGAGCGGTCATATCAGAAAGTTTATTATTCTGCTTGAAGCTTTCTACCTGATTTTCAACATCGCCTAATTCAGTTGATATAACATTAATTCGTTCTCTAATAAATTTATAAGTGCTATCGGCAATTGCATTCTTATCGCTCAAATTTGCAGCAGTATATTTTTCAATTAAAGTCCTTAAAATACGCTCACCTTTAGCTTCTAAAGGATAATTAAGGGTAAGATCAATAATTGTCGTTTGCTTCGCAGAAACCATAACTGTCATGCTCTTCAACAATTGAGATACACGCTGGTTTAAAGAAACTAGATCTACATAATATTGGCCTTCCTCCACAATCTGACCCGCAACAGGTACAATTCTAACACTTCCGACCCCTTTTATATCAAAGACCTGATTCCATTGCACGGTCTCCTGAAAACTTTTGGTTTCTACTTGAAACTTATTATTACCAGCTTTCTTTAATTTAAGTTCTGTGGCTTTAATCGTATCCGCGCTTTTAACAATCTCCAGATTAAAAGGAACCTGATCCAACTCACGACGAGCTAAATTTGCCTCCTTTGAATAAATGATATTAAGCGCCATTTGACGTGCGACCTGTTCCATCAAAAATCTTGTTTTTAGGATTGCAACTTCATTGTCAACTGAATTTGAAGACCCCAGCAGTCCACCCAAATCCATTAGGCCTCCGGCTTGCTTGCCTAACCCTCCGCCTTTTTCATCATCGCTAACTAGTAGTTGGGCATTAATTTTATAAACAGGTGGTACAATATGGGTATAGAAATAAGCCAAGCTGAAACAAATCAGAATGCTGATAATGAACCAATACCACTTATCAGTAAATTGTAATAGAATTTTTTTTAGGTTAATGTTATCAGCATCATCATTTTTTTGGAAGGCATGCTGTCCCGGTAAATTATTCATAGTTAATGAAGAAATTGTTATAAATTGGTGATTGCTAAAACGATAACCGACAATACAGAAGCTAATACTCCAATAGTCTGTATCTGCGCTGAATTGGACGCCGAAACTTTGCGCTTATTTGGCTCTACATACACAACATCGTTTTGTTTAAGATAGTAAAAAGGACTATTAAATACGTCCGAAGAATTGAGATTTAATCTCGCGTATTCCTTCTTGCCGTTATTATCACGAACTATTAGAACGTTATCCCGTTTACCATATATTGTGAGATCGCCAGCTAAACTTAATACATCCATGATTGTAACCTTTTCATTGGGCATATTATAAGTTGATGGCGATGCAACCTCTCCGAGTACACTAACCTTAAAATTAGCAAATCTCAATTGTACATTAGGTTTCTCATATATAGCCCCAACTTTCTCACGAACCAATTCACGCGCTTCATATGTTGTTAATCCAGCAACTTTAATTTTTCCTACAAGTGAAAGCTCAATTTCGCCATTTTTATCTACAAGAAAACCAGATATTTGTTGTGCTGATGCAGATGTGCTTGCACTTCCTCCAAGTACAGGTGTGGCAGATGCTTGATTAATTATCGCACCACTTTGCGGATTAAGAGTAAATATGTTAATGCTTAAAATATCATCTTGCTGAATTACAGGCTCTGTAAACTTCGCTGCATTTTCCAAATCAGCATTTTTAACCTGCGATATGTCTTGAAAATAAGCTATTTCTTTATTACTCACGCAGGAACCTAAGATTACTGGAAAGAAGGCCAAGAATATTAATCTAGGTATTAAATTATGATTGATTTTCATTTTCTTAAGAAAAATTAATAGTTAAAACATAGGATTTAAAGAAGTTTGCGAAGTTACACATTTATAGTGATATTGGAATTCTGTAACTATGTAGATTAAAAAATAACAACCTTAATTCAAAATTTGATAGTGAAGTTGTATTAGAATAGGTTCGTTCAACTCTATTTAGCTAAAGACTTCTTTATTTAAAAATTCATAGTGCCCTATCATCGAGTGTAACTTCCCACTTCTCACCGACTCATTGAGTACCCTCATATGTTTTTCGTGATGTAGATCAGATCCTGCAAATCTATAAAGCCTTTTTGAGATTAGATAGTCTGTCGCTTGTTTCACAGAATTCCCGTAATAACCTGTCAGGGAAAGCAAATTCAATTGAAACAAACAACCAATATCATTTAAACGTTCATATTTATCAAGAGTTTTATGATAAAAATTATATCTCTCTGGGTGCGCTAAAACCACCTTATAGCCATTCACTTGTAGCTCAAAAACTATTTGCTCAATATTTGGAGATTCTGATAAATATGACATTTCAATAAGAAGATATTTATTTGGCAAGGCCATCAAATCATTTGTTATTTCAAAATCTCCATCGATCATATACTCCGCCGCAGCACCTACTTTAATGGAATCTGATAATTTTTCTTTTACTTGAGCTAACACTGGTAAAATCGTCTCTTTGGAATTTGGGTAAAGTTCCTTAAATATATGAGGAGTGAAAATGAGCTTCTCATAACCAAGCTGCTGCATCTGATCAATGTAAGACATCGATTCATTCATATCCTTTGCGCCATCGTCAATGCCAGGCAGGATATGAGAATGTATGTCCACTCCTAACCAGGACATATCAGTCACCTTATTACTTTTTTTAAAAAAATTAAACATATTCGAAGATTTAAAAATTCATCTACCAGTTATAGAGGATACCAACCTTTAAATGAAGATTATCGACATCTTTACCTGTTATTTTACCTGTATTAATATGCTGAGTTTCCTGATATTGATAGTTCAATGATCTTATATATACTAGCTGGGAATTGAAAACAAAATGCTTATAAGTCCATGCGAAGTTTGAGGCAAATGATAAATCAATCCACCTTCGATTCACGTGTTGACTGTCTCCTGACGATGAAGAAGAGAAGTCATAAAAAAGATCATTATTATTAACCTGTCTTTCAAATGTGAAACCAATCTTTTTTAAGCCTTTAACCCAGTTTATATCAAAAGTCTGTAGATTACTGCCTGGACCAATACCAGCTCCAAGAACCTGACCATCATTGGTATAACCATCAGTCACTTGATTATGCCTGTACCATGGTGGTGTCTCGCGTAAGAATCGAGTAGAAGGCTCCTGTAGTTGCGTAACTTCAACTCCTAATTGTAAATATTCATCCGCTTTTGGAAGGGTAATAAGTTTTCTGAAACCTGCAATGTAAGCACGACTATGTTCAGGTTCAACTAGCCCATCCCGGGAATTATAGGAGTGATCATTTCGACCGTATTCAAAATAGATCTCCGCTTTAGCTTCAGGTAAAACATATCTTGTGAAGAAGGAAATATATTGATCTCTAGCTGCAGCATCTTCAACATTAGTGCCATCAGCATTTGTATAAGATGATTTTTCAGGGGCATTAAATATCGGGAAATAATCACCAAAGCTGTTACCCATTTGCCTGTGATTTACCAAATATACTCGCTCTAAACCAAGAAAGAAATTTGGTATCCATTTAGGCTGATATGTAACAACTAAACCAGACATGTATCGCCAATCTTTAGGTTTGTTTACATAATCCGGACCTTCTGGTAATGCGATCCCTGACTGCTCCAAACGCCCTCCTATGATTTGGGCTTCAAAAGAACCTATATAAGTTTTAATAGGCCGAATAGTATTTAGAGTTAAATGTTTGAAACCCGAGGCATTGTTAGACATCAACAATGAATTTCTAACTCCAGGACCCCACCATAAATTTTCATTGGACAAACCCAAGGATACCGGACCAGCGTTAAGTCGTATACTACTTTGCCCCCAAGTTAGTTTGCTGTATTGTCCATCACCAAAACGATCAGGTAAATCAATGCTATTATAAACTTGCGCAACAGGGTAAGTAAACTGAGCTCCATTTGGCGCATCACTTAGTTTTTGGAAATATTTATTTTCCGCATAAACATACTCTGGCCTTAACTGAATAGTCAATGGTCCCAATTGTGCAAATAGCCCACCAGAAATTTGTGTCTGATATCCGTTGGATTGCACCATTGAACCATCATTTATTCCATAAGGATGATGCGTGTTTTCCTGATTTTGCCACACTACAGGCAAAGCATATACTTTAATATTTGATGAACTGTTAGTATATAACAATTTCATCAAATTATTCACATTAAAAGTCGTATCACCATCTAATTGAAAGTTTTTACTTTTTAAGATGTACATAGGCCTAACCATGTAGGAACTATTTGAACTATCTTTTCCCAGCAACTGTTGCCTTCTGTAAGTATCCTCCACATTATCAAGCAAACCCACTGGTAATGTCTGAGCATGAAGCAAAAAACCTGAGACTAGGCACAGAAAGGTAAAAATCAGCAAAAATTTTATTTTCATAATGAATGTCCTATACAATTAAAACTTATACATAATACCCAACTGCGCATGCAAATTATTTGCATCCTGATGATCCCAAACCCATACAGGGGAATCCGGAGCCTGAATCAAGCCATAGTGATAATTAAACGAATGGATGTACCCCAGTTGAGAGTTAAATAACAGTTGCCTGTAACTCCAGTTAAACTTGCCTATAAACGCCATATCAACCCAATGTCTTCTGGCATCGGTAGTTTGGCTATCATAAAACATATCATTGTTTTGAAGAGTACGCTCAATACTTAATCCTATTTTCTTTAGGCCTTTTACCCAAGCTACGTCTACTGACTGCAAATTGCTTCCCGGACCTATTCCTGCGCCTAATACCTGGCCTAGTTGCGTATATCCATCGCGTGAACGGTAATCGTTATACCATGAGATACCATTATCTCCACGATTTGGACTAAGTGGCTTTTCAAGCTGCGTAAATTCTACTCCAAGCTGAATATACTCATCGGGTGTTCTCAAAGGAATCAGCTTACGAAAACCTACAATGTAAGCCCGGGCATGTCCTGTAGTATTTGGAACATCGTCATCATAGTAGGACTGATTATTTCTGCCATACTGAATATAAGCTTCTGCTTTACTTTCCGGCATTACATATCTCGCAAAAAATGAGGTATACTGACCTTGTCTTTTCTGCAGGTAACCTAAATAGTCCGTTAAACCATTTCTCATACTATCATGGTTAACTATATAGCTATGATCAACTCCAAGGAATAAGTTAGGAACCCATTTAGGCTGATAGGTTAATATAAAACCTGAGAAGTAACGCCAGTCATCTGGTTTAGGAGTTGTAGGTATTACAGCACTTGAATCAATAGGAATGCCGGATTGATCAAGCCTTCCAGCCACAATTTGCGCTTCAATATGACCAATTTCTATATTTACTGGCCTGGTGGTATTTAACGTAAGGTGTTTAAATCCCGGCGCTGTATTACTCATTAAAAGTGAATTCCGCACTCCGGGCCCCCACCATAAATTTTCAGTAGAAAGACCAAAAGAAATAGGATCAAAATTCAGACGAATACTACTTTGTCCCCAAAAAGCCCGGGAATAGCTTCCACGTCCGTATCTCTCCGGATTATCAATTTGTACTTGATGCTTGAAATTTCCATTTTTGAACTCCGAGGCCGTATTACTTTCTTGTAAAGTTGTGAAGTTTTTATTTTCAGCAGCAACAAATTCGGGTCTGAACTGTATGCTAAATATACCAATTTTAGCAAAAACACCCGCTGAAACCTGCATCTGATAACCTCTTGCCTGGATCATAGATCCGTCATTATATCCGTAAGGATGATGAGAATTAAATTGCTGGTTTAAGGTAACAGGCAGTGCATAGACTTCAATCTTCTGTGTTTTGTTCTGGTAAATCAATTTACGAAAATTGCTCAAAGAATATTGAGCACTATCAGGATCAAGCGCTAATGCGTTACCGGCAATGTTCAAAGGCCTGATCATATATGACAAATTGGAATGATCATTACCAAGTAATTGCTGCCTTCTATACGCGTCTTCAACGTTCTCAGATATACCAACAGGTAAGGTCTGAGAAAATCCGGACGTTGATAATGTTATCAAAAAGATAACGAAAAGTAAAAGTCTTATTTTCATATTAAATAAATTAGAAATCACTGTAAAGATTCCTGAATGTACTGCGAAGACCAATGGTAAATAATCCGGTATTTGTTTGAGAAACAGAGTTGCTCTCTTTCCTGTAAATACCACCAAGTTCAATTCTTAAGTTGAATTTTGGATTAAGGATATAAGCTACTTTGGCTTCCCCGTAATAAAGATTTGTGCCGATACCCTGTCCTATGCTATTACCATAATCAGAATTCCTGGTGTCGTAGTCTTTGAAGATATCACCACCAAAATTCTGTCCTTCAGGATCCAGTCCATAACGTGCATACATTAGTTCTGTGCTAAAATCAAATTTCTTATATGTGTAGTTAAGATGCCCAAGAAATTCCCTGAAGTTTGCACCCAAGGGATGTGCCAGCGACTGGTTCATTGCTGTGTAATTGGTTAATGGCTCAAAGTGAGAATAGGCGTAAGGCCTTGCTGTATTAAATTCAGTAAGGTAGTTTAAACGATCAACTTTGAACAAATCTGATCCTTTTAACCCTAATTGAAATGCCCACTTATTTGCCCAGTAGCCTTTACCTGAAAACACCTCCTTGGCAGTAAATTCATCAAACATGAACTGGGAATATATTGTGCTCTTTTTAGTGATCTCATAATGTGCATTAAGCCCCAGACGCATTTTATCAGGAGAAACTGTATTGGCTTCTTCGATAGAACGGACAAATACAAATGGATGAATATAATTGAAATCAAATCCGCGTTTACCTTCAACTTCTGCATCAGCCCAGGTAACAGCCTGGAAAAACCCGATAGAGAAGCGCTTTGTGGCATTCCAGTCGATATAATGAATGGCATTCCATTTTCCACGATCACCAATCCGCCTGTCATTTGTTAACCTGGGCGCGCTTGGGTCAAGCATGTAGGCAAATATAGTCTGATAAGTTACGCTTCCTAAACTCGCACGAACTCTAAAAAAAGAATAAGGCGCCGTGTTATCACTTAAAAGCAATGACCGGTATCCATCTCCAATAAAGTTCTTATCGTAACCCAGAGCAAGATTTAAATGCTTATTCGGGGTATATGAAAGTAAAGCCGTAGCATAGTTATAATCTTTAATCCTGTTATCGATTTTTGTGCCGCCGCCAGCCTGGCCAGGTACAACGTTGTATTTATCAACAAATGAGGTATAGTAATTAGAGAAAACAGCCTGGTTTTCATAAAAGCTTGTATAGAACGAAAACTCTTTCCCAACGTTTCCGCCGAATTGTGCTCCACGTGTATTCAGCCAGGTATTCTTACGATCTTTTAGATCACGCCCTATCTGAAGATCCGGAAGAAAATCCGCATAAACTTCGTAATCATCCCCTTTCCATTGCAAAAGGTGTTCTTGAGTAAGCTTTCTTCTAACCCAGCTTCTATGGTTAACGGAATCTACTCCCATGTTTAGGATTTGCTGATACTGTGCTACCAGCGTCGTATCATCGCTAAAATAGCCCCTGATAGAACTGTGGAATTTTGCATTTACGTCGTAAACAGATTTATTTAACTTCTGATAAAACTGAAAAGAGTAGGGTATATATTGATTTGGTGTTTGCTGTTGTGCATGTAAACTTATTGCACCAAAAACACAGATAAAAAGGAGTACAACTTTCTTCATAAAACTGGTATAATCACTTAAACAGGTTCATTTAAATGATCCAATTCTTCAAAAATAGAGTTTTTACTCTTATATTCCTGTACCAATTCTTTCATTTTTAATACAACCTGGCGGTCATTGTTATTCTTCGCGGCGTCGATCAGACTGTAGATTTGTTTGGAAACCTCATTGAATTTATACTCCCTAACCTTCCCGATCATGATTTTTTCATGATGTGTAGGCATGGAATTTTCATTGTCATTAAGAAGTTCTTCAAACAGTTTCTCGCCTGGTCTCAGACCTGTGTATTCTATTTCAATATCTTTATTCGGCTGTAATCCAGCTAAACGAATCATCTTTTTGGCTAGTTCTACTATTTTAACAGATTTTCCCATATCAAAGATGAAAATCTCACCACCTTTACCCATCCATCCGGCTTCGAGCACCAAACGGCAAGCTTCAGGTATTGTCATAAAATACCGTGTGATTTCGGGATGTGTTACTGTCACTGGTCCGCCTCTCTCAATTTGCTGTTTAAAACGCGGAATTACAGACCCATTAGAGCCGAGCACGTTGCCAAAACGTGTGGTTATAAATTTTGTGATTGGTTTTACGTTAAGTTCATTGATAAAACTTAGCCCGTTACTGAAGATAAAGTTATCGGAATGAAGTGTTTTATTTAGGGACTGTACATAAATCTCAGCAACTCGTTTAGAGGCTCCCATCACATTGGTAGGATTAACTGCTTTATCTGTAGAGATCATCACAAACTTGGTTACACCATATTTTACAGACAGGTCTGCTATGGTTTTGGTACCAAGTACATTGACCTTAATTGCCTCAGAGGGGTTATCTTCCATCAAAGGAACATGTTTATAAGCAGCCGCATGGTAAACATAGTGAGGCCTGTATGTCTCAAATAAATGCTCCATTCTGGTTTTATCCCGTACATCACCAATGAAGGCATGGAAATTCTTCACCTGATGCAGGTCGCCAAGCTCCAGATAAAGATCATGCAGCGCCGTTTCAGACTGATCGTTCAATATGATCAGACTAGTCTCAAACTTCATCAGCTGCCTTACAATTTCACTACCAATGGATCCGGCAGCACCGGTAATTAAAATCCTTTTTTGGTTGAGTTGCTCCTGAATGCCATCAACATCAATTTGAATAGTTTTACGGTTTAATAAGTCTTCAATGTTGATATTCTGAATCTGGGTTGACTGTAACTTACCATCCATCCATACATCTGTTGGAGGAATATTTAAAACCAGTACTCCACTTTCCAGACAAGAATCCACAATATCATTTTTTCTTTCTACAGGAATAGTGTAGGAAGCAAAGATGATCTCATCTACCTCAAGATCCCTGACGAGTTCTTCTAGATTTTTGGCATCCAGAATTTTAATACCGTCGATGGTCTTTCCAACTTTGCGTTCATCATCATCCACAAACGCCACAACGTTTTTGTTAACCCTTGCATCATGATCCAATGTACGCTTTGTTGCTACTCCAGCTTCGCCGGCACCATAAATGATCACCCTGATTTTATCAAGTTTGAGATTTTTGACATACAGAAAAAAGTATTTTACCAGTATCCGGTAAGCAATCAGGAAAGCAAAGCTAATGAGCCCTTCCATGACAATTACTACATTGGGAATCAGGTCCGGATTAAAAAATAAGTTGAGGATTATACTGACACCAGTACTGAAAATAACGGCAAATAAGATGCGGAACGTATCCTGTGCACTGGTGTAGCGGATAATTCCACTATAGGATTTAAAAAGGTGAAAAACGACAAGATTGACCGCCAATACACATGATACATTCCTTAAGAATATCAATGGATCGAGGCCGGAGAGATCAAAATTATATTTAATAAAGTAGGCTATGCTCAAGGAACTGAGGCATATAACTAAATCTATAATAAGAATGATCCAACGTGGAACTATATTGATTCTGTTAAACAAAATTTTAATATTTAAATCTAGTTATTTTTAACACCTGTAAGCAGCTTATTAGATCCCTCAAATATAAAGCGTATTATGACAAAAAGTATGCCCGTGGTCATTAAAATTAAAATTATGTCAGAAATTACACTAATTCTATAATGTAGTACAACAATATTAATGAGAAGTTGCACCATTGTATAAATTAATGTGACCATTAAATGAGACATTTTTCTATCATTAACAAGATACTGATAAAAATGGCTACGGTGGGCTTCAGATACATTTTCTTTTCTGATCATTCTAAAAACTATTGTAGTAACTACATCTAGTCCGTAAACGAGCAAAAACAGGATATAGCTACAATTACCTGTAATAATTATCAGACTGAGCATAAAGAAAAGTAGAATAAAGGCCAGGCTGACACTTCCTATATCTCCAGCAAAACAGATTGCCTTCTTGCGGAAGTTAAACAGCAAAAAGATAGCTACACCAATTATAGAGGCTATAAGATATCCTGAATCTATAAAATTTTGCATAGTCTCATTTATATATAGAAATGTAGCTAAAGTAAGCAAACCATAAACTCCTGTGATTCCATTAATGCCATCCATAAAATTAATTGCGTTGATGGTACCTACAACGAAGAAAAGACTGACGATAATCAGAACTAAAGGCAGGTCAAATATCCCGGTCTGAATAAATAACAATGCTACCGCAGCCAGATGAATGAACATTCTGACTTTATAATTCCGTGGCCTGATATCATCTAAGAAACTGATGGTACTAATAATGGTAAGTCCTGCAAGGAACCACATGTGATAAGTATGGGTTAAAAGACCATACAGCAGAATGGCCAAAGTAAAAATGATACCCCCACCCCTGATAGTGCTGGTTTGGTGGGAGCTCCTGTAGTTAGGTTGGTCTGTAATTCCAAATTTCTTTGCAACCCTAAAATACAAGAGTTCCAGGAATAATAATATTCCACTAAAAATCAGGATATTGGATAAGTCTTTCACCCTATTTGTTTTTAAAAAATGATTTGCCGGTAAGGATAATGCCTTCAGACGAATTTAATGGTAAATCTTTTTGGAGCCATTGTTTAATCTTTTTATTGCTGACTGTATAATTTTCGGTTAGTTTTTGTAACCGCTCGCTATTCAGAGGCAAGTGCAACACGTCGCCAAGCCTGGCCAGCATCTTAATCAAAGCAGGACTAATGTTTAATAAACCCGTCCCCTTTTTGTTTGTTGCAATGGAAAGTAAATTCACTACTTCTGTAGTGGCTAATGATTTATCATCCGCTATATTATAAACACCCGAAGGAAGGTCTCTGCGCGTAATAATTTCATCTAACACAAAGCAAAGATTGCGGACACTTAGAAAAGAACGCTTGTTATCAAAAGCGGCAAGTGGATATGGAATACCCATTTCTACAAGTCTATAAAGGAGGTTTAGATTTCCTTTATTTCCGGGACCATGGATCATGCAGGGTCTCAGAATACAATAGGTTTTACCCAAAGGCAATTGCTGACTGGCAATATACTGCTCTGCCTTTAATTTTGATTTGCCGTAAGCGGTTATAGGATCTGGAATGTAGCTTTCGGTAAGATCTCCCTCTACCTGATCCGCAGCCGCCTTTACTGAACTCATAAAGATAAACAGGGAGGCATCAGAAATCAGGAAGGCATCGAATAGTTTTTTGGTTATGCCAAAGTTGACGGTATCATATTCATCTGCTGACGAAGTTTTTTTGAGATCATGTGCTTTACCTGCTAAATGAATAACAGTATTTACATTATTCATTTCAGATATATCAAAAGGCTGCCTTAAATCTAAAGGTTTGATCTCTTCTTCATTGTTTTCAGAAAGATAAGCTATCAGATTTTTTCCTACAAAACCCGTACTCCCGGTGATCAGTATACTCATATTAAATAGAATTAAGCCTGTTCTTCCTCAAAAAAAACATCGGCAATTTTCTTTAGTGCCAGTCCTACTACATGGTGCATATCGTAATACTTATAATCGGCAAGCCGCCCTCCGAAGATAACATCCTTCTGAGTAGCTGAAAGTTCTTTGTAACGTTTGAAAACGGCATCATTCTTTTGATCATTTACAGGATAGTAAGGTTCATCTTTCAATGTCCATTCCTGCGGATATTCACGTGTAATAACGGTTTTGTCCTGTTTGCCAAATTCAAAGTGTTTATGCTCTATGATCCTGGTAAACGCAGTCTCCTTATCGGTATAATTGACTACGGCATTTCCCTGGTAATCGGGGATGTCCAGTACTTCATGTTCAAAACGGAGACTCCTGTATTCCAGCGTACCAAACTGGTAGTCAAAATATTCATCTATCATTCCTGTATAGACTACAGTATCAGCAAGATCATTCAATGCAGCCCGGTCTTTGTGATAATCCACTCCCAGATTAACATCGATTCCTTCAAGCATCTTTTCAATCATTCCGGTAAACCCTCCGATCGGTATACCCTGATAATTATCATTGAAATAATTATTATCATAGGTGAACCTTACAGGCAAACGTTTGATAATAAATGCAGGTAAAGATTTTGCTTCTCTGCCCCATTGTTTTTCTGTATAACCTTTGATCAGTTTGTAATAAATATCAGTCCCAACAAGCGAGAGCGCCTGCTCCTCCAGGTTTTGCGGTTCTGTGATACCTAAACCTTCTATTTGTGACTTGATTTTATCCCTGGCCTCCTGTGGTGTCTTTACTTTCCAGAGCTGATAAAAGGTATTCATATTGAATGGAAGGTTGTAGAGTTCACCTTTATAGTTGGCCAATGGAGAATTGGTGTACCTGTTAAATTCAACAAATGAATTAACGTAATCCCATATTTTTTTATTGCTGGTATGAAAAATATGCGCACCATACGTGTGCACATTGATGCCGGCTATATTCTCAGTATAAATGTTGCCACCCAAATGATTCCGCTTATCAATGACCAGACATTTCTTGCCACGCTTTGTAGCTTCATGGGCAAACACGGAACCATATAAACCAGCACCAACGATCAGGAAATCGTACTTTTTACTCATTTTTTGTATTTAAAGTAACTTATAACCGCCCAGTTTGCCAGGTAATATAAACTCCTGACCATCCCTAAATTTTCAATTTTGTAAAGCACCATAAAGTGAGGTTTAATTACCTTTTTCTTCTTACGGCTTGCTGAATTGTCAAGCACCCTGTAGTTGGCAAGAACCTCCCGGTTACCGTAAGCTGTCTTTACATTTTTAATAATCTCCAGCCAGTACACATAGTCGTCACGAAGATTTTTCATATCCTCCCGTAAATATACTTTACCAAAGGTTTTGGTATCGTATAAACCCGTCAGACAGGATATTGAACAGGTCTTTAAAAGATCTTTATACGTTACCTTTTCAGGAACGATAAATGGCTGTAAACACTCCTGGTTATTTTCATCTATCCTGGTATGTGATGAATACACCAGTTCAGTGTTTTTTTCTTTCATTAAAGCCAACTGCTTCTCCAGGAAATTACTGTTCCAGGTATCATCTGCATCCAGAAGCGCAATGTATTGTCCTTCTGCCCGGCGTATACCATTATTCCGCGCGGCACCACATCCCATATTTACCTGCTGTACCAATAGTACACGCGGATCTTTATTTGCATACTCTGCTACAAGAGCGGAACCATTGTCTTTTGATCCATCATCAATGACAATCATTTCCCAGTCCTGATAGCTTTGTGCCAGCACTGAATCTATAGTTTGGGCAATAAACCGCTCTCCGTTATACATCGGGGTGATAATGGAGACTAATCCTTTTCTCATTTAAGATTTTTTATTAAAAATTTCACGACTTCCTTACACATGATGATCCTTCCATATATCATTTGAGAAATCTTTCTTTTGCTCTTACCAACGGTTTCCGGGGTAAAAGCGTTATTGTGCCTTCTGTATTTTACCAGAGGCTCTTTGTAAAACAAAACAGAATACTTTAGCTCTGCAACCAGCCCTATCCATAAATCATGCCCGATTTCCTTAGTATCAGGAAAGGGCAGCGAACTTACGAGTACTTTTCTGCTAAATGCCATACACGAGCCATAATAAGAACTTTTTATCATATTCTTGACTATGCCCTTGCCTGACTTAAAATAGTTGAAAAATGAAGGATGCAGGATGTTCAGCTGTTCATCAACAATCTGCGAATCGCTGATCACCAGATCATAGTTTTTTAATTGCAGCAGCAAGGTACTGTATTTATGATCCATCCACACGTCATCCTGATCGGAAAGAAATATAATATCCCCTCTGCATTGCTGCAGGGCGTACTGGAAGTTTTTGATAGGGTCTCTGAAACTGTTGCCTGTAAATAACCTGATCCGTGGGTCATTGAATGATTCGATAAGCGATATCGTCTGATCTGTTGATCCGTCATCAGAAATCACTAATTCATCCTCCTGGCTAATCTGTTTGAGGATGGAACGCAATTGCTCAATGATGAACCGCTCCCCATTATACGTAGCCATACAAACCGAGTTGAATGATACTGACATGGCTACCTGATTAAATATTTGCTGATGTACAATCCTATGAATTTAAAACTGCGAAGTTTAATACTTAAGCCAAGCGCATGGCGCGTTACCGTATACAAAAAACCCATTTTATCACCAAGCAATGGCTTTTCACAGTTAAAAGCATCTTCGAGATACTGCGTAAACCTGATCTGCTGTTTCTCAGAAGAATACTCAAATGCTGAAAAATCCTGAAGGGCGACGGCATTGATCAGGTAAAATTCTGCCTGAATTAACCTTACCTTATCAAGAAACTGGAAATCACAAAAGTCTATTTTCACTTTTTCGTTATAGCCCCCCACCATATCAAAAAGTGATAAGCGGATAAACATACCGCTATTTACAGGTGCGTATTTCCATAAGTCATATCTGCCTGAGCTTAGACTACCGGCAGGATAACCCCGCTTGTGTTTGTTGATACAGGGCGAAAATAATACTCCGTTCTTAAGTTTTAACAGGGGTACAAACAGGGAAATATCAGAATTTGCTGTTACCGCAGCTCTGGTTTCTTCTAAATATCCTTCAGGAAAGGTTGTATCCTGATCCAATAACAATAACCATTCTTTTTGTAATACAGCTGCTTTAGCTGCACCGTTGTTGTAAGCTTTGCTTAAACCAGGATTTGCCGGGTTATGAACATAAAATACATTGAAATTATTCCATGTAAAGCTTTCATGATCATATTGTTTCTCCGGAGTATTATCGTAGATAAATACATCCATCCTTATCCCGAGCTGTTTCAAATTATGATTGAGGCTCGACAGCGTTAGAGACTGATCGAGATTCTGTTTGTATAAAACAACGACGGGTAAAATCTGATTGTAAAATGTATCTGGCATCTTCAATTGATAAACAGTGACCGGACAGACTGATCAAAACCCGCAGCAAGCCCGAGCTTTTCCAATGTTTGAAAGGAATTCACTTTGATCATTTCCCGGAATTCCGGCTCTGTTACTAATTTCTCCATAGCATTGTATAGCTCATCCTGATGATAGGGATTTACAAAGATACAATCTTCGTTTTGTTTTAGGATTTCCTTCAAACCCGTATTGGAGGTAACGATTATTGCTTTTTGCTGGCTGATGGCTTCGAGTACAACTAAGCCCCAGGACTCAAAGTAAGATGGAAGCACAAATATATCGGTCATTGAAAAAAACGGCAGGACATTGGAAGAATGTTCGAGGATGATCACTTCATCTTTGCATTGCATAGCTGAGATGGCTTTTCTGAGCTCCGGCTCGTATTCTCCGCCGCCCATCAATACCAATCTGCTGTTAAGTGCAGGATGCTGTACTTTTAGCCTGGCATAGGACTGAATCAATGAAATGAGATTCTTTGATTCAGTAAAGCTTCCCAGATAACCAAAGCTTAAAATTCCGCTTTGTTGTAAAACTGCTGGGGGAGCTGGTAAAAAAACAGGCGGCGTGTAAATGATTTCGAAATTGCTTATCACAAAGCCAAATTCTTTTTCCCATAGTTCTTTTTGGGTATGCGAAATAAAAATGACCTGGTTGTCCTTTTTGTTGATGAGCGATTTATAAAGTGGAAAAAGCCCTTTCGGTATCCATTTAAAGGTGCCTCCTGTAGGCTGTTCATGAAAATGCCAGATATGTGGTTTCTTAAGTGCCCAAGCAAGCATAGGCCCTAAAATATTTACTGAGGTATTGGTATAAACCCTATCAATTCCCTTTTTGCGAAAGGTAAGCCAGAGTTGCATTAGTGCAGGCATGTTATACAGGAGGCACAGTATACATCTGAATATTCCTCCACCGATAAGCTTGTATTTGACTAGTGCAGTGGCAGCTATACCCTCCTGATCAAGTTGCTTACGGAATCCGGAATGAATTGACTTGGGCAGAACAACCTGCGGATCTGCCAGTCCATTCTTTTTGAGGAAGCTGATGATCCTGAACATGACCGACTCTGCACCAAAGTACAAGTCCCTGTGTCCTATAAATACAACTTTCTTCATTAGCGCTTCCTGCTTTCTATATACTGGCGATCACTTTGTTTTAAACGTTCTGCCCCGTCGCTCCGGGTATCAAAAACCTCATGGATGAGGTAGTTCTGATAGGGATTGAAGGCGATTGATGCAGGATCTTCTAAAAATACCGATCTTCCATAAAGAAATGAAAACGCACAAACACAGGCAAACGCTGCTATCCGCATAGCAGATTCTTTATAAAGGTAAATCAGGTAAGGCAGCAGGACAAGATTGGAGATAAGGAAATAACTCCTGTACCGGTTACTGATCTCGATAAATTCATAAAAGACAAAAAAGACAATCACGTTAGCCATGAACAGGTTAAAGAAAATGTTGAAATACCTGAGCTTGTCCAGTTCTTTTCTCTTGACCATGAAAAGGGTAAATAACACTACGTTGATGAGCACCCCCACGCTTAAAAGCCTGTTGGCTCCATAAGTAGTAGATTTAAGGTACATGTTGATAATATCCCCGTTGGTTCCTCCAATAATACCCGCAGCAACACTCAGCATTTTACCCATCCAGTGGACCTGCAGGGCAAAAATTGCAATGGAAAAGACAAAAATAAAGATGTGAGATTTATTGCTGAATGTACGGTTGATGAAAAAGTAAAATGGAAACAACAAGATACAGGATCGGTGAAAGATAAAGGCGATACCCATGGTGATCATAAAGCGCCAGAACTGCCGCTGATAAATAAATCCGATAGATGTAAAGAATAAAAGGACGGCTACACTCTGGCGCGTAGCAAGCATATCCATGAGAAAATACAGGGAACAAAAATAGATCATTACTCCTGTTAAGGGATAGGCACTGTATTTTTTTAAACCCTGAAATAACAGAATGGAGTTGAGCAGTGCTACGATCAGAAAAACTGCCTGTATGTTACCCCCGCTTGATTTGACTATAGAATTTAAAAGTTTATAGGCGGGTTCCATATAACTTTCTGTATAAACAGGAGCATTGTTGGCCATTACCTTGTCCAGTGGTTCTACATCATGGAAAAATTCTGTGTAGGTTGTCCAGTCTCCACCTGTTTCAAATCTCAGGCCTGCAATCAGCCACATTAAAAAGAAAGCGACAATCAGCAAAATCCTCTTATAGACCCCATCTATAGCAGTAAGCTCCAGAAAGCTGAAGAAAATAAGGATAAGAAAGATTGCTAAGTAAAACATGATTATATCTTTTTTGCGAATCTTAATTTAGTTAATACCCTAAGAAAGCGCTTCTTCATCGATGAAATGAGCCCATGCTGATAACGTATTTGAATAGTCTCAAGCACTGCAGCAGATTGAGAGGACATGCCCCCCATAAAGAAGTTAGCCAGTATAGATTCTATAAAGTGGAACCTGGCCTTTTGCTCCCATAATCTCAGCATAAAATCGTAGTCGGCCGAGGATTTATACCTCAGATCAAAGTGTCCGAATTTTTCATAAGCACTCCTTTTAACAAAACAGGTAGGATGTTCTATCATACCAGTGCTTAAGAAAGAACTGTCATTGCCAATGACCTGCATAAAATGGCCTGATCCAGAAAAGATCCGAAGTATGCCATGGTAAACATCTGCTGCAGAATCTGCAGTGTATGCTTTAACAACATTCTCTACTGCATCTGCCTCAAGGTAATCTCCGCTGTTGATTATACCAATCAGATCGCCGGTTGCCAGTTTAATGCCCTTGTTCATCGCATCATAAATTCCCTGATCAGGCTCTGAGATGTAATTGCTAATCCCGGACTTATTCTGCTCTATGATTTCTCTTGTACCATCGGTAGATCCCCCATCAATAATTATATATTCAATAGTCTCATAAGGCTGATTCAGGACGCTGTTGATAGTCGCCTGGATGCCTTCCATATTGTTGTAGACTACAGTAATTATTGATACTAATGGTTGATTCATGTATGAAAAGCTATTTATTCCAGATGCCGGTTGCCCGCTTATGGATTAATTTTTTGTACTGAATAGTTTCTATGATGGCACAAAGTACGCAAAGTAAAATGGTAGCTAAAGCTAGTGCTGTCACATTCCTTAGAGTTTTCTCATGTAGATACGTAGAAGTATAAACAAGATCCATGGTGAAATAATAATATGCAATCAAAGTTAAAAATGAACTCATCGTTAGCCAGATCCCAAATTCTGTAGGGTTTACATAGTGAATAGTAAGGGGAACCAGCAGTAGCGAGATCAGAATGGATGCTCCTTTAATCAGAAATGTTGCGGCAATGTTCCTTTTGGCAATAATGGTTCTCTGATGACCTTCGGAGAAGAAGCCATTGATTGCTGCTATGGGTTTACGGACAGCCATTATCCCTGGAAAAAGAGTTTAATCAGCTTATCGAGCAGGATGAAATTTGCCCTTACGACTTTGAAAATTATGTTTCTGCGCAACCAGTAAATGTAGCTGTTCGTTTTATGGGGCAAATTGTCTGTGCCTGAAATGCCTGCGATTCGTGGATAAGAAGGCAAGATCGAATATTCATAGCCATCGGCCAGGTAATCAAGAAAAGAATCGGCAAGTACATGCTCAAAGTATACCCCTTTGCTGTCATTGATCTGATCGTGATTCTTTGCAAAATACTGGATCATGAAATGCCTCGTTAATGTAAAAATACCTGAAAACGCCTTTCTCTGGCCTTTAAAATAGCTGGCCTGGCAAGGCTGAAAATTAGGATTTCTTGCAGAGGCCACAAAATCGCCAATATTTATCACCCTGTATCTTCCGGTTACTTTGATGATCACTGTATCATCCTTGATGATCCTGGAATGCTGCATCGCATAGTTCATCAGTTCAAGTTCGCCATAACCCTTGCCCTTTTCTCTTGGAAAATCATTTCCTGAATAAGAGATGAACTCCAGTCTATCGCTATTAAGGATGTGTGAGGGTAGTTTAGCACTAAAATCATGACCTGTATTCTCAACTACCAGAATAGGGATATCTGTTTTTGTAAAATAATGCTCAATAGCCTGGATATAGTGCTGCTCACGGGTATCAGCGTCTTTTAATGCTGTTAATACCATTCCCTTAATATTAACGGAAGCGGTTAGCAAAAGGACAACTTGACGCGGAGAGGACTGTGACATAACAGGTTATGCTAAGATTTCTTTCATCATGCGTCTGGCTAACAGCACGATAACACAAAGGAAAGCGCCAAGCACACCGCCTATCACTATACCTTTTAGTTTTCCAAAACGTTTTTTATCCAGTGGATAGATTGGGGCGTCCACAACCTGTATCAGGGGAGTTTCTTTTAATAAGCTGATTTTGGAGAGTTCAAGATTTTTCACAAGTTCTGTTAGGATAGCTTTATTGCTCTCGGCAGTAAACTGAGACCGTTGCACCGGTACTATCCGGTTAACCTGGTGGGTTACGTTTAAATTGGGCGTGGCATCATTTACCGCTGCGGCCGTATAAATTGCCCCATTCATTACCTTTCTGACAGAATCAGTTTTATCCTGCATAATAGTAACGTTCTGCATCGCCTTTTTTGTTTTGGTCTGTATATAGAAATCATTTACATGTTTAACTATCTGTTCGTTGAAAGTCTTTGCAAAGATTTCATCCGTAGCTTTTACTTCGGCCTTGATGATACTTAATTTCTGATCAGGTTTAATGACCTGCATATAGTACTTATTGATATCTTCTACTATAGTGCCCAGGATACTGTCCTGTAAACGGGAATGCTTTACCATCCCAAGCGTATCCAAATTATCAAATGAAATCCCCTTTAATGCAGGCTTTTTATCCCAGCCGTCACGCAATTCATTGAAGTCAATAAAACGGTCTACAAGGAGCTGCTTTTTACTGTCAATATCAACTTTAGTGAGCAGTGTCTTTTCAATCATTGTCCTCGACTTGTACAATTCAAGAATATTATCTCCCTCGAAAATACCACCTCCACCACCGGTGAGACTTCCTATATCAAGGCCTACCATAGAGGCGAGACCAGCCATCTGCCCAAGTCCACCACCTTTATCAGATTCCTGCAATACGAAAGTTGTTGTAGCAGTATACTGTGGCTTTTTGATAAATGAATAGATAAGGCCTAATAAAGCAAACACTGCACTAACCAGCAGAATGGTGAGGCGCCTGGATACCAGATAATGGTACCAGTCGCGCAATTTGATAAGCACCTCTTTCAGGGAAGTTTCATTTGCCTTGTGATCAAACTGACCTTGGACGTCTTTTTCCATAGTTTATTTCAAAATATCAGTTAAGATACTATAGGTATTATGATTTATTTAAGCAGGGTAACTATAATAGCTGCCATTGATGCCAGTGCAGTAGAAAGTCCTACCAATGATCCCAAACTCATTTTCTCTCTCTCCGCACGTTTAGGTACAAAGATCTCCGA
>Ga0308163_10000934_pt1 | contig 38216 bp, 29 predicted proteins | sample PhyTR1_FD_201037 | JGI IMG/M metagenome (GOLD analysis project Ga0308163, IMG submission 201037) | Phyllosphere microbial communities from UC Gill Tract Community Farm, Albany, California, United States - DLSLT.R1 | ecosystem: Host-associated > Plants > Phyllosphere > Unclassified | place: USA... | reverse complement strand
GGCTGTCCCAAGCGGCAAGACCGTGAAGGTCGGCCCGAGCAAGACCGAGACCGCCGCTGTCGAAGCGACCAAGGCCAAGCCGCCAAAGCGCGCCGTGAAAGCTGCCGCGCCGAAAGAAGCGCCAGCAGTCGAAGCGCCGGCCAAGAAAGTGATCCGTCGTATCAAGAAGGATGCCGAGTAAGCGTCCATGCAATTGATCATTGCCGCGGTCGGTCACAAGATGCCGGCCTGGATCGAGTCGGGTTTCACCGAGTACACGAAGCGCATGCCACCCGAGCTGCGCATCGTGCTCAAGGAAATCAAGCCGGTCGAACGGTCCGGCAGCAAGACCGCCGCCACGGCGATGGCGCTCGAACGCGAGCGCATCGAAGCGGTCCTGCCCAAGGGCGTGCGCATCATCGCGCTCGACGAGCGCGGCCGCGACCTGACCAGCGTCGGCCTGTCACAGCAGCTGGAAACCTGGCAACGTGACGGGCGCGACACGGCCTTCCTGATCGGTGGCGCGGACGGCCTCGATCCCGAGCTCAAGGCGCGTGCCGAGGGCTTGATCCGCATTTCCAGCATGACGCTGCCGCACGGTATGGTGCGGGTCATGCTGGCCGAGCAGCTGTATCGTGCCTGGTCGATCACCCAGAACCATCCTTACCACCGGGTCTGAATTTTGCTTCTGCAGTAATTCTTTACCTGCCTGACTGCTTGCCTGATCGTCCGAATCGATGAGAAATAACCAGAACAAGATCTACCTCGCTTCGAAAAGCCCTCGCCGGCGCGAGTTGCTGCGCCAGATCGGCGTCGACTTCGAACTGATGTTGCTGCGCAGTGATCCGGGCCGCGTCGTGGACGTCAGCGAAGACGTGCTCTCGGACGAAGACGTGCACCACTATGTGGCGCGCGTTGCCAGGGAAAAGGGCGCGTTTGCCTTCAACCTGCTGCTGCAGCGGCGCCAGCCACTGCGTCCCGTTCTGACGGCCGACACCACCGTCACGATCGATGGCGAGATTCTCGGCAAGCCCGCGGATAACCGAGAAGCGGTCGCCATGCTCGAGCGCCTGTCGGGTCGTACGCACCAGGTGCTGACCTCCGTCGCCGTGCACGCCGAGCGTGTGGCCGAGCAAATCACGCAAGTGTCGAACGTGCGCTTTGCCAAACTCACGCCGGAACAGATCCGCGCCTACTGCGCCACGCCCGAGCCGTATGACAAGGCGGGCGGCTATGGCATCCAGGGGCCGGCGGCACTGTTCATCGAGCACATCGAAGGCAGCCACTCGGGCATCATGGGCCTGCCCCTGTTCGAGACCGCCAGTTTGCTGCGCAAGGCGGGCCTGACGGTCTGAATTGATCGCCTTCCCGCCCCGGCGATGCCCCGTGAGCGTGTATCATGATCACCCTGAACAATACGTGCGGCAGGGTCCATGAACGAAGATATTCTCATCAACATCACGCCGCAGGAAACACGCGTCGCGCTGGTCTTGCAAGGCGCGGTGCAGGAACTGCACATCGAGCGCACGCTCACGCGTGGGTTGGCGGGGAATGTCTATCTGGGCAAGGTTGTGCGCGTGCTGCCAGGCATGCAGTCGGCCTTCATCGACATCGGCCTGGAACGCGCCGCGTTCCTGCACGTGGCCGACATCTGGGAAGCACGCAGCCACGACGGCGCCAACCTCCCCCCGACCGCGATTGAAAAGCTGCTGTTCGACGGCCAGGTGCTGACCGTCCAGGTCATCAAGGACCCGATCGGCACCAAGGGCGCGCGCCTGTCGACCCAGATTTCCATCGCCGGCCGCATGCTGGTGTACCTGCCGCAAGACCAGCACATCGGCATCTCGCAAAAAATCGAAAAGGAAAGCGAGCGCGAACGCCTGCGCACGCGCCTGCAAGGCATGCTGCCGCCGGACGAAAAAGGCGGGTACATCGTGCGCACGATGGCCGAAGAAGCACCGGACGACGACCTGGCTGCCGACGTTGATTACCTGCGCAAGACCTGGGGCGCCATCGTCCAGGGCGCCCGCACGCGGCCGCCGACCACCCTGCTCTATCAAGACCTGTCGCTGGCCCAGCGCGTGCTGCGCGACTTCGTCCACGACGAAACCGCCACCATCCAGGTCGACTCGCGCGAGAACTACCTGAAACTGGTCGAATTCGCGCAGGTCTACACGCCGAGCGTGCTGTCGCGCATGGCGCACTACACGGGCGAGCGTCCGCTGTTCGACCTGTACGGCGTCGAAGAAGAAATCCTGCGCGCGCTCGGCCGCCGCGTCGACCTGAAATCCGGCGGGTACCTGATCGTCGACCAGACCGAGGCGATGACGACCATCGACGTCAACACGGGCGGCTACGTGGGCGGGCGCAATTTTGCCGACACGATCTTCAAAACGAATCTGGAATCGGCGCACGCCATCGCGCGCCAGCTGCGCCTGCGCAACCTGGGCGGCATCATCATCCTCGACTTCATCGACATGGAGAACAACGAGCACCGCAACCAGGTGCTTGCCGAGCTGAAGAAAACCCTGGCACGCGACCGCACCAAGGTCTCCGTGAGTAATTTCTCGGCGCTGGGCCTGGTGGAAATGACGAGAAAGCGCACGCGCGAATCGCTGGCCCACATCCTGTGCGAACCGTGCCCGGCCTGCTCAGGCAAGGGCCAGGTGAAAACCAGCCGCACGATCTGCTACGAAATCCTGCGCGAACTGCTGCGCGAAGCCAAGCAGTTCAATCCGCGCGAGTTCCGCATCGTCGCGTCGCAGGAGGTGATCGACCTGTTCCTGGAAGAAGAATCACAACACCTGGCCATGCTGGGGGACTTCATCGGCAAACGTATTTCGCTGCAGGTCGAGAAGGGGTATCACCAGGAACAGTACGATGTGATTTTGATGTGAACAATTATTTTATATAAATCAAATACTTATGGCGCTTCAACTGAATTGACTCGGGCTGACTACACAGCTAGCTACATATTACGTTTTGCACTTAAGCTAGCTGCGTCTTTAGAAGATTATTCAACACGCACTGACATTTTTTTTGACGACTTATCCTGGATGTGATGAAGCGGTATTAGCTCGAGATACCCCTCTTCCATCATTCTGATTGCTTCAGACTGCAGAGCGCGCACTTTTCTGAGCACGGCTTCTCTTTGGTAACCAGTTGGCATGCCATCTATGCAGTAGCCTGGATAGAACACTCGAATTAGTTCATCGTCGGATGCTCTTTTCCACATCGCATCGCACATGCGAAGGCGCGGCAAGAGTTGGTTACGTCGTGGCTTCACTATCTCAGGCAACCTGCCACCAGATTTCTCCAAGTTCTTTTCAAACTTCTCGAACTCGTCGTTGAGGCGACTACGTGCATCCATAAACATAGAAGTAATGGCAGCTCGCCCAGAGCGAACGCTCTGACGCAAATCGATTACAAACGCAACCTCGCCAAATTCAAGTTCATAGGTAACAGGGGATCCGCCAGGAACCTGACAACTATCAATATTTGATACCCGCTCAGCCAACCAAGATTTCTTGTCATCCTCTTCCGGGGCGTACTGCATCTTGTAAGCTTTTAAGCTAACTCTTCCAAACGCGTTCGCTCTTTTTTGGCTAGTAGGGCCGCCCTTGATCGACGTTTCCTGATATTGCGGATTTCGCTGCAAGAAGTGCCATGCCCAACGCTTGTAGCTCCACAATTCATGGCCAGCATAGCGCTCTGCATCGAGCCAATTCGGCCGATTCCCTTGATCCAGCTTGAGTAAGTCCGCGTACTGCTTTGCATTCATTTTCGCCCCTTTGAAAAAACCATCATATAGCTACAACTGTTTGCCGATTTTGACATGAAGCGCTGCAAACAGATATATCTTTTTAACGAAATTTCAGGGGATGGATTGATCTTATTTTGTGATTTATTTGCGTTGGAAGACCAGTGAGAATCCTTCTGTCGATTGACATCTACTGACATCTACAGAGGAGCAAAACTTGAAGAATCTTGATACAACCCTGCAACGCAAAGCAGGCTTCCAAAAAGGCGTTCGCCAGCGAAAGCCAGACTCAACTCCAACGTTGTCTGCGCTACCTACGGAGTTCCTGGAGCTGGTCAGGGCAGCACGCGCCAGCAAAACACATTGCTTCATCAAAGTAGAGCGCACTGCTGAAAAATCCGCAGTAGGCGTTTCAACGATCTGGCGTGATGTAAAACTCGGCGTATTCGTACCGCCAGTTCGCATTTTGCGCAGGAACGTGGCCTGGGTGGAAGCGGAGGTGGATGCTGTGCTGGCGGCAAAGGCCTTGATGCATCGCACCGGCGCGAAGATAGATCTCGCTCAGTTCGTTACGGCACTAATTAAGCAAGCTGACTAGGACGACGACATGCTCACACGACCAAAACAGCAGCGCGGGACCTCCGCTGTCTACATTGATCCTTACAACGCCAATAACCAAGGCCTTGTTCGCGGTACAGGAAGCTGCCATGACTAAATTCGTCAGAGTGCAGATCGACCTCGCGCATCTGGCCGCAGGCTCGCGAAGGCGCGCGCTTGTCCTTGGCAATGACAAAGCACAAATACCACTCCAAGCCGGCGTGAAAATTGAACTCACCCATGGAGCGACGGGCCAAAGCAATATGCTGAACAGCCTGACGGTGGCGATAACTTTGCCAGATGCTGTACTGGAACCATCCGTGTCCTTGGGAACCAGCGTTTTCGCTGCCGGTCAAATTGCTCTACAAATGGGTAAGAAGTGGCTATTACGCGTGGGGCTATCTAAAAAAGAACTGGACCAGGTCGGCGTCGCCAACGTTGTGCTTAAGACCGCGGTGATTACATACCTGATGCCTGTTAGCAGCACTAGTCGAATCCAACCGCTCATGCGAGGGATCCACCAGCACGCAACCCTTCTTGGCTTGGAAACAACTCCGCAGCCTAAGCTGAACCGAACCACGTATCGTGCGGGTTCCGGCGATTCAGCAGATACACTTGCCGGCGCCGTGCTAGTGCTCGACTGGCGCGCAGTGCAGTGTCACGTGTGCATGCATGTATCGCTTGACAGCTCCTACCTCGAACGGCATGGGTGGAAGGCGCTTGAAAGCTGGCGCGCTGCTTACCAGCATAGCCGTTACAAGTTGATATTCGATAATGTCGTGCGGGGGATGCTTCGCCTTGACGTTGAGGCTCCGGCAAACCCGGAACCGCGCGCCGAAAGGTATGACCATCTTGGAATTTCTAACGCGGCACTGCTGGGCGAGCACATCGCAGGCCGTGACGCGCTTAGCTACGGAGGCTTTCCGATGTGCGCGAGTAGCAAAGAAAAGTCTGACGCGAAGGCGTGGAACGCGGCAAGACTACGGATCTTGACGATTACTGGGGTCGACATTCGCAAGCCGTGGAGTTCTTACCGAGTGTTTCGGCCGCGTCTACTCATGAAGGCATTGATATATCCGGGCGATTACTCCCCCCCAAATGTGGAGGTTCCTCTCCGTTTTTGTGAGGCAAACTGGCCGGATTTGCTTGAACGGTTGAACTGAGACCGGTTTCACGGTGTGCATTCACGTCACTTAATCTTGCGATTTAAATGGCTGACACAATTTTGCGATCTTTCGTCTAGACCGCCTATGGCGCTGCCGCGAGGGCGGGTTCAGTGTGAACCCGCCCAACCGAGAAGATGAGCGCAGTGCACGAATGCGCTGACTATATAAACCACACACTTTCGGGTACCAATTTGCAGCATGGCGCCATGAAGCTGTGACTACTAAGCTCGCTTCGATCCCAAGAAGATACCAGCGTTACCCCACGTTCGTTATTTAGTCCAACCGCCGTTGACGTCGTCAGACTGATGCTTGACAACCTGTTGTGGCGCTGGATCCTCAGTAACGTCAGCCGGCTTGCCATAGATTCCGATGCACCCCACACGACCGGCTGGAAGCTTGCGCAGGCCATGATCGCTTGACCAAGCTAGGTCGATAGCCTCTGATCCGTCAATGTCCGGCCCCGACACAACGAAGGTTGTCAACGTTTCGTAGCCCACGACCGGAGCGTCACCTTCGCGTGCTGTAAAGGAACGGTTCCTCAACTCGATTACAACCCTTCATCATGACCGACACCGTAAAGACCCTACTGTCGCTGAAAAAATTGCCGGAACTCGTCCGCATGGATGTACCCGCTCAATTGTGCAATGTCAGCAACCCGTGGGGCGAGCTTCAGGAGCGCTACGTCAAGCCCTCAAAGCAAAAAAGCTCAATGGTCGATACCTACACAAAGTGGATCGTCCGATGCGTGCCAGGAACTGGCGATCTTGAAGGTCTGATAGTACCGGCAGCAATGGAAGCTTCAATAAGTATTCCGAACGCAGTCGTTGGGCAGAACATCTTGCACGGAACAAGTGTGTTTGCTGCTGGTATTGCAGCGTTCTACTTGCAGCGAAACTGGCTCGCAAAAGCGGGCCTGCCGCGTGAGCAGTTAGATCTTTTAGACGCCTCCGATGTGAGCCTTACAGGTGCAACGGTAGCGTTCATACTTCGCTGTCCAGACCGAGACAAATCCGAGGACATGGTGATGGCGATCAAGGATACTGCCAAGGTACTGTACGGCGCCGATTGCCTTTCATATCATTCCGGCAACGAAACCGTCGTCATCCCGGCCAGAGACTTTAGCGTTCATACCTACGTTAAATCGGACTTTAGCCACTGTGTGTGGTCGCCGGGGTCGCCCGAAAATGAGATCAAAGCTGATGCGCAATATCTTGTAAGGATTGAGGCAAAACTAGGCGAACCGTTCTTGAAGAAGCTAGGGTTGACGACGCTCGAAAGCTGGAGGGACGCTTACGCCCGCGGAGTCTACAAGGATATTTTCAATGCAACCGTGCGGAAATCGCTTCGTCTGACGGGTCAGCAGTTGCGCCATAGATCCCCGCGTGCCGAAGTGTTTGGCTTGCTGACACCGACGCAGTCAGAGGTACTGCGCGGGTATCTGGCCGACCCGCCGGTGGACCCACGTAATTCGGATACTGTAGTTAACAGCGCTAACCCCAGCAAGCGTTTCTCCGAACTGCGAAAACCCATACTTAAGCACGCCAGAATTGACATCAACATACCGTGGGAAGATCACGTAAAGCTGCGGTGCTTCGAGCTGGAGGAAACGTTGGTCTATCCAGGCGACTTTCATCCCGATGAGGATCACACTACATGGTCGTTCTGCGAATCCAACTGGGACGCACTGCGAGACAAACTTAACCGTGCCTATGAGGATGCACTTATGGCGGCGGCGAGGACAAAGTAGCAGTCGACGCTGGTAGATTTCCATCGCACGCGGGCGACGGCTATTGTCAGCGGCAGCATGGCACCAATACCCGGTGCGACTTGCCGCGATGTAGCGTCAGAAGCCATCTCTCGTGCCCAAGCCCTCTTCAATTTGCAGTGTACGCATTGGCTACACTTTTACTTGAGGAGGCCGGCATGGCAAAACTAACGAAGTGGGGCAACTCCATAGGCGGATTGCGACTACCAAAAGCGGTCATCGAAGCAGCAGGGCTACGGGTCGGTGACGAACTGACCTGCCGCCTCCTGGACAACGGTACTGTTCTGCTGACGCCGCTTAGACCAATGAGGGAAGTTCAACTGGAGCCCGCCGTTGCTGCACCCACTCGGCCATCAATGAAATGGTGAACAGCTCCATACGGGAGCAACGTGCATGCAATGGCTAAGCACGATCCGATGCGCCTGTTCGGGCAGTCACCGCTGCCAAGCTGGACTAACGGCAGGTTTCGGGGAAAAGCAGTTATGCCGACTGGGCGCTGCGTGGCATTGCCATCGGCCGGCGCAACTACCTGTTCGCTGGCGCCGACAGCGGAGGCGAACGTGCGGCCGCCATCTACTCACTGATCGGCACAGCCAAGCTGAACGGAGTCGACCCCGAAGCGTGGCTGCACCATGTGCTGACGCAGATCGCCGACCACCCCGTCAACCGCGTTGACGAGCTACTGCCCTGGGATTGCCCCCAGCAGATCAAGTCTGCTTGAACAACACTCCGCTTTCCAGCGGTGTGATGCCATCATTAATTAAATTGGTACGCTGCTCAAGACGGTGGTAGCAAGACGCTTACGGATCAGCGGTCACGATGATTGTTCCGCGTGATGTAGCGATGCAGGGTACGCTCGATTGCTATCAGCCGCGTGGGTGTCGGGTCAACCTTGAGGATCGCATCTAAATGTATCCGAGCCATGGGCACTGCGATTTGCAAGCCTTAGCAATTCGCAAGCCGAGCTGTTTAGTCGAGGCACGTTCTGCGGCTCTGAAAACACTGTTCCCTTCTTAGACAGATTTCTTGAGCTCTATGTGTTCGATATGGCCGCCACTTTTTGAATCGACCATTCGGACGATGTCGCTGCAGCCGTCCAAGAATCCTCTAAAACTCGCAAAACCAAGGGAGCGTTCGTCGAACGATGGGAGGGCTCTTGTCATCGCCGATTTGACGCCAGCACAGGCGCAGTAGTTGGCGCCAGTCCTGCTTACCAATTGGCGCACCACCCTGTCCAACACAGACTGCGCCTCGCCAAGCGTCGGCGCAGAAACGACCTCGGCAAAGGAATTGGCAAGTCGGTCAGCAATCGGGGCAGCATTGCTGGTCTGAATTGGAAGCGCGATGGGAACGGGTGCGTTAGCGACCTGCCCGAGATCAGGCAAGAGATTTTGATAGAACTTAAATTCGCTACAAGCTAAGGGCCAGAACCGATTTGTGGCACCGTCCAGGCCTATGCCTGCGACGAAACGTCCGGTTTGTTTGATGCGCTGAGCCAGGCTAATGAAGTCGCTATCGGACGAAACGATTACGACGTGGCTAAGATGGGGGTGGGTGAAAACATCTGCTAGCGCGTCTATTGCCAAACGAATATCCGCGCTATTTTTCATATTTTGACCGCGCGGGAACATCTGGATCAGGTCGACGCCGCCGGCCATCAAGACGTTGCGGTACTGCTCGAACCATTGCCAGTTTCCGTAAGCCCGGTTGATGATGATATCGCCGAACGTGGCGGCATAGTCGAGAATGGGATCAAGGTTGACAATAGGTGCCTGGGGACTATTGCGGCTATTCCTGTAAGCAGTGTCGCCGGATTGCTGGTTCAACAGCGTCGCGTGCACATTTTCAAAATCCCAATATAAGGCGACTTTCGGGGCGTCTTCTCGGTTGCTCATAAGCGCATCGGACATAGGTTAGGTAACTATAAACTTCACGGGCAATTGCCGCTGCACTAGATATTTTACCTTGGTCCAGAGGTAAACGGTCACTCATCGGAAATAGCCGAAAGGCGCGGTGTAGTCTCTTCACAATTGCATGCGGAAAAGGTGTTCAAAGATGCTCATTTCTTTGCGGACAACGTCTACTTTAACGAGTTCGACGTGTAGAGAAAAATAGAAGTCGAGTTACTTCTTTCCCTGTAAAATCCTGAAAATTGATGTCAACAGCCCTGGTTGAGTCGTGGGCACTCTAGCTCCCGGTGCGGCCCGATGTGTACGGACTGATTCGACGACGGGTGCACATGGGATTTCCGTTTTCCTTTGGGTGGTCGGAAGGTCAGTTCTCGACGCCGGTGAAGCGGATGTCTGGCTAGTAGCAACGGGTGACGGCTTAATGACCTTTGCAAATGAGGGTAAATCCGGGCGTGTTCTCGTCGGGGTTTCCCGAGTTACGTTACGAGCCGAAACTCGAGAAGGCGCAGCGGTCGGTGCCGCAAGTGCGGGCCGCACATTCCATTTTTCAGCAAGTCGCGAAGGCACCACGAGGAGCTTTTGTGCTCTCGTCACTGCGACGTAAAGAAGCCTAGCCTCCTCCTGATTGAGCACCTGCTTGGGCGGATCGTCTTTATTTATCCGAGGATCAAAATCGGCTAAGAGGGTAACGGAATCCCACTCTCTGCCTTTTGCCTTGTGCCCCGTAGACACGATCAGATCAGCCTCTACTTCCTCACGCGACACCGAGCCTAATTTCTCGACGAGCGCTAACTCCCCGTGAGCAGCAACAATCTTGACGAAAGATCGGAGGGACTCGCCCTCCTCAGCCTGGCTGAAGTCAACGACATCTGACCAGTCTTTGAAACCTAGGAATTCAGGCGATTCTACTGGTATTGACCGCTTAAGCTTGCTGACGTCTTCTAGCATGCGAATTAATTCGGTTACGCCGCCCACGACGTGTGGACGGCGTTTTTCAAATAAAGCATCTACAACGACGGAGACTACACCAGCGTTCGTCCGACAGAGAACCGTGCTTGTCTTCCCTTCCGCTGAGATTGTTGTGTCCCTGTTGGGATTTCCAACCATCGTTCTCGTCTCTCCAAGGATTCTCAGAATCGACGTAGCGGCCTCAGCAACTGAAGCGCCGAACCGGAACGAATGGGTTAGAACAGCTTCGGCTTCTGTCTCGACGCTCGCCATCGCATTGATTGCGCCCCGCCATTCGTAGATCTGCTGGTGTCGATCCCCAACTAGGGTTAGTTGACTGTCTTGGCTCCGCAGGACGCTCAGGACAGCCTCATTGGTGTCCTGAGCTTCATCAAGCAAAAGAAAATCGTAATTCAAACGTGGCTTCGAGAGCGACCAAACTTTTAAATAGCCATCGTGACCTAGCGGCACTTCGCTTTTAGGGTCTTGCATTTGATCCCAAAGATGCGCGGCTAACTGGCTCACATACTGCTTGAACTCATCTTGGTATTCAGAATCAAGCAGTTGCAGCTTACCCGTCACAGGAACATGACGACAAACTAGTTCCTCATCACCGCTCTGGCAAAAGCGCTGTATAGTCTTGGTCGTTACGAACGCAAGTGACCTCGGCAACAAGGTGATGTTTCCAACTGCAATCTCCTGAAGCCCGAGAAGCTTCGACACATGGTTACCATGCAAGGACTGGGTCAGTTTTCCCGCATTCTCACGATACCGGCTAGACACGGCCCTAAAAGCCATCGAGTGCATGGTCCGGCAGTCTACAGACCGGGGGAATTTCCCGGCAGCCTCTGCAGCGATACTTTTGTTAAATGCAAGGTAGAGGCCGCCTTTTCGAGTTGATTCAGCCGCCGCTACTAAAGTGGATGTTTTTCCGGTCCCCGCGAACGCACTTATCTTAAGAGTTTGCGACCTTTTGAAGAGGTCTACCGCATGCACTTGTTCATCGGTTAGTTTCACAATAGTCTCCACAAACAGCCTACTCACATTATTTTTACACGACACACCATCAAGTCGGACGATAGCGCCCCCTCGTTATACAGGAAGTGCAACAGATTAAATGTTTTTTAGTGAAAACGAGTGAAGGTGGCGTCATTTTGTAGGTCGCCGCAGGACGGGAACGAACCGAGAGCACGCCAGCTACGCACCGATATGATGTATCGATCCGATATCAACAGACCCCTTAATTCCACTATGCAAAAGAATATCGTAACCCCGGTCATAAAATGGCGGAGGAAACAGTGCATGGACACCGAGCATCTTCCCATGGCCCAGCCACTCGAGAGCATCGCCCAGATTTATACGAATGATTCCTCTCACCTGAGGCATGTAGTCGAGCGGGCGCATGTGGGAATCACCCCGCATTCTCATCAGGAGCCCATGTTGAGCATGAGGACGAAGAAATATAGAAGGTGCTGCGACCCTTAAGTCAACAAGTTCAGTCTTTTTCCCAATAACTATCCCTGCAGCAGAGCTCTTTACTGACTTGGCGTCAGCTGAGACGAGTAAAACATAGGCAAATGATCCTGGCTCTTTAGCGACCGTCCGTTGTTCAAAATGCAGGTATTCATTAATTCGACCTACAGCTTTCGCCTTATGACAGGCGAACCAGAGTGACACCCAAATATTATCGACAACATCGATCCAACTAGTTTTCAATCCGTAGTGCTGTAGCAATGGCTCATGAACATGCTGGTCGAGTCTTTGAAATATGGAATTTTCGTCGCGGGCTAAAGCTAGCGCCGCATTGAGGATGCCGATTTTTCGCGCCTGCGCCCCTTGGGATTCAGCGCCACGAAAAAGCGTAGGCGGTAGCGTACCGTACAGTTTCGATTCCCCTCGAAAAAATATATTCTCCTCATCAATGCAACCGTGAATATGTTTCAGGTACCCAGCCGCCTGTACCAACGCATGCGGGTCCTCAACGTGGAAGACATGGGCGCCGGTTGAGGGGTCGGCGGTATAAGCGGCGTTGCGAATAGTTAGTTTAGCGAAGGACATAGCTTTCGGTTTTGACAGTTGAGATTCTCAGGCACGAGGTGAACCAAAAAACGAGCCACGTGTAACCAATGTATTCAGCGGCAGGTTGAACATGCTACCCCACTTTGAGTTCACTGGCTTACTATCGATAATCGTGGCTTTTCGATTGTTTCCAAAATGCAACTAAACTACTTTTACATAGCATGTCAGCACACGAATTGAAAATCCTTATGTCGGTGGTTCGATTCCGCCCCCGGGCCTCCGAGAACATCCCAAGCGAGACGCCAACCATGGATGTTGGCGTTCTTGTTTTCAGCTCAAACATCCTTTGCGTTTGGTCTACTTTCGGACCAGCGCCCACCAGCCGAGCAACCGCCCGAATCGACCGATGTCCCCGAGTGCCGACGTGTCGCGAACAGACGTCTAAACCGTCCAATCGTCCATGTGGCGATTCCCATGTAATAGTTCTTCGGTCTCCAACTGACAAAGACTGGAAAATAAGCCGGAGTTGTCTCAGGCTGTAGTAACTCGGAATTCATCTGAAACCGATTGTCAGATCGATTAGAGTTCTGTTGGTGGCCCTCGGCAGAGATCGCTTGACCGAGTGATTTAGCGAAATTGCTGATCGCAGAAACTGGAAGCTCTGGCTATTAAGTCCCAAGTGAGCTATGCTTCAGTAGACACTGACCACTTTGAAGAGTAGTCATAAGAATTTTGATTGTTAAATTTAGACGGCATTCTCATTTTCAAGACAGAGTTTCTAAATGACTAGAGATAAGAATTGGGAAGACAATTTTAATGAATACGACTATGACGACCATAAAGCGGCTTGGGTAGCTAAGCAAGAATTGCGACAGTCTAACTCAATTGAATGGTGGATCTACATCGGTATAGATATTAACCGTGAAAATATGGCGAAGATCGGCCTGACCTCTGGCACCCTCAGCACGAGGGCCACAAGCAAGCAAAACCCTTTTTACACGATTTATTGCGCCTTTAAGGTTAAAGAAGGCACTAATGAAGTCCAGCTCAAACAAATTGAGACAGCAATTATCAATAGACTATGGAAAGACTTCACAAGGGAGAAACACATCACCATAGGACGGTGGACTGAATGGTTCTATGTTAGTCCTCAGCTAATGAGAGTGATTGTTCATGAATTCCTATGCGAAAATTTCAGCCAGTTTATGAACTGCTATTGGTGCCCTGACCGAGGCTGTGTCATCAATGGATGGCAAAATACGGAACGGCTACACGGTAGGCTCAATGCGCCTTTCCATGTAAGTGACATTAGTGATCAACCTGTCGATTTTGCTTGCCTGACTCCACCTGGCTGCGGTGCTGACTGCGATTGCTGGTGATCGAGAGCAGAGGAGTTCTAAATGGCTTTCCCCAGATAAGTTATATTAATAACCTGGAGTGTTGGCATCACTGATCAGCTTACTAAACGCCAGCGCCGTCTGATTTACTAAAGTAAGAGAACGAAGAATGGCTGCATGCTTTAGGATACTAAGATTGAAAATCCTTGTGACGGTGATCCTATTCCGTCCGAAGCCACCAAGAACATAGCTCACGAAACGCCGATCAATGTAGATCGGCGTTTTTGTTTTCAGAATACGAAATCCTCCTACCCGGTAAATTTCCGGTACCGGGAAAGCATAAAAATGGGAAGGTAAAAGGATTCGGATACGCTAGGGACTAGGCTACTGTCCCTCGCGTGCGGAAGCATTGCCAAATAAATACTGCTCCAACCGACTTGCCACCTATCTTGGCCTCTTCGTAAGCTAGAAGCTCGGTTTTTAATTTCCCATTGAAGTCATTAAAAACGGTTTCAGGGGTTCGGGCGCCCGCCTGCGAAAACTGATTGGACCATATAGCGTGTGTGAGGTTGCGGTTGGGCGAGGCTAAGTCTCGAGATAGCAAACAATTAAACGCTTTTCGACGATCCTCAGCGGCGAGCGAAGTTGGATGCGGTGTATCGAATAGCTTGGTGATTGCAGCACTGTTGCCGCCCACCATAAGAAGTTTTGCTTTTGTAATATCTGTTTCTACGAATGACAAACGCATCGCATCTTGAACGATGAGTTCACGAACCTGATGTGCATCGAACGACTCACCAGGCCATTTTATTTCGAGTGCACCATACCAAATAACCGCTTTCGCAGAACGGCCTAGTAGCGCAATGTCGATTCTTTTTTTGGTAGTACCCCAATTATTAGGTAGCTTACTGGTTGCTGGGGCAAATCGGCCTTGGGCATTGATGATCTGTGCAGCAATTGACCGGGCAGTGTCCTCACCCGACAATTTGCCCAAATTTTGTACAGTCTGCAGTTGATGCCATCCGGCGAGACCAGCCGCGAGTTGTTTAGCGAGATCTGATCGATTCATAAGTTCTTAGAAAATTGTTAAGTCTAATTCATCTTGAAGAGCGATGAGTAAAATTTTTTGGGCCGGCGTCAAGCGCATGGTTTACGGAACAGCCATTTATCCGATCCCAGATGCACTGCCCAAGTCGCAACCGGCGGACCGATCAGGTTAGCGTTCTGATTTTTCGCTCAAAAAATCCCTGTATTCGGCCCATTTCTGCAGCAAACGGCACTATCCACGATACAGGGCTCGATCAAGTCATCAAATTGTTCAGTCGACACTTGTTGCGGAATACTCTCAGCTCTGGGGCTCCCGGGCTGCACGACGTAGCGGTTCTGTGATGTGCCTACTGGATGCCAAGTTTATGGAAAAATGCACGGTTCCTAATCTCGGCGTCTTTGAGAAGTTTTGACCAGCTAAGAACCTCAATGTACAGGTTTATGTTCCCACGCCAGGAAAAAAACCCTAAACCATCAGGCATTGGCTTGAAGTCCTTTTCGTCGTGCAGCCACCGCTTTACCTTAGTGCTCAAATCGCAAACGACATAGCCATAAAAGGGGGTTGTCGTACCAACGCTAATCTCTCGTCCCTTTGGAGTACGATATTGACCAGCCCGTAAGGCATTCACATAACGAACCACCTGTTCAACAGGATCTTCTTTCGATGACGGATTGGCAAAATCATCACGACCCGGCCGCTTGAATTCGAAGATGGTCACAGGGTTACTCGGCTCGTTTTCCGATCGAAAGGCCATTGGTCGGTCAAAGGCAATAATGTCCGGCCGCTGTGTATTTCCTCCATTCAAGGGAATATCTGATGCCAGATAGGTGGTGAAGGTCAACCGCTCGTCTAGGATCCACAGATTGTGCGATTCGTAGTCAATCTCAAGACTATCAGTCTTCGTCGGAAAAACTACGTCATGCACTGCCCCCTCGGACGGGTACGAGCCATCAGAAGTAAGTTCTAGGCTCCGCTTAAATAGTTCCAAGACTTGCCGCCGTAGCGCAACGTAATGAACCAGCTCGTTCTTGCTCGACTCGGACACCCTATCTGCAAGTTCTCGGGTGCGCTGAAGTAGCTGATTTGGATCATCTGATGCGAGGACGGAGGCGATGTCTTGTCGGGTTTGTACCTCTTGCTTGAACTGCTCCCTGTGCAGCAGGGTATCCATCTCACTTTCAGATGCCATAGATGTCAGGGTCGAGGCGTCAACGATCTTCATCAACGGTTTATACCAAGGTGCCTGCTCTTCAACGTACTGCCGGAGACGCTCGCGCTTTCGTTCTTGACGCGTCACTACCTGATCGAGTACGGCAGCTTTTGTTAAATTAGCAGCTGCAGCTTCAATCTGCGTTTGTGATATTCCAAGCAACAAATCGTTATCCTTTTGAAAGGAAAACGACCCGCGTTCTAATAGAACGTTGTCGTCGAGGTATGGCCCGAACACATACGCTTTCAGGATGTAATTTCGCGTTCTGCCCTGATCCCCGCCTGGATCTTCAACAAATTCGTCAGAAAATTCCGGTATATAAGCGGCCAGAGATGTCTCCGTCACTTCTCGTTTGTGCGCGACAAGACTTACCTTGCTAACCTTGTTTTGCGGGGATAGGAATTTGAATACCCGTACCTCGAATGTTCGGGGTCCGGCCGCCCCTATGAGCGTAAAGGTCGCAGCCGGCAGGCTTACCTCACGGATGATCGCTCCGCGGCTATCGACGTAGTCGTTCAAGACAATGATCCCCGTTCCGTCCAGTTCAGAAAGCTCGATTCTCGGACACACATATCCCTTCGTCGAAAAATATGGAAGCAACAGCTCCACAAGGCCCCGGGCAAGACTAGACAGTTTGCGCGGAAGTTTCCCGGTCCGCTCCGATGCCAGCGTGACCATTGTTCCAGTTGCATCGTAGGCTGGATTGGTGATGACCTCATCGACGATTAGTTCAGTTTCCTTGCCCATTTCGAACTGCCGCCGCTTTAGTCTGCTCTCTCTGTACGTGCTGTCGATTCGGACATCATCGAAGTATCGCAGGCATGTGAATCTGCCGAACCCTTTGCCTCCCTTACGAATCTTTCGAGCGCTGTATAAGGTGTCAAACGATGACCTATTTTCGTCATTAAATCCAATTCCGTTATCCTCGACCAGGACGTCTAGAATTTTAGAGTCCACCTCACCAACATCTAACGCCTGCTGGGAAGAACGCCGAACCTTAAGACGCACGACGCCTGACGTTTCCTTGGCTTCCTCGATCGCTTCGATTGCGTTGACGACCACTTCGACGATTGGGGTGAAGACCGTTGTAGTTGATCGAATATTCTCTACAGCGCGTTGGATATTGATGTTGCTCATAGTTCTCAGCTAAGTCGAACCGATCAGGCTCGCCGGGCATCGTAATGGAAATGCAATGGTAAACGGTTCCGTCCATAGGTGCTCGACTACTTTCCCCGGAGACATCCACTGACCAGGAGCCAATGAAACCTACCACCTTGCCTTCGACAAGTTTTCCATCACGTATTTTATTTGCCAAATTGATCGCTGTTCATAGGAACATGGACCTCTGTCCAGCGTTGATGACGCATGGAAATGGTAGAATCGGCTAGATTTGGCAGGCGAATTCATCGGCACTTGGCGGTTTCGCTGCTTCGAGCTGGACAGTTGGATCGCTGAGAGCATCAACAGGAAAAATCCGGAGGCAGAGCGGCCATGCACCAAGTTTGCAGCCGAATCACATCTAGTGAGCTACACAGTAAGGAGCGCCGTTGATACCGCAGCAATTTTTGACGCAGCATCAAAGCCAGTACTACGCGTGGCTTTTGACACGACGTGCGGCAGGCGACACGGTCGAGTCGCTAGCCTCCACCCTTGTCGACTCGCAGGTTGACCTCAACCCGCATCAGGTCGAGGCGGCCCTCTTCGCCTGCAGCAATCCGCTGTCGCGCGGCGTCATCCTAGCGGACGAGGTCGGGCTCGGAAAGACCATTGAGGCCGGACTCGTGATCTCGCAGCGCTGGGCCGAGCGCCGTCGACGCATCCTGATCATCGTGCCCGCCAACTTGCGCAAGCAGTGGCATCAAGAGCTGCAGGACAAATTCAGCCTGCAAGGCCTGATCCTCGAGGCCAAAAATTACAGCACCATTCGCAAGCAGGAGCGCCAGAACCCATTCCTGATGGCATCGGGTCCAGTCATCTGCTCGTACCAGTTTGCAAAGTCGAAAGCAGACGACATCAAGGACATCGCTTGGGACTTAGTTGTCCTCGACGAAGCGCATCGTCTGCGCAATGTCTACAAAACCAGCAATGTCATCGCTAAGACACTGAAAGAAGCGCTGGCCCATGTCCACGCCAAGGTGCTGCTGACCGCTACGCCGCTGCAAAATTCGCTGTTAGAACTTTACGGTCTGGTCAGCATGATCGATGACCGAATCTTCGGAGACATTGACAGTTTTCGAGCCCAGTTCACTGCCCAGCCCAGAGAGCAGGCATTTGCCGCACTACGAACTCGACTCGGCCCGGTCTGCAAGCGAACGCTGCGCCGCCAAGTTCAACAGTACGTTTCGTACACCGCGCGCAGGGCCATCGTTGAGAAGTTCACGCCATCCTCCGAGGAACGGGAACTGTCCAGCCTCGTTGCTGACTACCTGCGGCGGCCCAACCTCAAAGCGCTACCGGAGGGCCAGCGCCAGTTGATCTCCCTAGTGCTTTGGAAGCTGCTTGCGTCTTCCACCCACGCCATTGCAGGTGCCCTCGAGACAATGGCCAAGCGCCTGCAAGGGGAGCTCGACGAATCCTCTGATGTTCCTGATCTTTCCGCCGTGCTGGACGAAGATTATGAGTCGCTAGAAGAAACCGCCGACGAGTGGATTAGGCAAGACCCAGGCACAGCGCCGCCGACGCCCAACGAGCGCGATGCCGTAGTGCAGGAGATTGCCGAGCTTCGGTATTTCAAGACGCTGGCGACTAACATCCGCGACAACTCCAAGGGCAAAGCGTTGTTGACCGCGCTGGATCGAGCGTTTTCTGAGCTGGAGCGTCTCGGCGCGGCCAAGAAAGCCATCATCTTCACCGAGTCAAAGCGCACGCAGGAATATCTGCTATCTCTGTTGGCGGACACATCCTACGGGGACGGCATCGTGCTATTCAACGGCACTAACAGCGATGCCCGGGCACAAGCCGTCTACAAAGACTGGCTCAAGCGCCACGAAGGAACGGACCGCATCAGCGGTTCCAAGACGGCGGACACCCGAGCCGCACTGGTTGAGCACTTCAAGGAACGCGGCACGGTGATGATTGCCACCGAGGCCGGTGCCGAAGGTATCAACCTACAGTTCTGCTCATTGGTCATCAACTACGACCTGCCTTGGAACCCGCAGCGCATTGAACAGCGCATAGGGCGCTGCCATCGCTACGGCCAGAAGTTCGATGTTGTCGTTGTGAACTTCGTGGACCGTAGTAACGAGGCAGACGCGCGTGTCTACGAGCTGCTGGCGCAGAAGTTTCAGCTCTTTGAGGGCGTTTTCGGAGCCAGCGACGAGGTGCTGGGTGCCATTGGCTCAGGCGTTGACTTTGAACGGCGCATTGCTGACATCTACCAGAACTGCCGTGATCCGAATGCCATCAAGGCTAGCTTTGAACAGTTGCAGCTAGACCTGTCGGGCGAGATCAGCGAGGCGATGGTTAAGACTCGCCAGATCTTGCTCGAGAACTTCGACGAGGAAGTGCAAGACAAGTTGCGCGTCCGTGCCGAGGACAGTCGCGCCGCACGCAGCAAGTACGAAAGGATGTTGATGGATCTGACCAGGGCCGAACTAGCGAATTGCGCCACTTTCGACGACGATGGATTCGTCCTTCAGAGCGTACCGGAAGCGGCCCTTGACGACATCCATCTAGGACGCTACGAGCTTCCCCGACGCTCCGGTGATGCACACCTCTACCGAATCGGCCATCCGCTCGCGGTCTGGGTGGCCCAGCAAGCAAAAACCCGCGAACTCGCGAGCACCCGGCTCGTCTTTGACTATGACGCTTACGGGACACAGATCAGCACGCTTAAGGCCTATCGAGGCAAAACCGGCTGGTTGACCCTGAGGCTGGTATCCGTGGAAGCGCTCGGCAATAAGGAGCAGTACTTGGTGGTGGCGGCTAGTACTTCAGATGGCCACGCCCTCGCAGAGGATGACCCGGAGAAGCTGCTGCGCCTGCCTGCACGGTCGCAGGTGGCCGGGCTTTTTAGCGAGACGGACGCGACCTTCGTGGACGACGTAGAGGCCCGCAAGATTGCGCTGCTCCGTGAGATCAACCAGCGCAACCTCGGCTATTTCGATCAGGAGGTACAGAAGCTGGATTCTTGGGCCGATGACTTGAAACTAGGGCTTGAGCAAGAGATCAAGTCCATCGATGCCGAGATCAAGGAAGTGCGTCGCACAGCGGCGACTTCACCCACGCTGGAAGAAAAGCTGGCCCACCAGAAGCGCCAGCGCGAGCTTGAAGCGAAACGCACCAAGCTGCGGCGCGAGTTGTTCACCCGACAGGACGAGGTCGAGAGCCAGCGCAACGACCTGATCACGCAACTGGAAGTGCAGCTGCAGCAGCAGGTTGTGGAGCACACGCTGTTCACCATCGAATGGGAGCTCGTGTGATGGCTGCACTTGGCCCCAATTTTCTGAACATCCTGAGGGACAAACTCGCGAAAGACTTTGTACCGCATCTACCTGAGCTTCTCGATAAGAAGCCCCCTCACGAAGAGCAAGACAAAAAGCAGCTATCGCGAGCGTTTAGCGCTTTTGTGCTGCACAAGATGCTGGATATCGGAATCGCAGTGGCTGCGAGATCGGTTGTTGATGACTTTGATGACAATGGTATCGATGCAATCTACTACGCGAGCACCAAGAAAACTCTCTATCTAATTCAAACAAAATTTCGGGAGCGCGAACAATTCAGCGAAGAAGACGCTATTAAGTTTCGCAATGGAGTGGAGTTGCTACTTGATCAAAAGTATAAGCGCTTCAACGCAAACGTCCAACTTCGAAAAGACGATTTAGATAATGCCTTTGACGAAGCAGACCATATTCAATTGGTAATTGCCTATATCGGAACAGGAGTTTCTGAGCACGCAAAAGCCGCGCTAAAGGAACTTACTGAGGCGGAAGATCACCACGAATCCTCGCGCCTTGCATCTCAAGTCGAAGAATATGGCCCGGAGAGGGTCCAAGCAGATCTTCTCGCAGAGCAGAGCGTCGGCGTTGTAAATGACTCGTTAAACCTAAGCAAATGGCAACATCTCGGAGGGCGTCCTGATACGCATATCGGCATTGCCTTGATCTCCGATTTGGTGAATTTGCACAACAAGCATCAGAAGGCCTTGTACGAACGCAATATTCGCTATTTTCTCGGCACACGGACATCAGACGTCAATAAGTCGATCCAGGAGACCCTACGAACAGCACCAGATGAGTTTTTTTGCCTGAATAACGGGATCACGGCGCTGGCGGATCTAATCGAGCAGCCAAGAGGCACTCGAGCGACGAAACGATTGAAATTGCGTGGTCTTTCGGTCATCAACGGTGCGCAAACCATCTCTTCGTCAGCGGATTTCGTTGAAAAGAATCCAGATTGCGACATCTCGGCAGCGAAAGTCTTGGTTACGATTATCAAGGCCGATTCGGAAGGGAAGTTTGGTCGGTCGGTGACACGTGCACGCAATCACCAAAATCCTGTTTCGACCGGAAATTTTGCCTCCCTTGATCCGCGCCAGGAAGACTTGCGTCGAGAACTGGCTTATCTCGGATTCAGTTACCACTACCGACCTGAAGCGACTCCTGTTAACGCAGAGAGATCGCCGAATACCATCACCATCGAGCAGGCAATGAAAGCTCTTGCCTTGTTCGAGGCCGATCCGAGATACGCGTTCTGGTTGAAAAACGAAGTTATTAGATTCCAGAACGCTGATTCTCCAGAGTACAAGACTTTGTTCTCGACTTCATCGTCTGGCGCGCAGCTCGCAAATAAGGTCTTGTTCTTTCGGTTTGTCAGGGATGTGCTTACAGCCAATGCTGCCGCGACTCGAGGAGCGGAAGGACTCTTTTACAAGCACGGCATCTTTATCGTAGCCAGTGTGCTTGCAAAAATTTGTCGCAAGCTATTGACTGGTCATGAGGTGATGGACGCAACGCGACTCAACGCTCTACTGAGCCCCTCTCTCGACAAATACCGGCAGCTCTGTTGGGAGCAATCGGAATCGCAAGTTGGCCAAGGGCGTAGCGTCTTGGCTTTTTTTAAGAATCAGGGCAACACCATCCGGTTGATGGACAAATGCATGGCCGTAGCCTATGGGCTTGATGAGGCCGACGAATACAAGGCGGTAAAGGGTGTAGCGCAAAAGAAGGAAGAATTTCCATTGGAGCGCGTTTTCCGTTACCTGACATCCAAAGCGCCTCAGATTGAGGAAAAGAAATGAAGAAAAAACTCGAACTCACATGGGTTGGGAAAGAGAATCGTCCTAAACTCGAACCGCGTATTTTGTTAGAAGATTTAGAGAAGTCGTGCCACGCCAAGCAGCGGGTGTCCGACAACGACATCTTCGACAACCGGTTGATCTTCGGTGATAATTTGCTGGCTCTCAAAGCGCTGGAGCAGGATTTCTCTGGAGGAGTTAAGTGCGTCTTTATCGATCCGCCTTACAACACCGGAAGTGCATTTGCACATTACGACGACGGGGTTGAGCATTCCATATGGCTTGGACTAATGCGAGATCGCCTTGAGATTATTCGGGGCTTGCTTTCAGATGATGGATCCCTTTGGATCACGATTGACGACAACGAGGTTCATTACCTGAAAATGCTGTGCGACGAGATTTTCGGTAGAAATTGCTTCGTCGCATCGATTGTTTGGAGATCTACAGATAACAGCAACAATGATTCGAAGCAGTTTTCTGTAGACCATAACTACGTCTTGGTCTACTCAAAAACTGAAGGCTGGAGTCCAAATAAGGTATTTGATGAATCGAAGAGAACCCACTTCAAAAATCCGGACAATGATCCTCGCGGCCCCTACTTCGACGGAAATCCACTCAACTCGCCAAAGCCTCGACCAAATCTTACATTTGATTTGATCGCACCGAATGGCAACGTAATAAAACCACCAAAGAATGGATGGCGCTGGTCTAAAGAAACCATAGCAGAAAAACTCCAATCTGGAGAGATTAGATTTACACCGGACGGCCGCGGAATTCGGCGTCGAACCTATCTTCAAGATATGAAGGGACTGCCGCCATCGACATTATGGGCGGACTTGGAAAAGACTGGACACAACCGGCAAGCCAAGTATGAACTTAAAAACCTATTTCCTGATGTTTTAGTTAGTGACCTCTTTGGAACCCCGAAGCCAGAGCGACTAATTGCGCAGATACTTGAGCTGGCAACGACTGAGGGCGACTTGGTATTGGACTCTTTCGCTGGCTCCGGAACGACCGGCGCAGTAGCGCACAAGATGGCTCGCCGCTGGATCATGGTTGAACTAGGCGAGCACTGCCACACCCATATCATTCCACGGCTTCAGAAAGTAATAAGCGGTGAGGATCAAGGCGGAGTTTCAGAGACGGTTGAATGGCAAGGTGGGGGCGGCTTCCGATACTACACCCTCGCGCCGAGCCTTATTGTTCATGACCGTTGGGGCAACCCAGTGGTCAATCCCGTATACAACGCCACCCAATTGGCAGAAGCGCTTGCCAAGCTTGAAGGCTTCACTTACGCCCCCTCAGAGGTGCAGTGGTGGCAACACGGGCATTCGAGTGAGCGCGACTTCATCTACGTCACGACACAAAATTTATCAGCCGAGCAACTGCAGGCGCTTTCCGACGAAGTGGGCGGTGACCAAAGCCTGCTCGTATGCTGTGCTGCCTTTCACGGCGTAACGGCAGCCAAGGCGTCCGAGCGTTGGCCGAATTTGACGCTAAAGAAGATCCCCAAAATGGTTCTGGCCCGCTGTGAATGGGGCCACGACGACTACAGCCTGAATGTGGCGAACCTGCCGATCGCGCAGGTGGAAAAGCATGCGCCTGCGGCTGGCTCTGCGGCATCTAAAACGAAGAAATCTGCTCCCGGGAACGCCGGGCAAGGCGGCCTGTTTGGGGAGAACGAATAATGAATGCACGCGTCCAGAACGCCGTCACCGGCCGATTGTCTCTTCGTCCGCCCCAGGCGGAATCTCTCTCGAAATTGGCGCGTGCGCTTGATGCTGCCCCGAGCTTGCTCGGACACGAGCAAGATGCCATGGCCATTCTTGCCACGCTGAAGGCTGAGTTTCCTACCTTGGAGGACTTTGAGCGGGAGTTTCCGTCGTTGTGCTTCGCGCTCGCGACTGGCGTTGGCAAGACCCGCCTTATGGGCGCATTCATCGCGTACCTGCATCTGGCGCACGGCATCAACAACTTCTTCGTGCTGGCCCCGAACCTGACGATCTACAACAAGCTGATCGCTGACTTCACGCGCAACACCCCCAAGTACGTTTTTAAGGGCATCGCTGAATTCGCACAACAGCCGCCGCTGATCATCACCGGCGACAACTACGACCAAACCGGCGCGGTTGTGCAGGATCAGACGATGGGGTTTGCCCACGATGTCCGCATCAACATCTTCAATATCTCCAAGATCAACTCCGAGGTGCGTGGCGGCAAGGAACCACGCATCAAACGGATGAAGGAAGTGCTTGGTGACAGCTACTTCAACCATCTTGCCAACTTACCAGATCTCGTGCTGCTGATGGATGAGTCACACCGCTATCGCGCCAGCGCTGGTGTTCGCTCCATCAATGACCTGAAGCCCCTGTTCGGCCTGGAGGTGACGGCGACACCATTCGTGGAATCCACGCGCGGCCCCGTACCGTTCAAGAACGTGGTGATGGACTACCCACTGGCAAGAGCGATGGAAGACGGCTTCGTCAAAGAGCCCGCCGCCGTGACCCAACGCAACTTCGACGCCAAGGCTCACACGCCCGAGGAGATCGAAAAGACCAAGCTGGAAGACGGCGTCCGTCTGCACGAAACCACCAAGGTGGAGTTGCTGACCTACGCTCGCGAGAACGGCGTGAAGGTGGTGAAGCCGTTCATGCTCGTGATTGCGCGTGATACCACTCACGCTGGGCAACTTTTGGCGCTTCTAGAGTCAGAAGCCTTCTACGAGGGGCGCTATCAGGGCAAAGTGATTCAGGTCGACTCCAGCCGTACGGGCGCTGAGGAGGAAGAGATGATCACTCGCCTCCTCGCGGTGGAGAGCGTGGACGAGCCGACTGAGATCGTCATTCACGTCAACATGCTCAAAGAGGGCTGGGACGTCACCAACCTCTACACCATAGTGCCGTTGCGTGCGGCCAATGCGCGCACGCTGATTGAGCAGTCGATTGGTCGCGGTCTGCGGCTGCCCTATGGCAAACGGACGGGCGTGGCAGCGGTTGATCGTCTCAACATCGTCGCGCACGACAAGTTTCAGGAAATCATCGATGAAGCCAACCGGGGCAGTTCACCTATCAGGCTGAAGCAAGTGATTCTCGAAGCACCGAGCACCGACGACAAGAAGGTGAGCGTCCAGGTCGGCTCGGGTGCGATGACGCGACTGGGGCTTGCCGATGCGCCCACTATCGCCAGCGCCCCAACGAATGCGGGCACGGGCCCGGCTAGCCCAGCCCCCGCGCCAGTGTTCGCCACGGAGCGTGAGCGCCAAGCCGCCCGCGTTGTGGTCGAAGTCATCGCCAAGTACGAGGTCAAGCGCGATCTCGTCCCAACCAGCGGCGCACTGCTCAACGCGGACGTGCAGGCTGCAATCCTGGCTGAGGTGACCGAGCGCCTGAAGCCTGCTCAGGGTGAGCTGCTGACGGGTGCCGACGACGGGATGCCTGCACTTGACCTCTCGGCCGTAGTGGCCAAGACCACTGAGATCGTCGTCCAGCAAACCATCGACATTCCCCGAATTGCGGTGGTGCCAACCGGCGAGGTCACCATGGGCTTTCACCCGTTTAAGCTCGATGTCGCTCAGTTGCATCTTCAGCCCGGCGAGCGCGAGATCATCATTCACAACCTTCACACCAACGAGCAGGACACGCTGGCGTCGGAAGTCGGCCTCAGAGAGCAGCGGCTGGAGGACTACATCGTCCACGCACTGGTGGACTTCGACGACATCGACTACTTCACGCACGCCGATCTGCTCTATGTCCTCTCCGGGCAAATGGTGCAGCACCTGCAGGGGTACTTATCCGAAGCGGAAGCCAGAGGCGTGCTGGATCGGGATCGCCGCCTGATCGCTCGTGAAATTCACGCGCAGATGATGGCGCACTTCTGGGAGGAAGCGACCGAGTACGAGGTGCAGGTCAGCCGTGGCTTCACGGAACTGAAAGCCTGCAATTACACGGCCACCGCAGGTCAAACGGCTCACCATTTCCGGGAAACTGTAACTGAGCTTGGTCGGATCAAGCAGATGCTGTTCGGTGGCTTCGCGCGCTGTCTCTACCCGCTGCAGAAGTTCGACTCCGACACGGAGCGTCGCTTCGCCGTCATCCTTGAGCGCGATGTGTCGAAATGGTTCAAGCCTGCCAAGGGCCAGTTCCAGATTTACTACAAGCTTGGCACTGAGCAGCCGGAGTACATCCCTGACTTCGTGGCGGAAACGGACACGACCATCTTCATGGTCGAAACCAAGGCCAGAGCCGACATGAACACTCAGGAAGTTCAGGCCAAGGCTGCTGCCGCTGCGCGGTGGTGCAAGCACGCTTCGGATCATGCGGCAGAGGTCGGCACCAAGGCGTGGCGGTACCTGCTGGTGCCGCACGACGAGATCACTGAATCAAAGCGGCTCACCGACTTTTTGCGCTTCGAAGTGAAGATCTGAGCGAGGCAACTATGCAACCTTTCTCCATCACGCTTTTCGCAACCACCGGCGATCCTGAAGGCATTCGCCACCTCGACAAGTCGAACTGGTCAGGCTACGGCGTCGTCTTCAACAGGGAGCTCTTTCACCTATTGAAGCAGGAACCGGGATTCTCCCAGGCCGGTGTCTACATTCTTGTGGGCAATGCTGCCGAAGAAACGATCTACATCGGTGAGGCTGATCCCGTCGGCGACCGCTTGAAGAATCACGTCTCGAATAAGGAGGGATGGGTTTGGGGCGTCTACTTCTTCGACCGCAACCACAAGATCGGTAAGACGGAAGTTCAGTACCTGGAGTCGGCACTGGTTGCTTTGGCCAAGAAACACGACCGGGCAATTCTTCTGAACAAGAACAACCCGACGGCTCCGACAATGGCTCCCGCAGCAAGGGCCACGGCCCAGGCATTTCTTGCCGACATGCTGTTGATCCTGCCGATGCTTGGAATCAATGCATTCACGCCGCCCAAGCAGGACGAACACAGCGATCAGGTACAGCCCGTCGGTTCAGAGAGCGGCAAGTTCGACACCATCGTTGTACCGGCACGCGAGGAAGGATTCAAGCAACGCTTTCTGAACGAGAACTGCTGGTTCGCCGTGCGAATCAATGCGAAGTACATCTCGAAACTGAAGTTCATCGCTGCATATCAAGTGGCCCCGGTTGGAGCCATTACCCATATCGCCGAGATCGCTGAAATCGTCCCGTATAACAATACCGGGAAATACATGCTCAAGTTCAAAGCGGCAGCAACGGCGATTGTCCCTATCCCACGCGCGGACGGCAGCGAAATTAATATGCAATCTTCCCGCTACGCACTTCGGGACAAGCTACTGATTGCAAAAAATTTAGACTTAGTATGGGCATCAAATTAAATCGTTGCATCGTGCGGCACAGCGAAAAAGCATAATTAGTGCTGCATTCGCAATGCTTCGTAGTGAGTTGCTGTTGGGGACGGATAACAACGTCTGATCGATTTAATTTCAAAAATTGTTATTTGATTTTTTGCTGTCAATGTTCGGACTCCCCCCAGTCCGAATCGAGGGATTCTTCACACATATATGATTTTCATGGCTGCTTCCAGCCAAATCCCGAAACCCTGCAGATGTTTTCGTGCTTTCTCATCTAGACACAGAAAAAGGAAAATCCTAAGTGATAGACACCACAGCAAAACCGACTTGGCAGTGGCCAAGCAAGAACGCCAATACACCTTCGGCCCATACGCGAACCAACAACGCAGGCGCAATCGTTATCAAATGAACCTTGCTGTCGTGTAGCCTCGACCTGACTTTCTCGCTCAAGTACCGACGTCACCGACCAGTAACACCACACACCAAACCAATTAAATCTCCATGACCGCAAAGTCATGAGGATTTTTGCTTTTTGAAGCACTGACATGCTTCAGGAAACCAACATGACAACGACAAGCCCGCGGAACATCGCCGGCGATTACAGGTCATCGACGCCCGCCGACGCAACGCGAAGCTACTTACAACAGGCTAGGGATCTGCCGCTTAGCGACTGGCCTAATGTACCTCGCCAAGGTTGCATCGGAGCGATGGCCGGTTTGTTCACGGATTTGGTAAGGCTGCAGCCCGACTATCGCGGCCTCAGTACAAAAGCCAGCGCGCAAGCTGTGCCCCGCCACTTTTTTCGCTGCTTCCTCGCCTTCCATCATTCGCACAGAAGCCTTTACGATCAAAGCTACGGACTGTGGCGTGAGCGACTTGCGGCCGACCAATTGGTCGTGTCGATTGATCGGCCTGAAGAACGGTCCGCTGTCAATTCCGGCCAACGCCAGCCAGTTCATCAATACTTTGACTGGGCATCGACTACCACGTGCATAAGGTATGAATACGGTGCGGCCGGCACCTTCCTGATCCGTCTTGGACCGACGTATTAAAAGCTCCACACCGCTATCGTATCGGGTCATGTCTTCATACCGAAGTCCGACGAGCTCGGACCTGCGGAAAGCGCCCGAAAACCCAACCAAGATTAGGGCCTTGTCCCGCGCTGCTCTCATTGGCATCTGCTGATCGAGGTAGACCATCATTTCGAGCAGATCGTCTTTCACCAAGGCCGTAACCCTCCGCTGTTCAACGCCGAGAGTTCGCCGGATACCTTGCATTGTCCGCTTGACTAGGTTGTCCATCACCGGCGACAGCAGGCCTTGATCCGTATGCGCACGATGGATCGCGATCAAGCGATGTTGAAGCGTGGCCACCGCCAATGTACCTGCCATGCAAGCCAGATATTCGGCCACCATCGTTGGCGTAGCCGGTACGGTGCCGCCATGCCGTTCAAAATGTCGAATTCCCGCGTCGTATGAGCGTGTAGAGGCCTCCGACTGCGCTGCCGCCGAGTAACCAGCTACAAGTGCTGATGCTAGCGCGGGGCTTGTTTGTGGCTGCAGTGCCACAAGGGATAACGCTGGCTTTGCTGCCGTAGCATTCGTAGAAAATTTCATAATTTCTCTCAACTAATGTTAATAAAGCGCTCTCGATACTCAGCCGCAAACGAAAACGACGGCACGTAGGCCGCCGCTCGAGTTGGGATTAATTCACGTGAATATGGAAATCTGCACTCCCATGGACATTCTGGTTCGTGAAATTTCGCTGTGTAGATAGTCAATACTCGCTGGGAAGCAGGAGCGTCGTAACTGATCGATCTGCTTCGGTCAGGACCCAAAGTTTTTCGGATTTTCCGTCATGCCCTACTTGATAGGCCGACAAAATTCGAGTTTGATCTCTGATAGCAGCTAAATTGGCAGCTCGATCATCCGCGCATACTGCTCCGAAATCTCCACACATATGGCGCTGAAGAATCGAAGCGGCGTTCAACCCATGCCGGTCGAGCAGGTCGAGCGCGCCAGGTGTGGCGACTACGTTTCCGAGCGCGAACATAGGCAATTTATGACCGCTCGAAAATGGAGGTGATGCCGTACCGCATGTCGGGTGACTGTGTTTGGGATTCATTAGTGAGATCTTTTTTGAATGCCCCTCGAGCCAAGCTACAATCATGCACGGTGGCTGTGGGCGCACCATAGCCACCGCTGTATTAACGGTAGAGGGATAGGACGAGGGATGCGTGAAAGGAAAAACGAGCTAGCGTGAGGTAGTTCTATTTCTTGGTAGATGCCGCTGGAGCCTTTAACGGTTGTAGCCCGATGTACCAAGATGGCTTCAGCGCCTTCAGATCGGTGCGAATTTGCGACTGTGGATCTGCTGCGGCCGGGTCGACTATATAAGTGATCGACTTGCTGTCGTGTGAGCATTGCACGCCTGAGTGAACTAGTACGTAGCGTCCGACCTCCCAATCACTGTCATAGTCAACTAGGCAGATGCTGAGTGCGGGAAGATGTGTCATCGCAGTCACCTCTTTCCACTCTGTCGTGGCCCAGCCGTAGCCGGCAAGCAAGCAACTAAGAAGGATCGAATCGATCCGATGGCTGTATGGCCCTACTTTGGGCATGCCCAAGGCTTCCGCTTGTTTGAATATGTCTTTAAGTGAGACACCTGCGACTGATGCCACGACAGCGAGGCTATCAGCGTGACGATCCCCCTCAATACTTACGAATTCAAAGGCAGGTTGAAACCCGGCGTTAGTGGATAGAACGGTAGATGGAATAGCTGCAGCCATGTTGTTACTCCTAAAATAAGCGTAAATGGAATACACGCAACGACGCCTGCCAAAGAGGCTGTGACAAAGTATGGATGGGGGGGAAATTGACTTGCTTTATCAGCAGAAACCACGAAGTTTCGAGGTGCCGACTTCAGCAGGATTGTTGCGCGTTTGGCCGAGCTCTGCTTACTTTGCCGCTACACTTACCGGCGCAAACTGTGAGCTCAACAAATGCATTGTAGCACAATAAGTGGCCTATCTGATAACAAAATAACTTTGTAGATTCGACGTATTACTCTTGTAAATGATGAAAAGAGCCGTTACTAAGTGAACAAAATTGTCACCGGATGAAAAGAATCGTCATTTGCTCAGAGGACAATTTTCCTCTTACACTGGCTTACGAAGGACTGTTTTCGGCCCAGGCTGTGTAAAAACGCGAATTTGACATCGGCCCCGCGACACTCGACCTTTCAGAACGCTCGCTACGGCGTTTTCGCGAAGTCGGGAATGGTAACGGGACCCCTGAAAATATGCTCACTGCGCGTTTTTACACAGCCTGGGCCAAAAGCGGACGTAGTAAGAACGTCTAAGGAGACCTCCGCTAGCCGAACACAAGCTGTCCACGTTGTCGAACAGCCTGTCCAGTAACGGTGAAATACGCACGGCGCAACTGGCTCAAAGGGACAGCTGGTGATGCGTTCCATACACTGATGTTCGGTTGCGGGTACAACATGCGCATGATCCTCAGGAAGCTGCGGCTTCTTTTTGCCCGGATCGCAGCTCAGGCAATGCAGTCGCAGATCCCCATGATGTGGACCTGGCGTAGATTACCGCCCGCGCGCTGTTAATTTTTGATTTATTCACACAGGACTATCTATGGAGGCGCCATGACAGCGTTTATAGACTACAAATACAACTCGATCTATGTAGCAACGTCCGGTGGCTGGAGCGCAATAAGCCCTAAAATTCAGCAGCAGCATCCACCTCCGGGGGCGATGCTGCAATATCCAGCGAAAGCGGATATGGCGGACACCGGCGCTACACCTAAAGATCTGTGGTGGTCTGCGGTAACTACGGGCTTCGGCACAGTGGTTGAAATGCTGTCTTACAAGTTAGATGGGAAAAAATACCTTACCCCATTTGAGATTGCGCGCTTGGCTTCGTGGGGCTCTATACGCGCAGAGCTAATCCTCAATTTTTTGACTGCTAGCAAGATGTCATCCAAGTTCACGCATTTAAGAGTCGAGGACTTTTATCCGATTATAGATCAAAGCGAAAAGGTGACCGTGAGCTATCTGCTAGGGTGTGCAATGGCAGGAATAAGCGGTCCCGCGGCATTATCAAGCAGAGGTAGGGCTTCTGTAGGGCGCCTCTTCCATGCTTCACTGTTAAGAGATCATATTGATCCGTGCCTCAGCATAACTATCAATAGTATTAGCGATAAGCGTCCCGATTTTTTAGGATTCGATAAAAATAGCGGGATCCATGTATTTGAATCCAAGGCCTCGCTAGATGGAACTAACTATGGCCGAATAAGCGAAGGTCTGCTGCAATTAGCGTCAGTAAGCAACATTAGTTTGGGATGTGGGTTGAGGCTGGCACCGAGCTCTCTCAATGTCTGCTTCGCCTTCGCGTCTCCTACAGCTGTAAATCAGTGGCCAATCGCGGCTCCTCCTGTGTCCATTAGTCCCGGTGTGCGCAATGTGGTGGTGGAATATGACCTGCCTACTTTGCCCGCTAGACGGCCGAAGCGTATCCCCTCCCATGCGCACCACTTGTTGGCTGGAAAGTATGCTTTTGGGATTTGGCTGCTGCTTAAAAACTCGGAAGAGATTCACTCAAAGTGGGATGATACCGGATGGAGAATTTATCACCTCTCTGGGAGCAGCTATGTCGACAGAATTGCATTACCTAGGCAATTGATCGACACGTGGTCGAATATTTTTGACAGTGTGATAAACGCTTGGAATCAGTCTGTGTTAGGAGATAAGCCTCTTCCCTCCCCATTGGGTTGGAATGGCTTTACGCAAGCTTTTATGAATGCTGGGGAGGTGTTGTTGACTGCCGACGAACGCTATCGAGATGATAGGCCGGCAGCGGAACGCTCTGGCGATGAGCCCATTTTTCCCGGATTCAAACCCACGCAATCTGATAGGTGGCTATTACTTTCTATGCGAGCGCAGGATCTAAACCAAGGCTAATCCAGATCATCCATTGGATTTAAAATGTGTAAATGAAATGAGCCGGCAATTGCGGCCTCATTCTTTAGCATACGCCCTTATATTCGGCAGTCAGATCTCTTTTCTCATAGGTCAATGGCTAGTTACCCAGAGAGGACATTTTGAAGCGTCATCTAGTTCCAGCATCGCCCGCCTATCGATCCCAGTTCATTGACTCGCTGCATAAGCGCATCAGCGAAACCGGCTTGGAATGGATGCTAGCCAAGGAACTGCTCGGCAGGCACTGCGGCGACGCGTCTCGTCTTTGGGAAAAGAGGTTTCCTGGCTTTCCTAGGAAAGCATGGGGGGCGCGATATACGGCAAATCGAGCTGGACCAGAACATCAGTGCTGGGATCAAAAACCGTATTCAAGCCTCGTGGAATCACAGGACGCTGAAGGTAGGTGCCGATTGACGCGCTCCCAAGGTCCGCAACGGGTGGGAACCGGACCTTCGCCAAGAGGTGGTGACAGCTATATTCATTCAGCATTCGCTCTAAGGCGTGAACGCTCCGCGTCCTTAATGACAGTTTTTGCAGTTCTGTCCGTTGGTCAGAATCTTTCGGGCTTGAGAGTTACGTCGTCGCCAAGTGACGGTTTTCTTGATTCGCTACAACTCTGCTACCGGCCACAAAATATCCAGCCGAATGTTGTTGATGAGCGGTCAGCATGCACCGAGCACGCTAAGGGAACCGATCTACGCGGCCATGGCGACGTGGAAATGCCATCATCGGTGACGTCGGTCATTGAGACATATTCGACGCCGCCTCGCATGCTAGGCAAAAATGTTACGCTAAGTGCTAATGCCGATACCACTCGCCGTTGATTCAATGAGTTTCAGATGGTCGCACCATACCGTTAGGGCTTGCTTCCGCTCGTCGAAATATGTGTGTACGTCATAAATTCCCTCAATACCGGGAAGCCTATGATTCAAGCACATCTCGGAGATATCACTCGGCACGCCCAGTGCTCGCATGTGACTTTTTGCTGTAGAGCGCAAGTCATGAGGAGTGAACCGGCGAACTTTCGGCTTCTGTTCGATGATCCAAAATTCGATCGCTGCCCCAATAGTATTTGGATTTATAGGCCTGTCGCCGCTTGCCGCTGCGTTTTTGTAGTCCCCTCGAACGGGAAGAACATACGATGAACCAGCAGACAGCTTCTTCAACTCAAGTAGCCAAGACTTCACCGGCGCGGTCAGTGGGATTTGGATTCCTGGTCCTGTCTTTGAGGTGGGCACTGTCCAAATGTCCTGTTCAAAATCGAACTGATCCCATTTCGCCGTACGCAGCTCCCCTGACCGCACCGCCGTGCCGAGTAATACCTTAACGGTCAATAAGTTCTCGCGATTCATGTCGGCAGTAAAAAGAGTACTCAACTCAGCTGTTGACAGCATAAGGCGGCGCTTGATCGAAGGGCGCTTCCCCAGCAGTGCAGTGAGTTCAACACCGGCACAAGGATTTGCGGAGACTAGTCGTCGCCCAGCTGCGTGCTTGAATAACATCTTGGCTGTGGTCAAAAGCATTCTCGATTCATTCCAAGGTGCTGCAACATGTTCGATTAGTTCCACTATATCCAGTGGCGATATCTTTGATGCAATCAAGGAACCTAACCGATCCTCAACGCGCTTTAAGCTGCGACCGTACCCCTTCTGCGTACTGTCCCCTAACCCCGTCAGTATCTTCTCGCGATAGTCGTCGATGAGTTGGCGAACCGTCCAATCTTTCATGGCCAGCGCCTTCACCTGGCGCTTATCGGCGGCAGGATCGCCAGCCCTATCAACCTCCGCACGCTTTTCTCTGGAAATTTTACGAGCTTCGGCTAAGCTTATGTCGGGGAAGTTCCCAATAGTCAGTTCTCGTGCACGTCCGCCGGTGCGATAACGCAGAACCCACGCGGCCGTTCCTGCTTTAGACAGCGTGAACGTCAAACCGCCGCCATCAGAACGTGCCAAGGGCAATTTCAATTCGGTAATCACGCCGTTGTCAGCATCCCTGATTGAAGGTATGCCGCCAGCTTTTACTGCCCTCACCCAGTGCTGAAGCTGAAGAGTTTGCAGGCCTTCCGTCTTACCTTTACCACTTCTCATCGTCGTCCTTTTTTTTCGCTAGCTACACACTTAGCTACACATATTAACGACAACACTAGTAGACGTCAATGCACCATACCAGACGATAAATCCATAATAATCAATCAGTTACGCATTAATCTAGATGCCCTCAGATGCCCATAGACATCAAAAAAATAATACGATGTGATCTTGATGTAGAAATTTTGTGACGCGATTTTAAACGCGACAATTGGCAAGCGCTTTATCCGTAGGAAGGGGAGGGTCACCATGGCGGCTCAATCGCCATTCCAACAAAGCAGATGCATTTTTCGTGATCGAGTGATCCATGAAAATTCAACATGCAGCCGCAGTCGTGACTTTGCTGGCCGCCCACCTCGTGGCCCAAGCGGCGCCAAAAAGCTATGTGTGCCCCCAGTTGATTTCTGAAGCATCTCTTCGGCTAGTCGCACCGGGTCAGGCGTGGACACCGTTTGTCTCTTCCCCGCTGTACTTGAGCAGCGCTGCGCCGGCTGATGGTCCGCCTGAACGGCTCGGCGTGCTTCGTGAACGAGATGCCACGAAAACCAAAACAGGTTGGAGACGGACATACTTACTGGATGGTCAGTACCCTGACGGTAAATGGCTCAGGTGCGACTACGGTGCATTCGGCGAGGTGTCGTTGGCGAAACGGCTGCCTGATGAGATCACCACATGCACAGTAACAGGCGTAAAAGGCGCCCATGCCGGCGAGACTCAGGTCGATGTCAGATGTCGATAGCGTGGCCCAGTTCCCAAGAACAAGGTGTTTAACTGACGCATTCACCATTGATGCCCCACCAACGTAATGTGGCGCGCTGGCTCGCAACCTGGGCAGCCCTGAACCTGGCCCCGCCCGCAGGCTTGTGCGAGCAGTTGCTGCGCGCGTGGGACGAGCCTCAGCGCCATTACCACACGCTGCAACACCTCACCGAATGCCTGACGCTGTTCGACACGCTGCGGATGCATGCCGAACAGCCTGCCGACATCGAGCTGGCCCTGTGGTTCCACGACGCCATCTACGATGTGCAAGCCCACGATAACGAAGCACGTTCGGCGCACTGGGCCAGCGAAGCATTGGCGGCCGACGGCGTCGATGCGGCCCGCTGCCAGCGCGTGCATGACCTGATCATGGCCACCTGCCACACCGCCCTGCCCGCCTCGCCGGACCAGGCTTTGCTGGTCGATATCGACCTGGCCATCCTGGGCGCGCCCACCGCCCGCTTTGCCGAGTACACCCGGCAGATCAGCGCCGAATACGCCTGGGTGCCGCCGCAGGTCTACGCCGTCAAGCGCCGCGCCGTGCTGCAAGGCTTTCTCGACCGCGAACCGATTTACACGACGCCGGCCGTCGCGCAACGCCTGGAGCTGCACGCCAGGAACAATCTGGCCAAGGCCATCCCATCGCTCTGAACAACGATCCATCAACCGGCAGCAAGCTTGATCCAGATCGATTTCAGCCTGCTTGACGAACACGCCTGCAAACCTATCGAGCGCCAGTCCATCCAAGCTGCATGGTGCGCCGTTCCTGCCGCCCGCGATTACGGCTCGCACCCTCCATGCGCGCGTGATTTTGCGTGCGTTCCCATCGGTTTCGCTTGACTTGCGTCAGCAAAATACTTAGCGTCTCACAATAGGTAGCAGGAAAAATCCTCCTTTTTTCGCGCGTGAACCATCGCTGATTGCCATGGCAACCCGACTCCGCAATCGTCACAGCAAAGCACCTGACCAACCAAGCGATCCGCTGGCGCCATCGCGCTATGCCGATGTGGTTGCCGACGACGGCCTCGAAGCGTCCATGCGGCACCTGACCGAGGGGCACATGCTCGTCAACCAGGCGCTGGTCGAAAAGATCATCGCCTGCCAGCATTCCGAAGCCTCGCTACGCGCATCCGAGCAGCAACTGCATTCGTTGCTGGCGCACCAACGCGCCAGCACTGAGGCCGAGCGCAAGCGGATTTCGCGCGAGATCCACGATTGCCTTGGCCAGAACCTGCTGGCCTTGCGGCTCGACATCGTCACACTGCACCAGCAAACGGACGACCGCCATGGCCGCCTGCACGACTGGGTGAGCGCGGCGCTGGGCAATATCGACGCGACGCTGCGCACGGTCAAGCACCTGCTGGGCGAGCTACGGCCTGCCGGCCTTGAGCTGGGCGTCGTGGCCACGCTGGAGATCGAGGCGCGCAAGTTCACGCGTGCAAGCGGCATTGCGTGCGACGTGCAGGCGGACGGGCATCTCGACGATCTGCAGATCGACGAAGATATCCTGCTGAGCCTCTACCGCGTGCTGCGAGCGTCACTCGACAATGTGTGCCGTCATTCGCTGGCCAGCCGCGTTCAGCTGCACCTGGTCAGCACGGACGGCATGCTCGAACTCAGCATCAGCGACGACGGCGTCGGATTTACTCCTCAGGCGCTACGCAAACCGGGCAGCTTTGGCCTGGCGACGCAGCAGGAGCAAGTTGCCGCGCATGGCGGCACGCTGGTCATCGATAGTGCCCGTACACAAGGCGCACGCCTTGTCGTGCGCCTGCCATTGGTGTCGATGCAGGCGATCTCGAAGGGCATCGATCGGCTGGCATAGTGGTCTGCTGACACGATTTGTTGCGGTGCCGCACCGAGCGCAAAACGCATCAATGCCGCACGAATAGTTTCTTTATTTTGAAGCAAGCCACTGATTGAAAATCCTGATCGATATCATAGGAATAATTAAATACTGATCTTCCTGTGTGTGTGTGAACTCACAGTGGACGGGCGACGGGCTGGGCTATGTTATCGGGAGTTTAATTATCCCTACAACAGACGAGGAACAGCATGCCAACATCCAAGCACCCCAGCTCCTTCGACGGCGCCGGTTCGGTCCTGAGCACGGTAGCCGGTCCATCCGATGCCAAGCCGCCACAGAGCCTTGGCGTCAGCAACCCGATCGCGGATCGTTTGCTCGATAAAATCCCTGCTGAGCAAGAACTGGCTGCAGCACGTCCATTCAATGCGAACAAGGCCAGCGAGTACGGCGATGCATCGCGAACGCCGGCAGTCGGCGAAACCTTCAAGCCATCGACCCATGCAGCCACCGGCAGCACGACGACCGAAATCATCGCCAATGACAAGGTCGGCGACGGCAATCCGCCAAAAGGCGAAAACGCCACCGTCGATCCGCTCGACCGCGTGCGCGTCGACCCGGCCGACCGTCACCTGACGACCAACCAGGGCGTGCCGGTCTCGGACAACCAGCATTCGCTGAAGGCCGGCCTGCGTGGTCCGACCCTGCTCGAAGACTTCGTGCTGCGCGAAAAGATCAGCCACTTCGACCATGAGCGCATCCCTGAGCGCGTCGTGCACGCACGCGGTTCGGCTGCCCACGGTTATTTCGAGTCCTACGACAACTTCAGCGCACTGACCCGCGCTGTCCCGTTCGCCAAGAAGGGCAAGCGCACACCAGTGTTCCTGCGCTTCTCGACCGTGGCCGGCGAGCGTGGTTCGACCGACACCGCACGTGACGTGCGCGGCTTCGCCGTCAAGTTCTACACTGAAGAAGGCAACTGGGATCTGGTGGGCAATAACATGCCCGTGTTCTTCATCCAGGACGCGATGAAGTTCCCTGACCTGGTGCACGCCGCCAAGCCGGAACCGCATCACGCGATGCCGCAGGCAGCCACCGCCCACGACACGTTCTGGGACTTCGCCTCGCTGTCGCCTGAAATCGCGCACATGCTGATGTGGGCAATGTCCGACCGCGCCATTCCGCGCAGCTACCGCACGATGCAGGGCTTCGGCGTGCACACGTTCCGCCTGATCAATGCACAGGGCGAAGCGCGCTTCGTGAAATTCCACTGGACGCCAATGCAGGGTACGCACT